>Ga0315295_10002211_pt1 | contig 16547 bp, 15 predicted proteins | sample YL17G14_0_MG_FD_204453 | JGI IMG/M metagenome (GOLD analysis project Ga0315295, IMG submission 204453) | Sediment microbial communities from Yellowstone Lake, YNP, Wyoming, USA - YL17G14_0 | ecosystem: Environmental > Aquatic > Freshwater > Lake > Sediment | place: USA: Wyoming | collected... | reverse complement strand
CAAAGCGGCGCCCGGGGCGACTTCGGGCTTGAGAACGATAAAAGCCTTGACGATCTCTCCCCGGACCGGGTCCGGAGCCCCAATCACCGCAGCCATGGTGACAGCGTGGTGTTTGAGCAGGCAGTCCTCGATCTCCGCCGGCCCGATCCTGTAACCGGAGCTGGTGATGAGGTCGTCTTTGCGGCCCACGAACCAGAAATACCCGTCTTCATCTTTTTTGGCCAGATCGCCGGTACAGGACCAGTCTTTGATGAATTTATCTTTCGTCGCTTGCGGATTGCGCCAGTATTCTAAGAACATAACCGGGTCGGGCCGAAGGATGGCCACCTCCCCCACTGATCCGGGAGGAACCACGTTTCCTTCTTCATCGATTACGTCCACCCGATGCCCGGGGATGGCCTTGCCCATGGATCCCCGGCGGACCTGCATGATCTCTGCGCAGTTTCCCACCACCAGGTTTACTTCGGTCTGGCCGTAGAATTCATTTATGGTAAGGTCCATCACCTGCTTTCCCCAGTCGAGGAGTTCTTCGCCCAGGGTCTCCCCTCCACAAGCTATGGTCCGCATCTTATAATCGTATCGTTTCCTGGGATCTTTCACTTGTCGCATCATTTTCAGGGCCGTGGGGGGCATGAAGGCGTTGCGGATGCCATACTTGGCGATGAAGTAGAAGGCCTGCTCGGGGTCGAATTTCTTGGCCCGGTAAGCCACCACCGGAATCCCGTGGTGCCAGCTGGGGAAAAGAACGTCGATCAGTCCCCCAATCCAGGCCCAGTCGGCGGGAGTCCAGTAGAGGTCATCCTTTTTGGGGAAGAAGTTGTGGAAGAACTCAACCCCGGGGACGTGGCCCAGCACCACCCGGTGGGCATGGAGCGCGCCTTTCGGAGGCCCAGTAGTTCCCGAGGTATAGATGATCAGGGCGGGGTCGTCGGCCGTGGTCTTGACCGGCTCAAAGTAGGAAGACCCTTTTTCGACGGATTTCCAGAAGTCATGGACCCCTTCCATGGGTTTTGCCTTGGTGGCGATGATGACCTTCAGGTGGGGGAGTTTGCTTCTGATTTGCTCGATCTTTTCGATGTTGGCGGCGTCGGTGATCACCGCTTTGGCTTCGCTGTTGCCCAAACGGTATTCCAAGGCATCCGGGCCGAAGAGGGTGAAAAGAGGAATGGCGATGCCGCCGAGTTTATAGATGGCCAGGTGAGAAAGCGCCGTTTCCGGGCACTGGGGCAGGAGGATTCCCACCCGGTCTCCGCGTTCAATCCCGTAGGCTTTCAAGGCATTCGCCAGCCGATTGGAAAGCCCTTTCAGATCCCAGAAGGTATACTTTTCACTCTTGCCGTCCTCATCTTCATAGATCAAAGCCAGTCGATAGCGCTCTTCGGCCCATTTGTCGCAGATATCGACCCCGATGTTGTAGGACTTGGGAATCTGCCAACGGAAACTCTTATAGACTTCATCATAGGTATTTTTCTTTTCTAACATCGGCATAGGCTCATTCCCCCTTGTTCAAGATTAGCAGGCTGCGGAAAAACTCTAATACACTGTCACTCCCGCGAAAGCGGGAGTTCAGAATTCCATGAAAATACTGGATTCCTGCTTCCGCAGGGATGACATCCTAATGCCGAAAAGGACTTTTTTAGCAACCTGCTAGATAAAATAAATAATTGATGATTTTTGCATTGGTTGCTATCATACGCCGTTTGGATTTTGCAATCAATAAGCTGGATCTTCTTTCCTGTCAGTCTTTCTCTTCTTTGACCTCCTGGAGCTGTGGGTAATGTTGCAGCAAGACCTCGGGGATCTTCAAATTCTTTTCTCCAAGCTTGGCCTTGATTTCCAGGGCGTTGCAGACGGCCTTTCCGTGGTAGTGGTTGTTAGTGATGACGTAAGTCTCTTCAGCCTCCTGGGCGATCTGGCGGATTCTTTCGGTCAACTCGAAGAGTTCAAATTCGTTGTAGAGGTAATCATACCGGGCATCCCGCCCGGCAGCCTCGTGGAACCATTCCTTCACATTCCTTCCATGTAAACGCAGGTATCCAACTCTGCTGGTGACTTTCTTGGTTGCACCGATGGAATAGGAAACCTGTGGCTGGTCAATATTGCAAAACCCCACCTGAAGTTCACGCAGGAATTGGAAAGCCGAAGCTCGATCCCAGGAAGCATGGCGGATTTCTAAAACCAGAGGGTAGTCTTTAAATCGACCAGCCAACTCTTTCACATAGTCGCGATTTTCCTCATGGTAGTGGAAGGAATAGGGAAATTGGAGGAGCAGGGTGCCCAGGCGACCGCTTTCCATCAAGGGTTCCAGCCCACTCTTGAAAACCCCTTCATCGGCCTCGGTCAAAGACTCCCGCTCGTGGGTAAAGTTGCGCCAGAGCTTGGCGGTGAATTTGAACCTCGGGTTGGATTGAATGCGCTTAGCCCAGCTTTTGCTCATCTGGGGAGTGGGGGGTCTATAAAAAGTATTGTTCAACTCAATGGTATCGAAAAAATCGGTAAGATAGACAAGGGCATCAAACTTGGACCCCTTTTTGAGGGGATAAACAATCCCTTCCCAATCCTTGTAGGACCAACCTGCGGGGCCAACGCGAATCATACTCTGGTCTTTCTGGTCTATTTGGTCAATCTGGTCTATCTAGTCGTATGGTCATGGGTTTCTTCGATTATACACTAAACCAGATGAAACCAGATGACCCTATCGACCGAACTACCAAATAGACCAAACGACCGAATAGACCTTTCTTATTCCGGGACCGTGAAGGATTCTCCATGCTTGAGAATGATTACTCGATCTTCCAATCCCAGACGCCGGGCTTCTGCTTTCAGCCTCTCCAGGGGCTCTTCGATGGGTTCGTGGGAAAGAATAAAAGTTCCCCAATGGATGGGGATCATGAATTTGGCACCGTTTTCTACGAACATTTGCAGGGCCTCCTCGGGCGAAGCATGGTTCTGCCGGAACCAATCCGGCCTGTAAGCGCTGATGGGGAAAAAGGCTGCAAGAATCTCTCGCCCTTTCCCCTTTTCTTCGAAGACCCTTGAGTAGCCTGTATCGCCGGCAAAGAGAATTCCCTTGCCGTCTTTAGAGATTAAATAGCTGTTGTATCCGCGGTCCTTATCATCGAATGGGCTTCGCCGGCCCCAGTGGGCCGGACGGATGGCCTCTATTCGCAGGCCCTGGACCTCGATGGCCTGGTCCCAGCCCATTTCTATCACCCTGGAAAAACTTAACCCTTCCACTAAGGCCTTGCATCCCTGGGGAACAATCAGTAATGCCTCTCGGGGGAAGCGCTTCAAGCTCCCCAGGTCCAAATGGTCATAGTGGGCGTGGGAGATGAGGATGAGATCCAAATCCTTGATTTCCTCAGGCTCGATCGGCAGACCCACCACTCTTCGAGCAATTTTAATTCTGTTGGAGAAATTGGGGTCCGTAAGAATTTGAGTTCCGTAAAAGGAGAGCAATACCGTGGAATGCCCGACCCACCCCACGTGGATTCCCGGGTTATCCCTGGGGAAAACCTTCAGCTTGGAAGCAGGAGGTTGCACCGGATTTCGAATTTCATAGGAGATATTCTTGGCCACGATCTTGGCCAGATCAATCTGCCGGGTGCAGCCAGCAATCAACATTCCCAACATTCCCATGAGAAGAATCCCTTTGAGGAAAGAAACCATAGTCAATTCTATTATAGCGGAAATCTTAAAAAATTTATGTGAAAAGGAGGAAGTGCCGGAAGTCCCGAAGATTGGAATTGGCATCCCTTGACTAATAAGGGATTTTAAATCAAGAAATAAGGGGAGGGATAAGAAGAGGAAATGAAGATAAAAAGTTGGACGTCTTTACCCCGATACTTTAGCCCGCGCTTTCTCTCCCGTAGCGGGAGAGAAGAGGGGTGAGGGGGATAAGACGAAAGTGATCCCCTCCAGGGGCAAATAGTTTGTTAGTTCCTAACTGCTTTCAGGGCTTAGGCTTCAAGACCTGCGTATGATTGTGCACCGGAGGCGAGCAGAGCGGCGTTGATGGGGTCGTCAAAAGTCAGAAGCGGCTTAGCCCAGCCAAGAACCTTTTTACAAAAGCTTTCGGTCTTACCTCCTGGGGCGGCATACGCGACAAAAACCTGGTCGGCCAACGCCGCCACGAACTCATTGCGGAAGCGGGCGATATCCTCCCTCGCCCTCTTTATCCTTTCCCCGAAGGGAGACACCATCAGCAGGCGGCCGTCCGAAATCGGCCCAGCGTATTCCTTCGGCAGCCGATTAGCGGTCAGGCGTTTGGCCGGACACCAGATAACCGGCTGTTTTCCATTCAAGAGCAGCGAGAGGCATTCTTTCTCCATCGGGGAGTGGAAACCGCTGATAACTACGATCCCGGCGGCGCGCAATTCCCGGGCAAGGTCATAGGTCTGAAGGATCAAATCGCCAGGGCACTTGACAGAGCAAAAGAGAGCAAGGGCCTCCTGCCGCAGAATATCCAGGTCACCAAGCGCAAAGAAGCATTCCGGCGCCTGGTCGCCAAGGAATCGACTGAGGGCGAACGGATACCTCTGGTCGGGCTGGCCAATGCTGGTAACGGTCATCTTGAACCTTATCGTCGCGATGTCCCCCAGGGCTTTGCGAAGGTCCTCGTTCTTTTTGTCCCCCTTCGCAGGCAACATCCTCAAGGTTAACTTGTCGAATGATGCAGCTGCGTCAGCATGTTTTCAATCTCGCGATAGCACTTGTCAAAAGAATCAGCACGCCGCGCCGTGTTCATGTCAAAAATGGCAGTAAATGCAGGCTGATCCGTTGTTTCGGCATAACTTCGGCCAGGCGTCATCTTATCGCTTAGCCATTCCTTAGCACCGCGAATATCCTCGGGCTCCGCTGGGGATTCGAGATTATTCGGAAGGCCATGCTTACCCCTGAGAGATTCCGCTGACGCCAGAAACCAGGCCTCAAATTCCCTTTTGGCAAGGATTACAGCTATCGGTAAATCCCTGCGTACATCCATGGCCCGTTTTAGCAACGCTGGGCCATCCATGGCCGGACAACCTTTTTCCCAGTCACAATCGAGAACCACGAGAATGCCCCCCTGCCCTCGCAGCTTTCGGGCGGCGAGTTCGACGGAACGCTCCATTTCGCCTTCCTTCATTAGCCTAGAAGCTGGAACCCGAATCGGGGGGAAGACCTCTGGGACAAACCCCGGATCAATTGCCCGGGCGATCCTCCGGATGAGAATGGGTACGGCTTCACATTCACCGTACCCCTCAACGATGGCGGCGATTCTCGCTTCCTTCATGGTTTGTAATCAGCGAAAAGATCAAGCTGGGATGGTGGAATTTTTTTCGTCGCTTCTTCATCGGGCTCCAATTGATTTAATCTCAGCAACTCGCCCACGGTGTAGAGGCGGTCCTTTATCGCGGATCGTCCGGCTTCGTCAGGGGGTGCGATCTTCGTCTCGCCGTTCCTGTTCACTACGGCAAGAATGCTTTCATCCCCGATGTCCTTATCGTCCAGAAGGTCGGGGCTATGACTGGTCACCGCAACCTGGGTGATCTTCGATGCAGTTCGCAGGCCATCACGGAGCACGCCTGCTGCACCCGGGTGTACGGCAACCTCCGGTTCCTCAATCCCGACGAACGGAACTTTCTTCCTCAATGCATTCGATGACTGAAATAAGGCCGTCAAAACACCCAAAGCCCGCAGCGTCCCGTCGGACATGTTTTCTGCCATGAAGCGCCAGGGTGCCTGGGTGGTTCCAACAACTTGACGAAACTCCAGCGTTTCTTTTTTGCCCACATGCTTGACGGCAACATCCTGGATCCCCGGCACAACTTTTGACAAAAACGCAACGATCCGATCATATGCTTCCTTGTTTTCTTTAGCCATCGCACTCAAGACGCTTGCCAAATTACTTCCGTCGCGTTTCAGGACTTCACCGGCGTCGGGCGGTTGGAGTTCCCTGATTTCATCAGGATTCAGGTTGTAGAATCCCATATGGGAGAGCGCATCGTACAACGGCCTGAAAGGTGCAAGCCCTGAGGCTGCCACGAGATAAAGGCGGTCGCTTGAGGCGGGAGGTCCAACGTCAAAACTGGATTCACGAAGCTTGCCATCTTCCACTTTATAAAAATGCTCTTCCACACGACCATATTGGAAAACTCGGCATTCTTCTTTTTGAATTTCGAAGCCCCCCTTTTTCTGTGCGCCGACACGGAAGGCATAAACTCCCTGCGTTCCATTCGGAAGTTGCCATTCAAGGCGAATTCCAAAATGAGTCGGATGCCCTGCCGAACGCCGCCTCACCTCGTTGATGCCCCCTCTCTCTCTGAGAGCGTGCTCCAGGGAAGTGTTGAGCGATTCGGCCACCAAGCGAAGGGCGTCAAGGAAGTTGCTTTTTCCAGCCCCGTTCTGCCCGAGAAGGAAAGTCAACGGGCCGAGTGTTACCGAACATTCCTTGATGCTCTTGTAATTATTAAGAACCACCCGCTTCAGAAATACCGGGTCAATCATAAACACCTCCAATCCTGATCGATCAGCACACAGTCCAGGACCGGTCTCCCCCGCCGCAATTTGAAGGCCGGAGGAAAGGATTCTGAACCGCTGTTCGTTCGCTTCCTAATGCCATATTCAACCGAACTCATTTGTCTAAATCAGCGGTCATGTTCCCAAACATCCTCTCAATCTATACAATTATAATCTTTTGATATTAAAAGTCGTTTCGAATAGCACTGCCTTTGGAATTGTATAAAACTATGCCTAAGCCGTCCTTTGCGGAGCAAAGTTACACAATTCCCATTTGGCACCCTTACCTCGCTTGCCTCCCAAGGGCTGAATAACCCCTTCCCGTCGCATTTCCTGCAGCAGGTTAGTGATAAAATTCCTTTTTTGTTTGCCGTCAAGAATATCGGAGAGTTTATCCAGAAGGAGCTTATCGAATTCCTGTCTCGTGGCTTCGTCAAACTGCTTCAAGTAATCGACAACCATCCTCCTATAATGCTCCTTGTCGAAGGCACGCTTTTTTATATAATCAACCTTGGTCTCCGTTGCCGCTGCGACTTCCGCCGATACGAACAGATTCGGACGCCGTCCTTCGATCAGCCGCTTCGCCTTCAGCGATTTGAACTCCTCATCTGTGAGCGGCTTGCCCTTCTGAACCTTGTCCAGACCGATCACGGTCCATCAGGTCGAGATCTGTTCTTTGCATTAGCATCCGGGTGTACTTTTCATCAATCAGTTTACCGATGATCCGAACCTTCACCCGGCCCGGCTCGCTAAGGTCGTAGTCCGGCAGGGGGAAATAGCGCTGTCTTTGCTTTGTAAACATGCGTTTGATGCCGCTGCCGATGGTATCGATCATGTTAAGATTGACCATCGCTTCTGCCAGAAACCGATTGCGGTAAAGCTCCGGAGGCGCATCTCGCCGAATGACTTCTTCTACGCTCCCCGGAATGAAATCCCCGAGATTGGTAAAGAATAACGACTCCGGCTCCTCGACAACGTTGATTCGTCCTCCTTGGGAGTAGTCTTGATGGGCAATGCAGTTATGCGGAGTCTCACGAATGACCCAAGGGTCGTACTGCGTAATCTCCGTCGGGAACAGGCTGGCGTCCGGTAAGTAGCGATATTTGAGGTTTCTGATCCTGGCGAAGACCTGATCCACAGCGAGAATCAACGGCGGTAAAGAAGGCCGTTTTCATCTTGCCAAAAGCCTTCCCTGTGCGCGGGCGGAATTTATAACGTTGCGATTGGCGGTGAACACCTGTATACCGGAAACCGTGGCGAAATCTCCGTCATCGGTGATGACCTGGACCACTCCATGGTTCTTCATCGCTTCGAGGATGAAAAGATCATAGCCGTCAACCTTGTCGGTCTGAAAGCGAGCCAAAGCGGAGTCTGTTGTTGGTTCGTCGATGGTCAAAACAATGGGTTCGGCCAGTGACTTTACCTGTCCCCAAGCGGCTTGGACCTCAGAAACGATGCGAGTACGTTCTGTTGGCAAATTGTGTCGATATTCCTTTAGGTCGATCGGCTTGACATACGCGCTATAGATTTCGAATTCGGTCTTTTCAATCCTATGGGAGAGTTCGGCCAGTGAAAAGCCTGTTCTACAAACTTTCGCCCCCTTTCCAAGAGCAACATTCACATATTTCGGATAGTTAGAAAGCTGGTAGGAAATCGCAGATTGGTCAGCATTAGGGTACGTCATCCAGAACCACACATTGGTGTCAACGATGAAGACATCCGACGATTTAGGCATGTCAGAGGTAATATCCACAACATCCGCCTGAATTGTGTAGTTGATCGCCATTACCCCGCCTCCCGGGCCTGTTGCCCCAGAATGTCATCCACGATTTTCCGATAATCAACATCGGTATGATAACGGCTGGCGTTTTCAATCACGCGCTCGACCACAAGCCTTCCGGGAGGATCAAGGTTTTCAATCTGGAGCAGACGCCGAAGATCATCCTCTTTGATATCTTTGAGCAATTGGCCGATGGCAAAGTTGAAGAACGGCGAGGCAAATTGTGTGACACCGGAAAAATCGAGCATCACGGTCTCTTTCTTTCTTAGGGTATCATGAATCACATCGTATACCCGTTGCCCATCTTCTTTGACAATGCAGCGTGGGCCGATTATGTCTTTGATTGTCAAATGCATGGTACCCTCCCTTTTTAAAACGGCGAGTTTGTATTTGCTTCATCAGCGAAACGATACAGTCTCTCATCACAGCGTAGGGTAATATGGAACACGGTTCCTTCGAACGAAAGTGTTCGGTTTTCAAACCGCGCGCCGTTTTCCTCAATCAGGCCGTAACCTTCGTTGCTGTAGACCTCAAGCTTGCCATGATTCACACGAACGAATTCCTTAAGCAGATCAAGGCCCAGGCCTCGCGCCATGCCGTTGGGGCGTGTACTGGTTCCAGGTTGAAATGCCCAACGCAAGCACCCGGCTGCCGTCAATTGTCCCGCACGTGGGTCGAGCCTTAGAAAGTTTCGTACGTTCGCGGCGATCCCCTGCCCAAAGTCCACGACCGACAGAATTAGATCGTTGGTGTGCGGAAAATGTTGCCCGCAGGAGAAAACGCCAATTTGCGTGCCGGCATGTTCGAAGGCGTTATTATAGATCTCCCACATTCGCCCGACAATAGCGTCGCGCAGTCGCTGGCTCACTTGCACCCAACCCCGGCCCAACCAGGATTCTGTTAGATAGTCCAAAATGCCATTGACGTCTAGAACCTTATCTTCTCGATAAGGAATAGAATTTCCCGTCCACGCCGTAGATGGATGCCCAAAATTCCCTGCAAACCCGTTCTGGCAAAGATTCATCATAACGGCGTTGTTGTACGAGGTGCCCCAGTCAAAGGCTACCGTACCCAGACGCGCCTCAATCAACCGCGCTAGACCTCCCAGAAAAGCTATGGCATTGGGACGCAAAAACCCGCATCGAGAGAAATCGAACCGGACATCTTCAAAATAGCCATTCACCTGGCTCCATATGGAAAAAAGCTGTGCGAAGTCCCAAATGGAATCGTTCAAGGTGGATATCGGGATTACCTTCTGAGTCAAGGTTATAGTTCTCCACGAAGGGCTTTTGCGATAATGGAAGCAAGATAGATTTTGAATTCCTCTGCAACGATTACAGACTCTCGATGAATAGCTCTGCGCCGTTTTGCCAGTTCAGCGAATCGTTGCTGCTCCTTATAATCCGGGGAGGGTACTTTGATCATCTCAAGTTTTCTTAACCCGAGAGTTCTGTTTCTTCCGGCTGAACCCGGGGAAGCCGCTCTGATGTCTTCAATCCCTCTTTCGCTGAGAAAGTGATGACAGAGAAACTCCGATGTAGCCTTCCCTTCGTGCGGTACGTACGTAATGAACCTGTGTGAGCCGACACGTCCATGGTCTTCCTTTTGCGCTACGGCAATCGCGCCTTCCCATGCAAACACGTTATTGAAGACCAAATCTCCCTCATGAATGCGGTAGATGCGTTTATTTCCAACTTGCTGCCCACTCAAAATCGGCTTACTGAAAGTCCCTTTGCCAAAGCTACGTATCCCCATCTCCTCGTATTTTTCATCCGGCTTGGTGGAAATTGTTCTGCGGACAAGAGTTGCGACCTGGTTCAGTGGTTTCCAATCAACATCCGAAATCATTCCTGAATAGACTGCTTGCTGGAAGGTGTCCAATTCCTCTTCACGTTCAGCACTTATCTTTCTGGCCTCCTCAGCGCGAAAAATCAGCTCTTCAATTTGCGTCACAATTCGATTTTGTTTGCTTAAGGGGGGAACCGGGATTTCAATGGCTTTCAATTGATCTTTCTTTATCGCAGTAAAACCGCCTCCTTGGTCCCGAACTGATTCGGCGATATCGTTTTCAATAGAACGGAGAGCATAAAGTAAAAAGCGAGGTAGCACCAATTCAGTGCTTCGAATAGCTGCGAGACCTCTTCCTATACAACATTTTTGATTTGCGAGATTAGTGGGGCCAACGGGGGCCCTCACCGAAATCAGAACATCATCTTTTTCCGCAAATCTACTGGGGTTCGTGCAGAATTTTCTGGGAGTTGGAAACATGTTGCCAAAATCGGCCTTGCCTTGAAAAAAAGGGAGGTCATGTTCGTTTTCATTATAAGTATTTGAAGGAGGAGATTGTCCCATTATGACTTTGAAGAACCTTGTGTCTCCCATTTTTTTATAAACCCAATCGTGCTTACTAATTCTCATTTTCGCTTTCCAGCAACTCCCGCATCTCCCGAATTAGCGAGAGAATTCGTTCTTCCTTGGCGGCAATGGATGCCATAATATCCTCGGGTTCCGGGTACTCAACGGTTTCTGACCTGACGAGACCGAGTCCGGAAAGGGTCATGTTATAACCGTTGTTGATGATTTCCCGCGCCGGGAGCAGCCAGGCGCGACCCTCCTCGGGTTCGCGCCTTGGACACATTCGGAGCAGATCTGGGAAATCATTGCGGTATTGCGGGCCGAACTTGCGCGCTTTGGAAAGTGATGAACCGTCGCCCTCGACTTTGAAGAACCAGACGCCTTTGGTGGGGCGGCCGGTGTTCCTGAAGATCAAAAAGCAGGTGGGGTTGGGAGTATAGGGCTCAAACATGCCTTTGGGCAAGGTGACCACAGCCCGCAAATCGAATTCCTTGAGCAGTCGTTCTTTGACGATGACGTGACTGCTTGTGTCGCCGAAGAGGATGCCGTGGGGAAAAATGATTCCAGCCGTGCCTCCGGGCCGGAGGCTCCGCAGGGCATGGGCGAGGAATAGTACGTACTTATCGCCCTTTTCTACTCGCAGCGAGCGTTTGGCGTCTCCACGTGACCCGGAAAAAGGGGGATTTTCCAGGATGTAGTCAAACTGTACTTCGTCCCATTTGTCTTCACTGCCACAGATGGAGTCGCGCTGGACGATGGGCGATTGATCGAAACCGTGGAGCACGGCATTCATGGCTGCCATGCGCAGAATATCCTGATCGCCGTCAAAGCCATGAAAAGCGCCCTTTTGGAGAAAATCCCACTGGGCGCGAGTTAGCTTGTCTCCGATGCCGATCCTGCGGGGCAGGCCGTCGGGGCCGGGCTTCTCGTAAATAAATTCCTGGCTGGTGTTGGCTAGCAAGATATGCTCGTAGGCGGCGATAAGAAAGCCGCCGCTGCCGCAGGCCGGATCACAGATGGTGCCGCCGATCCGGGGATCGACCATCTGGACGATGACGCGGATCAAGTGGCGGGGAGTGCGGAACTGAGCCGCTTTTTTCTGGCCGCCAAGCTCGCTGGCGAGGTATTCAAAAAGATCGCCCTTCACGTCTGCATCGATGCCGAGAAAGGAAATGGGTGCGATGATATCCACGGCCCGGCGCAGGGCCGAGCCCGAGGGGATCACCACCGAGGCGTTGCGGAACACGGCGCGTGCCCCCTGAGAGAGCTTCGGATGGCGCGCAAGTTGCGGCAGCGTGTCCCGCAGGATGCGCAGCATGCGCTCGTTATCGGGGTTGGAGGTCAGGACGCTCCAGCGTAGCGGATCAAAATCCAAATTTTCTCCGTTGGCCTTGAACTTGCCAAATAATGAGCGGTGATTACCATTACCTGCTTCTTTCTGCTCATAGTCCATTTCCTCTAACATCTTGAGAAAGAGCAGATACGAAATTTGCGTAACATATGTGATGGGGTTGGTGAGGTTGTTGTCCCACATCACCTTGCAGAGGGATTTCAGTGTGTTTCGTATCTGGGCGCTATCCATTCTGTATCCAAACCCTTTATCTTAAGCCGCCAGAAAGGCGTTGAGTTCATCCACCATTTGCAGTAATTGTTCCTTGCCGAAGAGCTGTTCCATGCGCGTCAGGCCACCCCAGAGCGAAAACGGTGGCTGGCTGAAGAGGCGCATGGTTATTTCTTCACCGGTCATGACCCGTGCTTGGAGCAGGCGGAGCATTTGAGCCTGGGCTGGATTGATACTACTGGAGTGTTCAGCGACCCAGGTATTGAAAGCCTTCTCGATGCGCTCTTCGCGTGTTAGGAATCTATCGACTCTCAGCGCAACGCGGATGAAATCTGAGAGGGAGCCGATGGGCTGTTCGAAAGCCCGCCGGAGAGCCTCCTCGTTGAAGTAATATTCCGGCGAGTTGAGACGGTGGGTGAGATCTTCCCATTCCTTTTCGGTCAATTCCTCCCCGCGAAAAATCTTTTCCACGGCCAAGTCCGTTCTCCACAATTCGATAATTTTTTCTTCCCACTTTTTACGATAGGCCTTGCGGTCGATGGCAAGTCCTTCCGGGCCAACCAAAATAATCTCACGGGCGCGGATTTCGTCATCGAGGGAACCTTCCTTGATGAGAAGAAAGCCCGATCGTGTCTCGGAGTAAGTCACGGTTTGAGCTTTTTCGTCGGCAAAAATCTCTTCGCCGAGATCATCAGCCTTGGGTAGTTTTGCGTCGGGCGCAGGGCCGACGATTTTGGGCTTGTAATAAGCTTCTCCCGGGTCGTTGAAGCGTTTTGAATTTCCGACAAAATCATAAATAACGAACTCATTTTTACCGATACGCGGGCATAAGCGACTACCGCGCCCGCGCATCTGGGCGTACTTGATGGCCGAATAAGTAGGCCGCAGCATGACGAGATTTTCTACTTCCTTATGGTCATAGCCGGTATCCAGCATGTCCACGGAAACGGCGACGATGGGAAGGGGATCGTATTTGAATTGGTCAATGACCGGCTTGGGATTACCGTTGTTCGTATAACAGGTGATTTTCAGCGCATAATCCTGTCGAACCTGAGCAGGGGACCGATTGACCTGCTGTGCAATACGCAGGCAGTCCTCTTCAGTCAACAGCCGATTGAAGAGCCGAACCAAAAGAGCAGCCTGTCTTTCAGAAACGGCAAAAACGATCGTCTTTCTGGGGCGTACTTTCGCCCGGTCGGAGTCTGCCGAATAATACTCCTGAATGATCGTTTTGAGACGGTCTTCGGATTCCACATCGCGACCCCACGCTCCGGGCTTTATTTCATCCCCTTCCCATTCGGCGCCTTCATAGGTGAGGACGCTTTCCGCGTGGTAGATGCAGTAATTTGACAGGTAGCCATCATTAATCGCGCGCTGAATGCCGTATTCAAACGTGGGATGTCCTTCCTTTTTCGAGGCGTTCCAACAATCAAAAAAGATGTAGGTATTGCGCACCAGGCGTCGCTCGTGCTCGCTGATCCAGCGAAGTTCGCCGGGGTTGGGTGTGGCGGTCAGACCGATGTATATGGCGTCAAAGTGTCCGAGCGTGGCGCGATGCGTATTATAAATCGATCGGTGGCATTCGTCGGTCACGACCAGATCAAAGTAGGCGTGGCCGAAACCGTTTGGCCCCAACTGGCTGGCAATAGTATCCAGTGTCCCGACAACGATCTGGCCTTCCAGGCTGCGTTTGCCGCCATACAGGATTTCGGCGGGCCAGTCGCGGAGATAATCATCAAAAGTCTCTTTGGCCTGTTTGGCGAGTTCGATCCGATCGACAAGAAACAGCACGCGGGAGATGACTGCGGCCTGAAACCAACGCTTCATGAGCATGGCGATGGTGAGAGTCTTGCCGGTACCGGTGGCCATCTCGAACAGCATTCGGCGACGGCCACCGATAAGGGCGACGTCGGCTTTCTTAATGCAATTCAGTTGATAAGGGCGAATTTCAACCTCTTCCCCCTTAAAGGTAAATCGACCGGGGAAAGGAATGACACTCAAAGATTCTTGCAGAGATCCCTTGCGATGGATCTTGATGTTTGCCCGGCGCTCCAAGTCTGCTCGGGATGGCATTCCCATGATGGGGCGGGCGTCACCGTCTGTGTAATCCCAGAAATAGTGCTCTTGTCCATTGCTCAAGATTACAAAAGGAGCACTGAGTGATTGGGCATAATTACGTGCCTGTTCTTTGGCCGTATAGGGATCGACAGCAAAACGCTTGGCCTCGATGACGGCGAGCGGGCGTGTGCGGGAATCCTTCAGCAAATAGTCCGCACGGCCATCCGAAGAGGGCTCCTCGGTGGAAATCTGAGCTTTATTTGTTATTTGCCATCCTGCTGATTCAAGCAGTTTGTCGATAACCATTCTGGCATCGGCTTCGGTGCTCATCGAGGGTTATGCCTTCCTGCAATCTTTTGGAGGGTTATGAAAACTCAGGACTCCGAAATTCCCGGAACATATAACCAATTTTAATTCAAGAATTTCTAAGGCAGCCCAAAAGTCTAGGCAAAGAAAAATATTATATACTCCCCAATAGCTGGAAAGGGAAAGAAAGTGCGAATTCGGGGCCAATACGGGGAGGACGGTCTGCCACAAGGGATTGCATTTCTCGGACCCATCATTTCTTTTCAACTCGGAGGCCCGTGCTCGCTTTCGAAAAATTGGTGTTCTATTCGAGTAATTATGCCCTTCGGAGACCTGTTTCGTCCTCATTGGTGGGCGCCCCCACTGTTATTTGCTCTTTAAACTTCTCGACAAGGTCCTTCTTCAACCGCAGTGCCATTGCCTGGTCAATTTGCTCGCCGTTCTTCATTAGCCCGAGAAGAGCGTGTACCTCTTCCTGAGGGACTCTTTGCATTCCGACAAGCAACCGGCAGCATTGCCCTGGTCCCCCGGACCATTTTTCGATATAGGAATCAAGGGCCTTCCAGCCGCGCAGGTTGAAGTAACCCACGCAAAAGTCGGCGCGATCAGATAAAGCGATGGTTTCTTGGAGGACCGGTAGGAGTTTATCCTCGATGTTATCGAAAATACGGGGCATTTAGATTGTTCTCCGTTCGATACTCCTCTCCCCCAAAGGTAGAAGGAGATTCCGCTTAAGTCGTCATCCTCTTTTTCTTTTCCGTTCTCGCCACGGCGCCGCAATTAGGGCAGATATGGCGTCCCCGCTTGTCCTTTGTGAACCGCAACCCTGAATCTCCAGGGGATTTCCCCGAGAAGTAGGTCATCAACAGTCCGTAGCAGCCCACATCCTCAAGCAGTCCGCAGTGGGAACAAAGCAGCAAGTCCCGGTCCTCCATGAACAAGCCAGCCGCTTGGGCAAGCCGGTGAACACGGGCAATTTCCCGATGCAAGTACTTCGGCAAAACGGTTCCTATCTTTGGGCGCGATTTAAGCTTGCGCACCTGAGTTTCGTGCGCCCTGCCAATAGCCCCAGCCGGAGCGTCTAAGTTCTGTGTTCGGGGAAGGGGTTTTTTGCCCCGAACCCCCTGTCCCTTCCCGCCGGTCCCCGGCGTGCGCTTATTACTCGCCATACCTCAGCTCTTCCAGATTGGCCCGAATGTTAGCGCGTATCGCCCACCTCCCGCATTTTCGCTTCAAGGAAGCGCTGAATCTCTTCTTTTCTGGGCAGTTCGAGCTGGTATTTGGAAACAAACAGCTTGTTGTCCATGCCAGCCAGGGCGTATTCAATCAAAGCGTGGTCCTTTTGGGTGCAGAGCAGAATGCCGACCGGCGGGTTGTCGTCGTCGGCCATCATGTGTTTGCGGTACCAGTTTACGTAGGTGTTGAGCTGGCCGAGGTTCTCGTGGGTGAAGGCCTCGATCTTCAGTTCCACCAGTACATGGCATTTGAGGATCCGGTGGTAGAAGACCAGGTCCACAAAGCCGTGGGAGTCGCCGATCAGGATGCGCTTCTGCCGCGCTTCAAAACAAAAGCCGTGGCCGAGTTCGAGGAGAAAATCCTGGAGCTTATCTAGAAGCGCGTCCTCAAGGTCCGACTCTCTCATGACCTCGCGGGACTTGATTCCGAGAAACTCGAAAATATACGGATCGCGGATGGCCAGTTTGGTCTCTGCTTGCTCGGCCCCCGCCTGCTCCAGTTCCGCCAGCTTCTCTTTGTTTTGCGAAAGGCCCGAGCGTTCGAAGTAGAGGCTGCCGATCTGGCGCTTGAGTTCGCGGACCGACCAGTTGCCACGCAGGCACTCAATCTCGTAGAAGGCACGTTTAAGGGGGTCTTCAATGACGACCAGTTGCTCCAAGTGGCTGTAGGAGAATCTGCTCACGAGGTCTTTCGCCGGGATTTTCAATTGTGCGGACACTGTCCGCATTTTTCGTTCAGGCCTCGCGGCAGTAG
>Ga0315295_10002210_pt1 | contig 16558 bp, 20 predicted proteins | sample YL17G14_0_MG_FD_204453 | JGI IMG/M metagenome (GOLD analysis project Ga0315295, IMG submission 204453) | Sediment microbial communities from Yellowstone Lake, YNP, Wyoming, USA - YL17G14_0 | ecosystem: Environmental > Aquatic > Freshwater > Lake > Sediment | place: USA: Wyoming | collected... | reverse complement strand
ACTCAATCCCATTTCTAACCACACTTCCGGGAGAAGAACCAAAAAAGAAGGCCCCGCACGAAGCGGGCGCCATTCCTTCTCTCCCGGACCCGCCGGTGTGTATCCGGGAGATCCCGGCCTGTCCCCATTCGGAATCCGAGACACGAACCCCTGCTACCATATACCCACACTCCCGGCGGGTTAAACCAACCCTCTTTCCCCGGCCTCCGGCCCGAAGTCCCTTAAGCCCCGGGGGCCGCGGTGCCCGCCGCTCGAGAGGCTGAGACCGACGGTGCAGAAGCGTCCGATGCCGGGGCCGTATATGCGGCCAACCTCCTAAGAAAATAGATGAATGGCAGGCCTTAGATATACTCGTAACGCGCAACCCCTTTACTGCTGTTCCTGGTGCATGGCTTGCCTTTTGCCCCATCGCTGCTCACGTTCTAGGCGCAGGGCCGGATGTGTTAAGGTAAGCGGGTGAAGCGTGCGGGAGACCGCGCACTCCCGGCCTGGCATCGATGCGGAGGAACGATGATGGTCGCAAGGGAGCTGGTGTTGAATTCCGCGGGGGCGATCCTGCGGGGGACCGTCATGCTCCCCTCTCGCGAGGGGGAATGGCCCTTAACGGTCCTGTGCCACGGTATCCCCAGCGGCTTTCCCGCGCCGGGCGACCCCGGCTACGAAGCCCTGGCCCGGCGCTGCGCGCAGGGCGGGTCCGCGGCATGCTATGCAAACTTCCGGGGCACCGGGCTTTCGGAGGGGGATTTCTCCCTGGGGGGCTGGGTCGCCGACCTGGAGACATTGTTGAAGGCGGCGCGGGCGGCGCGTGGAGCCTTCGAGGGGTGCGATCCCGGCAGGATAGCCCTGATGGGCTTCAGCGGGGGTGGCGCGGTCTCCATCGTCTACGCGGCGCGCCAGCCGGGGCTGGCGGGTGTGGCCGCCCTCTCCTCGCCCGCGGATTTCTCGCGCCTGATTCCCCGGGAGGGCATGGGGAGCTTTGTCGCCCAGGCCCGCGCCATCGGGATCATTCGCGACCCCGCGTTCCCGCCTTCGGAGGAGGGGTACTACCAGGAGATGCTCGCCTGCAACCCCATCGCGGTGGTGGACGGGGTCGCTCCCACCCCCCTGCTCATCATCCATGGCGACGAAGATGACATGGTGCCCGTGGAGGAAGCCAGCCGCCTCTTCGAGGCGGCTGCGGAACCCAAGGAGCTGTGCATCGTGAAAGGAGGAGGCCACAAGCTGAGGCTGAACCCGGAGGCGATGGACAGGGCGGTCACCTGGGTGCTGCAGAGACTGGAGGCCAGCCCCATCTCTACATGCTCTCGGGGGCGGATACGCCGAGGATCCCCAGGCCGTTGAGCAACACCTGGCGGGTGCAGCGCGCCAGGAAGAGGCGGGCCGCGGTCAGCTCCGAGTCGTCGCTGATCACGCGGTGGCGGTTGTAGAAGACATGGAAGGCGGCGGCAAGCTCTTCCAGGTACCGGGTCAGGCGGTGAGGGGCGCGGTCCAGGGCGGCATCCCTTATCAGCTCCTCGAACTCGAAGATCTTGAGCGCGAGGTCGGCCTCCTCCTCGGAATCCAGCATGCGCAGGGTCTCCAGCCGGGGGACCTCTTCCGAAAGGTCCACACCCCGGCCCATGCCGTAGCGCAGGATGCTGCAGATGCGGGCGTGGGCATACTGGACGTAGTACACGGGGTTGTCCATGCTCTCTTCCACGGCCAGCTGGATGTCGAAGTCCAGGGCGGTGTCCTGGCTGCGGGTGAGGAAAAGATAGCGGGCTGCGTCGCGCCCCACCTCCGTCACCAGTTCGTCGAAGGTGACCATCTCCCCGGTGCGCTTGGACATACGCACCGGCTCGCCGCCTCTTTTCAGGTTGACCAGTTGGCCCAGGATGACCTCCAGCTTGTCCGGGTAACCCCGCGCTTCCATGGCGGCCTGCATCCTGCGCACGTAGCCGTGGTGGTCGGCTCCCCAGATGTTTATGAGATGGTCGTAACCTCGTGCCATCTTGTTGAGGTGGTAGGCGATGTCCGCGGCGAAGTAGGTGGGGGCGCCGTTGTGGCGCACCATCACCCGGTCCTTGTCGTCGCCGAAGCGCGAGGTGGCCATCCACACCGCGCCGTCCTTCTCGTAGGCCAGGCCGTCCTCGAGAAGCCTCCGCACCTCTTTTTCCACCTCCCCGCCGCGTTGCAGATCCCGCTCGCTGAACCAGGTGTCGAAGTCCACCCCGAAGGAGGTCATGGATCCCCGGATGTGCGCGAGGGCGATGCGGTATGCCCTCTCTCCCAGTTCAGCCCTGCGCTCCTCGGGGGGCCTGTCCGGGGGGCGCCCGCCGTCTTCCGCCAATAATGTGCGGGCGGCATCCGTGACGTAGGCGCCGTGGTACCCATCGGCGGGGAACTCCACCTTGTGGCCGGCAAGCTCGAGATAACGCGCTTCCACGGAGGCTGCGAAGATCTCCATCTGGGTGCCGTAGTCGTTGAGATAGAACTCGCGGTCCACCGCGTATCCTACCGCTGTGAGCAGGTTACACAACGCATCGCCAAGGGCCGCCCAGCGTCCGTGGCCGACATGCAGGGGGCCGACGGGATTGGCGGACACGAACTCCACGTTGAAGCGCTGCCCCTCCCCGAAATCCCAGCGCCCGTAATCCGCTCCCTCCCGTGCCACGCGCACCAGCTCCTTGAGCATGCGGTCACGGCTGAGGGTGAGGTTGATAAACCCGGGCCCGGCTACCTCCACCGCGTCCAGCGTCCCGGACTCCTCTGCGGGCTGCGGGGAGGCCGCTTTCTCCTGCAGGAGGCGGGCGAGGATCGCGGCTATGTCCCGCGGGCTGCGCCCCAGGCTACCCGCAAGGGTCAGTGCCGCGTTGGTGGCCCAGTCCCCGTGGGCCTTGTGGCGGGGCCTCTCCAGCACGAAGTCCGGGGCTTCTACGGCGGGTATCTCCCCGGCCGCGACGGCCTCGGAGATGGCCTCGGCGATCATCTCCCGCAGTTCTTTGGCGATCAAGATGCCTCCTCGATGGACAAGGTTCTGTAGCGACGCCTGCACGGCCGGCGGCTGCCGCCAAGGGACGGCCGGGTGACCGTTCCTGGCTTGGAAAGGGCAAACAGCAAACGCGTCAGCGCTACAACCGTTTCCCGGTGCCCTTGAGAAGATTATAACCGCAAAGCGGGTGATGCCGCCCGCGACCTTTTATGATGCCACCGCCGAGATCCGCACATCGGGCGGGGGAGGCTTAGTGAGGCACTGCCGCTGGCTTCTCCTCCGTTACGGCGGTCGTCTCTCCCGGAGACGCAAGGCGGGTGATACCGCCCGCGTTGATATGCATTTCCGCCGGAAATCCTTGCGTCGGGTGAGAAAGTTCTATTGGTTTACTACCGCCGGCTTCTCCTCCAGCACGGCCGTCGTCTCTTTCTTCTCGCCGTTGCGGTAATAGGTGATGGCCACGGTGTCGCCTATCGCGCTTTTCCTTATCTCCAGCACGAGCTGGTCCATGGATGCGATGGTCGTGTCGTCCAGGGCCACGATGATGTCGCTCCGCTCCATACCCGCTTTATCCGCCGGAGCGCCGGCGATCACGTTGTTCACGATGGCGCCGCTGTCCACCGGCAGGTCGTAGCTCTTGGCCGTCTCCGGGTCCAGCGTGCTTCCCGAGATGCCCAGCCAGGGATGGGTAACGGATCCGGTCGCGATGAGCTGTTCGACGACGGGCTTGGCGTTGTCGATGGGGATGGCGAACCCCAGGCCGTCGTACCCTCCGCTCTGGGAATAGATGGCGGTGTTTATGCCCACCACTTCACCCATGCTGTTGCAGAGAGGACCGCCGGAGTTGCCTGGGTTGATGGCCGCATCGGTCTGGATCACGTCGAGCAGGGGCGCGCTGTTGGGGATGTATATATTACGGTTGAGGGCGCTTATGATACCCGAGGTCACGCTGCCCTGGAAACCCTCCGGGCTGCCGACCGCCACCGCCAGCTCGCCCTGCACGAGGTCTGAGGAGGTGCCGATCACGGCGGCGGGGAGGCCGGATGCGTCGATCTTGATAACCGCGATATCGGTATCCGGGTCTGTTCCCACGACCTTGGCGTCGTATACGGTCCCGTCCTGCAGGGCGACCTTTATATCCGACGCATCCTGGACCACGTGGTTGTTGGTGACGATGTAACCGTCGGAGCTGTAGATGAAGCCCGACCCTATGCCGGCTCCCAGGTTCCCTACCTGCACCTCGATGTTGACGGTGGAAGGAAGCGCCTTCGTGGCCGCCTCCACCACGGCCTCGTTGCCCGCCCTGACCACGCGCTCCTCGACGGTCTTTACCTCTGTCACCTGCTCCGTCCCCTTGCCGCCGAGGACGTCGATGGGATTGGCCCCGAGGATCAGGGGCACCAGGAACAACACGCCCACCGCCACCACTATCGCTATGACCACGGCAGCGATGATGGTCCCGGCTCCTCTACCCGACTTCGACGGCGGCGAGGGGAACGGCGGCTCCGGTGGTACCCGCGGCTTTTCGTAACTCTCGGTCATGTTCATCTCCTCTGCTCATGGGGCCGAGGCCCGATACGGCTCATGCCCGCATACTATTATTCCCAAAACGACTCAATCCTTGATGACGCGACCAAGGAACCCGCGGTTCCAAACCAGCCTCATATCAAACTATCATACAAGGATATCGCCAGCGGGGCCTGAACGTCCGGGAGACCGATCGGTTCGGGATAGGCGGCCAGGGCGGGGAAAAGCGGACACAGAACGGCGTTTGACGCCGCCTCAGGTCCGGTCGAGGTGAAGTTTTTACAGGGAGCATGGGATAATACGGCTCGAGGCAAGGGAATTGCGGGTGTGCGGAGAAGGATAGTCAGACGGAGGTGATGCCCATGGACAAGCGCGACGACCAGCCCGGAATGGAGGGCACGCAGGGGATACCTGGCGCGGATGAAGGCGGGGAGGCTGCGGCGCAGCCCGAGATCTCCAGGGTGGAGAGAAAGCGCCGCAAGGTGAGCCTGGTAGGGGCCATTATCGTCAACGTGGTCACCTTGATAACCCTGGCCATAGTCCTCCTGGCCATCCTGCTTCCCGGCTACCGCAGGTCGTTCACCATGGCCCGGGCGGTGGAGGGGGCGGAAGAAGTATGGATAGTGGTCCGGACGAGCGAGTCCATGATGCGGGAGAACAGTACAGACTTCATCAAGGCCCAGGACGACCTGAGAAACGCGCTGCAGGAAGAGGTGGGCGGCGGCAACAACGTCTGGGCTTACGTACGGGACAACTTCCCCGACCAGGCCTGGGTGCAGGAAAACCTGCCTGAGAACATGCAGCGTTGGCTGGAGGAGCTCTATCCCAAGCCTGAGATGACGGAGGAAAACACGCCGGGGACGCCGTCCCCCAACGGGGAGGAACAGCCCGCCGAGGGCACGGGACCGTGAGCCGCATGACCGCCAACCTGCTCCTGGATTCACTGCGCGACCTGTGGGACGGCTTCGTCACCCGCTTGCCCTCCATCGTCACCGGCCTGCTGGTCATCGCGCTCTTCTATTTGATCGCCCGGGGCGTGCGTTACCTGACGGGCAAGTCGCTGAAGAGGGCGAAGGCATCCGAACACGCCGCGCAGCTCACCGCCCGTCTCAGCTTCATCGGCATCATGGTCGCGGGCGTGCTGGTGGCCCTGGGGGTGATGGGGATCAACGCGGGTGCCCTGGTGGCCTCCCTGGGCCTGGTGAGTATAGGCATCGGCTTCGCCCTCAAGGACGTGGTCGAGAACTTCATAGCCGGCATCATCCTCATCTTCCAGAGGCCCTTCATGGTGGGGGACGTGGTGCGCTTCGGGGACGTGGAGGGTACGGTAGAGGACGTCAGGGTGAGGGACACGATCATCCGCATGTACGACGGCAGGCAGGTCTTCGTGCCCAACGCGAGCATCTTCACCGCGGCGGTGATCAACAACAACCGCAATCGCAGGCGCCGGCTGGACTTCGAGGTGAACATCGCCTATCCCGAAGACACCTCCGCCGCCATGGCGACAGCGGTCGAAGCCCTGGCCGGGATCGAGGGCATACTCGGCGAGCCCTCCCCCCTGGCGGTGGTGGAATCGCTGGGCGAGAGCTCCCTGGTCATGCGGGTCTATTTCTGGGTGGACCCGGTATGCGCGAGCATACTGGAGGTCAAGTCTGCGGCCATCGCGGCGGTGAAAAGAGCCCTGGAGAAGGCGGGCATCGAGATCCCCTCCCCCGTGCTCACCGTCAAGCCGGCCGGTCAATAAAGCTCGATGCCGTAGCGGCGTGCGAGCTCAACCGCCTCCATCTTCTCCTGCGGTGAAGGCCTGCGGTCTATCTCCGGGTAGAGGACGGCGCGGTACCCCGGCCGGTACTGGAACATGAGGTTGAAGTAGGTGCCGGGGATGTTCTCGGCCACCCACGCCACGATCCTGGCCGTGCAGCAGTCCAGGTGGCCCGGGAGCAGGAGCTGGCGGAGCATTATATCGCCCTGCCGGTAGGCGATGGAGAAGTTCCGGCTCACCACGCGGAAGTAGTCATCCACGTCGGAATAGCGGCTCGCGCACTCGTCGTTCCCGTAACGGAAGTCGGCCAGGTAGACGTCCATGACCCCTTCCAGCAGGCGCATGGCCTCCTGCGAGGTGTACATGTTGGAGTTCCAGACCATGGGAAGATACTTGCCGTCCTCGCCGAGACAGGCGATGGTGTCCAGGATGGTATGCAGGTTGGGATCGGGGTTCCCGCCCACGAAGTTGGCGTTGCGGGAGCCCTGCCGCATCCCCTCCCGCAGGCTGTCGGCCAGGTATGCCGGGTCCGCGGGGTTGCCCGCGCGCGCGTCCATGGCGATGTCCCAGTTCTGGCAGTAGGCGCAGTGGAAGGTGCACCCGGCGAAGAAGATGGTGTGGGAGGGGACCAACTCGGGCTCCTCCCCGAAATGGATGAAATTGGAAGCAACGCGCGATAGCGCGCCGACCCCGCAGTAACCCGACTCCCCCTCGGCCCTGTTCACGCCGCAACGCCGCTCGCACATCTGGCAGGCGAGCAGCATGCGGTGCGCCAGGGCCGACTTGAGGTCGAGCAGGGACGGGTCCTCCAGGGGAGGATGTTCCGAATCCCCGCTCCACGCCTCGTGCCAGCGGGCCATGGCGGCGGAGTGAAGTTCCCAAAGCTCCTCCTCACCCAACCCCTCAAAGGAGGGGACTCCCGCCCCGATGTGCGAGGCCACCCAGTGGCGGGCCGGGACCCTCTTTTCCAGTATGCTGAAATAATCCTCGAGCATGACGTCATCACCATGTTAAATTTAGGACAACCGGCCGCGGTTAACAAGGAAGGTTCTTCTCTAAAAAGTATAGGTAGCGAGAATGGGACGACTTGAGGTGCGTGCTTGGGCCAGGTCTCAAAGCTTGGATTTCAATGGTTTTGCGCGTGGTTTGTCTGCGCTGAAATAATAAAGTTTTGAGACCTGACCCCAAAGGGTTCACAGCCACCTGCATTTTTGGAGAAGAACGACAAGGAAAAAAGGCAGGCAGACAACGTGCAGGCGGCATGCTCTAGGCGAGGAGGGATGGGTTGGCGATCTGGGTGATGCTCCTGGGGATGGCCACTCTCATCAACATCACCATGGTGGGGGCGCTCTTGTCGTTGGTGGGCAACATACCCGACAGCTCGTTCCTGGTCATACTATCCAGCTATCTGAAGAAGAAGGACGAGCCGCGGGAGGCCTTGCTTTTTCCCCTGGAGGCCGCTTCCAGGCTGGAACGCCTGCGCAGGAGGGTGCTGCAAGCCGCGGCGGCGGCGGCGGCGGTCGGGACGGGACTGTCCGTTTGGGCCCTGGTAGTGGGCTGGGGGGCGGTGGCCATGTTGGCCATAACCACATGGATGGTGGCGGCCAACCTCGCTTTCTATCATATCCCGCTGGCATTGTGGAAACGGAGGGCCGGGAAGATGCGCGAGGAAGCTGTCGAGGAGGCGGGGCGGAAGTCGCAGCCCGAGCCGACGGAGCAAGCGGTCGAGGAGAGCCGGCCGGACGCCGCGGACAGCACGGCGGGGGAAAAAGGTTTAAAGGAAGGATAAGGCTGGAGACCGGAAAGCGGTGAAGCAAGGACTGCCCCCGTTGCTTCGGAACTGGAAACCTGCGCTATGGGCCGGAGGGCCGAGGCCGTTATCATCAGCATCCATTACCATGCTTGCATCATGCCGCAGGCCCTGTACGTCGAGTCCCAATACCTGCTTTCACACCTTGCCCGCGGACCTATGGTGCCGTCGTGGCGTGGGTTACAATTGAACGGGACGAGTGAGAATAACGAAAGGAAAAGGGATTGCTTCAAGGAGAATACCTGGAGGCCCAAAGGCTCTGTGAGCGCCTGGCCTCGGAGATAGAGCCGCCCCTCTTCTACACCGACAAGAAGGAGGAGGTAGAGGCGTCTCTTAGCTTTTTCGAGAGCGATCCCGTGGTAGGGCACGGCCTCTCCATCGTGGAGGAGAGGGGAGACGTGCTGGGGCACGGTCTCTCCCACGTGCGCAAGGTGGCCGTGGACGCGGGAGCCCTGGTGTTGATAGAGATGGACCGGGGCGCCTCGAAGGAGGAGAGACAGCGGGCGCTGCTCCTGGCCCACCTGGCGGGCGTCCTGCACGACATCAGGAGAGAGCAGCCCGAGCATGCCCAGCGGGGAGCCGACGAAGCAAAGGGCATCCTCAAGGACTTCGACCTCTCAGACGGGGAGCGCGCAGCCATAGTGCAGGCCATCCGCAACCACGAGGCCTTCAAGCCCGCGGTGCCGTTGGATGACTCCTCCCTGCAGGTCCTTTCCGACGCCCTCTACGACGCGGATAAGTTCCGCTGGGGGCCGGATAATTTCACGGAGACGGTATGGATGATGGTCGCTCCGTTTAAGGTACCGCTGGCCTCCCTCCTGGGACATTTCGAGACCAGCCTGGAGGGCATCGTCAGGATCAAGGACACCTTCCGCACCCCGACGGGCCGGGAATACGGTCCGGATTTCATAGCCAAAGGCCTGCAGATAGGGGAGAGGCTTTACGAGGAGCTGGCGAATATCTACGACATAAACAAGTAGGGTCGCCCGGGTGGGCGACAAGCCCCGATGGTGCGGGGCTACGGCGGAAAGAGGCCTGAGGCCTGGCCGGCATAGGCCGCGTGAAGGGATGATGAGCATGTTCAGCAGCATAGACGAAGTACGGGATAGACTTGCGCAACAGAAGTACATCTGCAGCAAGGAGATCGCCACGATCATCTTTCTCGCGGAGAAACTCGAGAAACCCGTGCTGGTGGAGGGGCCGGCCGGGGTGGGGAAGACTGACCTGGGCAAGGTGACCGCGGCCGCCATGGACCGCGAGTTCATCCGGCTGCAGTGCTACGAGGGGCTGGACGAGGCCAAGTCCCTCTACGAGTGGGAGTATTCCAAGCAGCTCCTCTACACCCAGATCCTCAAGGACGTGCTGGCCGAGGAGCTGGCGGATGCCAAGAGCCTGGCGGAGGCGGTCGACCGCGTGGCCAGGCAGGACGAGGTCTTCTTCTCCCAGAAGTTCATCGTGCCGCGTCCCTTACTCAAGGCGATCACCTCCGAGAGGCCCGCCCTCATCCTCATCGACGAGGTGGACAAGTCGGACCCCGAATTCGAGGCCTTCCTGCTGGAGATCCTCTCCGACTTCCAGGTGAGCATTCCCGAGCTGGAAACCCTCAAGGCTAAGCACATCCCCATGGTCGTGCTCACCAGCAACAACGCCCGCGAGCTCAGCGACGCCCTCAAGCGCCGCTGCCTGCACCTGTTCATCGACTTCCCGGACTGGGAGCAGGAGCTGGAGATCGTGCGCCTCAAGGTACCCGGCATAGAAGAACGCCTGGCCGAGCAGGTGGTGAAGGCGGTGCAACGCCTGCGCAAGCTGGATATCAAGAAGACCCCCGGCATCAGTGAGACGCTGGACTGGGCCCGTGCCCTGGTGGTCCTCAACGCCGAATCCCTGGACCAGGAGATGGTGAAGGGCACCCTGAACATCATCCTCAAGTACGAGAAGGACATCCAGAAGGCGAAGGACAGCCTGCGCCAGATCGTAGAGGGCTGACAACGGCAGCGCACCCTGCCGCTTATCTATGTCAAAGACCGGCATCGCGAATACGTGCCTTGGGCGCATCGGAGGAGTGAGTTGGAGGAAAGGGTCCTCGATTTCATCGCAGGCCTGCGGGGACGGGGGGTATCCGTATCCACCGCGGAGAGCATCGATGCCATGGGCGCCATCACCGTGGTGGGGTTGGACGACCCCGGGCCGTTCAAGGCCGCCTTGAAAGCGGCGGTGGTCAAGCGCAACAAGGACACGCCCGTCTTCGAGGAGCTCTTCCCCCTCTATTTTTATAGCCTCGAGAGCAGCGGGGAGGCGGAGAGCCTCGACGACGAACTCCTCGCCCGCCTGGAGGAGGAGATGCGAGGTCTTAAGCAGGGCGAAGGCATGAACCCCTTGCTGCCCATGTTGATCTCGGGCCGGGGAGGGGAGTGGGAGTCCATGATCCGCATGGCGGCCGGACAGGTGGGGACATCCCAGCTCGCCACCCGCATGCAGGTGGGCATGTACACACGCCGTATATTCGACGTCTTCGACTGGGAGGAGATCGAGAGAGAACTGCAGGAACTCCTCTCCCACCTGCGCGAGGAGGGATGGAGCGAGGAGGAGCTGCAACAGGTGGAGGATGCCTTCACCGCGAACCGCGACGCCCTGCGCAGGCAGGTGCGCCGCTACGTGGAGAGGGAACAGGCCCGCAACGTCGACAAGGCCCCCAGTTCGGAGCGGGTGGAGAGACTAATGAACCGCCCCCTCTCGGGGCTGGACGAGTTCGAGCTGCAGCAGATGCGCAAGGCCGTGGACATCCTGGCCAGGAAGCTGCGCAACAAGATCAACCTGCGCGAGAAACAGCTCAAGCGGGGCAAGCTGGATGTCAAGGCCACCCTGCGCAAGAACATGCAGCACGGCGGGGTGCCCTTCGAGCTCAAGTTGAAACACAAGCGGATGGAGAAGGCCGAACTCATGGTGCTGTGCGATATCTCGTCCTCCGTGGCCCGCGTCTCCCAGTTCATGCTGCAGTTCGTGTACACCATCCAGGACTGCCTGGCCAAGGTGCGCAGCTTCGTCTTCGTGGACGACCTGGGAGAGGTGACCGACTTCTTCCGCGACGAGGACATCCAGAAGGGGGTGCGCCGCGCCCTCTCCGAGGCGGACATCTCCTACAACGCCCGCAGCGATTTCGGCGAGGTCTTCCGGTCGTTCTGCGAGCAGAACCTGCAGGACGTGGGTTACCGCACCTATATCATGGTCATCGGGGACGCCCGCAACAACTACAACGACCCCGGCATCCGGGCGCTGGAGAAGATCCGCGACCGGGCCAAGGGGATCATCTGGCTCAACCCCGAGACCAAGCCTTTCTGGGACACTGGAGACAGCGTCATGGGGGAATACCTCCCCTATTGCAAGGAGGCGCGGGTGTGCCGCACCCTCAAGGACCTGGAGGACACGGTCAGCTCCCTCCTCCTATAGCCGATCCAGGCATTGAAAGAAGCTAAGGCTCATACATGTTGTGTACTCGTGCCAGGCCTGGACGAGCCAAAGTAGATTATCACGAAAAGCGTTAGGTGAACTTGTCCAGGCACCGGGACACCGTCGTGCCGAAGACGACGCTGTCGCTTTCGCGATGCATACTGTCGAGCCTGATGCTCACCTGAGCGCATGACTTAGGGCATACCGCTCCGGGTCACCTGGTTTATAATCGGGGCTGTGATGCTATAACATATATATCTACGTCTCTTGAGCAGCAGAGGAATGGAATGGAAGAAACCATTCACGATGTCGCGATAATCGGCGGCGGCCCCGCGGGCCTGACCGCGGGTATCTACCTGTGCCGCGCGCGCCTGGACACCGTGCTCGTCGAAAAACAGGCCCCCGGTGGAGCGCCCGCGCTTACCGAGAAGATCGAGAATTACCCCGGTTTCCCCGAGGGCATATCCGGGTTCGAGCTGGTTGACCGCATGCGCCGGCAGGCGGAGGGCTTCGGATTGAAGATCAACCCCTACAATCCCCTGGAGGGCTTGCGCGACGAGGGCGACATCAAGGTGCTGGAGACGTCGGAGGGCAAGATGCGGGCTCACGCGGTGATCCTGGCCATGGGCATGCGCCCCGCCACCCTGGGGGTGCCGGGGGAAGACCGCTTCCACGGCCGGGGAGTCTCCTACTGCGCCACCTGCGACGGCGCCTTTTTCCGGGACGCGGTGGTGGCCGTGGTGGGAGGGGGGAACACGGCGGTGGAAGAGGCCATGTTCCTCACCCGCTTCGCGAAGAAAGTGATCCTGGTGCATCGCAGGGACCGCCTGCGGGCCGGCAAGATACTGCAGGAACGCGCCCTGTCCCATCCCCAGCTGGAGTTCAAATGGAAGAAGACGGTAAAGGAGATCCAGGGGGAGAATACGGTCACCGGGCTGCTGCTGGCGGACGTAGAGGACGGCAGCGAGGAAGAGGTCCCCGTGGATGGAGTATTCGTCTACGTGGGGAACATGCCCAACACCGATGAGATAAAGGGAATAATAGAACTGGACGAAAAAGGGTTCGTCCTCACCGACGACTCCCTGCAGACCAACGTCAAGGGAGTCTTCGCGGCGGGGGACGTGCGTTCCGACGCCGTATGGCAGGTGGCCGCCGCCGTTGGAGACGGGGTGAGAGCGGCGCTGCGAGCGCAGTTCCACGTGGAGAGCCTGAAGGGAACGGCATATATCTGAGCAGCAGACGATAGCTTCCGGAGGCGGAACGGGAGCAGGAGGGAGTGCGAAAGCATAAGAGACCGGCTGTTTGCCGCATGTGCGGGCCCGGCGTAATGTGTTGGAGTAACGACAGAAAAGAGACGGGAGGTGTGACCCGTGGCGGGAAAGATCACGGAGTTGAACGACGACAATTTCGAGCAGGAGGTGCTCAAGAGCGATGTGCCGGCCCTGGTGGATTTCTGGGCGCCCTGGTGCGGCCCCTGCCAGATGATGGGACCTATCCTGGAGGAGGCCGCTGCCGACTGGGAAGGCAAGATCAAGGTATGCAAGCTTAACGTCGATGAGTCCATGGGGGTAGCTCGCGACTACCAGGTCCAGTCCATCCCCACCATGATCCTTTTCGACAAGGGCAAGGAGGCCAAGAAGATCATAGGCGCCAGGCCCAAGAAGGCTTTCGTGGAGGAATTCGAATCCTGGCTCTGAAAAGGGAGAGGAATAGATGAAGATCGCCGTTATCGACGGCATGGGAGGCTCTATCGGTCACCAGATCATCCTGGAGTTGAGGAAGAGCCTACCCGAGGATACGGAGATCATCGCCCTGGGCGCCAACGCCATCGCTACCGGCAACATGATGAAAGCCCGGGCCAACCGGGGCGCTACGGGGGAGAACGCGGTGCGCGTGTGCATCGGGGAGGCGGATGTGGTCATGGGGAGCATCTCCATCCTCGTGCCCAATTCCATGATGGGGGAGCTGACGCCGGATATGGCCACGGCCATATCCTCCGCGCCCGGGCGCAAGATTCTGCTGCCCCTCACCCACCCCCGCATCGAGATCATGGGGACCAGCGGGACGCCGCTTCCCAAGCTTATAGAGCAGGCCGTGGAACTGGCGAGAGAGATGAGCGAGAGGGAAGGAGGCGGCAATGTGTGAGGCCGCGGTCTTCCTGGATAAGGAAGGCGAACTGGAAAAGGTTATGGATGACGTGGTGGAGATAAAGCCCGAAGGCGGCAAGCTCCTGCTGGTGGACGTCTTCGGCGAGCAGAAGCTGGTATCGGCGAAGATAAGCCGGGTCGAGCTCATGGACCACCGCATCATCCTGCGCGAGAGCGGGCTGCCCTAGCGTCAGGTCCCATGAGGAACGATGCATGGTGCAGGCGATCAACGACGAGAACCCGATCGGGTTCAACAGGAACAAGGAATTGGGAACAATATACGGAAGTTCTGTATATGCAAAGGAGGGTACAAACGGCACGTAAGGAAAACTGACAGGGACTGAAAGATAAGGGGGTTGTTATGTTAGGGTTGTCATGGCTTAAGGACGTTGTCGTTTACACTACCACCACCGGGTTCAGCTGGGGATTATTTCTTGGATTATTTCTGGTCGGTATCCTGTTCTACGTCCTCGTCGCATGGCTGTTGTATCGCATAGGCAAGAAGCTGGGCTACCAGAAAAGCTGGTATGCCTGGGTCCCCTTCCTCAACTACTGGATGATGGTGGAACTGTCGACTCGTGAGAGCTCCTGGTTCTGGATAATCTTCATCACTATGTTTATCCCCTGCATCAACATCGTAGGTCTTGTGATGCTGGTTATCGTGATGATGGACATCTCGGAAGCTTGCGGCAAGGAGAGCTGGTGGGGCATCCTGTGGATAATCCCCATCGTCAACTTCGTGATCATGTACATACTTGGCAGCGGCCCGGCCGTCCCGCCCCAGCCTCCGGCGGCCGGATACGGCCCGCCTCCCCAGGGGCCACCGCCGCCGACGTATGCGCCCCCTCCGCCGCCGCAACAGTAGAGTTGTTTAACAGCACAAGAAACCCCCGCCGCGATCATGCGGCGGGGGTTTTAATGGGGTCGTGTCTTCGTTCTTCGGTATTTCATGTAGATGGAAGGTAATCACCAAAGGATCAGATAACCGAAGAACGAAGACACGACCCCATTAAAGCGGGGGGTGGGTATGCGCGACTAGCGGGCCGGCGTGCCCGCCGTCTTCATGCCGGGGAGGTCCAGCTCCCACTTGCCGCAGCGGCCGCCCCAGCGGGCGAGGACGTCGCCCTCCACCATGATCTTCACGATCTCGCAGTTGTTGGAGCAGCCCTTGCAGTTGAAGCTGGAGGTGCGGTACTCGATCTCGGTGACCCTGAACCCCTTGAAGTTGGAGGCTGACAGGCCGAGTTCCTGGGCCAGCAGGGCGGCGCCGATGGCCCCCATCACCGCGAAGTGCTCGGGGACGACCACTTCCACCTGCAGGGCCTCCTCGAAGGCGCGCTTCATGCCCACGTTGGCAGCCACCCCCCCCTGGAAGACCAAGGGCGCTTTTATGTTCTTGCCCTTGGCCAGGTTGTTGAGGAAGTTGCGCACCAGGGCCTCGCAGAGGCCGAAGATGATGTTGTCGATGGGGTGCCCCACCTGCTGCTTGTGTATCATGTCCGATTCGGCGAAGACGGAACAGCGGCCTGCGATCTGCACCCCGCCCTCGGCCCGCAGGGCGTAGTCGCCGAAATCCTCGATGGGTATGTCCAGGCGGGCGGCCTGGTGGTCGAGGAAGGAGCCTGTCCCGGCGGCGCACACGGTGTTCATGGCGAAGTCCACCACGATGCCGTCCTGCAGCACGATGATCTTGGAGTCCTGCCCCCCGATCTCCAGCACCGTGAGCACCTCGGGCACCACGTGCAGGGCGGCTACGGCGTGGGCGGTTATCTCGTTCTTCACGATGTCGGCGCCGACGATGATGCCGCTCAAGTGGCGGGCACTTCCCGTGGTGCCTGCTCCCAGCACCTCCACGCTGTCGGGCAATTTGGTGCCCAGCTCCCTGAGGCCGTCCTGGACGGCGCGTATGGGCTGGCCCATGGTGCGCAGGTACACCGAGGCGGCCACTTCACCGTTCTCTTCGAGCAGGACCAGGTTGGTGCTGACCGAGCCCACGTCCACGCCGAGATATCCCTTCAAATCCTGTTCCTCGCTTTCACGCCAGCTTTACGACAATGCATTACATTTTATTTCCCAGCGCCTCATTGAGCAAACGCGGCATGGTGATAGGGCTGGGATCCCGTAGTTGGAATGAAGAATACCTCACCCCTTTAGCCGTTTGAAGGAATACCGACAGAGTAGATGCCTAGCGGCTTTAATCGGAACCGCGAGCGGAGCGGATGAACGACGCGCCGATGGGGAACGCCATCCACAAGAATCCCAGGAGGAAGGCGCCTATAACGGTTAAGGCGCCGAGCTTGCCCGCCTCATCGGCGACGTAGAAAGCGTAGATGGCCAGGGGTACGTAGAGGAATACGGCGGAGACGGAGCCAGGCGAGTAGCGCCGCACTATGGCCATGGGCACCAGGTGCATCACGGTGTTGATGAGGAACAGGGCGGCGATGGAGAGGCTGAAGACGGGCGAATCCAGGCCCACCAGCGCCCCCGCCACGCAGAGCAGGATGAAGAGGACGTTGACCACGATGAAGGCGGCGAGGTCTATGCCTCCCGCGAAGCGTGACGTGAAGCGCCCGCTGAGACCCCGTGCGAAGTCGATCCAGCCGAACAGGTACTCCTCGGCGACGTGCACCACGGCCGCTCCCACCATGGCCCAGAAAACCCAGTGCATCCCTACAACCTGCCCTCCGCGTTATCGCTCGCCAGGCCGGAAGCCGCCCTCACAGCTCATTCTATCAGAGCGCTTGGACCGCTTGGGTCATGGAGACTGGCGATGGCCTCAGGCGGGGGCGTTAAGGCGTGAGGCGGAAGAGGAAGCGGCGTTAACCTCAAGCCGGATGATATTCGCACCTACTAAAGAAAAACTCCCGAAATCGGCATAATAGAAGGCGTTTCTG
>Ga0315295_10002209_pt1 | contig 16560 bp, 13 predicted proteins | sample YL17G14_0_MG_FD_204453 | JGI IMG/M metagenome (GOLD analysis project Ga0315295, IMG submission 204453) | Sediment microbial communities from Yellowstone Lake, YNP, Wyoming, USA - YL17G14_0 | ecosystem: Environmental > Aquatic > Freshwater > Lake > Sediment | place: USA: Wyoming | collected... | reverse complement strand
CCTACGCAGCCTGCCGAGTCTGCGTCGTGGAAGCACGCCGGAAGGGCAAGGTCGACCTGGTGACTGCGTGCAACACACGGGCCGAGGAGGGTCTGGAAGTGCTCACTGCTTCAGACAGGGCTCTGGCGGCACGCAGACTCAACGTGGAGATGCTCATGGCCCAGGCGCCCGCTGCCGAACCGGTGCAGAAGATCGCGCAGGAACTCGGCATCGCAAAGACAAGATTCGAGATCAAGGACCCCGGCGAGAAGTGCATCCTCTGCGGCTTGTGCGTGAGAGCGTGCACTGACGTAGTGGGTGCGGAGGCCATCGGCTACATCGAGAGGGGCAAGGACAGAGTAGTCACCCCACCCTTCGGTGAGCCGTCCGAGGCTTGCATCGCCTGTGGGGCGTGCGCCTTTTTCTGCCCCACCGGGTGCATAACGCTCGAGGACCCCAGGGGCCGAAAGGTCATTCACAGTGAACTGCACCTCGGTCCTGCCACCGCGATCAGGGTTCCGATTCTCCAGGCCGTTCCGATGGTCCCATTCATTGATGAAGACGCGTGCATCCACTTCAAGACCGGCAAGTGCAAGATCTGCGAGAAAGTGTGCGACAAAGAGGCCGTCAATTACGACGTTGAGGACGAGGTCATTGAAGTCGAAGTGGGAACGGTCATCCTGGCGACGGGCTTCAAGTCCTTCGACGCCAAGAGAATGCCCACCTACCGGTACGGTGACCTCGAAAACGTCATCACCGGCCTCGAATTCGAACGACTTGCCAACGCTTCGAGTCCCACGGGCGGCAAGATACTCCTCACAAACGGCGAGGAGCCCAAGGCAGTGGGTATCGTCCATTGCGTGGGTTCCAGAGACGAGAACTACAACGAGTATTGTTCGAGAGTCTGCTGCATGTACTCGTTGAAGTTTGCGCATCTCATCAAGGAGAAGACAGGCGCCCAAGTCTACGATTTCTACATCGACATGAGATGTTTCGGGAAGGGCTATGAGGAGTTCTACAAGAGACTCCTCGCGGAAGGCGTGAACTTCGTAAGAGGCAAGGTAGCCGAGATAACTGATTTTCCGGAAGTCAAGGAAGAGGAAGGAAAACTGGTGGTCGTGGTCGAGGACACACTGCTCGGCCTCATCAGGAGAATCCCTCTCGACATGGTTGTGCTCGCCACCGGCCTGGAGCCGAGCCTGGACCAGAATGCCCTGTCCAGGATATTCAACATCTCGTGCAGCCGGGACGCCTTCTTCCTGGAAAGACATCCCAAGCTGGCTCCTGTCTCCACGTTCTCTGACGGGATTTTCCTTGCGGGCACCTGTCAAGGGCCAAAAGACATACCCGACACAGTGGCTCAGGCGGGAGCGGCGGCGGCCGAGGCCCTGGCGCTGGCCGACAAGGGCACGTTTGAGCTCGAGCCGATCACTTCGTACATAGACGAAGAACTTTGCGCAGGCTGTAAGACTTGTCTTGCCCTGTGCCCGTACTCGGCCATCGAGTTCGATGAGGAGAAAGGCGTTTCCTTTGTCCAGGAAGCTCTCTGCAAGGGCTGCGGCACCTGTGTCGCCGCCTGCCCGGCTGGCGTGGCAACGCAGTCAGGCTTTGAGGACGAGCAACTCTTTGCCGAGATCGAAGGTGCGCTCGCGAGTTCGGAATAGCAGGGCCGGGACTGGGAAACAAGTGTGGACGCGGTTGCAGTTGCACCCACGACGCCCCCAGACATAGAGCATGACTGACACGATAATAGCGACTTGTGACGTGAATTCAGCGGGAACCCGAGGAGAGGAATCGCAAGAGGGGATGATCTGACCCTCGGGGTCTCGCTTTTTGTTGTTTGCCGGGTGACTTGGTGCTATGATGAGAAGTTCGCGTTTTCGCTCGAGAACGGGAGGCGACTTAGGAGCGCCGCCTCCTTGCGGACAACTTCTCGAGGTGAGCGCAGAGGCCGTTCGGCGGACTTCCGGCAGATTACTGAACGCCTGCCGCCACCCGGTGGCTTGAGAAGTCGCGCCCGCGGCTGCAACTGGTCCAATCGCAATCGGTTCAAAGCCGAAAGGAGTGTTCAGTGAGTAGCGCGAACTTTGAACCCAGAATCGTCGGTTTTCTCTGTCGGTGGTGCAGTTACACCGGGGCAGACCTTGCCGGCACGAGCAGGATGAAGTATCCGCCGAACGTTCTGCCGATCAGGGTCATGTGCTCAGGAAGGGTCGACCCCACCTTCGTGCTCAAGGCACTCAAGGAGGGCGCCGACGGCGTCCTCATCGCTGGCTGCCACCCCGGAGACTGCCACTACACCAGCGGCAATTACAGGGCTCTCGGCCGGTACACACTCTTGAAGAAGATGATCGAGCAACTCGGCATCGAAAAAGAGCGCGTGAGACTCGAGTGGGTGTCGGCTTCTGAGGGCGAGAAATGGGCTCACGTCGTAAAGGACATGACTGAGAAGATAAGAAAGCTCGGGCCGCTTTCCTGGCCGAAGGAGCTCGACAAGATAGACAAGGCCGTGCACGCGGGAGCGAAGTGCGCGTAGCTGGGACGGTACGACTGAGGCCGGCCAGAAACCTGGGTATGAGTTAGATCGATAGTCAACCAACTGTGTGAGCCTGGCTGTGATTCCTGAGACCGCTCACCCAAAACCGGAGTGAAGGCGATGGCAGACAAGTTGAAAATTGCGCTCTACTGGGCGGCAAGCTGCGGCGGATGTGAGATAGCCGTCCTGGACATCAACGAGAAGATCCTGGACGTGGCCGCCGCGTGCGACATCCTGTTCTGGCCTGTTGCGCTGGACTTCAAGTACAAGGACGTCGAGGCGATGCCCGATAAGCACATCGACGTGTGCCTTTTCAACGGTTCCGTGCGCACGTCCGAGAACGAACACCTGGCGAAGCTCCTGCGTCAGAAGTCGAAGGTGCTGGTTGCGTACGGCTCCTGCGCGTGCGAGGGATGCATACCCGGACTCGCGAACCTCTATTCGAAAGAGGAGTTGTTCGATACCGTATACAAGAATTCGCCCTCGATCGACAACCCGAACGGCGTCCGGCCGCAGCTCTCGACCAAAGTGAAAGAAGGAGAGCTCTGTTTGCCCGAGTTCTACGAGAGAGTGAAGACTCTCGCCCAGACCGTCGACGTGGACTATTTCGTGCCCGGCTGCCCGCCGGTCGCGGACCAGACCTGGGCGGCGCTGGAGGCGATCGTGACGGGCAAGCTTCCTCCGAAGGGTTCGGTTGTTGGCGCCGGCGTCAAGTCGGTCTGCGAGGAATGCGAGAGAAAGCGCGAGGAAAAGAAGATAAAGAAGTTCTATCGCCCGTGGGAGATCATCGCCGACGACGAGAAGTGTTTCCTGGAACAGGGCATCATCTGCGCAGGACCGGCCACCAGGGACGGCTGCGGCAGACCATGTATCAAGGCAAAGATGCCGTGCAGGGGTTGCTACGGCCCTCCTCCCGAGGTGGTTGACCAGGGAGCAAAACTCCTCAGCGCTCTGGGCTCGATCGTCGATTCGACCGACCCGGTTGAGATAGAGAGAATCTTGAACGAGATTCCGGATCCGGTCGGCTACGTGTACCGATTCGGCCTGCCGAACTCGCTGGTCCGGCAGGGAAAGACGAAGCTGGCGGAAGAAGGGAAAAGGGGCTGAAGACGGGCTGAGGCAGACGGCCTGAACAGGAGAGACAAAGATGAAGAGAGTGACGATTGACCCGATAACAAGACTCGAAGGACACGGAAGAATAGAACTCTTCCTGGACGACAAGGGCAACCTCGAGAACGCGTACCTCCAGGTTCCGGAGCTGCGAGGGTTCGAGCAGTTCTGCGTGGGGAGACCCGTCGAAGAGGTCGCTCGCATCACGCCTCGAATCTGCGGGGTCTGCCCCGAGGCACACCACATAGCCTCAACGAAGACGCTAGACGCGGTCTTCCACGTGGACCCTCCGAGCCCCGCGAAGAAGCTGAGAGAGCTCCTATACAGCGCCTTCTACACCGGCGATCACGCCACTCATTTTTACATCCTTGCGGGTCCGGACTTCGTCGTGGGTCCGACCGCCCCGCCTGCCGAGAGAAACATCCTCGGCCTCATAGCAAAGGTCGGCCTCGACGCCGGGAAGACAGTCATCCAGACCCGGGCCATGTGTCACGAAATCGTGGCGATGCTGGGCGGCAAGGCCATTCATCCGGTCTGTGGGCTGCCCGGAGGCGTGAGCAAGGGCCTGAACAAAGAGGAACAGCAGAGGTGCATCGAGATCGGGAAGTCGCTGGTGGAGTTTGGGAAGTTCACGTTCAAAGTGTTTGAAGACGTCGTGCTCAAGAACAAGGCATACGTGGACCTGATCCTGAGCGAGGCTTTCACGCACAAGACCTACTACATGGGTCTCGTGGACAAGAACAACAAGGTCAACTTCTATGACGGCCAGGTCCGGGTCGTGGACACCACCGGTAAGGAGTTCGCGAAGTTCAACGCGGCTGACTATTTGAATCACATCGCCGAGCACGTGGAACCGTGGACCTACCTCAAGTTCCCGTATCTCAAGAAGGTGGGTTGGAAGGGCTTCGTGGACGGACAGGACAGCGGAGTCTACAGGGCCGCACCGCTCGCGAGACTGAACGCCTCCGACGGCATGGCCACCCCGCTTGCCCAGGCCGAATACGAGAAGATGTACAAGACACTCGGCGGCAAGCCCGTGCACCAGACTCTGGCCACTCACTGGGCAAGAGTCGTAGAGATTATGTACGCGGCCGAAAGGACTCTGGAACTGGCCCAGGACCCGGAGATAACGAGCCCAAACATACGCGTGATTCCCAAAGAGACTCCTACTGAGGGCGTGGGCTGCGTAGAGGCACCGCGCGGCATCCTCTACCACCACTACAAGACTGACGAGAAGGGCATCGTGCAGAAGGTCAATCTCATAGTCGGCACGACCAATAACTACGCTCCCATCAATATGTCCATTAAGAAGGCGGCGCAGGGCCTGATCAAGGCGGGCACCCCGATATCCGAGGGGCTGCTCAACATGGTCGAGATGGCGTTCAGGGCTTACGACCCATGCCTGGGCTGCGCCACGCACGATGCTACTGGCAGACCGCAGCTTGAGGTCAGAATCTACAACCACAGGCGCGAGCTCGTGGAGGTTGTGAAGAAATAACGGGGCTGGCACATCCTGAATCGACTCAACGAACTGCCGTGCGGTTTCCCGCACGGCAGTTCGTTTGTGACCTGGGTTATCTCACGAGTCAGGGCAAAGCGCACGACCGGACTGAGTATCTGAATGAGAAGAGCCAAGCAATGGGGGCGGATGACGGGACCTAAACGTGGTAACACGGTCCAACTCGGTAAGTACCCGCAGCCTACGAGGCGTCTTCAGTCAACCGACAGAAGACGCCTGTTGAACGTCACGGTACAAAACATCAAGAGGTTGGTGGCTCTGGAATGGCGGGCCAGCTATTTTTTGAGTAACTTCTCGATTCTCGCGAGCAGATCATTAGCCTGGACGGGCTTATCAATATAATCATCCGGACCCGCAAAGCCTTCCTCGGCCGGCTTAAATCCGAATCGCAAGCCAGTCTTTTCTTTTACAGCAGATACGAAAATGATAGGGGTATTCTTGAAGTCTCTGAATTCCTTTGATGTCTTGATCGCATTGCAGAGAGAAAATCCGTCAAAAAGGCTGTCCATCATAATATCGAGAATAATGAGGTCGGGTTTTTCAGAGAATACTTTTTGCTCACCCTCTTTCGGATTACTGGCAGTGGCAACATCATATTGCGATGATTTGAGAATCAAGGAAATTGCTTCCCTGAAATCCGGATCATCGTCAATTACTAAGATCTTTCCCTTTGAATCTGTCTTTATCATAGAAATTATCTCCTTCATCCTTAAAGATTATCTGATCCCATTTGTGAAAATAGTTTCAATCACTTCTGAATTATAATATCTTTATCTATTACATACAAGGGCAACACAATGAGAATTGTAATGCAAGAGCCGGAGCGTGAATTGTAATCGCGAGGGACATGAAGTCCCGGGAGCAGTCTTCTTCCTATCGCCGCTGCATTATTGAGAAGGTTCTAAATGTTATATAATTGTGTTGTTAGATTCCGAGGTGAGATGCCTCGGCTGTTCTATTTGGATTTAGGTAAAAGGGTTGTAAAAGCAGTGCCCTGATTGACGATACTGGATACTCTTATACTGCCTTTATGGGCATCAACAATCTTTTTCGCTATGTGGAGGCCGAGGCCCGTCCCTTTGATCTGTTTGGTCTCTTCTCTCTTGACTCTGTAGAATTGATCAAAGATGTAGGGGAGGTCTTTTTCGGGGATTCCTAGTCCCGTATCTGAAATCTCAACAGCTAAATAGTCATCTTCTTCCTCTACAGTGATTTTAACTCCTCCCCCGGGGTGATTGTAATTTATTGCGTTCGTGATAATGTTGATGAATGCCTCCTTCAGGGTCTCCTCATCTCCCTGAACCGATGGGAGTCCGGTGCGGGGTTCAATCTCCAGTGAAATCTGCTTCTCTTTTGCGGCGGGCTGCAAAGAATTGACAATGTCAGACAGCAGGGGAATCACATCTAATGGCTTGGATCTTTCCACCAGCCTATCTTGAGTAATGCGGGCCATATTGAGCCAATCATCAATTAATTCAAGCAACCGATGCACTTTCTCCCGTCCCCGTTCTATCATTTCTTTCTGCTTTGGTGCGACTTCACCAGACATTCCTGCCAGAATAACTTCAAAATACTGCTGAACGGTAGTGAGGGGGCTTCGGAGTTGGTGAGAAACCATGGTGATGAAATTTTCTTCTATTCTTCTCTTTTCTTCTCGAAGCTGAACAGTCTCCTGAATTAATTTTCTTCTCTCCAGGCCTCTTTTGATGATGATTCGCAACTCATCAGGGGTAAAGGGCTTCGGCAGGAAATCAAAAGCCCCCTTTTTCATTGCTTCAACCGCTGACTCAATCGTCGCATAGCCCGTTATGACTATTGGAATAATATGTGGGTCGATGTCCGCTATCTTTTCGAGAACTTCCATTCCACTTATTCCGGGCATTTTGAGGTCAATGAGAACTGCATCGGGCCTTATTTCCCTTATTTTATTCAAGCCGACCAGTCCAGTTTCGGCTGTTTCGGTGTTATAACCATCTTTCGCAAGTATCTGTCTGCAGCCGTCTCTCATTACTTCTTCATCGTCAATAATGAGTATTGTTTCCTTTTGTGTCATTTGTTCGCTCGTTGTTTAGAATGAAAAAGGATCACAGAGAGCTTATATAACTATGAACAGGACGAATGCGTCAGAAGTGTTTTCCCAGCAGTCCTTCTATCTCGGCGATGATCTGACTGTCTCTGTAGTGTTTCTGACAAGCTGCCCCACTCGGACAGGTTGCGACACAGGTTCCGCATCCTTTACAAAGTGCGTCATTTACTTCAGAAATATTCTCTTCTTTGATGTATGAAATGGCGTTATAAGGACAGACAGTAATGCAGGTGCGGCATCCCGAACAGAGCTCCGGGGCGATGTATGCTGTGATCGGCTCAAGCTCAACCTCGCCTTTCTGAATGTAAGCTAAGATTCGAGCGGCAGCAGAGCTTGCCTGCGCCACGGTATCGGGAATGTCTTTGGGACCCTGACAGCAGCCGGCAATATAGACACCATCGGTGGATGTGGCGGTTGGATCCAGTTTTGGATGTTTTTCGAGGAAGAAGCCATCTGGGCTGCAACTGATCGAGAACATTCGGCGAATCTGGTCAGCATCTGCTGTAGGTGACAATGCATTGCAGAGAATGACCATATCAACCGGGATTTCCCTAAATTTCTTAATGAGTGTATCTTCACATCGTAACAGCATCACTCCCTCATCGTGCTTAGACCACCCGGCCTTCACCACCTCTGCCACTTTTCCTCGAATAATGTTCACTCCTTCATCCAGGATTCTGCTGTAAAACTCTTCATAACCCTTTCCGGAGGCTCTCATATCAATGTAGAACTGGTAGACCGCAGCTTGCGATCTGTCTTTAATGAGGTGGGCAAATTTCAGCGCATACATGCAGCATACGCGAGAGCAATAGGCATGGTGATTTTCATCTCGCGAGCCGACGCAGTGGACGATACCAATAGCCCTAGGTTCCTTACCATTCTTGAGGAATATCTTTCCTCCGGTAGGTCCCGATGAGTTCAGCATGTACTCCATCTCAAGGCTCGAGTATACATTGTCCAGTTCCCCGTACCCGTACTGTGACATCTTCTTTGAGTCAAAGAGGTCGTATCCCGTTGAAACGATGATCTGGCCAACTTCAATCTCTTCAACTCTATCTTCCTGCTCGTGGTTTATCGCCTTTGGTTCGCAAACTTCTTCGCAAATTTTGCACTGCCCAGTTTTGAAGTGTATACAAGCATCGGGATCAATGACAGGAACCTTTGGTACTGCCTGGTAGGTGGGAATATAGACGGCGGATGTTGGTCCGAGGAAAAACTCTCTCGGCTCTCCTTGTTCCTCCCATACTGATTCAATCGTAATGTAGTTTGTCGGGCATACGCAGGCACACGCGCCGCATCCGATACAAGCATCTGTAAATATCTTGAAGGGTACCGCCACCTCTCTCTCGACCCCTCTTCCGCTCCATCCGATGGCATTTGCGCCGACAACTTCGTTACACACTCTTATACAGAGGCCGCATCCGATGCAATACTGGTCCAGCTTTTTAAATCGCGTTTCAGTGACCCCGACATCCCTTGCCATCTCCTGAATGATCGGTACATTGGGACAGCGTGCCAGAAGCATTTCCATGATGAGTTTTCGATTCTGTATGACCGCTTCATTATCTGTGAATATCTCTTCGCCGTCCTGAGCCGGGTAATTGCAGGCAGTGACGAGGCGTCTCTTCCTTCCTCTCACCGCTTCGACTGAACAGACTCTGCAGCTTCCATAGGGCTCTACAAATTCGTAGTGGCAGAGGGTTGGTATCTTGATTCCCATTTGCTCGGCTAACTTAATGATAGGTGTTCCTCTCTCAGCTTGAATTTCATGACCGTCGATCTTCAGGGTTACTATTTTCTCTTGTTCCATTGTATCTGCCCTATTGCTTTATGATTGCATCAAATTTACAGAGGTCATAGCATACTCCGCATTTTGTGCATTTCGTTCTGTCGATGCTATGAGCGACTTTCTTTTCGCCTGTTATGGCTCCAACAGGGCATTTCCTCAGGCAAACCATGCATCCGGTGCAGAGCTTGGGATTGATGTACATCTCAAAGAGAGCTGTACAAACGCCGGCAGAGCACTGTTTGTCATGAATATGCTTGTCGTACTCTTCGGGGAAATAGTTGAGTGAGCTCAATACCGGATTCGGGGCGCTCCCTCCCAGCGCGCAGAGAGAGGACTTGATCATCACATCTGAAAGGTCTCTCAATGTGTCTGTATCCTCGTCCTTTCCTTCGCCTTTCGTTATCCTGTCCAGGATGTCGTACATTGAGCGCAACCCTTCACGGCATGGAATGCATTTGCCGCAGGACTCGTTCTGGAGGAAATCGATAAAGTATTTTGCCATATCAACCATGCAGGTGTTTTCATCGGTAACTATCATCCCACCGGAACCCATCATTGAACCGACCTCAGTCAATGTGTCAAAGTCAATCTGTAGATCCAAATGTTTCTCCGGCAGGAATCCTCCTGATGGACCACCGGTCTGGACCGCTTTGAATTCTTTATTTCTCCTGATGCCACCACCGATATTGAAGACTATCTCTCTCAGGCTGATCCCCATGGGAACTTCGACAAGACCTGTATTATTCACTTTCCCTGTAAGGGAGAAAACTTTGGTTCCCTTACTTCCGCCCCATGGATTCGTCGATACATCGCCGGTTCCGATGCTCGTGAACCATTGTGCTCCTCTGTTGATGATGATTGGCACATTCGCCCATGTTTCCACATTGTTCAGGCAGGTTGGTTTGTTCCACAGGCCGTATTCGACGGTATGAATGTACTTAGCTCTGGGTATTCCGGCCTTTCCTTCGAGAGAGGCCATAAGCGCGGTTGATTCACCACAAACAAACGCACCCGCTCCTCTATGGATCTCGATGTCAAAGCTCAGGTTGCTCTCGAGAATGTTCTTACCGAGGAGCCCGTATTCTCTTGCCTGTGCAATCGCTGTCGCCAATCTATCAACGGCGATCGGATACTCTTTTCGGATATACACCAAGCCCTGAGAGCAGCCGATGGCATATGCTCCTATAATCATTCCTTCAATGACGGAGTGCGGGTCGGATTCAATGATACTTCTATCCATATAGGCGCCCGGGTCTCCCTCATCAGCATTGCAGACCACGTATCTATCTTCATTCCTTTCGATCCCGGCTTTCTTACAGCTTTCCCATTTGACTCCCGTTGGGAACCCACCACCACCCCTGCCTCGCAAGCCCGAAGCTTTTATTTCCTTTATCACTTCTTCCGGTGTCATTGATGTAAGTACTTTTGCAAGAGCTATGTATCCATCTCTCGCAATATAGTCATCGATTTTCTCGGGATCGATTATCCCTCTGTTCTTAAGCACGATGAGCATCTGCTGCTTGTAGAAGGGGATATCAGACATGATCGGGATTGGTTCTTTCTCTTTCGGCGGTGTGAACATGAATCTCTTGACCGGTCTTCCTTTGAGGAAATGCTCTTCAACGAGGAGGGGTATGTTTTCAGGTTTTAGAGAACAGTAGAAAATCTGATCGGGAGTAACCAGTACGAGCGGTCCTTTTTCACAGAAGCCGTTGCATCCCGTTTGAACGACCCTGATTTCATCCTTGAGCCCTTTCAATTCAAGCTCTTTTTCCAGAGTTTCCCTGATCTTGAACGCTCCGCAAGAAACACATCCGGTCCCCGCGCAGAGCATTAACTCCATTCTATAAGGTTTCATGGTCCTCTCTATAGAATCTATGCTAACCGTTCATGTCCAACTGCAATGACAAAATCTTTGACGATGCTGCCCTGAAGAATATGTTCTCTAAAGATCCTATCCGCCTTTTCAGGAGTGAGCTCACCATACTTGACCGGAGCTGCTCCTTCCGTTTCAACTGTTATCATCGGCTCCTTTGAGCAGAGTCCGGCACAGCCTGATGTTGTCATGAGAACATCCTTGATATTCTTGCTTTCGATGATAGAGAGGAAGGCATTCATGATGGTTCTGGCTCCTGCAGCGATCCCACATGTTCCCATATGGACATTCACCTTCACCCTGTACGGCCCACCCTGTCTCAGCGTGATGCTGCTCAACGTGTTTTCTTTGATTTTAGCCAAGTCCTTAATTTTTATTTTTGGCATTTTATATCCTCATAATGACTCGTTCGTCTTTGCTAACTCTTGGACAGCTCTTTGTATTGATCAACTACCTGCGGTATCCTATCCGCGGTTAGCTTTCCATGGACATCGTTATTCACCGTGACGACGGGAGCTAGCCCGCAGCAGCCGATGCACCGGACAGCGTCCAGGGTGAACTCCATAGTCTTGTCCGTTTCTCCCATTTTGAGACCCAGCTCTCTTTCAAATGCGCCGAGAAGGAGCATCGCTCCCTGAACATGGCAGGCAGTTCCAAGACAGACATTCACGCAATGTTTTCCCTTTGGCTCCAGGCTGAATGCCTTGTAGAAGGTCGCCACTTCATAGATATGGTTAAGAGGAACTTCTAAGATCTTTGATACTTCTGTCAACACTTCCACAGGGAGGTAGCGGTATTCATCCTGTAAGTCCTGGAGTATCTCAATCAGGAAGTCTGTCCTGCTTCCCCACTTTTCAATTGCCTGATTTACAGGGGTTAGTTGAGTGCTCATTGTTTCTCCCATCCTCTCATCTCAATTCCTTGATGACCTGATCTCCTAGCTTGATGACTCTTCGTCTTGGTATCCGGGTAGCAGGGCAGTGCTGGTAGCAGAGCCCACATCCGTTACATTTACTCTCATCAATATATCGAGCTTTCCTTTTGATCTTCACTTTGAAATTTCCGATGAATCCCGATACTTCCTCCACCGCACTGTAGCTCAATAGATGAATGTTTTCTCTCTGACCGACGGTGACCATTTTGGGTGTGAGAATGCAGGCGGAACAGTCGAGCGTAGGAAATGTTTTGTCCAGCAGCGCCATCTTGCCGCCGATTGAGGGGTCTCGTTCAACCAGATAGACTTCATTTCCGGATTCGGAAATCTCCAGGGCTGCCTGTATTCCCGCAATTCCTCCTCCCACAATTAAGGTGGCCGGGTTTATCTTTACTCTCTTTGTTTCAAGAACTTCATGGAAGGCAACTCTTCTGACGGCGGCTGTGATCAAAGATTTCGCTTTCTCAGTGGCTTCTATCATGTCGGAGTGAATCCATGAGCAGTGCTCGCGTATGTTAGCCATCTGAAACAGATAACGGTTGAGTCCCGCGGCTTCACATGCCCTCTGGAAGGTGGGTTCATGCATGAGGGGAGAGCATGAAGCAACGACAATCCTGTTGAGATTTAATTCTTTGATCTCTTTCTTAATGAGGTCCTGGCCGGGATCAGAACACATGAATTTGTAATCCCTGGCTATTACCACACCGGGTAACTTTGATGCAAAATCTCTTACCTTATTGATATTCACCGTTGCCGCAATGTTTGAACCACAGTGGCACACGTAAACACCTATTTTGATCGGTTCATTACTATTCATACCAGGCCCCCAATCATTTTGCCGTCAAAGGGGATGAGATTGTAGTCAAGCCCTGTGTCAGTTCGGTCTGCTCCAAGAGAAAGAGCGAGGAGCTGTGTAAAAAAGAGAATCGGGACTCTGAAATCTGTCTTGAATGTTTTGTTTACTTTATGCTGATAGGCTTCCAGATTCATCTGACATAATGGACATGTCGTAATGATGCAGTCGGCACCGTGTTCGCGGGCACATTCCAGGATTTCCCTGCAGAGCTTCAGCGATATATTCTCAAATGTTGTCATCAACATTCCGCCGCAACATCGAACCTTCATCGGGAAATAGACACTCTCGGCGCCAAGCTTTTCAAATAATCTATCCATGGTCACAGGATTCTCGCGGTCATCAAAATGGCCATCAGGTCTCACGATCTGACAGCCGTAATAGTGGGCAATTCTCAACCCGTCGAGCTTACTCTTTACTTTTGAAGAGATGGTCTCAAGCCCGATGTCATTGACCAGGACATCGAGTGGGTGACGAACATTCACTGTGAGGTTATACTTCAGGCCCGCCCTGCTGAGGGATTGATCGACTTTTGCTTTCAGGATGAAATTCTCTTTCAGGATTTTATTTGTCTTGTTGAGAATTGTGTAGCAGGAACTGCATGGTGCAACAATGTCTCGCTTCATCTTCTCTGCCAGAGCGAGGTTCCGCGCGGAGATTATGAGAGAAACTGTCTCCTTAATGGACATGTACATCGTCGCTCCGCAGCAGTTCCAGTCTTCCAGTTCAGTGAGCTCGTGACCGAGGCGCTTGAATACCCACCTTGTGGAGATGTCATAGGATTTTGCGGAAGACTCCAGGCTGCAGCCGGGATAGTAGAGGTATTGCATCACATTCTCCCTTATAATCCTTTGCTCTTCGTAATAGTCCGCAATTTAACGAGACTGTTGTGAAATATTCAATGACTTCCAGCGATATTGAAGGAACCCGATGTCACTTCCTCTGGAATGATATTTTCCATAATTTGAGCTTCCTTCATTATTTCCATGAATCTTTTCCTGTCTCTAATCCTCTTGGGCAGCCAGTTTATCCGCCCCTTACGCCACATTCTGAATGTGAATGGGAGCATCGAGATGAGTTTGAAAGGATTAGTCTTTAAATAGTACAGCAGGATCAATCCGGGTTCATAGCTTTTCCCAAAGATGTTCATGACCGAAACAAAGGACTGAGAGAGGGCATAGACAGGAAATTTCTGCGGGAATAGTCTGCTTTCCATTGCCAGACGTTTCAGGGCGTAGAGGATATCTGTCACTTTAATGCCGACCGGACAGCGAACGGTGCACGCGTAACAGGAGGCGCAAGTCCATATCGTGCGGCTGTTGAGTATTGATTCAATGTCTCCCGCTCTGAAAAGTGCAATGACTTCCCTCGGTGTTATATCCATCATGTAGCTCACAGGGCAGGAGCCGGTGCATGTTCCGCACTGGATGCACCTCTTAATCTTTTTCCCCCCTGGAATATTTGAGACCTGATAGAGGAATGTTGCCCTGAGCTCGCTCTCCTTCTTGCTCAAAGCTCCGGGTTCTTCTAATGTCGTTGCCATGGCTGTTCCTGCTTATTGTGAAAGTTATCGTTATCTCGAATTCTATCTCAATCGTTATCTGGTCATCAGTTTTTCGATTCGCGTCAGAAGATCATCCGGACGAACAGGCTTGTCTATATAGTCATCCGGGCCGACGAAGCCCTGCCCTTCTGAATCAAACAAGAACCTGGATCCGGCTTGTTCTTTTACAGCGGAAACAAAGATAATCGGCGTAGTTCTGAACTCCTTGAACTTTTCAGCAGTCTTAATTGCGTTGCAGAGAGAAAATCCATCGAACAAGCTATCCATCATGATATCGAGGAGAATCAACTTGGGCTTTTCAGAGGAGAGTTTCTTCTCTCCTTCCTTTGGATTGTTTGCAGTTATGACATCATAGTCGGCTGATTTCAAAATTATGGACACCGCCTCTGTGAAATCAGGGTCATCATCGATGATGAGGATTTTACCCTTCGATATTGGTTTGCCCATTCTACTTACCTCCTTCAAATGATTGACAAACAGATGATCGATAGCCGTCTTCAGCTCATCAAGGCCAAAGGACTTTATGAAGTAATAGTAGATGTCCTGGCTTCTGACCTTTGCCTCTAACTTCATCGTGTTCTTTTCTGTCGTCACGATGACCTTCAACTTCGGGTCCATGTTCTTCAGGATTGAAACTGCGTCGTAACCCTTTATTTCCGGAAGATTAACATCCATGATGACGCAGTGGTAGTTCGTCTGAACCATCTTTTGAATGGCTTCCGTCAGGCATTTGCTTCCGTCTATCGAGTACCCTTCACCACCGAAAAGATGGCATAGGCTCTTTCGGAACTTTGTATCGGGATCAATTATCAAGACTCTCTTCTGGTCCATTTTCCCCTCTGAATGCGTGTATATGCAACTTATGTGCATACTGCGAAAGAAAATAACAAATCTATATGTCTACTTGTAACTGCTGTATACACGCAAGATACACATGTCAGATTTTGCGCCCCCCTTTGTTTCGGGCCTTCGACCCCGCCAAACGCGGGGAATTTTGCCCCACCATGGCACCATTATTCCCCGGTCGATCTTAGAATAGATAAGGCTGTGGGGCATGTTAACTTCCTTCGATTTCCGCGCCGACAGCCATTCTGTCCGGTAACATTTTTAAATGAGGCAACACGGCAGGGATCCTAATTCTCCCCGAGCAGATGTTCCCTGTGCCGTTGCAGTAGATAAGAATGACCAGAAAGCATCGTTCACTGGGAGCAGATCAAGTGATCCTTGGGGGGAAACTGTCTTCTATGAATGGGAATTCGGCGATCGGACCGGAACAGTTATAGGAGTAAGAAATGGTACCCTAACCCAGACTTACTCATCAAGAGGCACATTCACTGTTTCTTCAATTGCTCTGATAATCACAATGTCAAAGGCAATCCATCAACGACAGCCTGTACTCTAACAGGCGAAAAGTAAAATCAAAACGTCACCAACAGGATTGAGGAGTGAAGATCTATAAAAGTAGATGAATCTATTCTAGATTGTATCTTGTCACTTTGGCTCGGAGAGTCTTTCGATCTATACCTAAGATCTCTGAAGCTTTTGATTTGTTATTTTGAACAGACTCAAGAACCCTGCCGATATACTCTTTCTCGATTTCATCGAGCCTCTTGTAGTCGCCGGTAAGCGAATCAAAGAGCGAACCTTTGGCTGATATGCCGTGATAGACCAAATCTTCAAGCTCAATGATATTCTTTTTGGATAGGACAACAGCCCTCTCAATTGTATTTTCTAGTTCCCTAACGTTTCCGGGCCAATCATACTCGGTGAGTGCTTTGAGTGCCTGCTTGGAGATGCCGGCTATTTCCCTCTTCGCCTTCTTGTTGAATTTCTGGAGGAAGTGATTGACCAGAAGTGGAATATCCTCTTTTCTCTGTCTGAGAGGGGGTACGCGAATGGGAACAACATTAAGCCTGTAGTACAGATCTTCCCTGAATTTTCCTTCCTTGACATATTGAGTGAGATCTTTGTTGGTCGCTGCCAGAATGCGGACGTCTATCTTAATGATCTTTGAGCTTCCAATCCTTGAAACTTCGCGTTCCTGAATGACACGCAGGAGTTTAGCTTGGATGTTCAGGCTGATGTTAGATATCTCGTCGAGGAAGATTGTCCCTCTGTTTGCTATTTCAAACCTGCCGTGCTTGGTAGCATAGGCTCCTGTAAAAGAGCCCTTCTCGTGACCGAACAGCTCGCTTTCGAAGAGGCTTTCCACTAAAGCTCCGCAGTCAACAGCCACGAAGGGATGATTTGACCTCTGGCTCAAGCGGTGAGTCATACGAGCAATGAGCTCCTTGCCCGTACCGCTCTCACCAGT
>Ga0315295_10002208_pt1 | contig 16561 bp, 16 predicted proteins | sample YL17G14_0_MG_FD_204453 | JGI IMG/M metagenome (GOLD analysis project Ga0315295, IMG submission 204453) | Sediment microbial communities from Yellowstone Lake, YNP, Wyoming, USA - YL17G14_0 | ecosystem: Environmental > Aquatic > Freshwater > Lake > Sediment | place: USA: Wyoming | collected... | reverse complement strand
GAAAAAGGGCGCACCGATTGCTATGATTTTTACAACTGTTATCCTGGCTGCAGCTTTAATCTTTTTGGTTGTGATGTATTTCGACCAGAAAAATAAAATGGTCGAGATGAAAACAGTCCTCGAACAAGAAAAAGATTCACTTCAAAATGAACTCAGACTCATGGTCCATGGGTATGATACATTAAAGACAGATAACGATACTCTTATGGCAAATCTGCAGAAAGAGAAAAAAAGAATCGTTCAGCTGTTGGCAATTGATGCTTCGAATATTCAGCTGATTAAGAAATACAAAGCTGAAATCGGAACAATGAGAGAGATCATGAAGGGTTATATTGTTCAGATAGATTCTCTTAACACTGTAAACCAACTGCTTGTTGCTGAAAATACCGGTATTAAACAGCAAATAACTGAGGTTCAGAATACAAATGTTGAACTGACAAAAGCCAAGGAAGAGCTTACTTCCAAAGTTACGGTTGCCTCAGTTATACAGGCAAAAGATATTAACGCAGTTACACTTAACAAGAAAAGAAAAGAGACAACCAGGATTAATAATATAGATAAGCTGAGAATCTGCTTTACTCTGCGTGAAAATCCAATTGCCGCTCCCGGGGAAAAAGAAGTGTTTATGAGAGTGATAAGACCTGATTCACTGGTTATTACTTCAAGTCAGGACAATCTGTTTGATTTCAACGGAAATAAATTGGTTTACTCAGCAAGCCGTCTGGTAGATTATATGAATCAGGATATTGAAATGTGTATTTTCCTGGATAACACCGGTGATTTTATTGTAGGTACTTACAGTGTCGAGCTTTACCTCGAAAATAATATTATTGGCCGTACAACATTTGCACTGGCAAAGAAATAATCAGTTCTCTCCGGGCAACATAAGCTCGGAAATTATATTATCTGATATCATTTTACCCTGGTTCGTGAGGACCAGGGTTTTTTTATCCGGCTTCATCAGGCCGTAATCTATCAGTTTTCCTGCGATATTTACAATATAATCATAACCTTCCTTATCAAAAGCCTTTTCCACATAATCAAGATCTATTCCCCACATTGTTCTTAAAGAGGTCATAATATATTCATTGAACCTTGTTCTTTTGTCAAGCTCTTCCTTTTCGAATAACGGAGAGCCTGAATTTACAGATTTAACATACTTCCTGACATCCCGGACATTCCACTGGCGGGAATATCCGTTAAATGAATGAGCTGAAGGCCCCAGGCCGAGATAATTAACCTGTTTCCAGTAATTGGAATTATGAATTGAAAAATATCCGGGCTTTCCGAAATTAGATATCTCATAATGCACAAATCCTTCAGATTCGGCTTTTTCTATCAGCAGATGGAACTGAGTATTGCTCTCTTCTTCATCGATCTCAGACAACAGATTTTTTTCTTTCATTTTTGCAAATACCGTCCCGGGTTCAATAGTAAGATGATAAGCTGACAGATGTTTTATGTTGAATGAAAAACTAAAATCCAGGTTTGAAGACCAGTCCTGTGAAGTCATTCCTGGAATTCCGTAAATCAGATCAATTGTCACATTCTGAAATCCGGCTTTAATGGTTTCTTTAAGTGCAGAAGCTGCCTGTACGGAATTATGCCGTCTGTTCAGCAATTTTAGATCTGCATCTCTCCACGATTGAATCCCCAGGCTGATCCTGTTTACATTTGTAACTTTTAGGCTGCGCAGGTAATCTTTTCCAACATCATCAGGATTCATCTCTATTGTTATCTCACAATTCTCCTCAACCGCGTAGAGCTTTCTGATATTCTCAAGAATCAACTGAATTTCTTTTACCGGTAAAACCGATGGGGTTCCCCCGCCAATATAAATAGTTGAAACAACTTCATTCCCGATATATTCTCTGCGAATAACTGATTCTTTGACAAGTGCTTCAACAAAAGCATGATTATCCTGTTGTGATACAATATGGTAAAAGTCACAATATGAGCATTGTGTTTTGCAAAAAGGGATGTGAATATAAATACCGGCCATTATGATTTGATGAAACGTTTAAAATTATAAAGAAAATATCATTCTATTGCCTAAATTTGCCCCAAACTGATAAAATGATAAAGAAGAACAAATTTTCAGTACTCATTTCTCTGGTCATTCTCTATTTGAGCCTTGCCAATGCAAAGACTTTTGAAAATGCAGGACTTTTTGATATACCTTATCTTGATAAATTCGCGCATTTCGGACTCTACTTTTTATTTATGACTATTATAATACTGGAGCATAAAGATTCCTTCATTAATACCAGGCAGATAATAGTAATTGCCCTTATACCTGTTTTTTTCGGAGGTTTGATGGAGTTATTTCAGGCAGGTTTTACTAATACCCGTAAAGCTGATATACTTGATATTATGTTCAACACCGCAGGGACCGCAACTGCAGTTTGTATATGGTTATTTTATAAACCATACTATAAGAATTGAATCAGATAAGTATATTTTCTGATTCGTTTGCTGTTTTTACCAGATCAGCTATAGTTTTGCCTTTGAATAAATTAATCAAACTTGTCCTTATACCCGAATAATCCTCATGCACCGGGCATGTTATTTTGTTTCGTCTGACTTCAGCACATGATCCGTCATGAATGATACAGTTCTTAAATAGACCTTCACCGTCAATAATTTTCACAATCTCCAGCAGTGTTATTGATTCGGGCTTTTTGAGAAGTGAAAATCCACCGTTGGGGCCTTTTGCAGAATTCAGGATTTTATGCTTTGCCAGTTGCTGGAGTATCTTTGCCAGGAAAGGCATTGGCAGCTCTAGATCACCGGATATTTCCTTTATTCCTGTATTGCTTTTATCAGGGTAGCGCTTTGCCAGGTATATAACGGCCCGTATCCCGTATCTGCACGAACTTGATAACATTTTAATACATTTTTAAGGGGATCTTGTCAATTCGTCTCTTATGCCTGCCTCCGTCAAATTCAGTTTCCAGAAATGTCCTTACTATCAGGCATGCTTCCGATTCGTTTATAAACCTGGCTGGTAAAGCACATATATTTGCATCATTGTGTGCCCTGGCCAGGCGGCTTATCTCTTCATTCCAGCATAAAGCGCTTCGTATCCCCGGATGTTTGTTCACTGTCATGTTAATTCCATTGCCTGTTCCGCAAATTGAGATCCCAATATCAAATTCACCTCCTGATACAGCTTTTGAGAGCGGATGGGCAAAATCGGGATAATCATCTGTTTCTTCATAATGAAAACATCCCAGATCTCTCAATTCTACTCTCCTCTGGATCAGATATTTTAACAGTGTATCTTTCAGGTAATAACCTGCATGGTCAGATACTATCGCAACTTTTAAGTCTTTCACCTGTATACTTTTTAACCAGATCTTAATTGCCTGCAAATTAATATAATTGATCCGTTAAAAGAAAATAATATTCTTTTATCTTTTTTTTAATTAAAGATGAATCACTTATAATGTTGTTTATTGTTTGTCAATATCTCCTGTTTAAATTATTATATCTTCCTTCTTATTAACCGAAGCTGATGATTTTGGCCAGATCCTATATTTCTTTAAAAAGTTTTAATGAAATAAAGTCAAACTATAAACCTTAAATAAACAGTAAAACTTTTACTTTTGTCTGGATACCATTATCAGTAACCTGTATTTAACAGTTGTTAATTATTTTACTAATTGGCTGATTTTCAAAAATGGTATATTTTTTGAGCTGTTGAAAAAGTGTTTACCTGATAGTAATTAGTTAAATTGAAAGATAAATCTGTTTTTTGTTTCAACAGAATTAACAGGATATTATAAGTATTATAAATAATTAAAATTTTTATAGTGTATAATATTAATAATATCAGTATTGATAATTGAACCGGAATATTGTTTTGGGTGTTATTTTTACAGGAGTAAAAAAGGTGCATTTGAATGAAAACCAAGGAGCATATTGATTTCGTTTCAGAGATCAAAAAACTTAAGAAGGAGAAAAACGCCATTATTCTTGCTCATTATTACCAGACAGGAGATATTCAGGATATTGCTGATTTTACAGGTGACAGCCTTGCTCTTTCACAAAAATCAGCTTCAAACAAAGCAGATGTTATTGTTTTTGCAGGAGTAAAGTTTATGGCTGAAACAGCAAAAATACTCTCACCGGAAAAAAAGGTTCTTCTTCCTGATATGAATGCTGGCTGCTCACTGGCCGATTCTTGCAAAGCTGAAGACTTTAAGCGGTTTATTGACGAAAATCCCGGAAGAACTGTTGTTACATATGTAAATACCAATATCGATATTAAAGTTCTGTCTGATATTATATGTACCTCTTCAAATGCAGTTGAAATAATAGAATCACTACCTTCTGATGAAAAAATAATATTTGGCCCCGACAGGAACCTGGGAAATTATATTATTAACAAGACAGGAAGGGATATTCTTGTATGGAATGGTGCCTGTCATGTGCACGAGGAATTTTCGCTGGAAGCCATACTAAAGCTAAAGGAAGAAAATCCTGGTGTAAAAGTTATTGTTCATCCTGAGTGTGAACTGCCGGTAAGAATGGTTGCTGATTTCATTGGTTCAACATCTGCTCTTCTTCAATTCACGAAAAAAGATAATGCAAAAAGCTATATTGTAGGTACCGAACCTGGCATTATACACCAGATGAAAAAAGCCGATCCTTTAAAATTGTATATTCCGGCTCCACCAAAAGATTCAACATGCGGATGCAGTGAATGCAACTTTATGAAGCTTATTAATATGGAAAAAATATACAAATGTCTCAGAAATGAAAATCCTGAGATTAAAATTGATCCTGAAATACTCAACAAGGCCAGAATGCCGATAATAAGAATGATGGAAATATCTGAAAAACTTGGTATTTAAACGATGAAAAAAACATTTTTTACAGTTATTTTTTTATTAACAGGATTTTTTGTTTTAGGGCAGACAGAAAATAAATTGAAGGATGGTTATCAGATCTTTAAATATCCCAATGGAGCAACTTCGAGTGAAGGTTTTTTCAAGAATGGTAAACCCGATGGCTACTGGAAAAGTTATTACGTAACCGGAATTAAAAAATCAGAAGGAAAATACACCAGTTTCCAGCTCGACAGCATATGGGTATTCTTTGATCAGATAGGAGATACAATTGAAAAAATAAATTATCTGTTTGGCAAAAGAAACGGTTATTCATATAAGTACAGGAAAGATCCGGCTGAAGGCCTTTTTATGTATTCTAAGGAACTTTTTGCGGGAGATAGGAAAGAAGGCACAGCTTATTTTTATTTTCCTGACGGAAAAATCCAGCAGACATTATTCTACAGCAACGGCAAAAAAGAAGGGTTATCCAAAGAATACGACAAAAACGGAACCGTAATAACCTTCCTTGAATATAACAACGATTTTCTAATAAGCAGGGAAAGAATAAACAGGACTGACAACAAAGGCCTGAAACAGGGAGAATGGAAGGATTTCTATCCTAACGGGTCTGTTAAATCCGAGAAAAACTTTAAGGACGATCTGCTCCATGGTTATTATAAAGAGTATGACAAACGGGGCATACTTGTTCTCACAATGTTGTATGATAACGGCTCAATAGTAAAATCGAAAGTGGAAGATGAACCTGATATTGAAATAGAAAACAGGTATGACCAGAACAACAGGCTGATTTACAGTGGACCGTTCAGAAACAAAATTCCTGTTGGCATTCACAGGGAATATGGTACCGATGGAAAGGTAATTAACGCACGTGTTTATAATGATAATGGACTGCTTTTATCGGAAGGTATTGTTGACGAAGGAGGTAAATTCAATGGAAAATGGAAAGACCTGTACCCTGATGGTAAAACACAGGCTGAAGGACAATACTCTGATAACAGGCGTTCAGGTGTCTGGAAATTTTACAATAACGCCGAAAAACTGGAGCAGACAGGATCATATAACAACAACCGGCCCGACGGTTTATGGAAATGGTACTACGAAAACGGAGCATTGCTCAGAGAAGAAGAATACTTCCAGGGACAACGCGACGGAACTTATACTGAATATTCGCCAACAGATGAAATTATTGTGCAGGGTCAGTTTGTAGACGGGGAGAAAAACGGAGACTGGAAATATAAATCAGGAGATAATAACGAAGAAGGGAAATATATTATAGGATTGCGTGACGGGATTTGGAAATCCTATTATCCCGACGGAAAAATAAAATTCAAAGGCAACTATATACAGGGCAACCCAGATGGACAGCATACATTTTACTATGAAAACGGACGGCCCAGGGAAGAACAATTCTACCGTATGGGAATCAGACAAAAAACATGGAAAAAATATGATGAGCAGGGAATTCCTGTACTTTCAATAACTTATAAAGATGATGTTGAAACCAGTATTAACGGAGTAAAAATAAATCTTCCGGAACGTGATGTCAAGCTTATTAAATAACCTGTGTTTTTTATTGCTGGGTGCTGGATTGTTTTACTATTTGATTATTCTTACACGACCGGATATTTATAAAATTGAACGAGTTATTATCTTATTAATAAGCAACTAACTGGCAACCAGCAACCAGCAACCAGAATAATTTTGTAAGTTTGCCCAATGGAAGATAACTTCAACATCAGGAAAGAAGATATTAATGACAATGACCAGGAATTTGAAAAACAGCTACGTCCTGTAACTTTTAAAGATTTTAAGGGACAAAAGCAGATAATAGATAATCTCATTGTATTTGTTACCGCTGCCCGGCAAAGAAATGAATCGCTCGATCATGTACTGCTTCACGGACCTCCCGGCCTTGGAAAAACAACACTTGCCGCAATAATATCCAATGAGCTTCAGGTAAATCTGAAAGTAACCTCCGGGCCTGTTCTTGACAAACCCGGTGATCTCGCCGGACTTCTTACAAACCTTCAGGAAGGAGATGTTCTGTTTATTGATGAAATTCACAGGCTCAGCCCGGTCGTTGAGGAATATCTTTATTCAGCAATGGAAGACTTCCAGATAGATATTATGCTTGATAAAGGACCAAGTGCAAGATCAGTCCAGCTTACTCTTAATAAGTTTACCCTCATCGGGGCAACTACGCGTTCAGGACTGCTTACGAGCCCGCTTAGGGCAAGGTTTGGGATTACTTTTCACCTTGAGTATTATGATCATGATATTCTCACGGGAATCGTAAAAAGATCAGCAGGCATACTAAATGTTAAGATAGACAACGATGCAGCAGTTGAAATTGCAAAACGAAGCAGGGGAACACCCAGAATAGCAAATGCCCTGCTGAGGAGGATAAGAGATTTTGCACAGGTAAGAGGTTCAGGGGAAATTGATCTTGAAATAACCCGGTACGGCCTTAAGGCATTGAACATTGACCAGCATGGCCTTGATGAAATGGACAACAGGATTCTGACAGCAATAATCGACAAATTTAGCGGAGGGCCGGTCGGATTAAACACCATATCAACGGCAGTGGGAGAAGAAAGTGGAACTATTGAGGAAGTATATGAGCCTTTTCTGATCAAGGAAGGTTATCTTAAACGCACGCCACGGGGACGTGAAGCAACAGAACATGCGTACAGGCATCTCGGCAGGCAATTTGGCCAAGACCTTAACGCTACACTTTTCTAAATTCTGGTCAGGACATTACTGATCTTATCAAGTCCCTTGGTATTAAGAATCCTGATTTTTCTTCCGTTCAGTTCAACCAGCTTATCAGCTTTAAACTCCGACAGAAGTCTTATAACGGATTCAGTAGCTGTACCAACAATATTGGCTAATTCTTCCCTCGTAAGAGAGATTTTAAGATTATTCTGTTCATCGAGGCCGAAATCATTCACCAGAAGAAGAAGAATTTCTGCCAGCCTTTCCCTGACTGTTTTCTGGGCAATATCAGTTATGAATGAATTTGCTTCACCGAGCTCATGGCATGCAAGTTTAAGAAGTTCGAGAGCATAGGCCGGGTTTGTTTTAATGAATGAAACAAGTATCTCAGAAGGAATAAAACAAACCTGACAATCTTCGATGACTTTTGCAGAAGTACATGCAACTTCATTGCTAAGGACACTCCTGTAGGCAATAATTTCACCTGCCTTAGCAAAGCGGATAATCTGTTCTTTTCCGTCAAAGCCAGTCTTATATACCTTAATTATCCCTTTGTGAATGCAATAAAAGCCGCTTATCCTGTTTCCTTCCTGGTACAGGATATCTCCTCGTTTATATTGCCTGAAGTCCTTTTCGAAGTTGATCATCTCAACTTCATCAGGTGTCAGATGTTTGAAGATCGAACCTGTTTCAAGTGCGCATTTATCACATAGCGGAATATGTATATCCTGTTGTTTCATTTTTTCATCCGGTTACATTGAAATTAGTAACAATACCTTCAGTTTAATGTTCAAAACAATCTACAAAGCAGTCTTAAACTGGTCAAGAAATCTCAGATCATTTTCAAAATATAGACGCAGATCATTAACCTGATATTTGAGCATAGCAGCACGCTCAATTCCCATTCCGAAAGCAAATCCGGTATATTTTTTACTGTCAATATTACAGGCTTCAAGAACATTGGGATGAACCATTCCGCATCCCAGAACTTCAAGCCAGCCTGTGTGCTTGCAAACATTGCAGCCTTTTCCTCCGCATATCGCGCAACTGACATCCATCTCAGCCGAAGGTTCAGTAAATGGGAAATATGAAGGCCGGAGCCGTATCTGTGTCTCCTTGCCATATAGTTCCCTGGCGAAGAATAACAAAGTCTGCTTAAGATCAGCGAAAGAAACATTTTCATCAATATACAGGCCTTCGATTTGATGAAAAATACAGTGTGCCCTGGCAGAGATTGCTTCATTCCTGAAAACCCTTCCTGGCGAAATTGTACGTATAGGTGGTTTCTGACTCTGCATTACTCTTACCTGTACAGAGGAAGTATGTGTTCTAAGTAAGATATCATCAGGGTTCGAATCTTCGTCTGAGTTCCTGAAAACATAGAATGTATCCTGCATATCGCGGGCAGGATGCTCAGGAGCAAAATTAAGCTTTGTAAATACATGATCGTCATCCTCAATTTCGGGTCCTTCAGATACTACAAAACCAATTCTTGAAAAGATATCTATAATCTCTTTCCTGACTATTGAGATAGGATGACGTGATCCGGACAAATAAGGAAAAGCAGGTCTTGTAAGATCATTTTCACCGGACAGGTCTTCTCTAGAGCTGAGCGCTTTCTTCAATGTATCAAACCGATCCTGAGCATTCTGCTTCAACTCATTTAGTTTCTGGCCCATTTCTCTCTTGTGCTCTGCAGGTATATTTCTGAACTCTTCAAACAGATCCGTTATTATGCCTTTTTTGCTTAGATATTTAAGACGGAATGATTCGAGATCTGAAGGTGTATTTATTTCTGCTGAGGCAATCTCGCTGAGGAGACTTTTTATTTTATCAAGCATCATTATATCCTTTAAAATCAATTTCTATTTACTTACAAGTTTCATTTTAATGATCTTAACGTCATTAATGGGCTTATCTGACTGATCAGTTGCTACGGAAGCAATCTTATCAACTGTTTCAAGCCCTTCAATTACCTCGCCGAACACTGTGTATGTACCATCCAGACGAGGTGTTCCTCCGATATTTTTATAAGAATTGAATTGTTCGTCAGAAAACTTAAAGTCTCCGAGAGTTGTCAGGTAATCAAACATTTTCATTGATGCACGTTCCTGGATCTCGCTGTCCTGGAGAGGTGTTCCTGATAACCTGGCGCTGTCACCAGTCTCTTTTATGAATTTACTGAAAAGAACCTGTTTGATATTGCTGTTAATTCTTTCCTCGGTAGCTTTTATTTCAGCGTCAGAATATTTTTTGCCCTGAACTATGTAGAATTGTGTTCCTGATGAACGCATTTCCGGATTTACATCATTTCCTTCACGGGCTGCAGCAATGACGCCTTTCTTGTGGTAATACTCCTTATGAAATTCAGCAGGAATTGTGTAAGTGCTGAGGGAATCAAGCTGTATCTTTGTCAGACCGGTCTTTGTAACAGGATCTCCTGCCTGAATCATAAAATCCTTAATAACACGGTGAAATGAAATTCCGTCATAAAATCCCATGTTGACCAGCTTTATAAAATTATCCCTGTGAACTGGAGTGCCGTCATAGAGTTTTATTTTAATATCTCCCATTGTTGTTTTAATTAAAATAACAGCATTCTCATTTCCGCCCGGAGCATTGCATGTTATGAGCAGGAAAACAAATGACAAATAAAAAAAACGTTTTAAAACTGTGTTCATGAAAATTGAAATTTGGTTAATAACGTTCTGCAAATCTGAGGGCAAAGATATTTAACTTTGGATGATACTTTACAAAATTAGTTTTCAAATTGGGCAATTTTTGGGTAAACTTTATGAAGCAACGGCAGATTACCCTTTTAGAGGTATATTTGCCGTCAGATTTTTAAAATGAAGGAAGTTAGAAAACTTGCGGGTCAGACATTAGTCTACGGCCTGGGAACCATTATTCCCAGGTTCCTGAATTATGCCGTAATGACTCCTTTCTATACAAGGATCTTCTATCATGAGCTGGGTCAGTATGGTGTTATCACAGAGTTGTATGCTTGGATGGCGATACTGCTTGTTGTACTTACGTACGGAATGGAAACCGGATTTTTCAGGTTTTCCCAAAAACGGGAAGATCCTGATAAAGTGTACAGCACCACATTCATAAGCCTGCTTGTGACTTCGGCCCTGTTCGTCGTTATTGTAAATGTCTTTATTGGTCCTGTATCTGCTCTGATGAATTACAGGAACAACCACGATTATATAAGAATGTTTTCTGGCATTGTGGCAATTGATGCTTTTTGCGCAATACCTTTTGCGAAGCTGAGGAAGGAAAATAAACCCGGCATTTTCAGCACGATAAAGATCATAAATGTATTTATAACAATCGGGCTGGTCGTATTTCTTCTTAAAATAGCTCCGGGTATCTGGGAAAGAAGCACAGGCTGGTTCAGGAATATTTACAATCCTGATTATAAAGTCGGATATGTTTTCGTTTCCAACCTGATTTCAAGCGGCTGTACGCTGATAATGCTTTTGCCTTATATCTTCGGGATAAAATTCAGGTTTGATACCGGTTTGTGGTACAGGATGATAACTTATTCATTCCCTCTTCTGCTTGCTGGTTTAAGTGGTACAATAAATGATGTTCTTGATAAAGTAATAATAAGACGGATGATAGGGGAAGCAGATGGTCTGGCTGTTGTGGGAAAATATGGAGCCGGATATAAAATCGGAGTTCTGATGGCTCTTTTTATCCAGATGTTCAGATTTGCTGCGGAGCCATTCTTTTTTGAGCGCGCCAAACATTCGGATGCCAAAAAAACCTATGCAGAGGTTATGAAGTATTTCATAATAATAATGCTGACTATGTTCCTGTTTATTAACCTTTACATCTCAGGATTTAAATACATTATTGCATTTACTTACCGGGAGGCAATTGTCGTTGTTCCCATCATCAGCATGGCATACCTGCTTTATGGTATTTACATTAATCACAGTATATGGTACAAACTTAATGATATGACAATGTTTGCAGTTTATATTACATTGGCAGGGGCTGCAATTACAGTGCTTATCAATGTGCTGTTTATACCTGTTTACGGATATATGGCTTCAGCATGGGCCCATATCGCATCATACGGAACCATGATAATTTTGTCATTTATTTTTGCCGAAAAAAGATTCAAGGTCAACTACAATATGAAACAGTTTATACCATATTTTTTAATGGCGATATTTATGGTAGCATTCAGCCGCTATTTTAAATATCCGAACCTTGCAGTTGAACTTGTTATTAATACATTATTTATACTTATTTTTATCGGATACGCTCAATTTAAGGACAAGTTGATGAGTGTATTCTTCAGCAGGACAGAGCAATGAAAAACAAAATTATTAATAAATTAAAACATAGTCTGCCTGAATATACAATTGAAAATTCAGCGGGTATGGATATCAGGGCAAATATTGATGAGGATATTGTGCTTGAGCCAATGAAAAGTTTGTTATTAAAGACGGGGAGAGAATTTGTCAAATGATCATTGCAAAGCATGAAAAAGCCGAGTGGATTTAAGTTGATGATCTTATTAAAAAAAAAAGAGGGGCGGGTGGTTTTGGATATACACGAAAGCATTGATAATGAAAAAAATAAAACTACTGATATTTATTTTAACGGCAGGATTATCATTATTAGCCTGCAGCAGGAAAATAATTCCGGGTCTGAAATCAGGTAAGGCCGATAAAGATTATGATCTGGCCGGGTATAATTACTACTATGTGGAGGCTGTTAAACAAAAGCTTATGGGAAATCTTGGTGATGCGCTGAAATACTTCGAACAGTGTGTTCTGAGAAATCCTGGAAGCGATGCGTCTTATTATCAGATGGGTCAGATCGTGCTCAGTAACGGCGACCTTTTAAATGGTAAAAAATATATTTTAAGGGCAAGTGAACTTCAGCCGGAAAATTTATGGTATAATATGCTGCTTGCAGGTATATACAATCAGCAGAACAAAATTGACAGTGCAATAATCTTTTACGAAAAGGCAGCTAAGACCTACCCTGAGAAAGAGGATTTGCAGATTTCTCTTGCACGGTTATATACACAAAATAAAGACTATGACAAAGCAAGAGATTTACTGAACAGGTTTGACGAAAAGTATGGGGTTAATGAAAAGACAACCCTTACGCTTATTGAAAGCCTGATGGCAGAAGGAAAAGATAACGAAGCACTGATAAAAGTACAGCAGCTACTTGCCCTGAATCCGGATGATATAATTTTTAATGGCTACCTGGCTGAAATTTACAGGAATAAGGGAGAAACTCAGAAAGCTAAAGATGTTTATAAACAACTTATTGAACGCAATCCGGATAACCCGGGCATTCAGATATCATTGTGTGATTTCCTCTTGTCAGAGAAGAGCTATGAAGAGTTATTTGATCTTATGAATATTGTCATACTGAATAAAAAGATAACAAGGGAAGAAAAAATCTCCTTAATGTCTGAACTTATTGTTAATGAAGATATTATCAGAGATTATGGTAATAAAATGAAGCTTAGCATCATGATTCTTGAAGCGGATAATATAAATGATGATATTATTATATTGCTGAGGCCTGAATTTTTGCAGAATGAAAAGAAAGCTGCAGAAGCGGCTTCACGCCTCGAGGAAATAATTAAAATAAGACCTGAAAATTACTATGCATGGGAAAAGCTCTTACTGGTATATTACGACCTGAAAGATTTTAATAACCTGGAGAAAAGAGGGGAAGAGTGCGCTACTAAATTTAACAGGTCTGTTCTGGCGAAGATCTTATACGCTAACGGAGCTATGGAAAAGAAAAATTTCGATGTCGCACTTGAAGAACTTCGTAAGGCTGACATACTCGCAGGTGATAATAAAGAAACGAAGCTTCAGGTTCAGACTATGAGGGCAGATATTTATTACAGGATGAGGAATTACAAAGAAGCATTTAATGCTTTTGATGAGGCCCTGAAACTGAATGACAGCGATCTTACTGTTATGAACAACTATGCTTATTATCTGGCTGAACAGAACATGAATCTGAAAGAAGCTGAGAAAATGGCAAAAGTCGTCATAGAAAAGGATAAGGATAACAAAACATTTCTTGATACTTATGCCTGGGTACTCTACAAAAGAGGTAAGGCAAAAGATGCTTCAAAAATTATGGAAAAGATAATTAATTCGGGAGAAACTGAAGATGCAGAGTATTTTGAACATTATGGATTTATACTTAAAAAACTCGGTAAATGCAAAGACGCAGTAAAAAATTGGGAAACAGCAATATCACTTGATGGATCAAAATATAATCTTAAAAAGGAAATAGAAAATTGCGTAAAATAGTATTCATTTTAATTGTTTTATCAGTAGTTCTTTCGGGATGTTCTGTCATCAGAAAATCAGGCAGGGCTGCTTGTAAAGAAGTAAAGGAAGTTATTGATGAAAACAGCTTCCTGGCTGTTGTAAAAAATAACATTTCAAACGAGAGCTTCTTTATACAGAAGGCGGATGTAAAAATAACTCAGGAAGATATCTCTGTCCGTTTCATTGCCGGCATTAAGTTCAGAAAACCGGATTCTTTATTGATAACGCTAAGGTCCCGGACCGGTATTGAAGCAGGACGAGCATTTATGACAAAAGATACAATACTTCTCAATGACCGGATAAATAAAAAACTGCTCATCGGGAACCCTGAAATAATTGAATCAAAATACGGAATTAACCCGTTATTTATATTCGCTGTGCTTGGAGATATTATTATTGATCAGAAAGAATTAAGAGGATCTGTCGACTGCAGGAAGGGCATATTAAAAAAAGAGTTTGAAATAAATGAAAAAAGTGTGGAATATACAATTGATTGCAGCAAAAAGAAAGCTGTCAGGGCTTATTTCGAAGGAGATATCAAGACTGGCAATATAACAATAGATTACAGCAACATCATAATTTCTAACGAGATAAAATATCCACAGAAAATAGAAATAGAAGATGATTTAAAGTCCTTAAATATAGTACTTGAGATTAAAAAGATAGAAAGTCCATGGGACGGAAAAATCGAATTTGTTAGGGGATCGGGTTATAAGGTGGTTAAAATAAGATGAAACGTGTTACTATACTGACTGTTTTGTTTTTCGTTTTGCTTCCGTTTCTGGAAGGTCAGACCAGACGCGATCTGGAAGACCAGCGAAGGAAAACACTGGAAGAAATTTCATATGTAGATAATTTGTTAAAGGAGACTGCTAAAGAGAAGAAAGAGAGTCTGAATGAATTAAAAATTATAAGCAGGAAATTAAATTTAAGAGAATCAGTTTTGAAGGGCCTGAAGGATGAAATTTTACTTCTGAATAATAGAATTGATCTTAACACGCTTGCTATTAATATGATGGAAAGTGATTTAATAGTTCTGAAACAGGATTATGAAAATGCAGTATTAAGTTCGTTCAGATCATCTAAAGGAAATTCGAAAATAGGCTATGTTTTATCGGCGAAGGATTTCAATCAGGGATATAAAAGGCTGAAATACCTTCAGCAGATTACTAAATTCAGACGGAAGGAATCGGAAGTAATCCAGGAGCTGAAGAATGAAATTGAGGTTTCAAAGAAAAGGATGGAAGAAGATATTGTAAGAATATCGGAGTTAAAATCGAGAGAGGAACTGCAAAAATATTTGTTGCAGGGAGAACAGAATAAGCAGCAGAAAATTGTAAAGTCATTGGGCAATAAGGAAAGACAGTTGGAACGAGAACTGGAAGATAAAAAGCGTGCCGCGAAAAGAATTGAAAACGAAATAGCAAAGCTGCTTGCAGAAGAAAAAAGGAAAGCAACCACAAAAGAAGTTTCTCCGGAGCAGAAGCTGATAAGTGATAATTTTTTTGAAAATAAAGGCAAATTGACATGGCCGGTTGAACAGGGAGTTATAACAAGTCATTTCGGAATTCACAACCATCCTGTACTGAAATATGTAAAAGAAAACAACAGTGATATTGAGATAACAAGTTCAGGGCCTACTCCTGTAAGAAGCATTTTTAAGGGAACTATTGCAAGGGTTTTTTCAATCCAGGGATTAAACATGTCAATTATTATCAGACATGGAAAATATTTTACAGTTTATTCAAACCTGATCAATGTAATTGTTAAAACCGGTGATAAAGTTGAAACAAAACAGGTAATAGGTTCTGTATATAATGATAACGAGAAAGGCAATGAAGCAGTTTTGAAATTTATGGTTACGGAGGAAAAAGTAAATTTGGATCCGGAATTGTGGATTTCGAAAAAAAATTAGAAATTGCATAACTTTTGCTGGTTTAATTGAAAATGGCGACAGAATGGCTAAAATGTACAAAAGGCTGAAAATTGAATCCAGGATGAGCAACCTGAGAATTATTGAAAACGCAATTGACGAAATTACAGGATCAATTGGAGTTAAACAGGATGACTATGGAAAGATTATGGTAGCAGCTCTGGAGGCAGTTAACAATGCAATTACACATGGAAACAAAGCAAATCCTCAGAAGCTTGTCGATGTTGAAATAGAATTCGATAATGATGAGATAAAGATTACAGTTACTGATGAGGGCGATGGATTCAAGCCTGAAAAAATACCGGATCCTACAAAGCCTGAGAACATAGAAGAACTTAGCGGAAGAGGTGTTTTCCTGATGACAAAACTTGCCGATAAAATTAAATTTAATGAGAAGGGTAACAGTGTAACCATGAGCTTTAAGGAGGTAACTACTTGAATATAAAAATTCATTATGATAAGATAACGTTCAGAATTCATAAGACAGGGGAAATAAAGAAATTTATAGAAAAGGTCATCATGTATGAAAAGAAAATGCCGGGTGACCTTAATTTTATTTTTACAAATGATGAAACTGAACTCGACATTAACAGGAGGTTTCTCAGGCATGATTACTACACGGACATAATTTCATTTGATTATTCAGCAGGAAATATTATTAGTGGTGAGATCTATATAAGTATCGAAACATTAAAAAGGAACGCCGTTCAATACCATGTAAAAGT
>Ga0315295_10002207_pt1 | contig 16562 bp, 15 predicted proteins | sample YL17G14_0_MG_FD_204453 | JGI IMG/M metagenome (GOLD analysis project Ga0315295, IMG submission 204453) | Sediment microbial communities from Yellowstone Lake, YNP, Wyoming, USA - YL17G14_0 | ecosystem: Environmental > Aquatic > Freshwater > Lake > Sediment | place: USA: Wyoming | collected... | reverse complement strand
ATACTGTGAGGTCTGTTTCTGGAAATGTGCCGGTTGGGTTTATAAGACAACAGGGGGGAAAATATGGAAGATTATCGGGAACAATGATGACCAGCAATGTAACGGGAGATTTTGTCCGCGTGGTACTGGAGGAGTAGGGATGTATTATGATGAGGACCGTTTAAAGATTCCGCTGATCAGGGCCGAGGAACGTGGTATGCAAGTATTCAGGGAAGCTTCATGGGATGAAGCTTTGGATTATGTTGCTGCAAAGATGAAAGAGATATCGACAAAGTATGGTCCTGAAAGTATGGCACTTTTCACTCACGGTTCAGGGAGTAGTAATTTCACGAATCTGTTTAATGCATTCGGATCACCAAATATTGCTGAGCCTTCTTACGCTCAATGCCGCGGTCCGCGGGATGAAGCTTTCTTTGCGACTTTCGGCGAGGAGGTTTACTCTCCGGAAATAACTGACATAAGGGATACAAGATGCCTGGTTCTTATCGGATCTCACATTGGTGAAAATATGCATAATGGGCAGATCCAGGAGATGTCGGATGCTATCGATAAGGGAGCCACAATAATCACAGTTGATCCGCGGTTTTCAACTGCAGCAGGCAAATCAAAATACTGGCTTCCTATCAAGCCTGCGACGGATATAGCCTTGTTGCTGTCATGGATTCATGAGATTATTTATAATGATTATTACGACAAAAAATATGTAGTGAAGTATTGTTCAGGATTTGAGCAGCTTAAAGAACATGTGAAAGACTTTACTCCTGAATGGGCTTATGGAATAACCACAATCAAACCTGATCTTATCAGTAAGACGGCTGAGGAGATGGCAAATGCATCTCCGGCGGTCATTGTTCACCCGGGCCGTCATGTTACCTGGTATGGCGATGACACTCAGAGAATAAGGGCAGTTGCTATTCTTAATGCACTTCTTGGTTCATGGGGAAGGAGAGGGGGATTTTACAGGCCTGCCAGGTACACTCTTGAACAACCACAGAAACCTGCTTACAAAGAGCCTTCAAGAACGTGGCAGGATCTCTTTCCCGGGAAATATCCTGTTGCATCCTCAGTTCCTACAAATGCTCTTGTTGATGGATCAATACCTGAAAATAATCCCGCATATCAAATAAAAGGTTGGTTTGTGAATGCGACGAATCTTTTGTCGACTGTTCCGGATACGAGCAATACTCTAAAGGCGATTCAAAATCTCGATCTGGTTGTGGCAATCGATACCATGCCAATGGAAATCACAGGTTGGGCTGATGTTGTGCTTCCCGAATGTACTTATCTTGAAAGGTATGATGTGCTGAGAACAACTCCTCACAGAAAACCGGCAATCGCATTGCGTATGCCGGCCGCAGAACCACTTAATAATACAAAACCAGGTTACTGGATTGCCAGAGAGCTTTCAAAAAAACTTGGTCTTGAATCTTATTTTCCGTTTGAAAAACAAGAAGACCTGATTGACTGGCAGCTTAAGAAAATCGGATCATCACTTGATGAGATGAAGGCAGTCGGGGTAAAAAACTTTGAAAGAGATATTGATGATATTTATTTCGCTGATAATGAAGATGTTGAATTTCCAACTGATTCAGGCACGATTGAATTGTATTCAACCTATTTTGAACAGTACGGTTTTGATCCCATGCCGAAATATGTTCCTCATGAAGAGCCGGCAGAAGGTTATTACAGGTTGATATACGGCCGAGCTCCAATGCATACTTTCGGAAGAACTTCCAATAATCCGAATCTTACTGATCTTTTGGATGAAAACAAAGTATGGATCAATCCTAAAGTAGCGAAAGAATGGGGGCTTCAGAATGACCAGGAGATATGGCTCAAAAATCAGGATGGAGCTGTTACGGATTTCCCTGTAAAGGTGAGAATAACGGAGCGCATCAGATGGGATTCTGTTTACATTTTCCATGGTTTCGGCCATACCCAGAAGCAGATGACCAGGTGTTACGGCAAAGGGGCAAGCGACACAAAACTCATTACAAAGGTACATATTGATCCGATTATGGGCGGCACCGGAATGCGAGGCAATTTTGTGACATTTTTAACTGAAAAAGCAGATCAGGAGGTTGCATTATGAGATACGCAATGGCAGTTGATACCAGAAAATGTGTCGGATGCAGCGATTGTGTTGTTGCCTGCCAGACCGAAAATAATGTGCCTCATGGTTTTTGCCGCGACTGGGTGGTAGAGGTTATGGATGGCACTTATCCCCAGCTTGAAATTGAATTAAGATCAGAACGGTGTAATCATTGTGCAAATTCTCCATGCGTACGTTGTTGTCCCACAGGAGCAAGCCATTTTGCAGAAGGCGGTATTGTCCTGGTAAAAAAGACTGAATGCATCGGCTGCGGAGCCTGCATAGCTTCATGTCCCTATGATGCGAGATATCCTCATCCTGAAGGATATGTTGACAAATGCACTTTCTGCTATCACCGGATCAAAAATGGGATGAAACCTGCATGCGTTGAAGTCTGCCCGACCAAATGCCTTTATTTCGGAGATCTCAACGATGCAAACAGCGATGTTTCAGTTGTATTGAAAAAGAGAAAGTATAAAACTCTGATCCCTGAAGCAGGTACTGACCCTCAGCTTTATTTTCTGATTTAACATTTTAACTGAAAACGTCATATGAAAGAAGAATTATTTGTCAGCGGCAGGATGAACCATCTGATTGATCCCAGCCTTAATATATGGCACTGGCAGATACCATTATATCTTTTTCTGGGAGGTATGGCTGCAGGAATACTATGTTTTGCAGCACTGTACTATATCAGAGGGAAAGAGAAAGAATACTATACAGCTGTCAGGATCGCACCATTCCTGGCTCCTGTTCTTCTGGTTATTGGTTTGATTTGCCTTTTTTTAGATTTAAGGCACAAGCTCTATTTCTGGCAGCTTTACACTAATATAAAACTTCAATCGCCTATGTCATGGGGCGCATGGACACTGATGGTGGTCACTCCGGTTTCATTTATATGGTGCGCATTGCATATGAGGGACATCGTCCCCAAATGGAACTGGAAATATAAATGGCTGATTGCTCTGGAGACTTTTTTCAATAAGTATAAGAAAGCACTGGCATGGGTAATGCTGATTTATGGATTAATTCTTGGGATTTATACCGGTATTTTGCTGTCTGCTTTCAATGCCAGACCTTTATGGAATACATCGATCCTGGGACCCCTTTTCCTTGCATCAGGATTATCAGCAGGAGCTGCGGCGACACTGATTATATCAAAGAATCCTTCAGAAAGAAAGCAGTTTGCCATAATCGACCTGGTGATTATCGGTGTTGAATTGTTTCTGATAGTCCATATGTTTATGGGATATCTTGCAAGCACCCAGGTGCAGATTGAAGCAGCAAAAATGTTTTTAGGAGGTCAGTATACAATGACATTCTGGATTTTCGTGGTCATTCTGGGTTTGCTGGTACCTGCATTACTTGAGATCCTTGAATTGAGAAAGTTTCACATTCCTGCTCTGATCCCACCTGTCCTTGTAATTTTCGGGAGCCTGGCGCTCAGGTTCATTATTGTGTATGCAGGACAGGTAAGCAGGTGGCTGTATTAGAAAGCATGAAGGTATTAAGCCTTAAAGGCAATAGAAAATACAAATAAAAATATAACAAATTGAATTAAAACACTATATCAATGTCAACATCAAAAGAAATTAAACAGACCAAATACCTTAACCCGTACCTGGGTGGGGTATTATTGGGTTTAGTGCTTTTATCGGCTAATTTTATTGCTGGCAGAGGACTCGGAGCAAGCGGTGCAATAAAAAGCGTGGTTGCCACCACAATTAAAACTGTCGATAAAAATGCAGTTAAAACCATGCCATTCATGGCTGAATACGCGCAGAGTCATGTGGGTAATCCCATGAAATCGTGGCTGGTTTTCGAAATGCTAGGAGTTCTGGTCGGAGGATTTATATCCGGTGCACTGGCTGGAAGACTTAAACTCAAAGTTGAACACTCTCCAAAGATCACATCACGCCGAAGACTTATTTTTGCCCTGGCCGGAGGTGTTCTTTTTGGCTTTGGATCACAGCTCGGACGCGGATGCACCAGCGGAGCAGCTCTGAGTGGAATGGCCGTGCTCTCACTGGGAGGTTTCATCACAATGATGGCAATATTCGGAACTGCCTTCGCATTGGCATATTTCTTCAGAAAAAATTGGATATAAAAACCGCAGTACTGCAAGATTGCAGTACTGCAAGACTAAACGATAAAAAAATGGGACCATTAGCACCAAATGAACTAATATCGGAAAACTCAAATTTCCTCTTTGCATTCTTAATCGGGATTGCTTTCGGCTTTGTGCTTGAAAGCAGCGGTTTTTCATCGAGCCGGAAACTGGCCGGAATGTTTTATGGCTATGATACAGTTGTACTTAAAGTATTTTTTACGGGGGCAATTACCTGTATGCTCGGATTGCTTTTCATGAGCCTGTTCGGATGGATAGACCTTGATCTTATTTATGTTAATCCCACCTACCTTACATCAGCCATCGTCGGAGGAGTCGTGATGGGAGCAGGTTTTATCATGGGTGGCTTTTGTCCGGGAACAAGCTTCTGTGGCGCAGCGATTGGTAAGATAGACGGAATGGTATTTGTTGCCGGTCTTTTCCTGGGCGTATACGTTTTTGCATTTACCTACAGCTGGTGGGAGAAACTCTATATGGCAAATTATCTTGGTGAACCAAAAATAAGTGCATCACTTGGGCTTTCTGACGGACTTTTTGGATTAATTCTCATTTTGGTTGCCCTTGCAATGTTCCGGGTAGCAGAATGGGCCGAGAAAAAATTTCCAAGGGAAGCATATTGATTTTAAATAGATTGAGTTTAACTTTGCAAAAAATATTATTATGAAACCACTTAAGTTGCTTGCTATGTTTGTAATTCCGATGGGACTTATTATTGCCGCTGTTCCGCAGAATAAGACCAATCCATACAAACTGACTGCAGAAGAGGTACTTAATGAGGCCAATACGCGTAACCAATTTGTTACAGCTGACGTGGTTGCGGATATGATAGTGAATAAAGATCCCAGCCTCAGGCTGATTGATGTGAGAAGTCAGGATGAATTTGAAAAATTCAGTTTGACAGGTGCCATAAATATTCCTTCAGCCAATCTTCTTTCTAAAGAGTATTCTGATATTCTTAATCAGGATACAAAAATGAATGTTTTCTATTCAAACGGAACCCTGGCTGCAAATGAGGCATGGATGATTACTAGACAGCTCGGTTATACGAACAACTACGTTCTTGAAGGAGGCCTGAACTATTGGTTTGATGCAATTCTGAATCCTCAGAAACCAGCTTCTGTAAATTCTGATGAAGAATTTGCAAAATATGATTTCCGTAAAAGTGCCGGACTGGCACTTGGCGGAGGAGGACTTGCTGTTCAGCCGGCTTCTGATCAGGGCAGTGCATCTGCAAAACCAGCTGTTAAGCCTGCAGCAAAGAAGAAAAAGGCATCCGGAGGTTGCTGAGCAGTCTGTTCACCGACAACTTCTTATGGAAAGCAGAATTTCAGGAGTAATCCTCGCCGGGGGTGACAATAAACGGTTTGGAGGAAGGACTAAATCAAAGATTGTTATCGACGGAGAATCCATTATTTCAAGAAACATAGATACAATTAAGGATCTCTTTAGTGAAATAATCATTGTCACAAATACTCCTGAGGAATTCCGTGATTTTATTCAGTACAAAATTGTCGGCGACCGCTATTTTAACACGGGTCCTATTGGTGGGATACATGCTGCCATGAAATCCTCATCAGGAGAAGCAATATTTGTTTTTGCCGGCGATATGCCATTTCTTAATAAAGAAATCATATTAAACCAGATTAATGAATTCGATCCGGCGAAGCATGATATTCTAATTCCCAAAATTGGCCGGTATATTGAACCTCTCCATGCAATCTATAGTACATCAGTTCTTGACAAATTGGAAGATTTCATAAATGATAGAGAAAGCAGGTCAGTCAGGGATTTTCTTGCTGAAATGAATGTGGTTTATTTACGGATGAAGGAATCAGTGGAAAGTAAAAGAGCTTTTACAAACATAAATTCACCGTCAGATATAGCTGATATAATGTAGAAATTAATTACTTATCCATAGAATCTATTATTTAAAATCAATCTGCAGTACTAATTTTTTCCCACTTTTAAAGTTTTATCACTTTTGATTTCTATATTTGAAATCTTTTAAATCATTTAATTATGAAAAATAGAATATTTGCTTTCTTAATGATCTCGTTATTTTATGTTTGTGCGGTCTCAGCCCAGACTGACTCAAAGAAAAACACTCCCGTGGGTAAATGGAAATTTGAGGCACCTTATGCACCTGAAGGATTCACTACTGGAATTATTGAGGTGTCATTTGCAGATAACAAATACTCTTCGGCTATTTCCTTTGCCGGAAGCGACTACATAATCCCGGGAGACAAAACAAAGGTTGAAAGTGATACTGTGACATTCGTAGTCATAGTAGAGGGTAATGAAGTTGCTGTAAGTCTTAAAGCAGAAAACGATGCTAAAATGACAGGCAAAGCAGTATATTCCGAAGGAGAGATTCCTTTGACTCTTACGAAGGAGGTTCCGAATAAATAGAGAGTATCATTACCAACTAAGTATAGTTACTTATAAAGCTTAAATTCATTGTCTTCCTCCCGAAGGGGGTTTAATATTAAATTGATAATATTTAAGTCCCCTTTAGGGGATTTAGGGGCGGATAATAAGAGAATGCTCTCCGAAAGTCATGTTTCGAAGATACTACTAGATTATTATGCAAAAATCTATGAGAAAAACTCTGATTTCTTTAATGGGTTTGTTCCTTGTTATTAATGCAACTTACGGACAGGTTATCAATAAAGTGCCTCTTAGTGAACGGATCACAGGGTACAAAATGGATGTAAAACTTGATACTGACGCAAAAACTGTGAGCGGGAACATGGAGGCGTTCTGGGTAAATAAATCGACTGACATGGTTCCCGATATACGGATGCATCTTTATATGAACGCTTTCAGGAGTAATAAGACAACTTTTTATACAGAGTCGGGGAAGAGCAGCTGGGAAATATCTCCAGGTAATAAAGATCAGGATCTGGGCTGGATCGAGATCAAATCGTTTGAAGATAAAAATGGGACAGACCTTATTCCCCGTATGGAATATATCAGTCCCGATGACAGGAATAAGGAAGACAGAACTGTTTTGAAAGTCATGCTTCCTGAACCGGCAAAGCCTGGCGATACAGTATTTGTTAAAATCAAATTTAAAACCAAGCTCCCCTCGCATATAAGAAGGACCGGTTACAATGATGATTATTATTTTGTAGCACAATGGTTCCCGAAATTCGGGGTCTATGAGCCGGCCGGAATGAGATATGTTTCAATGGGAGGCTGGAACTGCCACCAGTTTCATGCCAATTCAGAGTTTTATTCAAATCACAGTGTTTATGATGTAACCATAACACTCCCTGCTAATTATGTTGTTGGTAGTGGTGGGATGCTGATCTCAGAGACAATTAATGGAGAGATGAAGACGCAGGTTTTGCGGGCTGAAGATATTGTTGATTTTGCATGGACAGCATGGCCGGGGTATGCTGTATTTAAAGATAAATGGAAAAATGTAAATATTGCTCTTCTTATACCGAAGGACAGAGTTAAACAGGTTGAAAGGCAATTTACAGCTGTAAAAAACGCTCTGGAATATCTTGATAAAAATGTTGGCCCTTATCCCTGGCCTCATCTCACTTTTGTTGATCCTCCTTCAAAAGGTGAAGGCGCCTGCGGAATGGAATATACAACTCTTTTCACTTCCGGATCATCCTATTTCATGCCGTCATTTATGCATATACCGGAAATGGTCACTATCCATGAATTTGGCCATGCCTATTTTATGGGAATCCTGGCTAGTAATGAATTTGAAGAACCCTGGCTTGATGAAGGTGTTAACTCTTTCTTGGAAGAAAGAATAATGGATCATTATTACGGAAATAATTCCGGGAGAATTGATCATCCACTCTTCAAAGTGTCAGATGTGACTTTAATCAGATTATCATATACAATGTTCCCGACAAAGCAGGCAGTAAGCAACGCTGAATACTCATGGAATTATCCTCATGGAACATACTACATGATGTCCTACTTCAAAACCGCAACATGGCTTCACTCTCTTATGGGAATTGTCGGAGAGGTAACAATTAATGATATTTTCAGGGAATATTACCGAAAATGGGCTTTTAAACATCCTTCAGGAAAAGATTTTGTTAATGTTGTAAATGAAGTTGTTAAAAAGGAACATGGTGAAGAATTCGGACTGGATATGAACTGGTTTTTTAACCAGACACTTTATGGAACCGGGATCTGCGACTACAAAGTATCTGACATCAGAAACAGGAAATACCAGGAGCCACAGGGCAAAATTGAATCAGCTGACTCAATTAATAATATATGGCTGAAAACAGATTCACTATTTACAGCAACAGCCCAGCTTGAAAGAATAGGGGAGGTGATGCTGCCGGTTGATGTGCTTATCCATTTTTCAAATGGAGACGAGGTTCTCGAAAAATGGGATGGGAAAGAAAGGTATAAGGATTTTGAATATACAGGTTACAGGGAAATCAAATGGGTTAAGATAGATCCCGAATTTAAGATAAGAATGGACGTCAATTATATTAATAATTCAATGACTACTGAACCTCAAAAGGCTCCTTTGCATCGCCTGGCCAATAAAATACTCTCTTTTATTCAATTATATCTTAGTATTATATTACTGTAATTATGTTTAGTATGAAGATATTCAGCTCACTGAAATCAGGCTTTTCGCGTGCACTGAAATCACGTAAAGGTGTTCTGATTGTCTGGTTCTCATTGTTTATTTTGGTTCTGGTGTTTATTTATCCCTTAAGAGGTTCATTGAATTCTGCCTTTGGCAGAAGCATGATAACTGAAAAGCTGGCAGATGGATTTGATATTGAGGTTTTTGCCGACCTGGGATCAACCCTGAAGAGCCTTATGTCGTTTTTTACTGCAGGCTTTTTATGTGTTTATTTTACAGGATTTATAATGAACGCTTTTCTTACAGCAGGTCTATTTGGAAGTGTGAAGAAAGAAAATGGAAAATTCTCTGCACAGGAATTCTTCAGGTCAGCTTCCAAAAACTTCTGGTCATTCCTCATTATCACATTGATAATTGATGTTATAATATACTTTTATTCTGGCTTATTTCTAGGAGTACCAATTGTTATCGTGGAACTTTCAGAAACCATTTCAGAAAAAACCGCATTTACAATTGTGATTTTTGCCATAGTTTTCTCTATTTTGCTATTACCAGTGTTCCTTCTTGTTGCAGATTATGCAAGAGCTTGGAAATCAGCGAACGAAAATGAATCAGGTTTCAAAGCAATCGGCGTGGGCTTCAGCCATATTTTCAAAAATTTCTGGCCTTCGTATATAATGATGATACTTCTGATTTTAGCGCAGGTAGTACTTGGAATATTTATCATTCTTATTCTTTCAGTCTGGAAACCTGTTACCGGCGGAGGTGTATTTCTATTGTTAATTATTTCACAATTAATGCTTTATGCCAGGTTGCTTCTTAAAACCTGGAGATATGCCAGTGTTACTTCCCTGATGGAAAGAATGCAAACAGTTGATACGGCTGACCTATAATTTTGTTTTAAAATGAACAGGGACGAAGTTATTATAATTAAGGAAGAGGCTCATGATCATCTCGTTAATGAGCTTTTACCATTCTGGACCTCAAGAATGGTTGATGAAAAAAATGGCGGTTTCATTACTCATTTTGACAAAGATGGGAAAGATACCGGTGAAGATGAAAAATCGCTCATTGCCCAGACAAGGTGTCTTTATACTCTCGCCTCGGCACACCGTGCAGGTTATGGTGAAGGGAAACTGGCCAGCCTGGCAAAACATGGAGCTGACTTCCTTATCGGGAAAATGTGGGACAAGGAGAATGAGGGATTTTACTGGATGATGGACCGGAAGGGGAATGTGAAAATCGATAAGAAGATAATTTACGGTCAGAGTTTCGCAATTTATTCCCTTAGCGAATATACACTGGCAACAGGTGATAAACGAGGTATTGAATATGCGGAACGGGTGTTTGATCTCATCCAGAAATACTGTGCCGATACCATGTACGGAGGCTACTGGGAGATGTTCGAACGTGACTGGACTCTTCGCGGACCCGGAAGCGCAGGAGGCGACAGGAAAACCCTCGATGTACACATGCATCTTATGGAGGCTTTTACAGCTCTATATGAATGTACGGGCAAGGACGTTCACAGAAGGAAACTACTTGAGGTGATCAATATACTTCAGCACAAGATAAATCATCCACAGTACAGAACAGGTATACCTCAGTTCTTCAAAGACTGGACAATAGCCCCTCAGATAAAATTTGAAGTAATATGGGGATGGGACAGGTTCACAGGAGAGGGAAAGAAAGCAAATGTTACTGATAATACATGCTTCGGGCACAATGCTGAGTTTGCATGGTTACTGAATCATGCCCTGGATATTCTTAAAATTGACAAGAGTAATTACAGGAAGGATTTCCGCACAATTTTCGATCATACTGTTAACAATGGCATCGATACTGAATTTGGCGGAGTATATGTTGAAGGACCTCACTCGGGCGGCGTTTCTGACCGGGAAAAGGAATTCTGGCAGCAGGCAGAGGTCCTGACTGCTCTTCTTGATGCCTATATTATGTTCAAGGATCCGGTTTACTGGGAATCATATTTAAATGTTCACCGGTTTGTGTTTGATAAGATGATCAACAAAGGGGTGGGAGAGTGGTATCCCCTGATGACCCGTGAAGGTGATCCTATCTGGACCCATATGGGCCATTCGTGGAAAATCAATTATCACACTGTCAGGTCGATTATACTGAGTATTAACAGGCTGAATTTAATCCTTTCAGATTTGTAAAATGAACCTGTCACTGACTCCTCTCGACTGGATCGTTCTGTTTGTTGTTATTGCCGGCAGTCTGGGTTACGGAATGTATATGGCATACCGTAAAAAATCGGGCCAGAGCAGTTCAAGTTTTTTCCTTGGGGGCAGATCGATCAAATGGCCGATTATCGGTGCTTCGCTTTTTGCCACGAATATAGGTGCTGAACATCTTGTCGGACTTTCAGGTGATTGCTACCGTTACGGACTGTCAGCCGGATTGGTCGAGCTTACAACCGTGATAACTCTTGGCGTAGCATGTGCAATACTGTTCCCCTATTACATGAAAAACAAGCTGTTCACTATTCCTGAGTTTCTGGAAATTAGATACAGCAGGCGAGCAAGAACATTTTTTTCAGGACTGATGCTTATAATAAGCATAATGACGAAGCTCGCTTTTACGCTTTTCGCCGGAGCACTGGTTTTGCACAGCATAATGGGCTGGGACATAATGCCTACAATCTTTTACATCGGCATAATAGTCGCTATTTTTACTATCATGGGAGGTTTCACGGCAGTCGCATATACTGATGCCATCCAGGTGATTATTATGATAGGAGGATCAGCAATCATGCTTCTGATCGGACTTGACAAAGTCGGCGGATTTCACGGGTTGATGGAGAAAGCTCCGCAGATGATGTCGATATCCAAGCCATTTGACGATCCGGTGTATCCTTTCTGGGGAATCCTGGCAACGGCTTTTTACGCTGGAATTTTCTATTGGGGAATGGATCAGGTAAATGTCCAGAGAGTCCTGGCGGCTCCTGATCTTAAAAATGCGCGATGGGGAGCAATGTTTGCCACTCTTCTGAAATTGTTGCCGGTATTTATTTTTGCCTTGCCGGGTGTAATTGCATTTGCCTTGTTTCCCGGTGAACTTCAGGGTGATGATACCAAACAGACATTTGTTCTGCTCCTTAACAAGCTGCTCCCGGTTGGATTGAGGGGATTACTAATGGCCTCACTGCTTGCGGCTTTAATCACTTCCCTTATAGGAGTATTGAATTCGGTTTCGACACTGGTTGTGCGCGATTTCATTGTGGAATTCAAGCCCGGTCTGGCTGAGAAAAAACAGGTTAGCATTGGACGCTTTGTAATATTAATTGTTACACTACTTGGGATCGGAGCAGCCTATATGGTCTACAAAAATGAGGAAGGATTGTATAAATACCTTCAGACCATCTCCGCTTACCTGGTCGTACCTGTTTTTCCTGCAATCCTATTTGGAATAATCAGTAAAAAAGTCACTCTGAAGGGGGCAAGTGCTTCAGTCATCGTGGGGATAATACTTGCTACCATTTTCGTAATTGACCAGATTCTAGGTCCGGAGTCTGGAAAAGAGGTCTTCCCGTTCCTTCATCACAAGCTTACCCTGAATTTCGGGTATCGAGGACTCTGGGCCGAAATATTAATTACGATGGTGTTGTTTGCAGTATCTGCCTTTACTGAAAAAACCGAGTCTTACCGACTTGAAAAAACAACTATTGACTACTCGAAAGGACTTGCAGCATTTAAGGGATTGACTGACTGGAGGCTCCACCTGGTAATTCTTACATTTATAACAATCCTGATTCTTGTCTGGCTGAAATGATTTCAGGCTGAATGCTCCTCTGACAGATCGTGGTACAGCTCACACAAAAAATCCCTGTTATCGGCTGATATATAATGCATTTCACCTCCCATCCTGTTAAAGGTCTTGCAATATCTTAAATAATATGCCGGGTTGTCAGAAGGAGGTTCCCCGTTTTTATTCCAGTCCCACTCATTTTTCGCCAGATCAACAACCAGCATAAAATGATTCTCAATGTGATTATGTTTTTGAATCTCCAAATTCTGAGCCATTGAAAGAGATTTTTCAAAAACCATAGGTGACATTACAGCTGAGCCCACTGACATATAAACGCCGTTTTCGAGGTTGCTTATACTATTTGCATAATAAAGAAAATCAGTAAGAGCCGTCCGGCCTATTGCTGCGCCGTGGTTCAAAGGATGAGTATAAATAATGTCGTGACCTATCATGGGATGCCCTGTGAAAGGAATATTGAGATCAAATGCGGTACACTGAACAGAATATTTCTTAAAAGGATGCGGAATGCTCATAAATCCAGGCTTAATCCTTCGCCTTTTTATTGTGTCAAACAGATCAATGGCTGTTGAAGCATATTCAGGATCAGACTTCATATTTTTTATAGCCTCATTTATGAGAAAGGATTGTTCAGGTATATTCAGCCCTTCCCTGGAAATCATCTTACCTATTGATTCTCCGTAGCCAAGTTTTTCAAAAGCACCGACAATAATTGCCAGGTTAATAAATAGACCCGTTTCTTCCCAGATACCGAATTGCCCGTTTTTAACATTCTCCCGTACATCTTCTCCGGAATGTCCCATAAATGCAAATTCCCAGTCATGAATAATGCCTGCTCCGTTTGTTGACAGATGGGTTACCCACCCTTTCCTCATCAGTTCGATAAGCACCGGCCCAAGTCCGTTTTTGATAGTATGGGCGCCAAAGGCAAGTATTACGGATCTATTTTCTTTTCGGGCTTTTATGATCTTCCCCGCTGTTTTCAGAATAAGCTTTTTATCCTTATCCGGCAGGTTGCCTGGTTTATATGATAGTGAAACCTGTTTCCCAGTGATGGAGAGCTGATTTTTCCGTTCATACAGACCTCTGATTAACAGTTGTTTCCTGTCAAATTTTGGATGTGGCATCTATCTGATATTTAGTAATTCAAATAACTGATTGGACTGAGAAAAATCAGGAACTATTATATCCGCTCCGGCTTTAATAAGTCTTGTTCTCTTTGACTCGTTAAGTCCGTGTCTCCTTAATTCGTTACTGGCAAGACCAACTGTCGTACCTCCACGTTTGTGAGTTTCTCTGATCTCAACCGGTCCATCGCCAAATGTAATAATTGATGCAGCTTCGGAATCCCCAATTGAATCAAGTATCCCGTCAAGAACAATTTTCTTTGCCTCAAGGTTTATATCACCTGTTGCACCAAATATCCTTCCTTCAAAAAGGGAATCATATCCCAAAGTACCTGCTTCTTGTTTTACATCAGCTTCATCTGTACCGCTTGTAAGATATAACCTGATCCCTTTATCATGAAGCATTATAAGGAAGGGAATTGCGTTTTTAATTGTGAGGTCCTCAATCACGAGTTCCCTATTCTGAAGTTTTTCCTCACGTTTTCTTACCATTTCCATGAGGTCATTATTATAGATCTCTTTATATCCGAATTCGTCAAGCATCTTATCTTCAGGGACAAAACCAAACTCCCTTATTAATCTGAGAAGGATCTTCATCTGTTTAAGAGTTTGTATCCCTGTTGTCTTTTCAATTAATTCATATACAGCTGATTTTACTTTATTGTATAAGGATTCATCCGCTTCCTGATGCTTGTTACCAAGAACAGTTTTGATCATCATTGGCGCCATTATTTGCTCCCATCCCTCACGAAGTGTCGAAACCGTTCCGTCGTTATCGAAAATCGCATACTTTATGTTGAGATCAGCAGGCCATTTATTTATTATTTCAATTTCTGATTTGTTATAATATTCAGCCCGCCTGATATCCTCAGCAAGCTCAGGGTGATAGATATAATCAGCGTTGCTCCCGATCCTGAAGACTTCTTCCGGGGAGGCTGTACCTGTCTGAAACAATTTTTGTATCGTCACCCCGGCTGTGAATGTCCCCATTTCTCCTCCAGTTTCGAGAGAGTAACCTGCTGCCAGCGCAGCAGCAGCTCCTGCAAGATAGCTGTCTCCGGCCCCAACCGTATCAATTCTGGAAAGGATCATAAGGCCTTCGATCTCAGATATCCCTTTGTCATCAGTTACAATGGAACCTCTGCTGCCGCGTGTAATAAACAAAGGCTTACGGTATCTTTCGTATAGCCTTTCGGCAGCATAATTTACTTCTGAGTATGATACAATCTCACCTGGTTCTTTACTTATTTCGCATAACCTTATTGCCTCTGCATCATTCATCTTCCTGTAGGCTCCTCTGTAATAATCAGTATAATTCCTGCTGTCTGCAATAAATATCTTACCGGGAAAGAGGTTTATAATCTCCACTAGTTTTTGCCTGAAATACTCCGTATGAATTCCTGATAAAACCTGCTGGTTTATAATTACAAGATCAACCTCCGCTGATTCTTTTTTAAGATTCTGAATTAACCTGTCGGCAGTCTCATCTGAAAGATTATTGAAATTACCGAAATCAATGCGATTTTGCTCCTTCTCACCGACATGGGGTTTAATATAAACATGTGTCGACCACTGTTCATCCTGAATTAACATGTTCCGGGTATTTATACCAGCTTTATTCATTATAGAAATCATCTCTGCACCAAAAGGATCATTCCCAATGACACCAAAAGCCCTTATATCCCTGATCTCCAGTGCGACAAGATTGTTTGCAACATTTCCCGCTCCTCCAAGAGAGTACTTCTGCTGACGGACCGGTTCTGTAGGATTGCCGGTTTCTATTGAAATTTCACTTTTAGATTTATCAACAAACCAATAGGCGTCCAGACAGAAATCACCAATAATCGCAATTTTAACTGACTTGATTTTTTCCAGTACTTCCTGAAGGATTTCCGGCTTCATTATGATAGATTTTTAATAACTGTAAAAATGATTTTCAACAATAAGGCATATTACGTGCAATAGAGGCAAATGCAGTTCCTGTACCCATGCAGTCCTGGTTTCCGGTACATTTATAAGCAAATCGCAATATTGTTTCATTTTACCTCCGGTTTTACCGGAGATTCCTATAACATTCAAATTCAATGCTTTGGCGGCAATGCAGGCATCCACAATATTTTGTGAGTTACCTGATGTGCTTATTCCTATAAGAACATCCCCTTCTTCACCATAACCAATTACCTGCTGTGCATAGATCAGCGACGGATCAATGTCATTTGATATTGCTGTAGCAAGAGCTGCGTTGGATGGGAGTGAAATTGCCGGCAATGCATGTTCAAGCTTTTCTCCCAGGTATCTGCCCCTCGTTCCGGAAATCTCATGAAATCTTTGTTTAAGGCTTTCATCAAGAGGGCGTCCTGATTCAAAACTCTTCATCAGTTCTGCTGCAAAATGGTCAGCATCGGCACTGCTTCCTCCATTACCACATATCAGTAATTTCCCACTTCTTGAATAGCAGGTTATTATCATTCTGGCTGCTTCAGCAATGGAATTCTTCACACAGGCCAGCAAAGGATACCTGTCACAAAGCATGTCAAGCGGCTTGTCATTTTTCATTTCAAAAAGATTAAACTGTTATAAAATTATTAATTTTAATCCTGATTCCTATTATAAACTAAAGTTACTGGTTGCTTGTTGCTGGTTCCTTGTTAAAACCACCTGGCAACCAGCGACTAGCAACAAGTAACTAGCAATTAGCAATTCTCAACTTGGTAATAGAATTTAAAATGTATCCATTATGGCTGAATCTGAAAAACCTGTATTAGGTGATAAATCAGTTTATCCATCGGAGGAGATCCTTTTTTCGATATTCAGTGACAAAAAAGTTATTTGGCAGAAGATATTAAGTTA
>Ga0315295_10002206_pt1 | contig 16563 bp, 13 predicted proteins | sample YL17G14_0_MG_FD_204453 | JGI IMG/M metagenome (GOLD analysis project Ga0315295, IMG submission 204453) | Sediment microbial communities from Yellowstone Lake, YNP, Wyoming, USA - YL17G14_0 | ecosystem: Environmental > Aquatic > Freshwater > Lake > Sediment | place: USA: Wyoming | collected... | reverse complement strand
TCTATGGCTATGGCTGTTTTCCCTGTCTGCCGGTCTCCAATGATGAGTTCACGCTGACCACGTCCGATCGGCGTCATGGAATCAATCGCTTTGATGCCAGTTTCCACTGGGGTATCCACGTCTTTTCGTTCCACCACTCCCGGAGCAATGCGCTCAATAGGGCGATAATGATCAAATTGGATAGATCCTCTACCATCAATGGGCTGGCCTAAGGGGGTAATCACCCTTCCTATCAGCCCTTCCCCGACGGGTACAGAAGCGATTAAGCCGGTTGAACGGACAGTTGACCATTCCTCGATACCGGAATATTCGCCCATGATGATGACACCTACGCTATCCTTCTCGAGGTTAAAGGCGATTCCCATGACCCCGTTCTCAAACAGTACCAACTCCTGGGCGTGAACGTCCGCCAAGCCGCTGACTCGAGCGATTCCATCCCCCGCTTCGACGACGGTACCAATTTCGCGTACTGCTATTTCTGGATGAAACGCCTCAATTTGCTTTTTCAGGTCTAAGGCAATTTGATTTATTAGATCAGACATTGGGCCTCCATCGGGGTTAGCTTAATAAAAAGAAATGCAAAAATCTGCTTCATCATAACTGAAACATTCTATATTGTCTAGTTTTTTTAATCTAATCCACTTTTGCGAGGCGTTCTAGTGAGCGCATCTTCTTGCCTTCACCCAGTTCTCGCGAGCAATCATAAGCGGCCCAGATAGCGTGCGAGATAGCCATACGAAAACCGTCTTTTTCCAGGTAATATAAAGCCGCTGCAGAGGTGCCGGCAGGAGAAGTAACCTGGTTACGTAAATGGGCAAGAAGGCAATCATCATGGCTGTACCCATAGCACCTGAACCAATAAAAGTTATCTTACGGTTAGTAAACAAAGTGGACTTCCTATTTTGATAGAGATTGCAAAGCCAGCCGCAGCCGGGATTCCACATCTTCAGGTGCATCGCGTGGGATAACCTGGATGGCTGCCTGAGCCTCCACGACGCTATACCCCAGGGTTGTTAGAGCACTCATGACTTCTGTATCTACATCCTTCATAGCTGCAATGGGTTCCAAATCTCCAAGGCCGGGTTTAATGCGATCCTGTAAATAAATCAACATCTTCTGTGCAGTCTTGCGGCCAATTCCAGGTACACGGCAGAATATGTCCGCCTGCTCATGGAAAACAGCTCTGCGGATAGCATCAGGGGATAGGGTCGAGAGGATCATCAAGGAAAGCCGAGGACCGATGCCATTAACACCCAGGAGGATTGCAAACAAAGACTGCTCATCTTGGGTTTGAAAACCATACAAACTCAAAGAATCTTCCCGCACCACCAGATGGGTGAATAACAGTATTTGCTCACCAATCCGCAGGCTCTGGCGCAGATGGCTGGGTACAAACACCTGTAAGCCGATACTGCCAACTTCAAGGATAATACCGCCTTCTAAAATCCCTGCAACTTGACCTTGAATGCTGGCGATCAACGTACACCCCCCGCATACAAACTTTGTGTTCTGGCGCTATGCAAGTGGCAGATTGCCACCGCTAGTGCATCGGCGGCATCATCCGGTCTAGGTATTTCCGATAGCCCTAATAAATATTTTACCATTTGCTGAACCTGCATCTTCTCTGCGCCACCATAACCAGTAACTGCTTGCTTGATTTCTAAAGGCGTATACTCAGCAACTGGAATGCCAGCTTCAGCCAGAGCTAATAAGGCAATCCCTCTTCCCTGCCCGACTGAGATAGCGGTGCGCACATTGCGCTGTAAAAATAACTTCTCCACCGCCCCACTCTCGGGGTGGAAACGATTTAATAGTTCTCTTAGACGTTGATAAAGCTTAAGTAACCGCTCAGGCATCGGAAGATTGGATAAGGTAGTGATTACACCGAAATCTACGGCTACCAACTTACCATGCTCATCATCCCGCACCAACCCATAACCCGTTATTGCAGTACCGGGGTCAACCCCAATCACGAGCATACTGGATCAGGCTGCTTCCAATTGAGCCAAGACATCATCTGTAATATTAAGATTGGAGTAAACCTCCTGTACATCATCGAGGTCTTCCAATGCCTCAACTACCCGCATCACATGCATGGCATCTTGGGGATCGAGTTCCATTTCATTGTTCGGTAGCATCCTTAACCCAGCCTCCTCGGGCTGGATATTTGCCTGGCGCAGACTGGTACTGATGTGCTTAAAAGCTTCCACCGGGCCGATGATCTCTATCGAGTCCTCGTCAAACTTGACATCATCAGCCTCCGCTTCCACAGCCAGTTCAAAGACTTTATCTTGGTCAACGCTTTTGGTTGGAATGGTGAATACTGCCACGCGGTTAAATTGCCAGGCTACCGATCCTCCCTCACCCAAGTTACCCCCATGCCTTGTCAGGATGTGCCTGATTTCAGCGACTGTCCGGTTGCGGTTGTCAGTAACACACTCAATAATCAAGGCAACACCGTTAGGACCATACCCCTCGTACATTACTTCTACCAGATCGACACCTTCTTTACCCCCAACACCGCGTTTAATCGCCCGCTCGATGTTATCCTTAGGCATATTCTGAGCACGCGCCCGGTCAATCGCTATACGCAAACGGAAATTCGACTCGGGGTCTTCACCGCCATCGCGTGCTGCCAGCATGATTTCGCGCCCCAGGCGGGTAAATATCTGGCCACGCTTTGAATCGTTAGCGCCTTTTTTGCGCTTAATTGTGGACCACTTAGAATGTCCAGACATATGTATTCTCCTGTATCGAAAGACAGTTGAATTTTTCGGTTATCACTATTTTAATGAGATCTAATCAATTATACCACGCCATTATACTCACTGCCCTGGTACCAACTCCATCACAGATAACACCCCGCCGCTCCAATTGATCTCCTTAACCTCTCTTGCTTGGGGGTAATACTGCGTCACAATAGCCTCGCTGTCAGTCAACACAAAATTACCTTTTACATCCTTGAGCGCGGCCTCGCCTGAAAGGTACTGGATATTCTCTTTGATGGCTTGGTTATAGTTTTTCAACCCATCATACCCGTCTTCCTTAGGATATTTCTCATCTAAATAATATTTATATACCCAGATGATGCGCTCATCATGCTGCACCTGCTTAAATCCATTTACATAAACGCCATATTGCTTTACTGGTACTTCTTTAAGCGCAGAAGCAGCATCAAAAAAGAAATTGCAATAACCATGCAATAGCTTCTCATAATCATAGGCTTGACCGCCGTTATAAGCAGGGTTCCAGATTGCAGCCACCACGATCAAAAGTAATATTACCACTTTGGATTTAACAAAGCTTATCATGACCAACAAACCTACCAGCAGTAGGGGCCCAAGGATATAAAACCATTTGATATAAGCCGGGAATTTTGTGGGGGTATATTGCGTAGGGTTATAAGATATCCCGATATTAAACCCAAAGATAATCAGAAACATTGTTGCTAGACCTAAGATAGCATAAGCAACGGCCTTTTGGGGTAAAAGACCAGCAAAACGATGATTTTCCGCGCTAGCAAACGCATCCGCCAGGTAAATGGACAATCCCATGGTGGTGAAAACATAGGCTATATAAATATTACGCCCATTTGTTCCTGTACCATAGGTTGCATAGGCTGCAAATATATATAAAAAGACGATATTAGCCCAAGCCACCCAAAATAGATTTCGGGTAGTATCCTTACGGTATGCACCAATGGCAATCAGTAAGGCAACTAGTGGGAAGAATTTTAGATTCAAGACAATGTCAAGGTAAGAGAGATATTGCTCCCCAATATAATTGATATTAGTGTCAATATTAGAGACGAAAAATTCTTTAAACGTATAAATTAAAGACTGGTAGTTATAGAGGAGGATGTATAACCCAGATACCACAACAGAACCGAGGATGAAACCCAGAAGGAATTCCTTGAGCTTATCCCAGCAACCGTAATAGACGATATAGACCAGGAAAAATGCCAGGGTGCTGATCCCTATGATCTTGCTGAAACAGGTTAAGGCGACGAAGAAACCCGCGAATAAAACCGGCCGATATAATTTTGATTTTGGATGGGTGGAGAAGAAAAAGATGAAAGCAAGCAAGGAATAAAGCGCCACTGTTTGATCTGGGTAAATAGGTGTTCCCCAAATAAGCGCGTGGTATGAGATATTAATAAAAACACCCACTAAAAAGGCAGCCAGGAAACTATACTTCCTATATGCCCAAACCACTCCAATTACCAGAATTGCTAAATTGACAAAGGTGATATAAACTGGTCCGGCTAAATATCTTGGGAGTGAGAATATTGGCATCACAAAGGAAACCAGCCTGAGAGCCACCGCCAGGGTCAAGCGGTCCAACCAGGGCCAGTACCCCCCCCAGGTTGTGCCAAATATGGCTGGGCCGAGGTACTCAACCGAATCTCTATGGCAAGGCAATAACCAGAAGCGGTTCACCAGATTCCAGAAATACAAGGTGACCAGGCCTAGTAAGATCACACCTTCTACGACATGGTGAACGTTCTTTTTAGTAATTAGCATTATGGTTCCGTCTCCAGGCAGCAATTTTTTGTACCAAGTGCTAATTTTATCAAACAATCCAGGAAGTTTTAAGGTACAATATTTTCAAGGAATCATCGCTTATAGGAATGGATTAAATATAAAAGTGGATAATCAAAATAGTTCTCTATCCCCCAAAGTATCCATAATCGTGCCAGCTTATAACGAAGCCGCTATTATAGCAGCCGTCCTGAAGAACTTATTGGCACAGGTGAAACCAGATTGGGAAATTATCGTTGTTGATGACGGCTCCACTGACGAGACACAACAGATTATTTCTGGTATCAAGGATTCGCGACTGGTGAGTCATCGTCATCCCTACAACATTGGGTATGGCGCAGCCATTAAAACTGGCATTCGCTGGGCACGGGGTGAGCTTATCGTCCTATTTGACAGTGACAGCCAGCATCTTCCCGAGGATATTTACCGATTGCTGGAGGCAATCCACGCCCAGGAATATGACATGGTCGTTGGTGCTCGCAGCAGTCTGGTTAAGGGAACACTACTACGCCAGCCCGGCAAGTGGTTGCTCTCGCTCTTTGCTAATTACATTGCTGAACGCAACATACCGGACCTGAATTCCGGTTTGCGGGTGATAAAAAAAGATGTGATCATGGGCTTCCTGCATATCTTACCAAATGGTTTTTCTTTGACCACCACGACTACCCTGGCATTTTACCAGGCCGGCCACAGTATAGGTTATATCCCAATTTCTGCACAGCCACGTATTGGCCAAAGCACTCTACGATGGCAGGACGGCTTTAACACCCTGCTGCTTATCGTGAAGACCGTCATGCTTTTTTCTCCACTGAAGATTTTTGGTCCCGCTAGTATTGCTTTATTTCTGTTCGCTATCCCTTTTATTATTATGGATATCCTGCTGGTCAACATCGCCGATACCACTGTCTTATTAACCCTTTCGGCTTGGCTCACACTTGCAGTTGGTTTACTGGCTGACCAAATGGCAGCCATCCGGCGGGAACTTGGCCAGACGAAATGATAACCCCGTATCTGAGACCGTGCAACCTTTGTGGTGAACAAAGAGCTATTCGGCCGCTCTTTGAACGGTTCAGCTGCACCATCGTACAATGCCAGGTATGTTTCTTGGTCTATACCAATGAAATCCCCTCGCGCACTGAAATCGATGCCACCTATGATGCCAATTATTATGATAAAGGCGTCAAATATGCTGAGCTCTCGAAAAGTGTGGGTCTGATCAACGCAGAAAGGCGTGTCACACGACTACTTCTTGATGCAAATGTTAAACAGGACCAGTGGTTGGATGTCGGCTGCGCCACTGGGGAATTCATCAGCGAGGCCAGTCACATGGTCAAAGAGGTCTATGGGGTGGAGATTTCCGCTTATGCTGTCAACATTGCCAAAGAACGCGGCATTGAGGGCATCACCGTGGGAGATTTCTTAAAAGCTGAATGGGGTCATAATAAATTTGACCTGATCAGCATGTGGGATGTGATAGAACACCTGCCGGACCCAGTATCGAACCTGAAGCACGCGTTCCAACTAATAAAACCGGGGGGTTACCTGGTCTTAAGCACCGGCGATATCACCAGCATCACCGCCCGTCTATTTGGTCGGTTTTGGCACCTCATGACCCCGCCAGAACATCAATATTTCTTTTCACCATTCACAATAAAACGTATGCTTAGTTCCTGTGGGTTCAACCTGGTGTCAATCAAACATAACAATAAACGAGTTCCTCTTGACTTCATGGTGCAAAAAGTGACTCGCCTGCTTTACCCAACCGCCACCAAAAGGATTTTGCAGCTTGCAACCTGGTTGGAATTGGATAGAATTGTCCCCATTATCAATTTCGGTGATATTATGGATGTAACCGCCCATAAGCCGGTAAACCAGATTGGCTAAGCGGCTTTTATAGGTATACCTATGTGTGGAATTTTTGGCATATGTATTCATGGGCAAGCAAAGCTTACCCCCCAAATGCTACATCTAACCATCAATGATTTGTTTAAACTTTCCGAATCTCGCGGTAAGGAAGCAGCCGGCTTGGCCATCTCCGGTCAAGATAGGATTGAGGTCTATAAAGAGGCTGTATCAGCAACAGCCATGCTGAAAAGCCAAGCCTATAGACAATGGTTCGACCAGGTCTTGCACAGTTTCGTGGTTAACGCCCAAGGTAGCTCCACTCCGCTAGTTACCGTCATAGGTCATTCCCGCCTGGTGACAAATGGCTCAATGGAACTGCACGACAACAACCAGCCCGTGATTACCAATGGTCTGGTCGGTGTCCATAACGGCATCATCGTCAATGACGGAAATTTATGGCAAATCTCACCTGCCATACAGCGCCATTATGAGGTTGATACTGAAATTATCCTGGGGCTGATCCATAGTTTTTTTAATAAAACCGGTTCACTGGTTAAGGCAACCCGCCAAGCTTTTAATCTCATCAAGGGTACTGCTTCTATCGCAGTGTTATTCAACGACCTCAATGCCTTGCTCCTGGCGACCAATAATGGTTCGCTTTATACTTGCTCTAATCCAAAAATCGGCATTCACATCTTTGCTTCTGAGCGTTATATGCTTCAGGTGCTGGCCAAGCGCGCTTACATGCAGAAGTTGCTTGGCGAGTATGAGATTACACAGTTGATCCCTGGAACAGGCTGGATCATTGACACAGCCGATGCTAAGACCGAGATTTTTTCTCTTAAGGGCGACACTGTGCAGCAACATCCCATAACAATGAAGAGCCATCCTAGAATAATACAAGACACCAATCTGAATGGCAAACACAGGGTGGATACACAACCGGGCGCGCAGTTACCCACCATTATCCCCGAATCAATCTCCAATCGTTTTGCCATTGATGTAAAAAAGATCGCCGCACTGAGGCGCTGCACAAAGTGCTTGCTGCCAGAGACCATGCCGTTGATTGAATTTGACGAACATGGTGTGTGCAATTACTGCCGAAATTATAAGAAAATAGAAATCCTGGGCCATGACGCTTTACTGAGAACCTTGGAAAGCTTCTGCAGAAAAGAGCAAGCACCAGATTGCCTTGTGTCGCTGAGCGGCGGACGCGACAGCAGCTATGGATTACATTACATCAAGAATGAGTTAGGATTAAAACCCATCGCGTTTACCTATGATTGGGGTATGGTAACCGACCTGGCGCGCCGCAACCAGGCGCGTTTATGCGGGCAAATGGGCATTGAGCACATCTTGGTCTCAGCAGATATCAAAACCAAGCGCAGAAACATTAGTAAGAATGTCAGCGCCTGGCTGAAACGGCCTTCATTGGGCACAGTCCCGCTCTTTATGGCTGGTGATAAACAATACTTCTATTACGCCAATAAGCTGAGACAGCAAACCGGCGCAGGTATAACCGTGATGTGTATTAACCCGCTGGAGCGGACGGATTTCAAAACCGGATTTTGTGGTGTCCGGCCACCTTCTGGTTCGGACCCACATCATTATGCTCTATCGCTTGGTGACCAGGCAAGGCTGGCTACTTATTATGGCAAAGAATACTTGCTTAACCCCTTATATTTAAACGGTTCTATCCTTGATACACTGGGGGCTTTTGTCAGCTACTATGTCATTCCCCACGATTATATTAATCTTTACAATTATATTCGCTGGGATGAAAAGGTCATCACCTCAACCTTAATCCAGGAATATGATTGGGAAGTGGCTACCGATACGCACACTACCTGGCGGATCGGTGACGGCACAGCCGCATTTTATAATTACATCTATTACTGTGTAGCAGGTTTCACGGAAAATGACACCTTCCGCAGCAATCAGATTCGCGAAGGCATGATCACGCGTGACCAAGCAGTCCAAACTATCTACGACGAAAACCAGCCCAGGTTTGACTCAATCCAGTGGTATTGCGACACAATCGGGATTGACATGGAAAACACCCTGGAACACATTAACGCTATCCCTAAATTATATATGTAGCAAGGTCTGTGTGGTAAACACTACCATGATAAATCTGGCCCATCCCTGGAACCACACTTGAAAAAAGCGAACACCTGGCTCAGGTTGATAGGCATCGGGCTGCTGAGTTATCTTTTATGGAAGACAGACACCAGTGAATTATTAGCAGTCCTGGGGAAAGTATCCATACCGCTTTTATTGCTTGCCGTCATTCTGGATATCCCCTCGGTTGTGCTCAAGTCGCTGCGCTGGCGCTTATTAATGCGCGCCCAAGATATCCATTACAGCCTTTGGCAGAGCATCCTGACCTATTACAGCACCATCTTTCTCGGCCTGTTTACACCTGGCCGGTTAGGCGAATTTGCCAAAGCCATCTATGTCAGCGCCGATAGCGATGTGCCTATCGGAAAGGCCCTATCCAGTGTGCTGGTCGATCGCCTGTTTGATCTGCTGCTTCTGGTTGTGGTAGGCTGTTTCGCCCTTTTGACCACAACCATGTTGAACACCTGGCAGATCTGGCTCAGTATCGCCCTGATTGCCACCGGTCTTGTTCTGGCCTGGTGGCTATTTGTGACGGATAAAGGATTTGGTTGGGTGTCGCAACTGGCATCCCGCCTGCTTGGGAGAATTGGTCGCAAGCTGCTAGCTCCGGAGTCCTGGCTGATTGAGATTCGTCTTGGTCTCAAGCAGCTTCCTTCTCAAACCCTGCTGGTCGCGTCAATCATCACCACTTTAGCTTATCTGGTCCTGTTTTGCCAATGTTACGTGCTGGCTGTGTCACTGCAACTACCCCTCTCTTACCTTATCACCAGCTATGCGGTTGCGCTGGGCAGCCTGATCACCCTGTTGCCGATTTCGATTTCAGGCATCGGTACCCGCGACGCCGTCATCATTGCCTATCTGGGTAGCCTTGGCATAACTGCTGAGGGAGCCTTCGGTTTTTCGCTGCTGATCACTTTGATGTTTTATACCAGCGGGGGGCTTATAGGGGTCGTGGCATGGTGGCTGAAGCCGCTGCCGACAAACGTTTAATTATATACGTGATAATACTCACCCAAGGCTGGAGTTTTCTTGCTCAAATCAGCTCAACATGATAAAATCTATTCCCATCGGGGCGTAGCGCAGTCCGGCTAGCGCGCACGGTTCGGGACCGTGAGGTCGGCGGTTCAAATCCGCCCGCCCCGACTACCAATGAAAAAGCCAGTTTCCCTGTAAAACTGGCTTTTTTATTAATCCACAAAGCGGTATTTCAATAACGTCCACACTGCCACAAACGCATCTTTCAGACCGATCTTCTTGCCCTCAGCATAATCGCGAGGATTGAAGGTGATAGGCACTTCGAAGATGCGTACTTTCATCTTGAGAACCTTGGCAGTAAACTCCGGCTCAAAATCAAACCGCCGCGAGCGAATCTTCATGTTCGCCACAACCTGGCGACGAAAGAGCTTGTAACCTGTTTCCATATCGGTCAGGATGGTATCGTAGAGGATATTGGTCATCAGGGTGAGCAGCTGATTAGCCACCATGTGCCAGAACATGGTCGGGCGGCGGGGACCCCCCAGAAAACGCGAGCCGTAGACTACATCAGCCATCCCCTCCTGCAGGGGTTTAAGCAAGGCAGGGATATCGCGTGGGTCATATTCCAGGTCAGCGTCCTGCACCAGGATTACATCGCCGCTGGCATTTTGAATGCCGGTGTATACAGCAGCTCCTTTACCCTGGTTCTTTTCATGCAGGATCACCCGTAATGAGAAGCGAAGCGGCTGTCCAGCGCTGCCCAGCTCCGACAGCACCTGACGAGTACCATCAGTCGAGCCATCATCCACGACCACAATTTCATCTGCCAAGCCTACCGCCTGTACTCGCCGGATTATTTCACGTATCGTGCGAGACTCATTGTACACTGGTATAATCACAGATAGTTTCATATACATGATTATAAAGTGCTGAATAGTTTCAATCAAGGGCTTGGGAAATTTTGGAATGACATGCTATAATCAATATTTATGTATGCTCACTTACCTCGGCCTACAATCTTTGCCCATCGCGGCGCCAGCGCACATGCTCCTGAAAACACCCGGGTTGCCTTTCAATTGGGACTGCAGCAGGGAGCCGATGCCATCGAGCTGGATACCAAGCTGAGCGCAGATGGGGTCGTGGTCGTAATCCACGATGTTACTGTAGATCGGACTACCGATGGCAGTGGAGCCGTTAATAAACTTTCCTTACAGGCTCTCAAGGAATTGGATGCAGGCATCTTTTTTGACCTTGCCTTTCGTGGTGAGCGAATCCCCACTCTCGAGGAAGTTTTCGACGTGCTTGGGAAACAGACTTTTATCAATATCGAACTTACCAACTACACCACACCCAACGATGCCTTACCCGAAAAAGTGGCGGATCTGGTTATAAACCATAACCTGCAAGACCGGGTTTTGTTTTCATCCTTCAATCCGAGTATCCTGCATCGGATACATCGCTTACTCCCCTCTGTGCCGATCGGTTTGCTGGCATCTTCCGGCGGCATTGGCGCATTGACGCGCTCGTGGCTGGGCTATGCGTTGTGCCGCTACCAGGCTCTGCACTCCGATTCAAGCGATGTAACCCCTAGGTTGGTTGAGCGTCTACACCGCTTCGGACAACGAATCCATGCTTATACAGTCAACCATCCAAAAGAAATGCACCGTTTATTTAACCTGGATGTAGATGGTATTTTCACTAATGACCCAGCTCTTGCGCGACAGGTCCTCTCCCGAACTAATCTGAAAGCTAAGCAATGAGTCAATCTAAGTCCTCACTTCGCCAGAATCACTTATTACGTCCAATGCATGTGATCATCCTTGCTGTCTTCCTATTAGGATGGATATATCCTGCAAACACTGAGCAGACAGTTCAGGCTATACAAACCTCAACACCGCAGGAATACGCCCAGGCTCTGTTACAAACGCTTCAACCTCAAGAGAAGGTAGGCCAGCTTATGCTGGTGACCTTTACGGGCATAGATGCAGGCTCGACAAGTCAAATCTACGATTTGATTATCAATCATCATGTCGGTGGTGTGGTGTTATTGGATAAAAACGATAACTTTATCGGCCCAGACGAGACAGTGAAGTCTGCTTGGAGCTTAATTCGCCAGTTGCAAACCGCCGAGTGGGATGGTTCGAAAATCGATGTAGTCAATGCCTTGGGCGTTAGGCTTTTCACACCAGCTAATATTCCCTTATTTATTGGCCTCACCCAGGAAGGCGATGGCCCACCTAACAGCCAGATTTTTAATGGGATGACACCGCTACCCAACCAAATGGCGATTGGGGCCACCTGGCAACCTGAAATGGCAACTGAGGTGGGTAAAGTCCTAGGCAGTGAGCTCTCTACCCTGGGGGTTAACCTACTTTTCGGTCCCTCACTGGATATCCTGGAAAATCCAAATCCAGAAGGTTCTGGTGATATGGGCACACGCACCTTTGGAGGCGACCCTTTCTGGGTAGGAGAGATGGGCAAAGCTTATATCGCTGGGGTGCACCAAGGCAGCCAGGGGCGCGTTGCGGTGGTTGGTAAATACTTCCCTGGCCGCGGTGGTTCAGATCGTTCACCGGAAGAAGAAGTAGCCACAATCCGCAAATCGCTCGACCAGCTCAACCAAATAGAACTGGCACCCTTTTTCGCAGTCACCGGCAATGCACCCAACCGCGAATCCACCGTGGATGCTCTTTTAACTTCGCACATCCGTTACCAGGGCTTCCAGGGCAACATCCGTACAACAACCCGCCCGATCAGTTTTGACCCACAGGCTTTCACACAATTGATCAGCCTCCCCCCACTCACAACCTGGCGTGAAAATGGTGGGGTGATGGTGTCTAATGACCTGGGCAGCAAGGCCGTCCGCCAGTTTTATGACCCCACCGGAGAGACTTTTAACGGTCGCTTAGTGGCCCGCGATGCTTTTCTGGCAGGTAACGATCTGCTCTACCTGGGCGATTTTGTATCCAGCGGTGACCAGGATGCATATTCGACGATTGTACAAACACTCAATTTCTTCGAGCAAAAATACCGTGAAGATTCTGCCTTTGCCAAGCGGGTGGATGAATCTTTACTGCGCATACTAACATTAAAATTCACCCTTTATCCCAATTTTTCCCCGATTGCAGTTTTCGCTCCGCAGGAAAACCTTTCTCAAGTGGGCAAATCTGCCCAAATCATTTTCAGTGTCGCCCGCGAAGCGGCCACATTGATCGATCCATCTCCCGCGGAACTAGACAGTTTGCTCCCCACCCCACCCCAGGGGGATGATCGCATTGTATTCATCACCAATACCTACCAAGCTCGCCAGTGCTCCACCTGCCCAGATCAGGATATCCTGGCCGAGGATGCATTGCAGCAAGTCGTAACACAGTTATATGGCCAGTCTCCTGGCGGCCAGATTAACCGGCACAACCTCATCTCATTTCCATCTTCAAAGCTGAGAGAGCTGCTCGATGTTGACCGTGGTACGACTAACCTTGAGTTTTACTTGCGTCAGGCACAGTGGATTGTGCTTGCCTTACTCGAAGTGCACTCCACGCAGCCCGATTCTCTGGCGCTGCGACGTTTCCTGACAGAGCGTCCGGATTTATTACGCGGCAAGCAAATCATCGTTTTTACCCTCAATGCCCCTTATTACCTGGATGCCACCGATTTATCCAAAATTACCGCCTACTACGGTCTTTACAGCAAAACCCCTCAATTTGTCGAAGTCGCAGCCAGGTTGCTCTTCAATGAATTGCGCCCGGTTCCAGGGGATTTACCTGTCTCTGCGGCCGGTGTGGGATATGACCTCATCTCCGTAATTTCACCAGACTCAAACCAAATCATCCCCCTCTATCTTGATTTTCCTGAGGTAGGTGGCACAACTACACCAGCAACAACGCCTGAGGCCACTCCCCAGGCAAGTTTCAAAGTAGGTGACTTGGTGCCAGTGCGGACCGGCGTTGTGCAGGACTATAATGGACACCCTGTACCGGATAACACTCCCGTACATTTCCTACTCAGCAGTACAGGCGAAGGCGCTACTCTTCTAGAAGAGGCTGAGGCAACCACCACAGGGGGCATCGCTCGCATCACCTTCTCGCTCAAATCTCCTGGTGCATTAGAGATCAGTGCCAAAAGTGAGTCTGCTTCCCAATCCACGGTTATCCGTATTGACGTAGCTGGTGAGGCCTTACCGACGTCCCAGCCAAACCCAGAACAGACCGAGGTCGCTGAAGCCGTCTTAACGCCAACTCTGATGCCTCTAACACCTGCCAGCACCCCCGAGGCCGGCACAGAAAAACCCCAGCTAAATCTGCTCGATTGGGTGTTGGCCATTAGCATTGGAGGCCTGCTTAGCTGGTTTGCTTTTCGTGCTGATATATTGAAAGGAGAGATACGGGCCGGAATGCGCAGCGGGTTAAGCACCCTTATCGGGGGATTGATCATTTACACCTATGTTGCGCTCAAATTACCAGGGGGTAATTGGCTCATGGAGAAAACTGGCCATGTGGCCGGATACCTGGCCATAATTGTGGGCAGCGTTCTGGGTTGGTTAGCGGCCCGTATGTGGAGTATCATGCAAGAGCGGTCTCAGACGACGGAACATACTTAGGCTAACGGATCAAGGTAGCAATCAGGCTGATAAACAGCAATCCCAAAGCGATCCAGGCTAACTTGCTTTCCAGCGGTGAAGTCAGTAAATCCACGATAGAAGGGGTGGGTAACGGAGGAGATTTTGGCCGGAGAGTGGGATTCCAATCCCCCAGCAGACCGGCGCGGAATTCGGCTACACTCTGTGGGCGTTCATCGGGGTGTAATTTCATGGCCCACAACACAGCGCGTTCGGTACGCGGGCTAATAGAGGTGTTAATATTCCGTAGAGGAGTCAGACAATCGGGGTTCAAGAACCGTTCTCTTGCCTCCGCCGGTGTCTGCGAAGTCAGCAGGTGATAAAGGGTCGCGCCAAAGGAATAGATATCGCTGCGCACATCCGTATGTCCGGTATCGCCACCGTACTGTTCAAGTGGAATATAAATGGCCGTACCGCGTCCCTGTAAAATTGTGATCGTTACCTCATCCAAGGCCAATAATTTTACCAAGCCAAAATCGACTAATTTTAGTAACCCGCTGGGCATCAATTTCAAGTTGCTGGGTTTAATATCCCGATGTAGTATAGGCTGTTCCTGGTTGTGAAGGTAGGATAAAGCATCGGCTAATTGGCTGGCCCAGGCCAGCACATCACGCTCAGACAGGAACTTATTGCGTTGGTGTGATTCCACCATGAGTGTGCGTAGGTCTTTGCCTGGCACAAAATCCATCACCAGATAGTCTCTCCATCCTTCAGCGAAGAAGTCTGATACTTTCGGCAGATTGGGATGGTCCAGACGCGCTAAAATCACTGCTTCGCGTTGAAACTGCTCACGAGTCTGTTGTTGTAAATCCTCGGGAAGGGCGCGATCATGTTTGACCTCTTTTACCGCGCAAAGCCGTCCTTCCAGCCGTAGATCCTCGGCCAGATATACACTTCCAGCTCCGCCCTGCCCGATGATACGGTGGATTTTATACCGATCACGTAAAACCTCTCCCGCTCGTAGAGGGGCCGGCATTGTTCGATTCTCCTCCTAAATATCTCTCCAGTAGCTCGATACAAAGTTGGCGATGTGAGCAACCACAAATAATTATACCCGGTCTTGCGAAAATCTGCACGTGGATGGTAATCCTTATAATCGCTTAAAATTATTTCTCATTCCTTCCCAGAATCCGTTATAATGGAAATGTCAGCCAATCTTCATGCGAATCGTTGACCGAATGAAGACCGGTCAGTTCAATATACATAGGGTAAATATTAGCTTATACTTGCCTGGGTTATTACCCTATCCTGCCGAGAGAGATTATGAACGAAAAAACTAAAGAACTCCCCATCCTTATAGCACAAACCGGCCCTCAAGAAGGCCAACATTGGGTACTCGAAGATACCTTACTTATCGGTCGGGATGCCGATTGTGATATCGTAATTCCTAACCACCAGGTTTCACGCCACCATGCACGCTTTACATTAACCCCACAGGGTGTTTTCCTGGAAGACCTGGCTAGTAAAAATGGCACTTTCCATAATGGCAAGCCAATCACAGATACTATCTTGATTCATGAGGACGATATAATCCAGATTGCGCTGGCTCAGGAATTTGTTTTTTTAAATTCTGACGCCACTGTTCCTATTGGGGGTGAAATAAGTGCACCTGCGTTCCGTGGAGGGGCTCCTGTGAAGACCAAACTCAGGCTGGAGAAACGTTCCAGGCGAGTTTGGATTGGCGAGTTTGAAATTACCCCGCCCCTCTCGGTGTTACAATTCAACCTGCTGGATATTTTATGCCAACAAGAAGGCCAGGTAGTGCCACGTTCAGAAATTATCTATGGCATCTGGGGCGAAGAAGATGCCGTGGCTGTATCAGAGCAAGCTTTAGATGCGTTGATACGGCGACTGCGCGACCGGTTGTTAGAAATCGATCCGCAACATGAATATATTGTAACGATTCGCGGCCACGGTTTACGTTTAGATAACCCCATCATTTGACATAGTTTTAAGATCAGCCGTCCACAACTAACCTGGTTCCTGATAGAGCTTCGATCACCCCAATAACAGCCGAGTTATCAAGTTCACCCATCCCCATCTGTAACATGGCGTTGAAAAGCTGAGCATTGATAGAGGTGGCCGGTAAAGCCACCCCATATTGCCGAGCTGTTTCCAGGATAATGGCTAGGTCTTTAGCCTGCAACGAGGCCTTGAAGCCCGGGTCTCTATTCCCCGCTAATAAGCGAGGCGACTTTATATCCAGGGTCCAGCATTGAGCTGCGCCCCCTCTAATTGCCTGAATTACTTTGCTTGGGTCTGCTCCTGCTTTCTGAGCCAGGATAATTAATTCACCCATAGCAACCATTTGCGCAGCTGCCATGATCTGGTTGGCTGCCTTGGCAACCTGGCCGGCGCCCGGACCGCCGATATGTGTTACGGTTTTACCTATGGCTCGTAGTATGGGCAAAACATGCTCCAATGCCTCCTTTGGACCACCCACCATAATGGTCAGAGTACCCT
>Ga0315295_10002204_pt1 | contig 16571 bp, 25 predicted proteins | sample YL17G14_0_MG_FD_204453 | JGI IMG/M metagenome (GOLD analysis project Ga0315295, IMG submission 204453) | Sediment microbial communities from Yellowstone Lake, YNP, Wyoming, USA - YL17G14_0 | ecosystem: Environmental > Aquatic > Freshwater > Lake > Sediment | place: USA: Wyoming | collected... | reverse complement strand
CTTGAAGGGGCTTATCCTTCGATGTTCTCACCAAGACTTTAGCACATGCCCATCTATTCGTTATAACTGAGCCGAGTTACTTCTACTTCTTGCCCTTCTTGGATTTCTTCTTGGGCTTTTCTTCTTTCTCTTCCTCGGCTTCTTCCTCTTCTTCCTCTTCCTCAGCCTCTTCTTCCTCTTCCTCGGCTTCTTCCTCTTCTTCTTCGGCTTCTTCCTCTTCTTCTTCCTCGTCTTCTTCATCCTTTTTCTTCTTCTTGTCTTTCTTATCTTTCTTACCGGCCTTCTTCTTTTGGGCGTCGGCGAGTTCTTTACCCTTCTCTTTTCTGGACTCAGCCGTCTTGCCAGCTTCCTTGATTGCAATCTTCATAGCCTTGTCAAAATCTGCAGGAAGCTTGTCGGTAAGGGGAATCACTGCCATAGACGCATATGGTTCTCGAACTTTCTGGAGTTTTTCGTATTTAACAGCGCCCTTGACTCCCTTGAGTTTGTCCGGAGTAAGCCTGTTGAACAGGAAAGCCAGCCCACTGTCTGTTCCTTTAATCTTAATAATACTGAGGACATTGACCTTGTCCAGCTGGAAGACTGTGATGGAGGTCTTGTGTACGCACTCAAGTTCATAATCTTCAGTGATCTTCTTGATCATTTTAGCGTACTTGATCGGGACAATTCCGTTTTCAATGACGTTTTCGTTCTTTTTCTTGAAGGACTTCATTTCCTTTTTATCCTTCTTTTTCTTAGGCTTGTCCTCATCTTCTTCATCGTCCTCTTCTTCATCGTCTTCTTCATCATCTTCTTCGGCTTCTTCCTCTTCCTCAGCTTTCTTTCCCTTTTTGGCCTTTTTCTTAGGTTTGTCTTCCTCTTCTTCATCGTCTTCTTCTTCGTCATCTTCTTCGGCTTCTTCCTCTTCCTCAGCTTTCTTTCCCTTCTTTACCTTTTTCTTAGGTTTGTCTTCCTCTTCGTCATCATCTTCTGCTTCTTCATCATCATCTTCTTCGTCGTCGTTGTCTTCCTCTTCGTCATCATCTTCTTCGTCATCATCATCCTTGGCTGCCTCTTCTTTTGAAGCAGTCGTCTTTGCACACTCAGACTCTTCGTCTCCGCCGAAAGCACATTCGTCTGTGCAATCGCCCTCTTCGGAATCAAACATCCCGAAGCACTTGGGTTTCTTAGCTTCTTTCTTTCCCTTCTTTGTTTCCTTTTTCTCTTTCTTTGCCATAACGATTCCCTCCATTGGAATAAGGTTTTTAATACGAGCCTTTATTGGCTCGACGGACCTATAATACCGCTCAGTAAATTAAAATGCAACAAAAAAACCTCTCAATTCTTTGTTAAATTTAAGTATTACTGTAGGCTCATGTCTGAGGCTTTGAAAAATGGTATGAATTTTCTTTTCGCAATTATTCTTTTAAATTCTGAGGAAGTTTTGATATCATCAGGGTCTCCGTCAAGAAGCCTGACCACTGAGACTTTAGATTCGCAATTGTCCTTCAGAGTGTTAAAGTTTTTCACTACATCTTCTTCTTTTACATCTGAATCCAACATTAGGCATATCTCTTTAGGATCCTTTTCTGAAATCAAGAGTGCTTGATATGATGAAATATGAGATTTAAAAACTGCTACTGCCTGATAACCATGTAAGATAGTCCTTATTGCATCCATCACCCCCTCATGAACAAAAATAATTTTTTCCCTTTGGCTAATTGAGTCATAGTTAAATAGAAGTAAGGAGAAAAGAGAACCGAATGGGTTAAGAATCTTTTTCTTAGCTCGTTCAAAAGTCTTGTTATTCGGAAAAGCTTTGCTCAATATCTTATATTTTTGCAGAGTTACTTTGTTGTGCTGGCTATAAGCTATGAATCCTTTATTTCCAGCTGTTGTGATTGGAAAGATTAGCCTGTTTCGGTATAGCCCAGAGCTACAAATCCCTATTTCAAATTTCCTAATTATAGACATTGGAACTTGTCTGCGCTTGCAGAATTTTGTTTGAGTAGATAGTTCCATATACTCTCTGGGCAGATCTATTATGCATTTTTCAGCTTTCTTATCTCTTATTTCTAATAGGAGATCATATGCGGAAGCTTTTTGAGAAAAGCGTTTAACCTCTTGGTATGGACTTCCTTCTCTTCCATAAAGATCTCCATAGGTCTGTATTATTTCTAGAAATGGTCTCTTATAATATGCCACTAAAAAGGCTTTATAATTACCGCTGATGCCGCAACGATGACAGGTAAACTTTTTGTCATGTTTTGGATTATCTGAACCCATGTTTACAAACATATGATCCTTGGGGCTAGGGCAATCATCGGAGATACAATCTATATTAAGTTCTTTTCCATTTTTCCCCTGACGAACTGTCCCTTTAGAAAATTCTCTCTTAAGAAACTCTAGCCAATCAATTTCCATTAAGTAACTCCTTTGTTGCTATTAATATTTTATCAATGTCAAAATCATAAAAGCAAGTTTCCGATTCACTTTCAGCATCGTCTATGAATGGGCATCTGTTTTTAGTTTCGCAAATAAAGTTACATTTTTTATAATCCCATTTGCTAAAAATGCTTTTAAGATTACTATAATTTAGATCCAAATATGCTGATCTCTATACTAAACAAACCGTTTTAACATCAAAAGCCACAGCTAAATCCATCATAAAACTATCGAAAGAAATAAATAAATCACACATGGGAATTGCTTGTGCGAGTAGTTCTGAATTTAGTCCTAATCTTAGAGCTGAAAAGACGGTTGCATTTCCTCTGGGAGCCACTTTTAAACCATGCATTATCATCTGATATCTCACCTTCAGATTTTCAGCACCGAATAATACTATTTGATTTTGTGGATCATTATACAACATCTGTATTATTTCGGTTAAGATAGAAATTGGTGGTCTTAGGGATGGTTCATCGTTTTCACCTATATTGACTCCTATTATCTTCATTCCGCTATCTTTCACTTTATGAGGCATTGTTGTGTAGACAATATCTATGGGATGTGGTGGCTTAGTTAGAAAATATTCATTTAATGAGGAAACTTCGGCTTTCAGTGGAAATTTCACAATTAGACCGCTAAATGATCTAAATCGTTCATCAAGAGCAATGAATCCATTTTCTGAAAGAGCAGAAGTCAATCTTAATGCAGTTGAATGGATTGGATGTTCAGGCGGGGAAGTGACTATTAGTTCGTAATAGCCTGAAAGTATTTCAGACAAACCATCTGGAGTTAATGAAACTATCTTATATTCTGGAATTCCTTCTATCCTTATTATGTTAAAGAGGTCAATATTTTCAGGAGTCGTGGCTATTGTGATAATAGTGCTGTCCCATGCCATCGGAAATATTAATTTAATTAAATCTTTTAAATCTCTGAAAATATGTGAAGATCTGAGTACAAAACTTTTATTTCCTGATAAAATAACTAAAATGGGAGTTCTAAAACTACTGGTTGTTGATATCATTATTCTGTCCCTCCTTCTTCTTGTTCACTAAAATCTATTTCTCCTGCATATTTTAAAGTCATATACCTAAACAATAAATCTAACATAATGCCATATTTGCCTTCATTATCTCTACATTTGTCTAACCAGAATTCGCATTGTCTATCATCTTCTTGTTCTTGTGTCTGGCTAATAGTTAATACGATATCTGATAGCCTAGCCTTATCATAACTTTCACTAAAAGATTCTTGCCTTAATCGAGTACCTCTTGCAGAAGCTTTTGCATGAGTTGTTGACCAAATTGGAATATCTCTTATTTCAGACTGTCGTTTTATATCTGTATAGACTTGCTTAACACCCAATCTATAAGATTCTCTATCTTTTGATGGAAGAAGATGATCTCCGGAATCATAGACAATAAGATCTGGAATCCATCCACTCGAGATTTCAATTTCTTTGAGCAGACTTTCGATATCTGCGACACTAACGGTTTCCAATGGTGCGTGAATGATTTTTAATGCTTCCTTATACTTGTGTTTTAAAGATCTCATCATTATATTTGCAATGGCAAGATCTTGTTTGTTCCATTTGTAATAGGTTAAATCTATGTACGGATACTTAACTAGACGACTATCATACCTCCCCAAAGTCTGCCTTGCCGTATTCTCAAATACGAAATGCGCCACCTTGCAATGGCTCATAAGACCATATACTCCAAAGTTAACAGAGAAAATACTCTTGCCAACTCCAGATGTGCCCATGATTAAACCCATTGTTGATTGTTTGGTTTTAACTATCATGTAATCATCAAGTTTTCCTAAATTAGTTCGTATTAATTTAAAATCTTTAGTCCTTGCTTCGTGTTTACGTTCTCTTTGTCTGGTTTTCCATTCTTCTAGAAGGCTATATATTTTAAAATCTTGCCGTGAAATATCAAAGATAAATGATGATTTGAGAAGCTGTTTTGCCTTATCTAATTGTTCTTCCTCTCCGAATTTAGCAGCTTTCTCTAATAATTTTCCGAACTGTTGTTTTTCTGCCCATCCTTTAATTTCCTCCTTGAGAAAAGTAGCTGAGTCCACTTGCCTTGTTAACAGTGGTAAGATTTTATCTTTAAATTGTTCCCTCTGATCTTCGTCTTTGATTTTACTTTTAATCTCAAGAATGAGCGCTTTTTTCGATGGCAGTTCTCCGTGATATTTTTCATAATGGTTGTATATCGTACGACAAGCAAAACGATAAGGCTTGCTTGTGAATAAATCTGGTTCTATTATTCTTCGCAATTCGCTAACAGCATTCTTATCTCTTAGCATAATTGCCAGCATATCCTTTTGTAAAACTTTATCAAGTTTTGCCATATTTTTTCACAATCCTCTTGGCTTTGATTATATCCGATATAAATTGGTTTCTGAGTTCTGGAGAAGGATTTCTTAGGAGATAAGATGGGTGGAATGTGTACAGATAGTAGATGCCATTGAGATTATAAAGTCTTCCATGTTCTTTTGTCACTGGTTCTATCCTATTGGTAATGGCGGTCCAAGAAACTCTTCCTAAACAAACCATAAGTGTCAATTTTTTGAGGCATTTGAACTGAAGATCTAGATATTTTTTGCATGCTTCTATCTCTTTAGGCTTTGGGTTTCTGTTATGTGGCGGACGGCACTTGACAACATTAAGGATTATTACATCTTCTATTGTTAAGTCTAAATGCTTTAGGATTTTGCGTAGAAGCCTGCCTGCTCTCCCTACAAAAGCGATTCCACTTTCATCCTCTTCAACTCCTGGCCCTTCGCCTATAAATCCAATTTTGGCAATAGGGTTGCCAGCACCCCAAACGACTTGAGAACGACTATGCCATAGCTTACAATCTTTACATGAATAGTTTAAAACATCTTTTGGGTGTTTCATCAAAATCTCCTACCACTCCTTACTAAAGATACTATAATATCTTCGGCAGAAAATGACGAAGTAATAATATCTCTCTTAATATCTTCATAAGATTGCAATTGTTCTTCTACTAGAATAGCCCTTTCAAGAGCTTTTTTGTTTGTCTGAATACTACCTTCTACATCTTCTATAATGAGTTCACATGCTTTCTGAAAGGCATCAAACTTACTTTTTCTAGACCTATTATGTTTTATCACGCCTCTTAGTGCCCTTATTCTTGATAGAAACTGTTTTAGTTGAGAGTTATTTTCCTTGATGGTGCGAATTGCATTAGTATTTTCACCACGAAGTTGAAAAATTGATATTCCTCTCCCGGTGTTACCAGCTTCTTGTAGTTTGCCTTTAAAAGCTTGGACTAAGATGTTATAGATTTCAAATTCTGGTGTTCCAGGAACAGTGCCTAATTCATCATAAGCTTTGCGTTGCAGAGGATCTGATAAAACGGTATATGCTTCGTTAATTTCTTTAAATTTTTCCTGATCTCCACCTACATCCGGGTGATATTGCTTTGCCAATTCTCTATATGCTTGTTTAATTTCATCATCTGTTGCTGTTTTCTTTAACCCAAGAATTTTATAAAGGTTCATAATCCTCCTATTCAAAATAAGCTTTCATGTGTTCAAATTTATCCTCCCTAAGGTCTTTGCCATAAAATTTAAACGGTATGAATGCCTCGTTAATTAAACTTTCCATAGGGCTATCAAAATTCTGATATATCTCATCTAGATTACCATAGTTGGCGATTATGATGGTCGGTTGTTGTGCTTCTAGCCTTTGTTTGCACAAGCTTGTGAATTCTGCCACCATGTGTGACGTTACTCTTGAAACTAACGAAAGTTCGTCTATTACGAGTAGATCAACAGATGTTATTTCCCTAAACATCGGTGCTTTATCTTTTTCTTTATATGATTCTATTAGCAATCCTATTAGATCTTTGAAATAAATATAATGGCAATTGATCCTGTCTCCAAGCAAAATAGCCATAATTTTAAGAGCAGCGGTTGTTTTCCCAGTGCCGGGATCTCCATAAAAGATCAATCCAATACCTTCTTCTTTTAACTTGTCAAAATTGAGTACAAATTTCTTAATTGCCTTTTTCAAACTTACTTTTTTCTTGGTTAATGAATTTAATACCTTCTTGTCATTGAATTTTTGGCTTAGTATATTTAACCTTTTAGGAGGCATGTTGGCAATTAAAAGAGCACATTTTTCTTCATAGAATGGCTTACAAATACATGGTTTCACTTCAACAACAATCCCTCTTATTTTCTTACCAGCGACAAAGCCATCTCCTAAACATCTTTCGCATTTGCCAATTATTTTTTTTCTTAAAGTTGTAAGTTGTGGACGAATCTTTTGATATCTAAATTGGGTTCCTTTCATGGTAGCCTCTACAGAAATTTGTTAATCTTCTTACCAACTTCCTTTGACATTATATCATATTTCACTACCTTATCTCTCCTGCCTAATTTTTGGCCTTTAAGAGATGTTTTAATGCCCCATTTGCCATGAAAATCGTCAGGCCATCTGCTGTTTTTCTTTCGCCATAAAAGACTTTTGTTTGCTGCATAATTGGCAAATCTAACTGCACTACTTTCGTTACATATGAAGCCAACATAATTATGAAAATCTTTAGCCCTATTTTCCCAATGCATAAAACTATAAGTTATGAAGTACACGAAAGCACTATAAAGGTTCATTGGAATATCAAAATCTTCTTCTAGCATAAGACGTAGTTGTTTTATCCTACCAAGATCCCAGGTAGTCCAGTATTTAAGTTTTGTAGCTTCTGAAAGAAGCTTAATGAACCAATCATTCTTGTATCTGGTAAATGTTCTGTTCAGCGATGCTCTCTTTTTCTCGGCTTGGCGCATTAATTTCCATCTGAGCATAGCCTTTCTGTTTTCATAAATCGATTTTTTCTTTACCGGATAGCGCTCTATTTTCTTCTTCATAGGTGTGCGCTTTATTTTCATATGAGGTATCCAACTTCCTTTTAATTATTTTAGCATCACTGACTTTTTTCTGTAAAAGCTTTTCTAACTCGCTAAAGTTATAGATATATTTCACATCAAATGCTTGTTCGGATTCATATGTCTTAATTCTTTCTAAGGAATGTTTGGCAAGCTTCGGGTTATGCATATCACAAAGGTCGAACCAAAACACCCGTTGCATTTGACTTCTGTTCACGTCCGGCGCTAGTGGATTTTTATACTTTCTTAGGATTCTACCGAGTTGCTGGAGAATATTACCTTCGAATTTCTGAGCCGATGCTCGTATGCCAGCGTTAGCTTCTGGGAAGTCCATGCCTTCTCCAAGTATTCTTGTGCAAATAAGATTTCTTATGATACCCTTTTTAAAGAGTTTTAGAGCTGGTTTTCTTTGCATTTCTAAATCTGAACTACCAGTTAAATATGCAATTTCGTTTTTCTTTGCTCTTAGTTGGTTTATTAAAAGTCTTTCTATGCTAGAACCTTGATTTTTATGCTGGACAAATAAAATAGTTGATAAACCAGCATCCATAAACATTCTACAAGTTCTGGCTAAGACAAGATTACGTCTTTGGTTTGCCGATACTCCGGTGTAATATGTTTCACACCATTCTTCTTCAAGATCTGGGGATTGTTTTTCATCATATTCCAATAGAATAATTGTAGGTTTTGCCAAATATCCCTTATCTATCATCCAAGATAGAGTCTTTTTAAAGATCACTCCACCAGTCACGGCATGAAGAAGCATTGTGTCGCCAGAACTCCGCAAATAGGTAGCGGTTGTGGAGATACGAAGGGAGGCATTTGAGACTTTGCTTGTGACTGCTCTGAATGTTTTGGCAGGAGCATGGTGGGCTTCATCTAAAAAGACGGCATTTGCTGAAGATAGGAGTTTAAGGGCTTCTTTTCTTTTTTGGATTTTTAGGATAGACTTTGTTAACGGCGAAATTGATAATCGTTTGTTAATAGTTTCAATCCCTGCAACAGTGATCCTCTTTACATCCCATTCGCCATGCCCTACAAAGCCTACTGGCTCTTTCTGAAATTTTTCTATTTCTTCTTTTAATTGAGTTAATAGAGATATTCCGCTAGTTATGATTAAATGTTTTGTTTTTTTAATGCGATCAGCTACGAAAATGATTAAGTTGATGATGAGGGTTTTACCAGTTCCGGTGGGGATATTAATGACTCCTTGACCTTTTTTAAAGGCTACTACGACGGCCTTTTTCTGGTAAGGTCTGGGTCTTTTAAATTTGGTTACGGGTATCAATGATAGTACCTTTTCTTTAGGTACTATCAAAAATTGTCTTTTGTCGACTATCCGATATTTGATTTTTCTTTTGGATAGAATTTTTTCTACATCTTTTAAAAAACCTGAAGGAAACATTTGCGTCTTTGGCCTAAACAAATGTATGAACCCATCCCAAACATCATTTTTAAATGCCTTAGAATATTGGGCTCCTTGAAACCAATACGATAGCTTGTGATCTATCTCATTAAAGGTTTTATCTGTAATATTTCCATGTAATTTGGTATGGATATTTCCAACAATAACGACAAGACTGCCAGTCTTTTTATGGACAGTCCTACTGCGTATAATATTTTCTAATACTGATTTCAAAATTAGTCCTTTATGAGATGATATAATCCTGAATTGACTGCAATTAGTTCATCCAGCTTAACGAAGCCTGGAACCCCTATTGGTATTCGAGAAAGGGTTGAGATTGGAGTTTCTTTGCCGTCTATTATTGCTATTGAATTCGGAATATCGGATACTCTTCCATTGAATGTGTATGGGTGACCTTCTATTCTTACCGTTATGGTCTGTTTGTAAAAATTGATTTCTTCGAGATTTTCATATCTAAGAAATACCATCCTTTTGCTTCCCATCAAGTCCTCCGAGGTCATAGGTGTATGTGTAATTTTCCCAAAGAAGAATTCCCCAGAAAATCTGTTCGCCTTTCGGGTCATCCCCTTCGAGTACCATAACTCCTAAAAGAGCTTTTCTTTTTAAGAACTCTTTTGCTTCATCAAAAAGAAGAGATCTCCCAGGTTTTGGTCCTAGGATTTTTACTTTCATGGCTAATTACACTCCCATACAAGATTTAATGAGTACTGTGGAACAGATCAACAGCACTATCCAAACCATTGCATCAGACCACTTCATTTTCTACCCTCCCAATTTTCTTTAAAAGCTTTACATAATACCGTTTTTGAGGTCATCGTAGCCCCGCTTAGTTTCTCAAAAAGAATTGCTTGAAAATAACAAACTGCCTTATTATTAAACAGAGAATTTTATTGACTTAATTTTTCACTTAGGATCTGTTACCATGTTTTAACTGTTAAAAAGAAAACAATAACTATTTTTTCTGCCATATGTGATTTAAAATCTTTTGATCGATAAACCTAAAACTATAGTTTTAGTGAAGTGGAATACTAAATCTTTTTAATGTTGGCTTTTCATCTTTAATGTATCTTCTATGGGGGGTTGGGGGGTATATTTGGGGATGTTTACATCCCGTTTTATGATGTTTACATCATAAAAGTGGTTAGTTACGTTGATATTGTTAATCTCTTTTGGCCGAAGGCCAACTTTCCTTGAGTTGCTGATTTCCTTGTTCTGCACGAAGCTTTGCCCATTTTTGAAGGTCATCCTACCAGAGAAATTAGATTCCATTTTTTGAAATTTCTGCATATTTTTCAAATATATTTTTCCTTCCAGGCTGAGGCTCTATTATTAATTTTCCATCCCTCATTGCTTCTAAGATAACTTTAGTATCTGTTGTTAGGTTTTCATTGACATAATGCTTAGTGCCAAGATCTATTTCATTTAGAATAGCGTTCACAATGAGGCATGCTTTTTCAAGCACGGTTCTTGATGATTTAGAATCGTTAATTGAACTTAGAGAATTAAAAGCATGGCAATGTGGACATGCTTTTGAATAATCCAGAGTAGTTCTACGGCAAACGAAACAACGGAAGATAATAATACTCATAACTTTTTTAATCTCCTATTCATTTTCATTAAATTTCTTGATAGTATCTATGCATCCTTCGTCTTTCTTTAAGACTATCTTTATCATTTTCTTCCTCTAATTCTTCGATACGTTCTTCTAGCGACTTGATCTTATTTTCTAATTTACTGATCTTATCTTCATCTTCTTTCATAACTCTTTAACCTCGCCTTTGTTTTTCTTCTTCTTTAATGGCTTTTTGTTCAATTCTGCAACGGAAGGTTTTTCAAAAATCATTACTTCTTCGTCGCCAGATAGTTTTCCGAAGAAGGCTATCTTCCATCCTTTTTCATACATTTCTCGTATCTTGAATACACCACAGTCATTTAACTTAAAAGTCTTTGTTTTCCAAATTACTTTCTTTTCTATGACATGCCTAATCTGGCTGCCAGCCATATTGCTGACAAAGTCAAGGTATCCATTATGGATATCGGTCATAACATCCTTATAAATTTCATCTTTAACCGTGTCTGTAGCCTTCAGGACAAGTCGTTTAATTTTAAGCCCTAAGTACTCTTTTACTTTTGCAGAGATTATAGGATCTATACCCTTGACTGCCATTTCAAAATCAGCCATACGAAGTTTATATCTTCTGAATTTTTTGATCATGATACTTTTGAGTTTGATTAATTGACTTTTCTTTGCAAAAACAGTCTTTTTCTTCATTTGCCCTCCCATTTGACTACTTTGCCATTTTTAATTTCCCATCCATCCGGAAAACTATCATGTAAAAAAATCATAATAGCTTCTATATCATTAAGGCTAATAATTGGCTCTTCCATAGAAGGTTCTGGACTGTCGAAATGATTGTCATAACCAGACCAGCCAAACACTATAGTTCCTTTATGATGTCTAAAGCCAGTTGAATCTAAAAAATAAACAAAATCTGGCTTTCTATATTTTTCTGAGGTCATTGTTCTACCCTCGCCACGGTTTCGATAGTTTTTCTTATGATTTTAAATGCCCTTATCACAGTACGAATATCAACACCCAGATATGTAGATACTGAACTTGCTGTTGGTGAAACTTTGTTTGGTTTTCTTGAATTCCAATTTTTAGCATATCTCACCCTACATTTAAAATCCATCAATACCATCCTTTGCCATTTTTTGCTGTTACTTAGAAGCAAGTCAAAAACCTTAAGGGTAAAAGTTTTTTTTCTCTGGATGAAATTGAATGGTGTGTATTTTTCCTTACTAAGTCTCTTTCTTACAGCTTCAATAAGTTCATGATACATTATTGCTAATTCAGGGGATGAATCAGGTGACGAGATAATATCTACTAAAGATGTCTCACTATCTTTGACTGTAAACTTGTCATAAATGGAATAGATAGCTACGGGCTTATTTCCATTGGTTTTGATATCATAGCCATCATTTGGATATCTGTCCTCAGTTAAGAGAGAAGCTCTCTTATTTAGAAAATAGTTTTTGGCTACCTTTTTGGTAAATGTAATTATGCTGCTTTTCTTATAATTGTAAGAAGACAGCGAACTATGAAGTTTGATATTTAGTTCCTGAACAAGATCATCAGATGTTATAGATTTATCAAAATAGAATGAATGATACCAACCGAAGCAAATTTTTTCTATAACTGGTCTGTAATCTTTGATTAATTTCCTAATTGGAATTTTCTTTATCTTTCCATCCTTTTCTACTAAGATTTTCATATATTCCCCGCATTATTTTCTCCAGTTCAGTGAGAATTTAAAATCAGTTCCCATTCCTTAGCAGCTCCTTTGCAAGATCCTCTTCAGATATAGAAGGATTTTGAGCAATGATGTTGTGAGCTCTTTCTCTTATTTTAACTACGGATTTTAATTTCATGGTTTTAGCAAGACCAGTAATCAGTCCTTCAAATTTTCCAAAATCCATCTTAGGTCTTGGTTGCTCTTTATACGATAGATCTTGACTTTCAGATCTTAGATCATTATCTTCTTTGGCAAATATTTGACCATTATAATCACTTAGATTTGGTTCTTCCTTTAAGGTAAGTGACATAAGGTCAGGTTTGTCAATTTTTGGGCATTTGCAGAGTTGTTCATGCTTCAGACATTTTTTGCAGATCGTAGAATTGATTACAGATATGATTGCAGATAGGTTTGTTATCGTAAGAAAATTAATGGAAGCAGAGTACTTGATTTTAACAAAGACAACGAAGTGAGATAGCCAATATAAACGTAGAGCGGCAACTATCTCTTCAACTTTGGTGACTTTAATTTGATCACATCCTTTTCTAGGAACTATTCTTATTATTGCGGAAGCGATAACTGACCAGTTTTCTGGGACTTGGCTGAGCGGTCCTAGAAGTTCATACCCATTGCGAAAATAATCTAAACTTATCTCCAGCTTGCCTTGCAATTGAGATTCTAAGACATTGCGTGTTTGAGATATTAGTTTTTCTTCTATAATCTTTGGGGGAACCATTGGATCTATTTGTCTTTCGTTTGACATTTTGGTCCCTCGCCGAGTGAGGTTTCAATCATTTCTTCAATTTCTTCTTCATCATATCCAAATCTCGCTAAATCTATCCTCATTTCATTTTTAATTTCTTCTAGTTGTTCGCTTTCCATGAGTTCTAGATCTTTTATTTCTTCTTCTTTTTCCTGAACTATTTTATCTAAATCCTCAACTGATAACATGCCATAATACTTTTTCTTAAAAAACCTAGCAATTACATCAAACGCTAAAGATGGTAAACGCCAAATTTTGCTTCCTCCGCTAATAAGATCTTCCTTTAGTTTCATGTTTTTCCCCTTCCTTGTCTTTTTCTAAGGTGCGATTCTGATCCAGCATTGTTATGTCGTTAATCTGATAGCATGTTGGACAAAGACTCTGACCAATAATCATAAACCATGGATCATCTATGAATGCCCCGCATTTTACGCAATTCATAAGCAACCCCCTTTTCAAAGTATATAGTATTATAATACCAATGGAAAAAACAAGATGCAAGCGCAAAATTACAACATTCTTATTGTAAGTTCTGCTTCTCTGGTTTCCAGTTTTCATCAATAAGATTTTGTTCTATTTTGTATGCTGTTTTAATAAAGTCGTAGGATTCTTTATGAAAACCGACGATAATATTTGTTGCACAATTTGTGCAGTTCATCATTCCCTTCATTATACCACTTCCAACTATGATAAAAGGATTTAGCTGTTTACTGAAACAATTTGGACATCCTATAGCTATTTCTATTTGTGGTGCTGCATTATGGATCATAAGTGTCCAATTTGTAGTCTTAATGAAAATTAGGTTATTGATCATAATAGCTTCCCACTTATCTTTAGTAAGTATTTCCTCCGTAACAAAAGATAATTTTGGTTGATGCTCCATAATAACCTCAACTTATTAGATCATGCTAAGGAATTTTTCTTCCGAAATCATCTTAATACCAATTTGTCGTGCTTTTTGTGCTTTGGTTGAAGTGCTGTTTGGGTCTGCAATGACCAGATAGTCCAAATTCTTAGAAACGGAAGCCAATCTGCCTCCGTTAATGGTTACAAGCTTTTCCATATCTTCCCTTGGTTTAGACATTGCTCCTGTGAATTGAAAGGCTTTACCCTCTAGTTTATCTGTGGTTATAACTTTTTTAAACTTCATTCCCTTTTTTCTAAGGAAGTCATATAGAGGTTCATAATCGTAGATGTTAGCAGTAAAATTATCTGCCTTAGAGGGTCCAGCTTCATCCTTAACTATGTCATAAAGCTTGTCTACCCTCATTTCAAACATCTTTTCCAACTTACCTCTAAAGTGTTTATCAACAATTTTCAATGCAGATTTAGAACTTATGTTTGGAATTCCAAGGCCAGCAATGAAATCTTCTTCAGTGGTGAGCAATGTTTTGGATCTTTCAGCTAAGATATTTTCTGCTGAAATGTATCCGAGTCCTTTAATATTTATAATGTCTTTCATTTCCAGTTCGTAGAAATCTTCTATAGTAGATATTCCTAATTTATCCAAAGTGGGAACAGAAATATTTTCTGCGCCTAATGTCCTGATAAAATGTTCAATTTGAGATAAGAATTTACCTCTGCATTTTGGATAATCGCAGACCAAATCTACACCATCTTCTCTCAGAAGATGATTACAAGATGGGCATTTGTTCGGGTATGTGAAATATTTTGCTGGTTTAATCACAGAAACAATGTATGGTATCACTTCTCCAGATCTTACAACTTCTATTCTTGCACCTTTGTCGATCTTTCTTTCCTTAACCCACTGATAGTTATGTCCGGTTGGGTGTGTGATTTCAACACCATCTTTTTTTACCGTGTCAATATGAACCACTGGCACTATTCTTCCTGTTCTTGTAACATTCCATTCAACAAATTTAACGGCTGTTTGTTGCGGAGCATCTTGGACCTTGAATGCCACTTTATTAGATGGATATTCTGCATTTTCTCTCATGGATTTATTCTTGGTTAACACAATCCCATCTACATCATAGAATAATGTGTCCTTATGAACTTTGACTCTGTCCACAAGTTCTGCAACAATTTCATTTATATTGCTAGTAGTTACTATTGAAGATCTGTTGATTATTCCGTAGGAAATTACTGGCAAGTAAATGCTTAAGAGTTTTAGGCGTTGAAGTTCGGTAGGAGGCATTTTATCAGTTTCAATCAATTCATGAAAAAGGATGACTATATACTCTAAATTGTTAAGGTCATCTCTGTTAAGAATTCCAGCGGCGGCATTTCTTTTGTTTTTGTATCCAGGAGGAAGCTTAGTGCAAACAGCTTCTCCCCTTGCGGAGAATGGTCTAACTTCCTTTATTCTTTGCGGAAGAGATTTGATGTACGGAGCCTTGTCTATCAGATTTTCACCAATTTTGGAATCTCCCCTAGTAGTGAATTGTTGTAATTTTCCATGATTATATCTGGCAAAGACAGAAACTCCGTCTACTTTTGGAGTTGTTACGATATCATCGTTTTGTTTTTTAAGCCATGCCCCGACAGTGGATGGTTCTACCTTATTGAGACTACCTAGGATAAATGGTAGAATAACTTTATTCTGCTTAGGTGGGCTTCCCACCTGTTGCAAAACTGGACTGTTCGGGTCCAATACTCTAAGCTTTTCAAGCAAATTGTCAAAGGCTTCATCGGAAATTAAGGGAACTTTATTATAATAAAGTTCCCTATGATGTTGTATTTTCTTTTCTAGTCTGTCAAGTTTATCAGAAAATTCTTGAATAGTCATAGATAATTTCTCCTTAAACTTTTCCAACAACTCTCATTTCAATTTTAACTATCCATTCCTTAGTCATCTCGAATTGAGATTTTTCCCGTATTGATATTGCTCTTTGTATATTCATATTAGCAACTGTTTTTGATTTAAATAGAAAAGCTTCTCTTAGTTCTCGTGAATAGTCCCAAGAATCTTCATGTAATAGGTATCCGTGTTTACTTTTGATCGCATAAAAAGTTTTCATTTACACCTCCTATTTCGTTCTTTTGATTATTGATCCATTAGGCATTAAATAACGGTCGCCAATTTTTAGGTTTTTAATTTCTCTGCTCAATTTTCCTATTTGAGTGGGAAGAAAAAACCCAAAAAACGCCAATTCCAATTTCCAAAAGCGAAATTTTCCTAATTCTTTTTTTTCAAAAGGATCGTACTGTCGGAAGATCATAATTCATCCTTTACTTTATGCCATTTTGTTTTTTCAATCTTCTCTCCACGAGTTTCCAAAACTTTGCCACAAGCTTTGCAGTATCTTTCTTCCCAGCGAACAGGACTTGTCATAGGATAATCCTGAAAAGAATTTTCCCGTTCCATAATTTTTTCTGCAGGATGAGGACAAACTTTTTTTCTTTCTTCTTTGAGAAGTTCAAGTTTTCTTTCTAAGGTCCATCTTTCTTTGTTTGCTATTTCTAATTTTTCTTTAATCTTTTTAATTTCTGTTAGAACTTCCTTTAAACTCCTTTCCTCTTTCATTTTTTAACTTCTCCTACTGGCTTTCCACTAGCATCTGTTATTTTTCCACTATCCCACACAATGTATTCTACTTTACCAGAACTATCATAGATATAATGATAGTTTAGGCGATACCCTCCTCCGCTAGATGTTTTACATCCAATGATAAAAATAGCCACCAGAATTAAAATGGCTTTCTTCATAAATCCTCCAATCATTCCTTAGGAGCGTCCCCATTTATCTTTTTTAATTCTTTCTTAGTTATTACTA
>Ga0315295_10002203_pt1 | contig 16573 bp, 13 predicted proteins | sample YL17G14_0_MG_FD_204453 | JGI IMG/M metagenome (GOLD analysis project Ga0315295, IMG submission 204453) | Sediment microbial communities from Yellowstone Lake, YNP, Wyoming, USA - YL17G14_0 | ecosystem: Environmental > Aquatic > Freshwater > Lake > Sediment | place: USA: Wyoming | collected... | reverse complement strand
CTGGGTATTCTTTTGCCCAAAAAAGTTTTTGGGCACGGGTGGTGGACGGTCATGGGGGAGAAAATGAGCAAGTCCAAGGGCAACGTGGTGGATCCTTTGGTCCTGGCGGAAAAGTACGGGGTGGACGCGGTGCGCTATTTTGTACTCCGTGAAGTACCTTTCGGGGTGGATGGCGACTTCTCCATAAGATCCTTCGAGGGACGTTACAATGCGGACCTGGCCAATGACCTAGGGAATCTCTTGAGCCGGACCTTGACCATGGTTGAGAAATACTTTGAATCCAAAATCCCAAGCACTAAATCCGAAACAAATTCGAATGAATTAATTAATTTAATTAAACAAACACCAAAATTGGTAGATAAGCACATGGATAACCTGGCTTTCTCAGAGGCGCTGGGGGCGATCTGGAAGCTGATCTCTGAAGCCAACGGTTACATAGAAAAGCAGGCGCCCTGGGCGCTATTCAGGGCGGGAGAGAACGATAAGCTGGCGGGAGTGCTCTTTAACCTTTGCGAAGTCCTCCGCCTTGTAGCGATTCTCGTCGCTCCGACGATGCCCAAGACCGCCCAAAAGATCTGGGAGCAATTAAATTTAGCGACCCCGCTTGAAAAATCCGATCCCGCCCCCTTTGGCGAAGAAATTGCTGGAACCCTGATCAGGAAGGGGCAGGTTCTATTCCCCCGAATTCAATAAAATGTTCATAGATACACATGCACATCTGACCATGCCTGAATATCAGGACCTAAACAGTGTTCTCTCCCGCGCGCGGGAAGCCAAAGTGGAGGCCATCCTCTGCGCTTCCTTTGATCTAGATTCCTCAAGGTCCGGAGTGGAGCTTTCAAGAAAGCAAGATCTTATTTACTCAGCCATAGGGATCCATCCCCACCATGCCGACCAGGTCACGGATGCGGCCTTGAATGAGCTTCGGTATTTGGCAGCTGATCCGAATGTGGTCGCCATAGGGGAGATGGGACTGGATTATTATCAGAACGAACAGCCCTGGGAAGTCCAGCAAGCAGCTTTCCGGAAATTCTTGCAGCTAGCCCAGGACCTCAATAAACCGGCGATCATCCACTGCCGGGATGCACAGGAAGACTTAATTAAGATAATGAAAGAAGAAAATAAGGGCGGGTTACGGGGAGTGTTCCATTGTTTTGCCGGCGATGATACCTTGATCGATTTTGCCAAAGCTATCGGCTTTTACATCTCCTTCACCGGCAATGTCACTTTCAAGAAAGCCCATAAGGTGAGGGAAAATGTCGCTAAGATACCGCTGGCTAATCTTCTGCTCGAGACTGATTGCCCCTATCTGGCCCCGGAGCCTTTTCGCGGAAAGCGGAACGAACCCGCTTATGTTCATTATATCGCCCAAGCCATCGCTAAGATCAAAGGAGTATCGCTGGAAGAAGTGGCGAAAGCAACTACCCAAAATGCTAAAGATTTGTTTAAGATCTAAAAAAATAAAAGAAGGAGAGCTTTTGCTTTTCATGCGGCAGACCGGCAGTCTGCTCAAGGCCGGGCTCCCGTTATCTCGCTCCTTAGGTCTTCTATCGGAGCGGTTTCCCAGATTGCAAATAGAGATATTAAACCAAAGGCTTCTGCAGGGGTCTTCGCTGACAGAGGGATTGAGGGAGTGGGGGGTGGCGGGGTGGATCTTAAATCAGGTGGAATTGGGGGAGACCACCGGTCAGCTGGAAGCGGCCCTGTTCCAAGTGGCTTCAAGTTTGGAAAAGGGGCTGGTTTTCAGGCGCAAGCTGCTGTCCGCCTTGACTTACCCCGGCCTGGTCCTGGGTACCAGTTTGATCTGCATTTTTGGTTTGATATTTTTCATTCTCCCCACTTTCGGCCAGATGTTTACGGAATTGAATTGTCAGCTGCCGCCCTTGACCCGCCTGGTCATGGCTTTGCCCAGTTTCTGGCAGATCGGATTGCTTATTACAGCTTTGTTTTTGGCAATATTATATAAGATCATGAGAGAGGATAACTTCAGGATGAAGGTTCCCTATCTGGGGGGGATCTATCGGGACACTCAAATCGTAATATTCTCACGGGTTCTGGGATCTCAACTGCAGTGCGCGGTCCCGATCTTATCGGCTTTGAAGATAAGTTCGGCCAGTGCCGGCCCCAGTTACCAGGGTGCTCTGGAGAGGATCATTAAATTGATCGCGAATGGAGAAGGATTGGGCTCAGCGCTTAAGCGTTTTCCCTTCCTTTTTCCCCAAACCTTTCACCAGATGGTAGCGGTGGGAGAGGAGTCAGGGTCTTTGGGCGAGATGCTGCTGCGCGCGGCGGATCTTTTTGAGGCGGAGGTGGAACATTCCATCCAGCGGGCAATGGCCCTGGTTGAGCCGGTATCCACTTTAATGGTAGGGTTTTTTGTGGGAGCCCTGGCTTTAGCCATGATGCTGCCCTTGTTTTCTTTGGTAAATTCAATATTATAAAGGAGGAAAAGACATGAAAAAGAAGAACGGATTCACACTGATCGAGATCCTGGTGGTTTTGGGGATAATCGGGATCATGGCGGTATTTTTGGTCTCCAATATCCTGGGAGCTCAGGACCGCGCCAAGGAAACAGCGGTCAAGGCGGTAATGCATAATCTGCAGTTGGCGGTGGAGGCCTATAACATGGAAAACAACGCTTACCCCATCGGGAAGAACATATCGGCCAAGAATTTGTGCGAGAATTATTTGATGGTGGGAGGGTATCTGGCCCAGCTCCCCAAAAATCCCTTCACCGGCAAGGAATTTGCAGAGTCCGACATCGCGGGCAAGATCGTTTATGATTATAATGACCTGGACGGAAAATATAAATTGACTGGATACAAACGAAATGGCACAGCGAAGCTTCTCGAGCTTTCTAATATGTAGTTTTTTGCTGATAGCTGCGGCCCAGGCGCTGGACTACGATCCGGAGGGAAAACTGGTCTTTTCGCTGGGCGGTGAAGTATCGGTATTAAACCCCATCCTCTCAACCGACACCTCTTCGGGTGCGGTGGAAGGCGTTATCTTCTCAGGTATGACTAGGATCAACGAGAAACTGGAAGTTATCCCGGACCTGGCCAAATCTTGGAAAATCTCAAAAGACGGGAAAACCTGGACCTTTTATCTGCGGAAAGATGTTAGGTGGCACGACGGCTATCCCTTTACCGCCGAGGATGTCAAATTTACCTTTGATTCCGTTCTAAATCCTAGGGTCAATTCGGTGCGCCGCTCTGATTTCATAATCGATGGTAAGCCTATCCAATTCAGGGTCATAGATAAATATACTTTACAAGCTAACCTGCCCCAGCCCTTTGCTCCTTTTTTGATACGTTCCGGCATGAGCGCAATACCCAAGCATTTACTCTCCGGCAAGGATATCAACACTGCGGATTTTAATAGAAAACCCGTAGGCACCGGCCCCTTCAAATTTGCCGAGTGGAAGACCGGGGATTTTGTCCGGGTGGTGCGTAATGACGCTTATTATGACGGCCGGCCGAAGCTTTTAGAAATACTTTTCAAGGTCATCCCGGATGAGAACGCCACTCTGGTGGCGCTGGAAGCCGGGGAGATCGATTCTGCCGGCATCCCGCCTAAGGATCTATCGCGCATGAAAAAGCTCAAGGGATTGAATATCTACCAATATGACGCCCTGCTTTACACCTATCTGGGATTGAATATGGACAAACCTTTCTTTAAGGATAAAAGAGTAAGACAAGCTCTGGCCTATGCCACCAACAAGAAACAGCTGGTCTCGCTGATACTCAAAGGCCTGGGATCGGCGGCCTATTGTCCCGCCGCCCCCATCTCCTGGGCTTACTCCAATAATGTGGAGAAATATCATTATGATCCGGAAAAGGCCAGGAAATTGCTTCGGTCCGCCGGGGTGGAGAAGTTGGAATTTACCTGCCTGGTCAATCAGGGGAACAAGGAGCGGGAAAAGGCGGCCATAGTGCTGCAGCAGCAATTCAAGAAGATCGGAGTTAAAATGAACATCCGGGTGATGGAATGGTCAGCCCTGCTCAAGATCATAAACGATAGCACCCCTCCCAAGGAATTTGACGCGGCGATCATCGGTTGGTCGCTGGGACTGGACCCGGACGGTTATTCCATCTGGCATAGCTCGCAATTCCCCCGGGGATTCAATTTTATCCATTATAAAAATCTTGAGGTGGATAAACTGCTTGAAGCCGGACGCACTACTATGGAAAGAGGCAAAAGAAAAATGATTTACGCCAAGCTTAATCATTTAATCTCCGAAGACCAGCCCTATATTTTTCTCTGGTATCCCAAAGTGGTGACGGGCATACGCGATAGAGTAGGGGGGCTCTCCCGGCCGGGGCCGGCGGGGATGTTCCTGAACATAGAAAAGGTCTATATCAAGAAAAAGGATTAGCGGAAAATAACGATTTTTCCCTTGCCCAGCACTCGGCTGTTAGGATTGGTAACGGTTACCACATACATGCCGTTGGCCAACCGTTCCCCGAAGGGATCATTGCCATCATAGCTGACGGTGTTGTTGCCGGGATTTAAATTCGCAGCTATTCTGGCTCCCAGGCCCGCGCCCGCCCCGATTATGTTTATCACCGCGGGTCCCGAATAATCTTTAGAGTCAATCTGGATTTTAAGCGGATTGGCGGGGGTGGGATTTTTATTGGGACTGGGCAATATCACGACCGGAGTTTTGGCGGGAAAACTTATGGAAAAAGAAACGGCATCTCCCAGAGAGCGGGCGGGATTGCCGTCCATATCCTCAGCGTAGAAGATCGGGGTGAAAGTTGAGCTCCTCAGGGTTTTATAGGCGTCGGATTCCGCCAGAGTGTCGAATTTCTTGATCGACTGAAAGACATATTTAAAGGTTCCCTGCGTAGTCGAGATCCCGCTATAACAGGTGCTAGGATAATCCTGGAAATATTCAATGGTATCCGTGTTATTGTCGGTGTCGATCAGGATCTTCAGGTTCACAGTGGCCGGGGAAAGTCCGGTGGGATCCGCAAGGTTGCCGGTAACAGCGGGATTCAAGAGGGTCAATTTATTGGCATCCTTTCCTTCCATGATAACATCGGATATGGTGGGGCCGACCGTATTTTGCCGGAACTCAAAAGCATTGTTTAGGGTGCCCGAGCCAAAATCTGGATTGGTTATAACCGCATCTCGCAGACCAACCGTGGCGGATTCTGCAATAGACATGGTAGCCTTTAACTGGGATGAATTCACAAAGGTAGTCAAAGAAGTAGAAACGCCACTACCGCTAAAAACAATGAAAGCCCCGCTCTGAAAATTGGCCCCGTTAATGGTTATTTCCCGCACCGCTCCTTGCCGATCCCAGCTTACCGGACCAAGGATGGGATGGTTGCGGGTAACAGAAGTAATAGTTGGCGGCAGGGAAACAGTAAAACCGCCGGTAGCGGTGACGGTCCCTCCGCCGGGATCGGTAATGGTTATATCGTAACTGCCTGCAGGGGCAGTGGGCGAGATAGTGATATTAAGCAATAGTTGGGTTCTATCCAAATTGACGATAACGGAATTAACGACCACAGAATTAACTGGGGCGCCAGCTCTGCTAAATGTCACATTAGCTGGACCAAGATCCGGGCGAAAATGATCGCCGTCCGTAATGGCCACATCTCCATTCCACCCCTGAGTCCGCTGACTGGGGTGGGCCGTGGGCGAAACGCCGAACTTGTATATAACGCTGCTGCCCCCGCCTACGATCCAGCCATGAAAGGCGTCTTTGAAATAAACATCGTTCAGGGTGGTTCCCGCTGGAAAACCTGATACAACTGTCCAGTTTTCTCCCCCATCGATCGATTTTTTTACAGTTCCAAATTCGCCTACCGCATAGCCGAAGTATTCATTAATAAAATAAACTGCGTTCAGATGATTTTCAGGGCCGCCGACTTTTACTGTCCAGTTTATGCCTCCATCCGTGGTTTTAAGAATGCCGCCATCTGAACCAACCGCCCAACCTACATTGGGATTGAAAAAAAACACATCGCGCAATTGATTGCCCACATAACCAACGGATATACTGGCCGCTGTCCAGTTGTCCCCTCCATTGGTAGTATAATATATTCCTGATGAGAGTCCCGATATGTTGCCTACTACACATCCATTATTGGAATTAATAAAATGAAGACCATAGTAGCCATCATTTCCCAATCCAGTGGTTTTGCCAACCCAACTACTACCCCCATTTTCGGTTTTCATAAGCCTCATATTTCCACCGGAAGTGGGGCCGGTCAGCCAGCCGACATTGTCATTGATGAAGAAAATGTCAGAGATGCCCGCGCCGCCGGGGTGGGCGATAGAAGCATTCCAGGTCTCCCCACCGTCTATGCTCTTGGCGATTAAGCTGGTATCGGGATCGGCCTGCAGGAAATTACCCCCTGCGTATCCAATGGATGCCGAAGGGAAGCTTACGGAATAATAGGCCGAATTGAGAGCGGTCTCCGGATTTTTAATGGTCCAACTGGCGCCGTCGGTGGTTTTTAATATGACCAAAAGGTGGCCCAGGGCGAGCGCGGTTGAGCTATTTAGCGCCTGTACGGCATATAAAGTCTGAGTGGTGGGGCTGGTTTGGGATGTCCAAGCCGCGAAAGCAGGGCAGAGGAACAAAACCAGCAATAAAAAAATAGCCAGGCGACGCATATCTGCTCACCTTCCTTGTCTGCAATAGTTTAGTGGAAGATGACGAATCTGAATTTTCCTATAACATTGCCGGCGGCATCGGTGATCAGGGCGCTGTAAATACCATTCGCCAGGCGCTCACCTATACTATTGGAGCCGTCATAAGTGACATTATTGGTCGCGCCGGCCACTAGATTGGCCGTGATATTGGCGGACGGCCCGCCTCCCGCTCCCACGATGCGTATCACCGCAGGACCAGTATAACCATTGGAATCGAGCTGAAAAGTCATGGGATTAGTAGGGCTGGGATCATGGTTGGGAGAGGGCAGTCCGGATACATAACCCCCACCGGTTACCGGTGCGGGGCCTCCGCCTTGGACCTGGAATTGATAAAGACTGGATACTCGGGAGTTTCCTTCTACATCGGTACCATAAAAGCGTATATAGAAATATCCTGCGGTAGCCAACTCGGTTTGCAGAGAGGAAGGAATGGCGCATTGAACGGTGGCCTTGGTATAGGGATTGGAGGGATCCTCAATATAAGTATAATGTCCTTCAGTAAAGGAATATTCTAGATCGGGAACCAATTGAGTGGCCGTTATGCCTTTCCAAAGCTGTATTTTGAAATTCAGGGAAGCAGCCTTGATCTGGGTATTATCCTCCAGGGTGGTCTTGAAGATGGTCGTTGGCAGAGGAATAGCCATATTCGCGACATAATCGTGTTCGGGGCTATAGATGAGCTTGAGATCGGACCAGGCGGGACCCACCGTATCAGGCCGGATATCAAAAGTGCCGGCCAGGGTCCCTGTCCCTGTGTCCGGATTAGTGACAGTGATATCGCGGAAAGTAGTGGTGGCAGTCGGATCCACATAGACCTTGACCTTGATGCGGTTGGGCGTATATTCGGTCTGGGCGGGGACGGTGGCGATGCCGGTGCCGCTGAAAACTACCGCCGCGCCGCTCTGGAAATTGGTGCCGTTGACTTCAATGAAATCGCTGAAGCCCTGGGTCACCCAGTTGGCGGTGCGCTTGTCCGGTCTGGACCAGTCGGTAACAGTGGGCGGAGGATTGACCGAAAATGCCCCGGCGGCAATGATGCTTGCTGTTCCCGGTCCGGGATCGGTAATGGTAAGATCGCGGCTGGAGACGCTGGCTGTAGAAGAGACCGTGATATTAACGGTCAATTGGGTGGCGCTATTGCGGGTCAATGTATTAATAGTTATGCCGCCCCCGCTGAAGGCACAGCCGGTTGCGGTAATTGAAGGATGGAAGTTGTCGCCGGTGATGGTCAGGGTGCCCGTCCAGCCGGGAACCGCGCCGGTGGGACTGACCGTGGGAGTGCAGTTAAAAGCATAGATCTTGCCGTTAGCCCCTGTGATCCAGCCATGAAAGGCGTCCGTAAAGAACACATCGGTCAGATTGACCGAATTGAGGGGGGTAGCAGCGATCCAAGTAGCCCCACCATTAACGGTGGTAACCAGAGTTCCGGCATCGCCTGCTGTATAACCAAAGTATTCATTGATGAAATGAACCGCAACTAATTTATTGGTGGCCGGGCTGGTTTGATCATTAAAACTGTCAGTATCAGGATTATATTTGATAACAGTTGCATAAGTGGGGGAAATGTTCCCTACTGCCCAGCCGTTAAGGGTATTTACAAAATAAACATCGTACATTGTAGGCGGACCGCCATTTTCTCCCCAAGGATTCTTGCTGGTCCAGTTGTCCCCGCCGTTACTGGTATAGTCTATTCCGGCACTGCTTACCACAAAGCCCTGGGTGGCGGTTAAAAAATTAAGACCGTGGAAAGTAGCGCCGATCTCTAATCCGCCAGCTTTAGTGGCCCAGGTACTGCCGCCATCGGTGGTCTTGGAAACATTGGTATCGCCCGAGGAATTACCGCAGATATAACCGAGAGTATCAGTGACGAAGAAGACATCGTTCATGGCGCGGTTGGGGCTGGGAGTGCCGGCAACCGGGTTCCAGGTGGCTCCCCCATCGGTGGTCTTATAGACGGTGGCGGTAATACCCCCGATCGTATTGTGGGATCCTGCGATATAGCCGACCGTTGAACTAGGAAAATGCACCGCATTAAAAGTGTAATTACTGGCCGCATCCGGGAAACTTACGGTTATGGGGGTCCAGGTAGATCCTCCATTTGTGGTCTTTAATATCGTGCCGGATGATCCCACCGCGATACCGGTTAAGCTATTTATAAAGTGAACTGAATTTATATTTTGGGTGGTGCCGGTGGTCTGTGCGGTCCAGGTGCCGGCCGCCAGTGAAGATGCGGCGAGAGCTAAAATAAACAGAAAAACTATCAGGCGACGCATATTTCATCACCTCTTCTATTTGGTAATACTATTATATAACTTTTCCAGGCGTTTGGCAATGGTCTTTGAAGAAAAATTTTCATAAGCATCCTCCCGGGCTGAACGCCCCATTCTATGTAATATATCGTTGTCTTTGAGCAGAAGTTTCAGGTGATCTGTAAAACTCTCCAAATTGCGCGCCGTGAGATATCCGTCGATCCCGGAGCGCACCGTGTCCACCAGTCCCCCGGCAAAGAGTGCCACCACGGGCAGTCCCGCCGCCTTGGCCTCCGCCAGCACCAGCCCCTGGGTCTCCGTCTGCGAAGCGAAGACAAAGATATCACCCGCCGAATAATAAGAGAGAACTTCGGGATAGGGGACCTCACCTGCAAATATTATATTTTTGACTTTTGACGACTCGACCGAGCTCGTCGAGGTCTTTTGACTTTTGACTTTTTCAAGTAGGGGGCCTCCACCAACCAGGAGCAGATAAATATTGCCGGTCGCGATTTTCTTGAAAGCATCTAAAAGGAAATCAATGTTCTTCTCTTTGGAAAGCCGCCCTACATAAATTAAAACCTTGGCGTCTTTGGGGATCTTATATTTTTTTCGCATCTCCCATCTCCCATCCCCCATCTCCATTTTCCTAAGATCAACCCCCGTCGGTATCACCTCGATCGGCCGATCGATCTTCCAGGCCCGCAGCACCCGGCGGGCCATCTTGGAGGGGGCAATTATCAAGTCCGCACGCCGGCAGAACCTTTGAATATAACCCACCAAAGCCCACTTGGAGAGCGGCTCCGGGAAAAAGCGCGCGTAGTGAACATAGCGGGTGAACAGCGTGTGGAAAGTGTATACAAAGGGCAGCTTCCTCTTATGAGCCAGATAACGGGCCAGGAACCCGGTTTGAAAAGGCGAGTGGGCGTGGATAATGTCCACTTCCGGCACCCGGTTCACATAGGGCAAGGCCAGCCGGAAATTGGGGTAGCGGGTGGGCAGGGAGGGGAAGCGGATGATATCGGGATCGGTATCCACGTGACCCGGATAGCGCGGCGCGAAAATGTAGACCCGGTGGCCGAGTTCGCGGAGCTCATTGACCAGAAGCTCGACCGAGTTGGTCACTCCGGAAAGGTAGGGTTTATAGGAGTCGCAAAAGTATGCGATCCTCATTTAGATTTTTTGGTGAGTCTTCTTAAGGCGGCCTGATACTTCATTTCCCGGGAGTGGTCCTGCACTGGAAAACCGGAAACGATCGAATTGGCGGGAATGTCCTTGGTGACGCCGGCCCGGGCCATAATTATCGCATTATTGCCAATTATATTGTGTCCGGAGAAGCCGGCCTGGCCGGCCACAGTGACATGCCGGCCCAGCTTCACGCTGCCCGCGAATCCCACCAGAGAAACAATGGCGCAATTCTCTCCGATCTCGCAGTTGTGGGCAATATGGGTCAAGCAGTCGATCTTGGTGCCGGAGCCGATGACCGTATTTCCCAGGGTGCCCCGCGCGATAGTGACATTGGCGTAGATCTCCACTTCGTCCCCGATGATCACCCCGCCGATCTGGGGTATCTTTTCAAAGGTCCCGCCCGCGGAGGCAAATCCATAACCGTCCACCCCGATGCGGGCGCCGGAATGGATGACACAGTGCTGGCCGATGTTAACGTTCTCATAAATGGTAACCTGAGGGTAGAGGATGGTATTATCGCCGATCTCCGTATGAGGGCCGATATAGACCAGGGGGCCGATGGCCACATTCTTTCCGATCTTGGCGGTCTTATGGATCACCGCGGTCTTGTGGATGCCCACTTCTATCTCGCGCGGTCGGGAGAACTTACTTAAGATAAGGGCCATGGCCAGCCGTGGATTTCTAACCAGTATGGCGGGCTTTATGCTGATCTTTGCTTTTTCCGAAACCACCAGGGCGGAGGCCTTGGACTTTAAGGCGGCCGCTAAATGCTTATCGTCTAAGACAAAGACCAGATCGCCATTTCCGGCATCTTCGATCGTGGAGATGTTCTTTATCTTGGTTTTTGGGTCGCCAAACAGCTGGCCGGAAACCAATTCGGCGAGCTCATTAAGTATCACTTGTTAAGTTCGGTGAGCACCATGTCGGATAAATCCGTTCCGCCCACAATGACTACCTGCTTGTCCACTACCACATCGATCCCCATCTTCTTGGCCACGGCAGACACGGCCTTAACGATCTCTCCCTGCAGTTTGACGGTCAGCTTTTCATTGAGCTTGAGCAGGGACTCTCTCTTGGGAGCCAGCTTTTCTTCCAGGTCGGCCTTCATCTTTTCCAGCTCTTCCTTGGACTTGCCTTTCTTTTCGGCTTCTTCCAGCTTCTTCTGGCTCTCCTCGAATTCTTTCTTGAAGGACCCCTCCTGCTTAGCCAGCTCCTCCTGGGACTTTACGGTCTCCTTATATCCCTTGAAGACCTTCTGGACATCGATAAAACCGAGGCCCGAGAGATTTTGCGCCAGGGACAGGGAACCTAAGAACGCGACCAGGATACCAGCGATCATTAATTTCTTTAACATGTTTACCCCCCTCTAATTTACTAAGGGGGAATTATAACACAAAGAAACTTCAAAATCGAGTGAAATTTTTTAAGTTTGAGGCGGATAAATAACCGGTATGAGATTATTGGAAACTGGCCGGAGGTTTTTCGATCGGACCGCTCGTAATTTTAGGTTCGGGCTGGACCGGTTCTTTCTGCGCAGCTTTTTGAGGATCGGGTTGCCCGCTATTTCCCTATTGGCTGTTTTGGGAGGGTGCGGCTCCGGGAAAAGTTACCACACTTTTGAAACCGACCCCGGGACCTGGCCACGAGCGGCGGCTGAGCTTTGTCCCGATATCCCAAATTATAACGACATACTTACAAGGTTGAACTACGGTGATGCTACCCCGAAAGAAGCGGATACCCGTTGGTTCTATATTAGATATCTACAGGGCGGCTTCAGAATAGCCGTGCCGGATCCGCTTTGTCCAAAGCCCGGTGAGAAACCAGTTGGGGAAGTTCCTATTTTGCCGCCGCCAATCCCCGAACCAGTTAAACTGCCCCCGCCCGATGCGTTGGTGGGAGAGCAAAGGGATGTGGTGGAGGATAGACCGGATGTGACCCAGGATGTCCAAGCTGATATTCCTATGGAAATCCCAGTTGATGCTTTACCAGCAGAGGCGGTGGAAGTGGTCCCGGATGTGCGGCCGGATACCCGGCATCCCCATGGGCCCAAAGATTCGGGCGGGCAGCAAGAAACTACCCCGCCCATCTTCCGGCCCTAATTAAAGGAGGAAATAAGTTATGGATGTTAATGCGATTTGCGGGCAAAGAGGGGTGACCGTAAGACCTGTGCCGGAAGGCCTGAGCCTGCCGGAAGAGGGTGCCAATCTGCAGGATCAAATCGCGGTATTGAGCGAGGTTGATTGTGTGCTGGATGCTGCAATTAAATTCTGGGAACTATATGCCAATCAGGTTTTTCCAGTTCTGCTGGGCGGATTAAGTCAGCAAACTCGAGCGGTTTATAATCAGGTGCGCAGTGAATTGGCTGCACAAAGCGGCTTGGCTGAGCAAGATATCGCACTGGATGTCTTACTGGAAAAAGTAATTGAAAGGATGGCGGGTGACAGCAACAGCGATGTCGAAGATCTGGCCACGCTCAGAGGATTTCAGCCGGTGGTAAAGCAAGTTTTTGATGCTATTAGAGAAGAGCTAACTTCGCAAAGCGAACACCCCTTAGTTGCCGAAGCTTATGCGATTACCCACATTGAAAACCGGATCCTCCGTCTGGAACTTAAAGCAGTGATTGAAAGATTGATCCAAGAGCTTTCCCCGGAGATCAGGGCCGAACTTAACCTTTCTCAGATCAGCTGGGATTATCCTCCCGACAATCTGTTGACTGATATAAATAAGTTAAAGAATTGGATAGGAGAATTGACCCAATTGATCTCAGACATTAAAACCGAAGCCGGCGAATTGATAGCCACTTCCTGCACTACCTTGGCGGGCTTGATCCCCGAGCCGCCGATCATCACCCCGCCCGTGATACCTCCCACTCCGCCGGTCACGCAACCAGAACGGCCGGCAGTAGACCTTGATTATGAATTATCCGCATCACCGGCTTACGGCTTCCTGGGAGCCAAGGACCAGTTGAATATCTTTGGCCAAGCAGGCATAGGGTTCGGTTTTTCGGAAAAGCTTAAACTGCAACTGGATTATCAGGGATTCCTGAATCTCTCGAACCTCTCGACCGGAGATGTTGATTCCCGGTCTGCCGAGGACGCCGCTTCGGTAACCTTTAGCTATCTGCGCTTCAATTTCCAGGGTTCATTCTTATATGCCACCGACTTTGTTGCCAACAGAGAGAATGTTCTGGGCGGGATAGGCATTGGGTATTCGCTATGGGATGATAATCTTTATCCTTTCATTGGAGGTCTTTTAGGCACATCTTCCGGCGCCCTGGCGGGCGGGATTTTGGCGGGGGCGAGGGGTGGGTATAGATGGGAAGATCTTATGGGATTTAATTTGGGCGGGCAAATATATTATGAATATTTTAACGCCGGCGGCCATGAGCATGAAGTGGGGGGAAGGGCTTCAGTCGGCTTTAGCCCATACTGTCATGATGAGCATGTAACCGATTCCGGTTCAGTCAAATTCTTGGGGAATTGTCTCAATCTGAGTATTTTCGGTGGTGGATATTATTCCACAGAGAGAGAAGAGGGTGACGCGTTGGTGGGACTGCAGTTCGGTTTCGGCGGTCTGCCGGCGTTACAGCCTTTTTCCCTCTATCAAGCGGTTTTAGGAGGTTTTTAATCAGTGCCCGAAGCGCGTATAACCATACCTAGAGCGATCTTTTCCCGGCACCCTATCCAGAATTTAAGGAAGGTGGCCGCGGAAAGGAGCACCACCTTAGGCAAGATGGGAGCAAGAGCGGCCGTTCCCGCCCTTTTTTCTGGAGGTTTGGGGGCGGCCTTCTTGGCTTTGACCGGACATCCTGAATTTGTGGACTTTGTGTTTAATCTGCTTATTGGCGGCGTTATAGGGGAGGGGTTGGCGAGGGTGGCGCAGAGCTTCAGGATGCCGGTTTTGAGGAGAAATATTTCAGAAAAACAAGTAAAGATCGATCAGCAGGCAGGAGAATTGTCACTGAAGCAGAGGGCGATAGAAGAGAAGGAAGTCGAACTCGCTCATTTAAGAATTACGATCGGTTCCCTTAGAGAAGGTTTAGCGAAAGAACAGGAGAGGTTTACTCAGCAAATCGAAGTAAACAAGGCCAATGTCATTTATCGCCTGGAAACCAAGATACCGGTGTTTAAAAGGATCAAAAGCTCGCTCGATCGCGCCACGGCGACGGTTACCTGGCTTTCGCGCACCCTTTTGAAAAGCATGGAAGGGAAAGAGGTGAGCAGCAAGCTGATCGAGTGGACGAAGAAAGCCGATGACGAGGCGGAAGTATACCGGTGGCAGAGCGAGGGGATCAAGGGGGAAATTCAGGATCTGGAGACGGTTTTAGCCAAGATCAATGAAAGCGGCATACCGGAAAATGGGTATGTTTCTGCCCACAAAGAGATAAGCGAAATAATGTCCAGAAGTGATGCATTAATTAAGCTGGTTGAAAGTAATCCGTCAAAATATAGTTACGATGAAAGGAAAGGAATCCTTACAGTTAAAGAACAAATGACAGCAGAAGAAAGAACCTATTTATTGACCTACATTTCAAATCAAGAGGACTTGGAGGCGGTGCAAAGACTTTATGAGCAAAAGCCCAATAATCGGCAATGGCCGGGGGGGATGGGGACCGTGGAAGTGTTTTATTATGTGCACGGTGATGTTTTTGTAGCCAGGAAAGTGCTGCTGCCGGCCCTAAAGGCCGATCCCGACTTTGCCGCGCGCTTCACCCAGGAAGCCGAGATCGCCAGGTTATTTGATCATCCCAATATTGCCAAGGGCTACGGACACGGCGGCGTAAAAGAGGGAGAGGATCTTTTTTATACTACTGAATTCGTGAGGGGAAAGAGCTTGCGCGCCATTTTAGATGATTATAATGAAAAAAAGAAAACCATGCCGCCCGCTCAGGCCGCTGCCATTCTACTGCAGATACTGAACGCCCTGGAATACATGGCCAATTTTTCTTATAAAAATAAGCAGGGTGAAGATATAGCGGTGCCTTTCATTCACCGTGACCTGAAGCCGGAGAACGTGATGATCGCCCTGGACCGCACCTCCAATGATCCCGATTATGCCAAGGTGATAGATCTGGGTTTGGCCCGGGCGGAGCTTTCGGCGGATGGAAGGACCAGGACCGGGCTTATAATGGGGACGCCGCAATACATGGCGCCTGAGCAGATCGACAAGAAAAAATACGGGACCATGACCGCCAAGGTGGATCTTTATGCCCTGGGCGCCATGGCTTATGAGGTTTTTACCGGCCGAACGCTTTTTGATTCGTTGGCCCATAAAGACGCCAGGGTAAGGATAAATCTGGCCAATGAGATCCCGAAGGAGTTAAAAGGGATGACAGCGGCCATGCTGATGGAAAATCCGGAACAGAGAGTCAGCCATGCTCAAATCAGAGGGGCATTAGAACAATTTATTGCTTCAAAGGCAGGGACTCAATTTGCCTCCTACTGAAGCTAAGGTTGGGTTATTGCGCAGAATAGGCAGGCCCCTGCTCTGGCTTTCGCTGGCGGGGGGGCTGGCTTTTGGGGCGGGGCGGGCTTTCCATTATGCTGCTCGTCCGCAGATAGACCTAAAGGCGCAATGTGATTCGGGCCTGTGCACGCTGGATGTCTGGGGGCAGAGCTCCCGATTTATGTCCAAGCCGCCGAGGCTGGGGCCGGAGACGGGCTGTGGGGCAACAATAGTTAAAACAGAAGTCATTAATGATCATTGGGCGCGTTATATTTTGGATATCAACGGGGTGAGGCCAGAAAATCCTTGTGATGTTTTATTGGTGGTCGACGGCAGAAAGATCAAATATCCATCGCTGATCGCGGTAAAGTAAAAAGCCCCTCGACCCCTCGACTTCGCTCGGGGCTCGGGGCAAGGAGGAAAAAAATGACAGTTTCAGGAGTTCCATCAACACCTTCGTTCGGGTACGGGTATGGTTATTATGATGAGGAAAATCAAGTGTGCAGGGTGGATGAAGGGGAAAGTTTCACGGTGCCCTTCACCCTGGAGACGCCGCTTCCCGTGACGCCGGCGGCACCATCTGTAGCGCAGCCACCCCGGACGGTTATTATAAATGTTAATCCAGTAGAGGAATCCTCAGTCGGAGAGGAATTCGAGGCGGGTTTTGCGCAAGGAGCGACCCTGCCGATCACTCTAATAACAGGATGCAATCCTATTGGACAGGCGATCAACGAGGAAGACGCGGGCTTTGACATGGTGGAGGCGGATGTGCCGGATGTTCCAGTTGATGGAGATGATACACCGGATCAACCGGAAATTCATCCTGATGCAGATGCAGATACAGATGCAGATGCGGATGAGGTTTCTGATGAGTATGAATTAGAAGATTATTTTGATCTGCCGGATGAGATCGAACCGGATGTGCCAGATGTGGAAATTGCCGATGATGGCGATGTGGAAGAGGATTATGTGGACGTGCCGGATGATGGTGAAGTTCCGGTTTGCGTGCCATATACCATATT
>Ga0315295_10002202_pt1 | contig 16574 bp, 21 predicted proteins | sample YL17G14_0_MG_FD_204453 | JGI IMG/M metagenome (GOLD analysis project Ga0315295, IMG submission 204453) | Sediment microbial communities from Yellowstone Lake, YNP, Wyoming, USA - YL17G14_0 | ecosystem: Environmental > Aquatic > Freshwater > Lake > Sediment | place: USA: Wyoming | collected... | reverse complement strand
GTAAAGAAAACTCCGACAAGGGCTTCCGGATAAATTTCCGACCTTTCCGCCAAATACCAAATTCCTACAGTCGCAATTGTCAAAGCAACAAAAGCTCCCAAAATTGGGTTTAATCCGAAAGTTAATGCAATGGCCATTCCGGGAAGAGCAACGTGGCTTAGGGCATCCCCCACAAGAGACATTCTCTTAAGTACCATAAAAGAACCCAGATAACCCGAAGCCGCTCCGACCAAAGCCCCTGTTAACAATAAGAAAAGTAAATTAGTGTTCATTGTGATTTCCCTCGTGATGTTGGTAAAAATGAATGTCCTCGCCGTATAATTTTTGTAAACTCTCTTTGTCTATCACTTCTTTTGGCGGGCCAAAACAAACTTTTTCCCTATTCAAACAAAAGACATTTGTCGCGTACTTATAAACAACTTCCAATTCGTGGGAAATAAAAACAATCGTTAAATCCGCTTTTTCCTGAAGTTTGCTTATAAGTTCGTATATTGTTTCCTCGCCGCTAACATCCACCCCCGCGGTCGGTTCGTCAAAAAGTAAAACATGCGGTTCCCCCAAAAGCGCATAGGCAATCATTACTCTTTGCATCTCTCCTCCCGATAAGTCGCCCAGTTTGGTACTCAAAACTCTCTTGTCGTTATGGAGATGTTCGCTTATTCCTTTTTGAAATCCTACCGCCTCCAGAACACTTTCAATCTTTTTATTGTCTTTTTCTTTAAACTTCAAAAATTCCGAAACCGTTAAAGGGAGGTCTTTTTGCACTGCTAGTTTTTGAGGAACATATCCAATCTTAATGTTTGGCGCCCACTCAACTTTTCCTTCATAAGGAATAAGCCCCAAAATTGCCCTAAATAAAACTGATTTTCCTGCTCCATTGGGACCGATGATTGCCAGCGTACTGTCTCTCTGAATTTCAAAACTGATATCGTCGAGGATGGTGTGTTCATCGAATTTAACTTTCAAATTTGAGACTGAAAGAAGGATATCTTTTGGCATGATTGGCTCGAAATTATTGTAGCATTTTATCCGGATAATACTTGCGATTAATCCCGACGGTAATAGAATTGACAAGTTTTGTTGCAAGTCTTATAGGGGGCAAACTTTGGGGGAGAATTAACCCATCTGCCTATTTTCGACAGCCTCGTTCAGTTCATTAACGGTGTCACAGGCTTCCTTAATCTTCGGATTATTTTTTGTTTGTTCCAGTACAAATTCCATTGCCTCTTTTTTCCATATTCCATAGGCCTCACTAAAACCCTCAAAAGTTGTCCAATCGATTTTATCCAATGTACCTCTAACGCTCTTTAATCTATTTCGAATGTCTTCGGGAACTACATCTAATCCGGATTCCCAATCAAGCCTTTCGAAAAGGCGTTGTTTACCCACAAGGGCCCTTTCGGGTTTAAATTTGTCACTCATTAAAATCGTCGGCCCAAACGCGTTTGCGTCGTCTCCTGTAATTTCGTTAACAACGCAACCTAAAGTCACCTTGTCTACATCAAAACCAAGCTTTCTTGCAGTCTCTTGAATTCTAGGAAGTTCCAGCCACGCCCTGGCCGTAGCAGCTTTAGTTAATTCAATTCCCCTTTGAACCTCATCGTAATTAATTTGTTCAGACATGTAATTTATTATATCCTCTGACAACTAAATCGGCATCTTTGAGTTCTTCCGCGAGTTTATCGTTTCTGGCGATTGCCACGACCCTCATTCCCGCATCGCGTGCGGCCTCTATCCCCGAGGGGGCATCTTCGATGACCAAACACTCTTCCGGTTTAACATCCAGCTTGTCCGCCGCAATCAAAAATAAATCAGGCGCCGGTTTTTTATTTACAACTTCTTCGCCTGTTGTGACGCCGTCAAAATAGCCTTCAATCGGCAGGGCTTCAAAAACTTTTTCCAAAATAGTCCAGACGTTTGAAGTTGCGAGGCCAGTTTTTATTCCTTTCTTTCTAAGTTCCTTAATAAATTTTTCCAAATCTTTTTTTACTGTTACGCCAGGGAGGAGTTTTAGATACTCCTCCTGTGTTTCCGTTGCCAATTCTTCCACAGTTTTATTTGTCGTGACATGATATTTTTCCAAAAGTTTCGGCCAATTTTCCTCTACCCCAATTCCGCCGGTTTGCGGGAAGTCCGAAACGTTTTTTGCGCCAAGTGATTCCAAAACTTTTTTGAAGGCGGTACCATATTCGTCTTCGTTATCCAAAACGGTTCCGTCCAAATCAAAAATTACGGCGGAAACTTTGTTCATCTTTTCGGTGAAAGCCTGGAACCTGCGGGAGTATCTTCGAGAATAAAACCTTTTTCCTCAACTTTAATTCTTAACTTATCCGCATCTCTATAATCTCCCTCTTTTCTCAAATTTTCTCTTTTGGCCACTAGCTTTTTAACCTCTTGGGGAATACTGACCGTTGGCGCAGTATATTCGCCAAGTTTTAGTCCTAAAACCTCATCAAAGGTTATTGCCAAATCATATTTATCTTCGGAAGGAATATTGCTTTTTAGCATTTCCCACATTACCGCCAAGCCGATTGCCGTATTCATATCGTCGTTTACCGACTTTATGAATTTATCCCGATATTCATTTACTTTCTCGTTTTTTTCTTGAGAAATTTTGGTTCTCGGTTCCTGCTTTCTTAAGGCGGCAACTTGAGTTCTTAATTTCTCCAAAGCGCTTTGGGCCGCTTCCAGCGATTTCCAGGTGAAGTTCAATGGGTCCCGATAGTAAGCCGTGAGGAATAAATATCGCAAGGCCATCGGGTTAAAACCTTTTTTCTTGACGTTTTCCACGGTGTAAGTATTTTTCAAACTTTTGCTCATCTTTTGCCCGTCAACCTGCAAAAATTCATAGTGGACCCAATGTTTTACGGGATCCTTCCCTGTTGCTCCCTCGCTTTGTGCAATTTCGTTTGTGTGATGAACGGCAATATGGTCAACTCCACCCGAGTGGATATCAAAAGTTTCTCCCAAGTATTTCATACTCATCGCACTACACTCGATGTGCCACCCCGGAAAACCGGTCCCCCACGGGCTTTCCCACTCCATCTGTCTTTTTTTATCTTTCGGGCTAAATTTCCAAAGAGCAAAATCGGTCGGATGCTTTTTTCCAGCGATATCTATCCTTGCGCCAGGCTTTATCCCCTCTTTCCCGCCGGCAAGTTTCCCATAATCTTTGAGTTTCGACGTATCAAAATAAATTCCGTCATCGTTTTTGTATGTATATCCGTTTTCTTCTAGTTTTTTGATAAGTGCTATCTGCACATCTATGTGTTCTGTCGCCCGGCAAATAATGTTAGGCCTTACAATATTTAAAGCATCGGTTTGTTCAAAAAAGTTTTCTTCATAAAATTTCGCAATTTCATAAGCCGATTTCCCCTTTTCGGCCGCACTTTTTTCCAGCTTATCCTCTCCTGTATCGGCGTCGGAAGTTAGATGGCCGACATCGGTAATGTTCATTACATGTTTAACCTGAAAACTATTGAAGCCCATGAGTCTTTTTAAAACATCATCGCCGACATAACGACGCATATGACCAATGTGCGCGTAATCATAAACGGTTGGACCGCAGGCATACATCCCCACATGGGGAGGGTTTATGGGGACAAACAATTCTTTCTTGCGGCCCAAAGTATTATATAAATAGATATCAGCCACGCCTTATTGTACCAAATTCTAAGTTGAAGATTGGACAGGGTTCTCAACGTGGATTTGTTGTTTTTTGGCCTGGGCTTTTTGTCCAAAGCCAAACAGTTTTCTCGAACGCTTTGTCGCCGGCTCAACCAACGTTTTCTCCTCTTTTTGGGGCTGCGCCTGTTGCTCGGCCTGCGTATCTTGGGCTTTTCTTACCCGAATTTCCTTAAGTTCGTTCTGTAGCGCTGTGTACAAACTCCTTGCCTTGGTGTGTTTTCTTTGAACCTCTTGCTGAGTTATCGGTTCTTTCGCTTTCTGCTGCGGCTCGTTTGCTGGCGGCATTTCGCCAGTTACTTGCTCCCCTACCTCCTTCAATATTTCAGTGGGCTCCTGGACTACTTGTCTTGCAAACTGCTGTGCAATATTTTTTAATTGTTGTTTCATATCTCTCTTCTTCCCTCTATCGCTTGGGTTAAAGTTGTTTCATCAGCATACTCCAAGTCCGCCCCCGTAGGAACACCCATGCCCAAGCGAGTAATGACCAATCTCTTATGGCTAATGGCTAATCCTTTTAATTTTTTGGCGATAAACATTGCCGTTGCCTCTCCTTCCATTGTAGGATTTGTAGCAATAATTATCTCCTTTATCGGAGCTTTCGCTCTTTTTAACAGTTCTTCAATAAATATCTCATCCGGTCCGATGTTTTCCAGGGGGCTGATGCTTCCGTGTAGTACGTGATATACACCCTTATATTTGCCTGTTTTTTCAAAAGCCAAGATATCCAAAGGCTGCTCGACAACTAATATAGTCGATTTGTCGCGGGAGGAATCGGAGCAGACAGGACAGGGATCACTCTCCGAAACATTTTTGCATATCGAGCAAAATACCGTTTGTTTTTTCAACTCTGCCAATGCCTCCGAGAAAGAATCCAATTCGGACTGGGGAACGTGGAGTAAATAAAAAGAAAGCCTCTGAGCTGTTCTGGGACCAATTCCAGGAAGTTTTTGAAAAGATTCGATAAGGCGCGCAAGCGGCCGGGCTATCTTCATGAACCCATTTTACCAAGTAATCCGCTCAAACCGCCACCCATTTCCATCATTTTCTTGGCGGCTTCCTTTTGGACCTTTTTCATTGCATCATTTATTGCGTCTGTCAACTGGGTCATATCCTCCTCGCCTTTTTTGATATATCTGATTTTTTGGTCACCGGAAACGGAAACAACCCAGTCCCCTTTTTCGACAGTCTCGGAAATTTTTTCCAGTTCTTTTTGCAACTCCATAGCTTGGGAGCGCATTTTCCTTAATTCGTTTAATTGCTTAAGCTTGTCAAACATTTTTCCCTTTTAATACCCCCTGATATCATGCCGTAAAGTTCTTTTATATTCGAGCATATTCTTCCTTCTGGTATTGAAGCCCCTAAACTTTCCAAGCGCGGCCTGTTTATCTTCATCGCTCTTTCCTTTATAGGCTTCCTCAAGAGCCGTTAAATAAACTTGCTGAAACCCGTCTTCTAATCGCTCATCAACCGGTCTCCCGGGAGGGGCACTGTTATACTCCGCCAGATAAGCATTCCTCCACCTATATAACAAATCTCTAGTTTGAACCTCTTTTGTGACCTGTGGATTTTCCTTTAAATGAAGATTTAACATTCTTATCTGATTGTCCGCCCACGCAAGGAGGTCGCCCTCATAAAGATCCCTCCAATCGGGACTACCCCACGTACCAAAGGACTCTGCCCCCCTTATGCGCTTCTCGGGAATATCTAAATTTCCTATTGTTTCTGTCATCTTGCCTAGTTCCCAAAAATCTCTTCTGCGACCTTTATTATATCTTTATCCTCTCCCTCGGTCAAAACCGTTTCTCCCCCGGTTACCGGAGGCGTTTCTGTCTTTTTTGCCGGCGGCTCGGTCAAGGTGCAAACAATTCTAACCGGAGCGCCAAATATTACTTCTACTACCTCTTCCAAAATTCTTCTATTGCCTCCGTCTTCAAGTCTTTCTTTGTGGAAGCGATAGAAAACTCCCAGAGTTAAAACTTTCCCGTCATATCCTATTGGTTTTGCTGCCCTAAGAAGAGCCTCTATCGAGGTATTTCTTGGTTTAACTGCGGCAAGAATGTTTCTCCAAACTTCCTCGCTGATTTCTTTTAAACCCTGCGCTATCGGGGCAGTTGCATGTTCACGAACACCCGACGACGCGGAATCGAGGTGAGAGCTAGTCGGGTCGGTGCCGCCCTTGGCGGCGGGTGAGTTTAAGTCCAAGTGAATGGACTGCGACTGCAACCGATCCTTTCCCTCGCACCACGAAATAATCGCCAGCTCCACGGGAATTTGCTCCAATAAAGACCCCGAAAGCTCTCTTGCCGCTTGAGAAAAAAGTGTCACAAGCTGAATAAGTTCTTCTTTACTAAATGCACTCTCCCCGCTTTCGCCTACTCCAACTTTCGCCAAGAGTTCGGCCCTAAGAACTTCCAAAATTTCTTCCAAAAATGTTTCCATTCCAACCCCTGATTCGGAAACTTTTTCCACTTCTTCTATCGCCGTCTTGGCATCTTTCCTGTGAAGAATTTCCAAAAACCCCTCAGCGGAAAACATTTTCTTTCTGAAAAGAAATTCCTCCACACTTTTCGCATCGGTTTTTACCTTTTCGAGCATTATCTGCTCAACCAGCTTAACCGCATCCCTAAAAGAACCGGCGGCGGCCTTGGAAATCAAAGAAAACGCGTCTTTATCTATCTTTAATTTTTCTCCTTTTACTACTCTTTGAAGAGAACGAAGAAGCTCCTCTGGTTTTGCTTTTGAAAAAGTAATGTTTGTAGTTCTTGAGCGAATTGTTTCGACGAGTTTTTCCGGATTGGTTGTGGCAAGAATAAACATCACGTGTTCGGGCGGCTCCTCCAAAGTTTTCAAAAGGGCGTTTGCGGCTTCCGTAGTCAACATGTGCGCTTCGTCGATAATATAAACTTTTTTCCTGGCTTTTGCAGGAGAGAGTTTTACCGCGTCTCTAAGATTTCTTACATCCTCGATTCCGCGATTACTTGCCGCATCCAGTTCAATCACGTCCAAATTTGTCCCTTTGGAAATGGTTATGCATTGTTCGCATTTATTACAAGGAGCTTTCTTGGACTCGCAATTGACAATCTTTGCCAAAATTCTTGCTGCCGAGGTTTTCCCAATTCCCTTAGGTCCCGAAAAAAGAAAAGCGTGGGGAATTTTTCCCGAAGCGACTATTTTTTGGAGGGACTCACGCACAACTTGCGAGTCAAGTTCTTCTAGGCTCTGTGGCCTATATTTAAGGTATAAGGTCATTCTTTGTGATGAACACCCATAAGGTGAAGGCAGGCATGTTCGGCGAGCTCTTTGACTTTATCGTCAATCAAAATTCCCTCCTTTTTCGCCTCCTCAACAACTTTCGGAAAACAAATTACAATTTCTCCCAGATGAATTATATTATCCGGCGGGAAAACAAATTTTCCCGGCAACTCATCTGTAGTAAACGAAAAAACATTATGGACTCCACCGCCAGAATCATGCAAGTACTTCTTTCCCAACTCAAGCATTCTTTTCTCGCCAACAATGGCTACGGAAACTTCGGCATCGGAAACAATACCGTTTTTGGTTAAGAATTCGCTTATCGCCTTTTTTAGTTTAGAGGAATCAACGGGAAAGTTGGATTGTTTTGCAACATTAACTTTAATCATGAAGTTAGCCTGGCTTTTATCAAGGCGGAAACTCTGCCGCCGTCAACCCGTCCCGCGGCTTTTACCATAACGGCGCCAATTGCTTTGCCCATATCGGCCATCGTTTTGGCCCCGGTTTGAGAGATGGCTTCATCAACTATCTTATTTAATTCCTCATCTGGCAACTGAGCAGGTAAAAACTTTTCTAAAATTGCAAGTTCTTCTTTCTCTTTATCGGCCCGGTCTTGGGCCCCGGCTTTTTCATAAGCCTCGATAGCATCTTTCCTTTTCTTTGCTTCTCGCCGCACAACATTCAACTCTTCTTCTTCGTTTAGCTTGTGTTGCTTGGCGATAAATTCGTAATTCAGAGCCGAAGACAATAGCCGCAAAGTAGACAAACGAATCTCATCGCGGGCTTTCATTGCCTCTGCAATTAGTTTAGTAATGGAATCTGCAATTAAAGTCATATTTCTCTGTCCACCGCTATCGGTCCCAAAAAGTGTACATGCATATGGTGAACAACCGCCGCTTCTCCGGCATTATGAACCAGCCTAAATCCGACCAGAGCCTTCTGTCTTGCGATTTCATTTGCAATATCTCTTATTTCCCGCCAGATATCTCCGTCGGCCTCGGTTATATCTTTGTAATGCCTTTTGGGAACAATGAGAAGATGAATAGGAGCTTTGGGACTCATATCTTTAAACACGATCAGGTTGTCCGTCTCCTTCTCGATTTGTGCAGGAATTTCTTTCTTTACAATTTTACAGAAAACGCAATCTTTCACGATTTTAGTATACCAGAGAAATTATTACCTTGGCGAGTTTAGTAGGATCGTGTCTGACTAAGCTTCTTTTAAGTTTGTCGCTTTTGGGTTTTTCATAAATTTTTTCCGAGACCAAACTTCTTCTTACAATTTTTACTCCTTGCTGATTTTCCAAATCATCTTTGACCAAATAAGCCTTCTCCTCCTTATATCTTTTTAATATTGACGGAGGTATCTTTCCATTTTTGTTCATTAGGCAAACATCGATTGCTCCTTTTCCTAGGTATTTTTCAAGTTCCAAAATATGGTCGCTGGCAGAAAAACCGTTCGTTTGCCCCCACTTGCTCATAAGATTCATCACGTAAACCTTTTTTGCTTTGGAATTTCTCAATACCTTGGCAACTCCGCCAACAACAAAATTACAAATAGTGCTCGTATAAAGATCCCCGGGACCCAATACGATTAAATCCGCATCCCTTATTGCCGAGAGTGCGCGGGAGTTAGGTTTTGCTTCGGGAACGGTTTCCAACTCAACTATTCTGTGTCCCCCGTTTTCTTCGCTGGGCTCGTCGATATAATGTTCGCCCAAAATTTGCTGCCCGTTGTCATATCTTGCAACCAGATGGGAATCGCTAAAAGTAACAGGAAAAATTTCTCCTTTTACATCCAACATTTCGCATGTCCTTTCTATGGCTTTTTCCTGCGAACCGCAAATATCGGTAAGCGCCGCCATAAAAAGATTTCCGAAAGTCATTCCGGCTATGCCGGTTCCTTGGTTATAGCGGTAAGTAAAAAGTTGACGAAGAAGTTCGTGCGATTTTTCGGATGCCAAGGCTACCATGCATTGCCTTATGTCTGAGGTCGGAAGCAGTCCGAATTCGTCTCGGATTACCCTGTTGCTCCCGCCCGAGTCCATCATCGAGATAATTGCCGTGAGACTCACGGGGTATTTTTTGAGGGCCGAAAGAACAGTATAAGCACCCGTTCCTCCGCCAATTACTACTATCTTTTTCTTCTTGCTCATTTTATTGTGTGTACTTTCCTCCAAATCGTTACCATCGAATCGGTCAATGGCTTTTTAAGTCTTTTTTTGGAATTGCCAACCAGCTTCTTCATAACGCTTCCCTGACTTAACCATCTGTTTCTTGGCGGTTGAGGAAATAAGTATAAACTAACAATTTTAAAATGGTAGTTATCAAGCAATTCTTTCAGTTTGAATTTCCGTTTCTCCAAAAAAACATTAAGCCATTTGTGAAGTCTTCCCCTGAATTTTAAATCCAGGGGGTGATATAGAATTTCATACCACTTTAGAATATCTGTGTCTTCGTGTGGTTGAGGAAAACGTTGCAGCTCTTCGGGAATAATTTTCTCGAAGCCGGGCAGAACTTTTTGTTGTTCAATATGATTGCCCAAAATACCAGAGATCGCTAGTGGATTCCCCACAGTATATACACTTTCCGGACTTCTCTCGCTTATCAAAAGAGAGCACTCTGGTCGTTGCCTTTGTTTCTTCTTTTATTTTCGATTCGCATTCGGCCTTACCGCACCAATAGGCTTTGATAAAACCTCTCTTCGTTTTCATTATCCTCTTAAATTCTTCGTAATTTTTGGCTTCGCTAATATTTTCTTGGAGGTTTTTCTTCGCTCTTTCCAGCATTTGGTTCTGAATTTTGGTCAGCAATTCTTCGACCTTTTGTCCTCCATCGATAACTCGCGCAAGTGCGGGTGGAAAACCATCCAACCTGGAGTTTAGTGTAATTGTCCTGTCTGCAAGTTCTCTGGGCCCTACAGAAATCCTTATCGGAATTCCTTTTATCTCGGCGTCGTTAACTTTCCATCCGAAACCCTTTTCGGTATCTTCATCTACAACTACTCTACCCGGATAGATGCTGTTAACCTTCTCGATTTCTTCTTTAACTCGGGTTGCGTATTTGATAATTTCTTCATCCTTTTTACCTAAAATGGGTATAATTACTGCTTTAGTCGGAGCAAGTTTTGGCGGAATCACCAATCCCTTATCGTCTCCGTGCATAAGTATCATTCCCCCGATTGAGCGCGTCGAAAGTCCCCAAGAAGTTTGGAACACAAAATTGGTTTTTCCGTTTTTATCCTGAAACTTGATGTCGAAAACTTTTGAAAAATTATCACTAAGGTGGTGTGAAGTCGCCCCCTGCAAAACTTTTCCGTCAGGCATCACAAATTCAATTGCATAGGTGTGGTCTGCCCCGGCAAATTTTTCCGAGTCGGATTTTACTCCTATTAATCCAGGCATTGCGAAGTACTCTTTGTAAAGTTCTTTATATACACTTAATGCGTCGAGTGCCATCTTCTCGGCATCATTATAAGTCGCATGTGCGGTGTGGCCTTCTTGCCACAAGAATTCCAAAGTCCTTAAGAAAAAGTAGGTTCTTTTTTCCCAGCGAACAACATTGTTCCATTGGTTGATTTTTAAAGGGAGGTCCCGCCACGAAGAAATCCATTTTGCGTACATTTCGTACATTATTGTTTCGCTCGTTGGGCGGACAGCCAACGGCTCCTCCAACTTCTTTCCTCCTCCGTGGGTTACCACCGCCAACTCTGGAGCGAACCCCTTAACATGCGTTTTTTCTCTTTCCAATAAATGCATTGGTATAAAAAGTGGAAAGTAAGCATTCTCCACTCCCAATGCTTGGATTTTCTTGTCGAAAGCTTTCTGAATGAATTCCCAAATTGCGTACCCGTATGGTCGAATAACCATTGTTCCTCTTGCGGGGCCATAGTCCGCCAAGTGGGCCAGTTGGATTACTTCTGTGTACCATCTGGGGGTATCTTTGCTTTTTGGAGTTAACAATTTTTTCTCGAATTTTTCGGCCATCGGCTTATTTTAACACCGAGTTCAGAAATCCGCTAAGCGAACCGGCCCTGATTATTCCCATCACATCATGGATTGTTATTGCAAGAAGCAAAAGCAAAAGTATTACCATTCCGACGGTATGAATAACCGCCTCGATTCTGGGGACAACCTTTCTCCCAATCGCCTTTTCGATAGCAATGAACAAAAGTCTTCCGCCATCAAGCGCGGGAAAAGGAACAATGTTAAGAATTGCCAAATTTATCGAAAGGATTCCGACAAGATTAATGACGGCCAAAATTCCGACTTTGGCGGCCTGCGAGGTAACCGCAAAAATTCCAACCGGACCCGTTACGTCTTTAGGAACTTGCCCGACAAATAGCCCTGTTACAATTTTCCATAATCCGACGACAACGGCTCCTCCCCAAAAAAGCGCATCTTTTAACCCGTAATAAATGCCGTAAAACGGCCTTTGCCAAACCGGCGGATAAAATATTTCTGTAGATGTAAAGGTAACGCCCAACGGACCTTGTCCTTCGGGAGGATTTTCTCGAGGGATAAGTGTAACCTTTCTTGTAAGTTGAGTCCCGCCGGTATTTGATTCGACATCCAAAACAACATATTTACCCTTTTTCTGTTCGATGGATACGGTAAATTCGTCGCTGGTTGAAATTACCTTTCCGTCAACTTTTCTGACAATGTTTCCGACAACCAGCCCCGCCGTTTGCGCAGGAGATTCGGTGGCAATTTCTACTATTTTGACATCCTTGGTATTGCGTGGAATCCCGGTGAAAGAGTAAAGCGTAGCAAATGCAACTATAGCCAAAAGAACATTCATAATTACCCCCGCGACAACAATTGCGGCGCGTGTTTTTTTATTTTTGTTTAAGAACGCCCGACCCGGATAAGTTATGCTTTCCTCATCCGTTTCTCCATGAAGGCGAACAAAGCCGCCAAACGGAAGCGCATTTATCGAATAAATCGTTTCGCCTATTTTTTTCCCAAACAGTCTCGGAGGAAGACCAAAACCGAATTCTTCAACCATTACACCGGTTTTTCTTGCAACTATGAAATGCCCCAATTCATGAACGATAATAAGAATCGAAAGAACGATAAAAAAGACCAAAACAGAACCGATCATATCCCCCGCAACTCCTGTTCTTTTCTTTCTCCCAATTCATCGATTTTACCGATATACTCGTCCGTAAGGGTTTGAATTTTCTTTTCGTTCTCGAATTTTTCGTCCTCGGAAATTTTCTTTTCCTCAAATTCTTTTTTAACATCCCGCATTGCATCTCCCCTGGCCTGTCTAACCATAACCCTGCCGTTTTCAAGTTTTATCGAAAGAAGCTTTATATATTTTTCCCTGTCCTCTGTTGTTAGAGGAGGAAAAGAAATTCTAAGTATTTCCCCATCGATTGAAGGATTCATTCCCACGTTGGCCGCCAAAATTCCTTGTCTTATTTCCCCGATTATTGATTTATCCCAGGGGTCAATAACCAATGTTTGGGGGTCGGGGGCGGAGATTGTTGCCAGTTCATTAACCTTTAGTTTCTGTGTTCCTCCGTAAACGGAAACAGCTAATCCTTCCACGAGTGCTGGGGTTGCACGGCCCGTACGAATTAGCCCCACATCGTTTGTTACGATGTCCAAAACCTGTTGCATCCGCGAGCGTATTGAAGCTTCGTCCATCAGGGTTATTTCCCTAATTCTACACGAACGATTCGACCTATGCGAACGTTTTCGCCGGTTTTTACAATTACTTCCTTAACCAAATCGGAGATTTTTGTTGTTGGATTTTTGATATATTCCTGCTCCATAAGCTCATTGGCATCTTTGGCTTCCATCGAAGCAACCTGAAGAGCCAGTTCGTGTGCTAAATTTCTGAAAAGTTCGTTTCTTGCAACAAAATCCGTTTCGCAAAAAACCTCGACCAAACTTGCGACTTTGCCGGAGTGATGAATATATGTAGCAATAAGACCCTGAGACGTCACTCTCCCCTCCCTCTTTGCTGCCTTTTCAAACCCTTCCTTCTGCAAAATTTCGAAGGCCTTTTTCTCGTCTCCGCCAACTTCCTCCAATATTTTTTTGGCTCGGATGACTGGAGCTCCCGTCTGTTCGCGAAGTTTTCGTACTTGGTCTGTCGATATTTTCATTCCTTTTCGGCAATCTTCTTAACCTTGACCTTACCTTCCGATATTGCCTTGCCCATTAACTCCAATACATATTCTAGCGCACTTTGAGCATCGTCGTTCATTGGAATAGGATAATCAACCAATGTCGGATCGGAATTTGAATCGACGATTCCGACAATGGTAATTCCGGCTTTTCTCGCCTCTTTAACGGCACCAATTTCTTTATGCGAATCCATAACTATTAAAACATCTGGAAGTTTTTCTAAAGAAGTGATTCCGCCGAAAAATCTTTCAAGTCGGGTTATTTCCCTATCGATAAGAAGTCTCTCTTTTTTGGTAAATTTATCGTACTGACCCGAAGCCTTTTTTGCCTTCATATCGGCCAACTTGTCCAAAGAGCGCTTTATTTGTTCAAAGTTCGAAAACGTTCCACCTAACCAGCGCTCCGTTACATGGGGACATCCGCATTTTATTGCGACCTCTTCGACTTTCTCCTTAACCTGTTTTTTGGTACCAAGAAAAAGAATGACCTTTCCTTCGGCGTGGGACTTTTTGAGAAATTCCAAAGCCTCCTCCAAAAGGGGTTTGGTTTTTGTCAAATCGAAAACGTGTACTCCCTCCTGAACACCATACAGATAAGGAGCCATTTTGGGGTTCCAACGCCTAGCTTGGTGTCCGAAGTGGGCACCCGCTTCAAGTAATTTGTCTAACGATACGTTATTCGACATTAGGAATTATACTTGTCTCCTTAACCCGCCACCGGTCGGAAGAATCCAGGAGACGTGACCGATGTGTGTAGGCGTATTATACGCCAACAATTAACCGTCAACAACCAACAATTAACCATGAAGTTTGCCTAATGCTTCCTTATTTATTTTAATGTTTTCATCTGCCGATTTTTCGGCTGCTTCAGCCAGATGACGTGCCGTCCGAGCATCGCTTACTGCATTCTTATTCCCCTTTTCAACAGCAATTCCAGCCAGTTCCCAAACTAAGTGCGCAAGTCTTTTCGTTTCTGTCGGAATATCAATTGCCTTTTGCAACGCGCTCTTAATCTTCAATTCATCCTTGGATTTATATGCTTCCATAACCAAATCGAAAGCCTCGGAATCTTTATCAGCAAGTTCCAAAAGCTGTGTCTTTAGTGCCCTTGCCAACCCAAGCGTTCCAAAATTATTGAATTCTTCTCCTTTCGTCAGATTACAAACCATTTCAACCAGTGATGCCGCCATCGCTCCCGAAAGGGCCGCCACTGCTCCCCCACCCGGAGTGGGTTTTTTACTTGAAAGTTCGATTAAAAACTCTTCTATTTTTTGATTTCTAATTCTCATATCTAACTATCATATATTAATATATGATAGTTGGGTTACTCATAGAGTCGTTTCTCTAAAATCTGGTCTGAATTAAACTCTTCGGTCTTGAAAGTTTGCCTGATTGCACGAACTAAGGACTCCAGAGGAATTATTCCGTAAATCTCGGATGAACAAATTCCAACCCTAAGTTTCTTTGCTTCTTTTTCTATTGCCCGATATGCTTCGTCAAAGTTTGTCCTTTCAAAATCAACCAAATTCATTGAAACTTGCGCATATCCTCCAACTTTAAACCCCAACGCTTTAATTGCGGGAAGTCCACCATTTTTCTCCCGAATTTTGGAGGCGATTTTCTTTGCTACTTCGACATTTTTTGTATCCAGATTTACATTAAAAGCTACCAAATACTTTCTTGCTCCGATTACAACCGCTCCGGCTGTCGGATGAAGCTTTGAAGGGCCATAATCCGGTTTCCTAATAGGATTTATTTCTATCTCCTTTTTCAATCCTTCATACTCTCCTTTACGCACATCGGCCAAGTTGGCCCTATCTAGCCTTTTGGCTGCCGCTTCATACAAATAAACCGGAATATTAAGCTCCTTTGCAACCTTTTTGCCCAGTTTATTCGATAAAAGTACACACTCTTTGATGGTAATTCCCGAAATAGGGACAAAAGGAACTACGTCGGTTGCCCCAATTCTTGGATGTTCACCTTTGTGTTTGTTCATATCGATAAGTTTTGTCGCGGTTTTAATGGAGGCAAAAACCGCTTTGAAAATCGGCTCGGGAGCTCCGACAATTGTTATAAGGGAACGGTTGTGGGATTTGTCCCACTCAACATCCAACACCCTTACGCCCTTAACCTTACGGGCGGAGTTAGCAATTTTATTGATAACGGATATACTTCTTCCTTCCGAAAAATTGGGCACACACTCGACCAGTTTTTGCATATTAGAGGGTATTATACAATACCTTGTGCCTTTAAGGCATTCATGGAATCCTCGAAGACTTTTTCTATGGGCTGTGAAGCATCAATGGTTTTCCAAATTCCAGGATAGAGTTTACTTAATAATAAATAGTTTTTTCTAACCTTTTGGTGGAAATCAACGCCCTTTAAATCATATCTATCGGCATCGTGTCTCCCTTCTTTTCTTGTCTTTCCGACCTCCGGGGAAAGTTCGTAATGCAAAACCATATTCGGCTTTAACCCCCGCGTTGCAACCAAACTCACTCCCCATATAAGAAGTTTCGATACACCCTCTGTGCCCTGATAAGCAAAAGTCGAATACCAAAATCGATCAAGTAAAACGTTTGCGCCATCCTCCAATCTAGGAATGACAACTCCGCGAATTAGATTGGCCCTTGATGAGCTGTAAGCAAATAAAGAGGCAATTCTGTCAACATCGTAGCCATGAAGACCTTGAACTGCGTCTCTAATCTTCTCACCGAATGGAGTACCACCCGGCTCCCGATAAAATTCCCAGTACGGGAGTCCTTCCCTAAGAAGTTTTTCTTGGGTCGATTTGCCGCAGCCAACTCCACCCTCTAATACTACAAATTTCCCTCTCTCTTTCATAATTGCTTTTTTTGTCTGTCAATAGAATAACTTCTGGAGCGAGAAAATAAACGGGGGTGAAGAACGAAATCCGGAAAAATAAAACTTGCCCCATCTTGGCTTTTACCGCCAAGCTGGATGGGACTCGTTAGGTAATAAGTAGACCAATCACAAATTTCTTTTACCGAAAATTCTCTTTCGTCTTCCTTACATATATCCACTTCCCCTGTGTCTATTACAATCACTGGTGCCCTCCTGGCTTTTTCTCTGAGCCAGTTATCAAAATTCTCTACCAATGATGGAAAATAGTCGGGATGGCTGTGCATCATTTGAAGTTCCATCTCTCTACCCCTGTCGATTATTCTCTGTTTTATGATTTCGTACTTGGCAGTAAGGGCTACATAAATATCGGGTTTTGGAAAACTTGGGGCACCGACTATAAAATTAAAAGCTTCTGTATACATAGAAAATTCGATATCTGTCATATATCCAAGTTTATGCTGGGTATCGGCAACAACCATATTCCCTTCCATTCCCTGGTCCTGTACAACACAACGACTAGCTAGTGGTTCCCGAAAACCTCTGGTCTGTTCAGTGGTAACACCCAAGAAGTTCATTTGCGCCTTAAAGCTATATTCCTCTGGATGGCCTGAGGTATAAAAATTAAGAAGGTC
>Ga0315295_10002201_pt1 | contig 16576 bp, 30 predicted proteins | sample YL17G14_0_MG_FD_204453 | JGI IMG/M metagenome (GOLD analysis project Ga0315295, IMG submission 204453) | Sediment microbial communities from Yellowstone Lake, YNP, Wyoming, USA - YL17G14_0 | ecosystem: Environmental > Aquatic > Freshwater > Lake > Sediment | place: USA: Wyoming | collected... | reverse complement strand
TCCCGAGAGCACGAGCGTCACGATGGTCGGCACGGGTCTGGGCAAGGTCTACAAGAGCATGACCGGCGCGGCCATCAACATCAAGAGCATTCTGGCCGGAACCGGCATCACCGTTGCGAACGGCACTGATGATGTGACTGTGACCAACTCAGCTCCCGAGAGCACGAGCGTCACGATGGTCGGCACGGGTCTGGGCAAGGTCTACAAGAGCATGACCGGCGCGGCCATCAACATCAAGAGCATTCTGGCCGGGACCGGCATCACCGTTGCTGACGGCACCGATGATGTGACTGTGACTAACTCCGCGCCGGAAGCAACGACGGTCGCCAACGTCGGCACGGGAGTCGGCAAGGTCTACAAGAGCATGAGCACGGCTCAGATCAATCTCAAGAGCATCTTGGCCGGTAACGGCATGACCGTTGCCAACGGCACCGATGACGTGACGGTCACGCTCGGAGCAGGGTTTGTCGCTCTCACCGACGACGCTACTATCACCGTTGACGCAGCGACCGGCAACAAGTTTGTCGTGACGCTCGGGGGCAACCGCACTCTGGGGGCTCCAAGCAATCCCGTTGCGGATGGTCAACTGATTCTCTTCCGCATCATTCAGGACGGCACGGGTGGCCGCACGCTTGCGTACAATGCCATCTACCGATTCAGCACCGACATCCCCTCGCCCACGTTGTCAACGGGGATCAACAAGATCGACTACCTTGGGTTCGTATACAATACAGCCTCAACCAAGTGGGACTGCATTGGCAAGGTGTTCGGATTCTAACCTATAGGAGTGTCCCATGACTAAGGCTCAGTTGATTGCCTCGCTTGACGCGATGTATAAGTCGGTGATTCCCGTGGAGTGTATCGAAACGGTCGGGGATGTGAAGAAGTATCTGTATTTCCTTCTGGAGACCGGCACCGGCGACCTTGCAGGCACTCCCGTTGCGTACAAACGCCATATCCCCTTTTATGTCTGGCGGGAGGGCGCGGGGGATGAAGCTGCATACTACGATCAGACCTCCCCGCAAAACTCAGTCAACAAGGGCTTCGCCGCAGTCACCCCCGCCGCTCCGACGCTCTCCGAAATCGCGACTGCATTCAACAGTCAGAGCTTGCGCGCCCGCTGCGTCGCCGCCATGCTCAAGGCCAGCTTCTCCGTGCTCTGGGAAGCCCCGGCGACTGCCAATCACACGGCTCGCATGAAATGGGCGGTGGCAACGCAGTCCTCGCCCAATTCCCGGCTGGATCAGTGCATGAGTGTGCTCTGCGTCAATGCGACGGTTCTGGGCGGGAGCCCGACCGATGCAGAGATCGAAAACGAGATCAATGGGTATCTTGACAAGTGGGCAACGACACTCTACGCATAGAAGTAGGGGCAAAAGATTTTTTGCCCGTACCCCAGAGGTAAGCCATGGCTTTCCCGGTAGGCTGGGGGCGCAAGTGCGCCCTGACCATTGACAAGACGAAAGTACCGGGGGATTTATCTAATTTTCCTGTTCCATTTACTGTAGAGAATCTCCCGTCTGAGATGTTCGATGCTGATGGTAGCTATCCTGCTAATTCAGACGGCTCAGATATACGATTTTCCTCAGATTCTGCCGGAGCCACAGAACTCCCCGTCGAAGTGGTATCATTTACTCGCAACAACGATCCTGCATTAGGTACTGCTGAGATCCATGTCAAGGTGACTTCAGTATCTTCCTCTACGAATACCATCATCTACGTTTGGTACAACAATTCTTCTGCCTCAATGCCTGCGGTCACTGACACATACGGAAGGAATGCCGTGTGGTCAAACAGTTTCACGTTGGTTTGGCATGGAAACGGTACAACGACATTAACCGATTCGACAGGCAATGGACATACAGGAACTGAGTTTGGAACGGGATCAACTGAAGAAAATGGAAAGATCGGAAAATGTCAGAATACTACGTCATCCCCAAGTTCCGGATTTGCGAGTGATGCATTTGCTTTATCAGCTAGTATAACTGTTGATGTATGGCAATCAGTTACATATGAAGACACTTGGCGAGGGTTGATTGGTGCTGCTGCCAATTCGAATCCAGGTAGCAATAACAATTTTCTTATTCGAGGCAATGGCAATACTGATGAGTTTGATGTCTTTGGTGCGTCCAATTCCTCCTATTTCCAGACTGGAGTATTTTATACTTGTTCTGCTGGTTGGGGTCATCTATCTGTAACTTATGACAATGCCTCGACCACTGTAAAATCGTACGGAAATGGAACCTATGTCGCTCAGAATACTTCTTGGTCGCGAAACATCACTGGCAATAATTGGACGTGGAAGCAATCCCCACAAGGTTTCGATTCAGGTTGGCCGGGAAGAATTGATGAGCATAGAATATCTTCTGTGGTGAGGACTTCACAATGGATAGGGGCATCGTATAACTCTCAAAATTCTCCTTCGACGTTCGCCTCGGCGGGCACCCCTGTATCACCGACCACGTACAATCCCGGACTCATGAAATTTTTCCAATAGAGAAGAGTTTATTCAATTACCTCACACGTCAAAGTCCTTGAGGAATTAGTCGGCTCGATAAACGAGTGTCACAAGAACAGTAGAGGCGAATAGTGATTTGCACCCATCAAGGCATACTGGCGGCGACGCAATCACTGCGGCTGCAATTCATCGCGGAGTTCAACCGGGGGCATCCGTGGGTGAGCGTCTACGAGCGCGGCCTTGGCCGCGACAAGGGCCGCGCATTCCACGCGGAAGGGCCGGACGCCGCGTGTCTCATCCGTGAAGCCGACCGGATCTCCAAGAAGTATAGCGTCTCGGAAAACGCCGCGTTCCTTTTCATGATCGCCTCCTCGGGGAGTCTCTACCGATGAAGCCAACTCCAGCGCAAGCCGCTGCTATCGCCGCCGCCGCCTCGCGGCTGGGGGTGCCTGCGGCATGGCTTGACGCTATCATTCATCTTGAGAGCAACTATGACCCGTTGGCGACTAACGGAATGGGTAGTGGCGCGCGCGGGCTCATTCAATTCATGCCCGACACGGCAAGGCAGTTTTTCAAGGTAGATGCAGACACGCTCGTTGCGCAACATCCCGACTTCATTGACCAACTGAATAACTGTGTTGTGCCGTACTTTAAGCATTATGCGCCGTTTCCGACTCAGCAGTCGTTTTACTTGACGGTGTTTTATCCCGACTATCGGCATGAGAATCTTAACAAAGAGTTCTCAACAAAAGTGCAAATTCAAAATCCCGGAATCGTGACGGTCGGGGATTATGTTGACTTTGTGAACACCCGGATGAATCCCATGCTTGCCGCTGCAATCAAAAACCCCGTCATGCCGCTTGCGGTACTGTTGAGCCTCGGGGTGCTGGTCTACTTGTATTTTCAGCGGGGCGGGAGGATCGCATGACCTATCTCAATGGGACCGTAGGGGCAAATGATGATTTGCCCATGACAATGGAGCATGCAGTGACCCAAGGGCTGCATGACGCCATGGCCGACTCGGTGAAACTCGCGGTGCTTGGATCTGCAATCACGGTCGCGGTGCTGGTGATCCTCGGGCCGACCGGAGTGCAGCGACTTCTCAAACGACTGACAGGAGCGTGAACCATGTTATACGGGGAAGAACCTGTAATAGACATTCCCGCAGTTGGGATGGAACGTGTCGCTATTGAAGATGTGTTGGCGACTCGCTTGGGTATCAAGGGTCGGGACGCGATAGCACTCATCGAGTCAAAGATGGTTGGGCCGTATGCTTCTGGAGCCGACCGGGAAGCCGATTTTCAACGTGTAGCGAGACGCCTGCTCGATGAAGCCAACAAACCGGCAACCGAAAAGGTAATGATGGCTGGACTGCCATGGATTGCAGGCTTGCTGATGGTCAGCATGGTCATGTTCAAGCCAAAACGACGGAGATAGCTATGGCATGCCTTGGATTCACGGACTTTGTACGGGCGACTCGCGAGTCGCCCCTACCCCCGGTCGCCCCTCCTGCGGGCTCTGGCGACGTGTCAGAGGGTATTTTGCAGGGCGTATCCGATGCAATCGCCGCCGCGACCCCGTTTGTGACGAAAAACTGGTGGTGGCTCTTAGCACTGGCATATTTTGCCGGGAGGCGTCGGTGAGCAGATTCTATCATGAGAGCATGGCCGGGATGATGGACCGGGAACTGACCGGCGACGGCTGCATGCTGGGTGGGGAGAACATCGACAACCTCAAGGTGATCTACAAAGACGTTGCCGCCGCCGTAAAAACCGTACAGGACGCCTACAATCCCCCGAAACCGCCGCCGCCACCCAAGTTCGTGTTTCCCCCGGGCGCGGTGCTGATGATGGTTGCCGGGGGTCTGCTGGCTGCATACTGGTTCGGCAAGAAAAGGAGATAGCTATGGCCTCTTACATGTCCGGCAACGAACAGGCTCCCGGGGCAGTATTCATCCGCATCATTGACCCCAACGACTTTGACCGTGCGCAGAGTGCAATCTGCCGACTCATCGAAACTGCGCTGCCGGGACTGTTCAACATTCAGCGGTATCGAATGCTCGGCTTTGAGGGAGGAGGCGTCTCCAAGTTCCTGCAAAACTACATTCTCATGGCGCGCACCAAGCGGGCCGCGCCGACACAAGATAATGTGGTCATGTGGAAAGGCAACTACCTTGCACAGTACCCCGGCAGTATCGGGGAGGACGTGGAATTGTACTTCGACTCGCTGATGAAAGCACAAGCTGCCGGGACTATCAGCAGGACCATCTTTGAGCCATGGGACTACTCCCCGACCTCAACCATTGACGACATCAAAGCAGGGCTGGTTGAGACTGTCAAGGATGCTGCCGCCGCCGCTTCACCGATCATCGGCTCGGGTGTCAACAAGGTGCTGATTGCCGGGGCGGTTGTCGCCGTGATATATCTTCTTGGTAAGCAGTACATGGTCCGCAAATTCGTGTAGGGGCAAAAGATTTTTTGCCCGTACTGATTCGTAACAGTCAACGAAAGGAACCCGTCATGGCACCTCCTCGTAAGCAGGAGCCGCCCCGCGCGTCTCTGCCCTCCCCGCTTCCTCCCGCAATGGACTTCACCACCGGCGACAACGACGATCCGCTCGCCTCTATCTTGGGGCCGGGGTCGGGAACTACTCTGCTTGGTAAAGCCGACGATGAGATCCCCGACGAGATTCTGGCCATCTTCACAGAGCATGGGCTCCATGGCAAGAAGTTTCGCGTCATGCTCAAGCAGATGGATGACTCAGGCTCCGACGACGGCAATCTACCGTTTGTGAAGTCGTGGACCCGCAGCATCCCGAGTCTTGATTTCATCGCCCGTGAATACGGTCCCGGAAAGTATCAGCTCGTGTTCTCATGGAAAGAGCGGGTGAATGGGCGACAGGAGAACACCACCGAAAACATGATGCTGACTATCTCCGACAAGCGCATGGGCGAGTACAAAGACTATCAGTTCAACAAGAAGATCGAAGAAGTCAATGCGCGCCGGGGAAAGCTCCAAGACATGAAGATCGACGGCAAGATTGACGAATCGCTGGACCCCCTGCTGGGAGAGGCGCGCAAGCCGGAGATTCCCATTGAGCAAGCGGCCATGCAGTACGTGGAGAACATCACCACGATGGCCGGGAAGCTCGGGCTGGGGCGACAGGGCGGCGGCATTGATTGGGACAAGATCATTGCTCTGGCAACCATTGCAGTCCCGGCCATCCTCTCCAATCTCAGCGCGTCGCGAGAGCGCATGGCTGCTGAGAACCGCCAGCAGCTCACCATGATGATGGGACTGATGACGCAGAACAATCAGCAGCTTGTCGAAGTCATGAAAACCCAACAGCCCGCCAAGGGAGCCGATCTTACAAAGGAGATGTTTGATATGATCCGAGGAGCAATTGACGTAAAGGAAATGATTAACGATCGCGGCAAGGAATCAATTGCAGACAGGATCTTCAATCTTCTGGTCACGCTCGGCCCGCAGCTCTTGGAGTTTGCCAAGCTCTCTGCGCAACAGCGTCAGACAAACCCTATGGTGCAGGCCGCGAAGATGTACGTGAAGAGCAATCCCGAGATGCAGGAGGCCGCGCACAACCCGCAGGAGGCTCGTGAGCTATACCTGAAGGTTGACGAATCATTTGGGTGGCGGCAAGCCGACATCATTCTCGGAGAGGTCGGTGGAGTACCGCGCCCGCCAGAGTGTCCGCGTCGGCCAGAGCAAGAGCTACCGATTGACCAGCGCGGCAGTACGGGAGGGGCAACTCGCGAGTCGCCCGTACCCCAGAGAATAGCCGCAGAGGAGGAGGGGGAATACGAGGATAACCCGATGGGAGTGCAGGGATGATTCCAAAGGTACTGCACCAGTTCTGGGACAAGCCTGCGCTACGGGACCGGCATACGGCATGGGTACATTCGTTTGACGAATACAACCCCGGTTGGGAGCATGCTATATGGACCCCCGACATGATCGTGCGCAATGCTGACTTCGCACCCATCATTCCGATGATCCGTGACCCTCTGATGCCGTCAACGATCAAGAGCGACCTGTTCCGGCACCAAGTGCTCTACGTCCATGGAGGCTTCTACGCCGACATGGACTGCGAGTGTCTGCGCTCTCTGGACCCCTTATGTACGGGCGAGAGTACGGGCGACTCGCGAGTCGCCCCTTATGTCATTGGCTTTGAGCAGGAGAAGGATAGCAGGATTCAACCGGCATTTTGCGGCACTCACTTCATCGGCTCCGTGCCGGGGCACGACGTATCGCAGACGGCGGTGACGGAGTTCGTGGAGAACCTCAACCGACACTACGACGGCCCCCGGGTGAAGTTCATGGACTGTTGGGATATGCTCTACACGTCCGGGCCGCAAGCTCTCACGATGATTCTGAAACGCTGGGGTATTATACCATTACCGCAGGACTGTTTCAGCCCTGCTGCATACCTGCCACGTCCGGCAACAGCAGACCTACTTGCGCTTGACGGTCCAGCGTATGTATTTCACCACTTTGACGGGCTGAAACCCGATGGGTGGACTCAGCAGAGGGATTTCTTAACCAAGTAGGAGGTGGCTTATGGCAAGTCCAGTCATGGATGCTCATTTTGAGCGAGAGCGCATTGCGGCACTGCGACAGATGGGAGTATCAACGGAGGCGATTGAGGAGCAGGTGGCCGCAAGTGCCGCCGCGACCGATGCTGATGTCGCGGCCCGCCGCGAGTCGCAGGCCGCAGCGATTCGCGCAGGCTCTCCAGCATAATGTACGGGCCGGTCCTATACCCCAGCAACCTCAAGCCAGCGAGATACTTTGACGGGTTCCTCTCGCCGGCCGGGGCTCAGTGCGTATCGGGACCGGCCCTATTCTCATCCATTGCGGATGCCACATTACTGAATAGCTATGGTTGTGTCTGAAAGCCTCTCCAGTGCGCCGGCACTTACGACACGTAAAAACTGACCCATGTGCCAGATAGTTGCGGTGCAACACGTTACCACACGGACAAGAAAAATTGTATCGATATTTCATCAGCAAACCGCCTATTTGTATGGTCTTGGCAAATTGCATACAACGTTCCCGGCAATCTGCGCTGTGTACTCATTGAGCAGTTGCCGTGTTGCACGATGTAAACCGCGCATCCTCACGTATTCGGCGCAGTCGGGGCAATAGTAACGATTTCGACATGTGGAACTCCCACAATTCTAATTCGACTGGTGCCGACGCTGCCGTTTATTGTGCGAATAGTCTCCATAAAATCATCTGTTGCTTGTTTGGTAACCTGCTCTACCGTCGTGTCGGCACCCCACACCGAACTTCCGTGGAGTTCCACTTCTACGCGAACCAACGCTGTTACTCTCGACATCATATTTCCTCCTGCGCCGACTATGAATCTCAGCGCGGTTTATTTCGTGCAACTCGGCAAAAGACGAACTTAATTTACATCTGAGAATTAAACTCCCCATCCCACCCGTGATACTCCTCCGTCAACTCCAGCATATCCTCATCCAAAGAGTTCGCACGGCGTCGCGTCAGGAACAATGCTTCTTCGTGTTCTCTTTTTGACAGCTCCGACAGGAGCCGCTGGCGACTTTGCCGCTGGCGCGGCATACCTTTGGTTTGCTCTCCAGTTCTCCCGCTGCGGCCCATCGTTGACCCCCTTGATAATCAGCTCGCCGTGAAACTGTTTCTTGACATAGTGAATTGCACGAATATCTTGATCGCTCGCGGTAGTCAGGGCAACGGCCTCGGCAATCGTGTACTTGACTCCATCCTCAAACTGAAGGTGGCCGGACTCCAAAAGCTGATAGGACTGCCGTAGAGCCTTGGAGTATTTGCGCTCTGTCACAGTGACCCTTGCGCCCGCTGAAATTGATCCGACCGTACACACGCATCGCATCGACGAGGCAACTCCGAACCGCACGAACATTTTTCCGGTTCGTCAACCTTGTGAATCAACCCCCAATGCTCGATGTGAAAAGGGATTTTCTGCCGATGCAGCGCAAGGGAGATCGCCAAGTCCTCCCCGACAACCTCCCGATAGCTCCGACCATCTTTCGTATACTCGATGATCTGAGGTTCAAACCATGGGAAGGGGAGTTTTCGGGTGAACACCGATTTATGGAACAGAGTGCAGCCCAACCCGGACCAATCGCAGGTCGGATAGGGATAGGTGATCGGCATGCAGCTAATTCCACCGTGCGGCATGAAGATGTTTCCGGCCACAAGGTTTCCATCCCGCTCTTTCGGCTCATAGGGAACTGTCACCACTTGCTCCTGCCGTAAAATCATCTTGTCAAGAAGGTCATAGTCAAAACCTCCGATGTCGGAGTCGATGAACCAATAGTAGTCGAACAGCTCGGCGTTGCCAAGAGCCTCGGCAATGCACCATGACCCCCCGATGAGCCAGTTACGCGACGAGTAGAGATAGCAGCTCTTGTAGATGTCGTGAACAACCACATGAGCATACCGCTCGTAGCTCTGCGCCAGCAAGCGGTCCAGTGACTTCTGACAGTGAGATTGCAGTCTATCCGAGGTCGGGATGCAAACTTTGACTGTAACCAATCTTCCCCCCTTTCAGCTTCTCGTATGCCATGGCGGTGCAGGCAATAGCAGTTGCCAACTCGTCAAGAAACGCATGCTTCTCTTCGCTATTGAGCCGGTCAAGCTCCAGAGTGCAGTCCTGCCGCACACGGATAGCCTGCATGGTCTCCAGCGCGTGAAAGAGCATGCTCTGCGTGTCGGGACAGTTGCCGGTGGGCATACTCATCCTTTGACAAGGGTGAAAGGGGCGACTCGCGAGTCGCCCGTACTTCCCGGCTGCTTGAGCGTCGGGGGCACGGGCTGCGAGCCATTCAGGAATTGTTTGCTGAACAGCAGCGTGTAGACCGGGACAGGAGCCCCGCCCATCCCCGGCAGCGCAATGGCCGGAGCAGCCTGCACCATCCCGGCGAATAGTACCTTCTCGCGGACCCATCCCTGCTTGCGCATCTGCTCGATGAGGTCGCCCATCACTTCAACGGGGGCCGGACTCATTTGAATGTACGCTCTCTTATTCATGTCTTCAAGCAGATTCATGGCTCTTTCCTTTCGATTCCCATTTTGAAAATGTCGCTCTCCATGAGATCCCCGTCATTGAGCGCGGAGATGTTGTCCAGTTTCTTGTTGACCGTCTCAGCCACCTTCTCCTCAATGGTGTTGGCCGCATAAACCAGTTTCATCACCGGGGTACTCTTTGCTCCGCTGCGATAGGTCCGGCCAAGCACTTGCTTTAAGATAATCGGATCATAGGTCGGGAAGACGAGCGACACCCGGGGATGCCCCCCGTGCAGGTCGTGCAGGGAAATCGACTGCCCCCCGGCGTTGTTCATCGCAATGAGAATGCGTTGCGTATTGTTTTGGAAAGCAGCGATAACCTCCTCGCGGGGAACCTTCATTTTCTCTTGATCCCCGAAGATGAGGCTGCGGGTCTTGAATGCTTTGGCAAACCATCCCAAGGTCTCACGGAAATTGACAAAGATCACTACCGACCGCCCCTGCTCCATGAGGTCTTGCGCAAGCTCGGCAACGGCTGCGGCTTTCAATAGCTCGGTTGCTTGTCTGTAGCGAAGATCCGCGACAAGAGCCTCGGCTTGCTTCCCAAGGGCGCGGTACTGTTCGATCTTGACCAGAGTATCGGCATAGAGCGCGTTCTGTGAGTCGGTCTCTTTACTTGAGAGAGATAGAATCTCGGTTTGGTAAACCGCCTCGGGGAAGAATTTTTTCACCGAGGGGTCGGCATAGGATACCCGATACCCATAGCGCGGGTAGAGCACCTTGTTGATTTCCTTCATATCGTTTTCAGCGTCGGTGGCCTCCATCTCATCGTAGCGGTTGACAAAGTTGCCGCGAGCAGCAAGCCAACGATAGTATTCATCCTTGGAAGCCACCGCACCCAGAATCCATAAGAGAGATAGCATCCGCTCGGGCCGGTCGGAGAACGTCGCTGAGAGTGACAGGGATGCAATGCCTTTGGCGGCAAGCCAGAGGCGATTATTAAGGGTGCCAGCCACGGCTCCGAGATGTGCCTCGTCAAAAACAAGTAATGTGTTCGGGGGGAGCACCCACGTATAGCGATAGGTCTTTCCATCGTTGAGTGCGATTTCTTGCCTCTTGACATACGCGAAACCCTTTCCTTTCGCGGCTTCCCAATTGGTGATGAAAAGCGGAGTGACATTCATAGCTTTGCAGGCCCGAAGCCAACCCGCGATACCGATTTTCCGGCAGATGATGGCGGGCCGCAGGACAAGGTTTCGCGCGACCCCCAGAGCATGATACGTCTTTCCAATGCCAGTATCAGAGCCGTCAGCACCGCTGCCATGGTTGACCACAGCATTGCATAGATGAGTGACTGCAAGCAGTTGATAGGGCAGCAGACCCGTTGCATCGCGCAGACGAAATGATAGATCGAAAGCACCCATGGGCAGAGAGGAATCAACAGGAGACAACCGATACGCCATCCACTGTAAGTTTCCACGTTTGTCTATCTCCCGGGAGAGCCGGATGGTTGAGCGCAAATTAGGGGAAAGGGAATCACGCTCGGAGTGCGCAGCTTGTTTTTTGGCATAGTTCCATGCCGCCCAGAATCGGGGGTTATTGGTCACGTCACAGCGTTGGGCATTGTAGACAATGCCGTCGCGCTCAACCTGCCCCATGTTCTCAAAGTCAAGATTCATAGATAGACCTATACCGCCGAAAGTTACCGAAATCATAACCTGCTGCATGCAGACGCAGACCAATCAGCGGATGTCCCGGCAATATCCTATACCAACACTCCTGCCGACAGAGCCGCCCCTCATCATCGGCGCATATCTCCTCTCCCGCTTGCAGATAGCGATACTCGGGCATGGTAAGCAGAGCGTGAAGCTCTGCCGCCAACCTATGCCGAAGATCCCACGTCATGTGCCGGGGAAGATCAAGCAGTCGCTTCGTCAGCTTTAGTTTCAAGAGCCGCCTCCTCCGCTGATACCGATAGCATCAGCCCCACCCGATACGGACACAATGCCGGAACCCGCTCCGTGCACTCAACCGGCAGCAGGGGCGCGAGCCAGCCCAAGGTCGGGCGGGCCTTGGGACAGGTCGGGTAATGGTCGTTGTTGTGGTCTGTGCCGTCCCAGAGAGTGCAGGCACCGCCAGAGACTTTCAGAACGTGCGGCATAGCTTCATCCTTTCACTTGAGATGCTTTGAGGCGCCTCGGGGAACATTGTTAATTGACCAAGTGCTCAACAGCGACCCCCCTTGAGAAATCTCCACAATGACCGTCTCTTGCTCAAGCCGCCCGCAGATTGCCTCGGCCAGCTTTTTTGTGCAGCGAATGAAACGGGACTCGGTGATCGGTTTGCCCTCAGTATCTTTGTCGAATACGTTAAGCAGAAGAATCTGCGCACCCTCCTCGGTGACAACCTCCCCCGCTTGCACTCCATGCCCAGCTTTTTCGTGTGTGTACACACCGCGCTGATAGACAAAAGAGGAATCCTGCTGCAAGTCGCGTTCCTTGAGCCACTCTTTGACGAAAGGAACAAGATCATCCATGGAATATTTGGCGACCTTGCCGACATTGAACCCGACAAGTATTCTGGCGGTCAATGTAGGACGGCGTGACGCCCAAGAAAACGGATTGACTCGCGGACCTCCCGCGCTACGCACGGCTCCACGGGGATGCAGTACCCCGTAGTGCTTGCCATCGGGCGAGCGGTAGACAAACGGATTGGCGAAGTAGCGATCTAACTTCATAGCGATACCCCTTTCAGTTTGGAAATGTCGAAATTGTCAAGATACGAATTGAGTTCGGTGTTCTTTGCTTCCGAGAGCGGGGTCCATGGATTGCTGAGACCCCGTGCCGTCCGCGCATCAAACATATCCCCGAGTCGGTGCATGATCTCCCGCAGAGCCGCCACATCCGATACCGCATCGTGCGCCTTGAGCGGAATGTCGAAGTGCTCGGCAATCGTTGCCAGTTTGTTGTTCTCCAGCTCGGGGAATCGCCCCTTGAACCGCATCGCACGAATCAGCGGCAGCGGGTCCAGCAGATTCCAATTGAGCCAAGAGCCGAGGTACTGGTCGTTTTGCCGCTTGTAAAACTCCGCAAGGAACCCAAGGTCAAACGTCCCGTTGAATGCGCAAGGCCACATCTTATCTGCGGGATTGTACTTGTCAACATGTTTTGACCACCGATCTTCCCAAGCGCATTTACATAGCTGCGGGTGCAGGAACGTCGGAAACTCCTCGGGGTCAATACCGTTGACCGCCAACGCCTCGGGCTCCGCGCGCTCGGGGTGGAGAGGCTGAATGTAGAAAAACTCCGACTCCACGACCTTGCCGTTGACCTCCAAGATGTAGGCCAATTGGATAATGTCATGGTAGTCGGGTTTTTTCCCGGTTGTCTCCACGTCAAAGTATAGCACCTTGCGGGGAATCATGGTTCCATTGCCTCCGCGCGTAGTTGCTTGGCTCGGGTGATGATCGGTTGATAGAACGGCAGAAACTCCCGGGAGCGGTCGCACTCAATCAAGGCTTCGACAGAGGCAAGCAGAACGTGCTGCATGCCGATGGAGTGCGTGACGCAAAACTCCCGGAATTTCTGTTTCCTCGCGGGGGTCAACCGCACGTTGATTTGTTGCTGCATCTTACTCACCCCCAGACGTATGCAACGCCTCAAGGGAGAGCGCGCAGGCTGCAAACTTCGCGGCCAGACCCGTGCAGGCTGCGGCCATGTGCTCGCCCGCCTCGGTGTCCTCGGCAGTGCCGCCGAACCGCTTGTGAGCGTCAACAATCCCCGCCGTCACGTCCGCAAGCGCACAGACCTCCTCATAGGTCAGCGATTGCATGACAGATTGGTGCCTCAGTGCCTCGTGCTTAATCGGGTACGCCATAAATCTCCCTCGTTGTGCGGCAACATTGCCAGCATGATAGCAATATAGCATGCTACCATTGAAAAGTCAAGTTAAAGGCTTTTCTTGTATTGTCACAGAGGCTTGGCCAAGTGCGAAGTTACTTTGCTTCCCAGATAGAACCGCACTTTTGATTACCACATAGATACCGACCAGGAATGTCGGGATGCATCCAATAATGCCCCAATATGTCTTCACAGTATGGGCAAAGTAATTTTGCACTTGGCCTGTTGCGCGTAGTTTTACGCGGCCTCCCAACGATAGGGCGGCGGTATCGATAAGGCAGCGTTGAATCAACTCGGTCACCGACCTGAACAGTATCGGACCACACAAGAAATTCAGAACACCACCACTGATCGCCCTTGCGCAAAATATCACTGCCAATGAGATCCCGATATTTCACCGCCATAGCCGCCCCCTATTGTAAACGCATTCCCGCGCAAAATTGCGTACAACGTATTGCATTTCGCACCCTTCTAACCCTAAGACGAAACCGGCGAGATAGTTTTTTCATAGCAACCTCCCATAGGGGGAATCCTCCTCCGAAAATAAGCGGCGAACGTCAAGCAATCGCTCGATTTCCTTACTGTCCCAATGATCCATTATAGTGAACCCTATGGGTTCCGAGGAGTCCAGCTCTTCGGGTTCGTAAAGAAGCTCATCCATTCTTCACCCCTTTCTGAGATTCAATGTATTCCGACAATGGCGTCGTGCTCACTTGCCTGAAAATAATTGCCTCCTGCTCGGAGTAGTCAAAAGCATGATACGCACCCTCGCCCGCTCGCGCGACCTCGGCGCGAACCTTGCGCGACGACGCATCGGTCAACTTGATATACAAGCCGGTGTTACGCAGGGCAATGTGGAACCGCTTGACCTCCTCGTCAACCGATACGATGATTTCCGGCAAGCGGTCCGGCCCGTAGATTTCCGGCGTCTCGGCAACACTCCAATGCGGGCGCGGAGTCGGGGCTGCGTCAGTCAGCGCGGGGGTCAGCAATTGCTTGCCGGGGTCGGAGAGGGAAATTGATTTCCACACCGCAAGTCCGCCGCGAGTAGTGATCCACGAGTAGATAGTTGAGGCACGGTCAGTGTTGATTGTCAACATATCATTCCCCCTTGTCAAAAACAGGTTGGTTGGTTCGGGTGTTGCGCGGGGCGACGGGGTGGTCGCGACCCGCGCGCCAGACCCGCCCCTCCGCGTCGATGGTTGTGTTGTCCTCAAAAAACCATGAAGTGCAGGCGTCAAGGTTGTGCAGGAACCAAGAGCCATCTACCTGCCGGACCCGCCAAGGTGCGGGAAGGTACTTGTTGATACGGTCCTTGGTTGTCGCGGTACGCCATCCACCCGAGTCAAGCACAATATCCCCGTTGGCCCGAAACCGCAGGACGGTCGTTGCATGCAGGACAATGCAGCGCGCGCCGTCAACGAAAAGCTCTTGGGTGTTGTTGCCGATTTTCACTTGAGACTCCCGTCTATGTACTTGTATACGTCAAAGGTTTTCCCACATGCAACGTGCTCAAAAGCCCCCCCGATATAGGAGGCAATTCGATAGTAACAGTCAATGCCAACACCTTGCCCGTAGCTGCACGATGTATACCCGTCCGGGCGAACACAGAACGAGACGCCATAAGGCAAGGTTTTGCCATCGGGCTCCACATAGCCGCTTGACGATGAAGTATTAGGCCCATGGGGAAACCGCTCCCATAGCTTGTACCGCAGAAAATCGTCAAAAATCGCGCCGACAACCGTTGACTCCTTGTCATAACCGCAACCGGAAGCGGTATACCCGCCAGAGGTCTGATGCGCCCCGTCAACGTATCGGACTTGCGCCGTTGCCCGGGGATTGCTTCGCCAGACCCGGGACTTGACCCATTCAATATTGATTGTCAAGGTCGCAACCGGCTTCTGATTGCGCTGCGTCTCAATGATCCCGGCCCGCCTCGCGGCGACGCGGACGATCTCGCGAAATTCGCGGCGGGCGATGATTTGCTCGACAGTGAATTTACCCATTGTCAACCTCCTCGGATATTGGGGGTGTCAATTCTTCGTAAGGGTTCCCGTTGAACAACTTGGCAAGGGGGGAGAAAACGATTTCCTTCCCCTCACGGTGCGCGGCACATAGGGCAATGACGGTTTCGCCGGTTGCCGCGTCACGGCACTCCATAAGGCATAAATCATTGTTGCGAGCGGCGGCGATGATAGTTGCAAGGTTAGAGTGATGCCCGATAGGTATTGCCATTATGCCACCCCTTTGTTGTTGACAACCGTGAAGTCCCGATGATCAGAATAATGCGACCCGTTTGCTGCGTCAAGTCGCACCAACACCTCGTGCGCGGCGGAGGTGATAGGTGCGGGGAAACCGAAAATGGACCCGCCATCATAACACCAAACGACCCCACAAAGAACGATTTCACGGTCGCGCGGGTGGGGAATTGAGTCCACCCAATCTTGCGGGAGTGCCCCGTCATAGGTTTTCAGCCCGCATAACTCAGCGGCTTCCCGCACGGTCAAGCGGGGGCGAAGCGACTCAATAACATGAAGCATTTTTGACCTCCCGGATTATAGAAGTACGTCCAGAATCTCGGAAACCGAACCTTGCCAGACCTTTGCGCGGGCAATGACTTGAGACGATTGAGCCAGAATATCGGAAACCGCGCCGAATGCCTCAGCTTCGCGGAACGCCCGCACCACGAAGTATTGGCTGAGATTGTCAATCCATAGACAAAAGAGAACGCCGTCAAGAGCATCATCCTCATCTTCAATTACATCGGTCGCGGTTGCATCATCGGTGAAGGTGTTTTCGGATTTAATGTATCGGATAAATCGCACGTTGTCGGAAATTTCCACGAGACGTTTCAACTCGTTATTCAGATTTTGCTTCGCACAGTATTCACAATTGCCGTCGCCGTCAAGGGAGTCAGTGCCGTAGTATTCTCCACAGTCCCGGCAAGTGCCAGAAGAATAACAGTCCTCACACAGAAGCTCGTCGGCGGTTGAGGCAAGGCCTCCGCAACCGTGCCATGATTCAAGAATACCATCGGAAATCTCATGCCCGCACTCGTCGCACTTCGCGTAAAATCCGCCGTTCGGGAAATCGTAGTTTCCGCACTTGTTCGGGTTTTCGTCAAAAAATCGCAGGACTCCGAGAACGTGCGGACGGGCGGTTGACTCGCAGAAATCGTCGATTTCCGCTTGATC
>Ga0315295_10002199_pt1 | contig 16582 bp, 17 predicted proteins | sample YL17G14_0_MG_FD_204453 | JGI IMG/M metagenome (GOLD analysis project Ga0315295, IMG submission 204453) | Sediment microbial communities from Yellowstone Lake, YNP, Wyoming, USA - YL17G14_0 | ecosystem: Environmental > Aquatic > Freshwater > Lake > Sediment | place: USA: Wyoming | collected... | reverse complement strand
TTGCGGCTCCGCCGCGCGGTGTTCATCGGCGTCCAATTAGAAATTGACTGGCGGGGAAATATGGAAGGAAAGATGATCGAAGTCACCTTGGTCAGAAGCGGGATCAACCGCCCGGAAACGCAGCAGAGGACTCTTCGCGGGCTGGGCTTGACCCGGATGAACCGGACGGTCCGGCTCAAGGATACTCCGGCCATCCGGGGAATGATCCGGAAGGTGATCCATATGGTGAAAGTCGTCGAGAAATAGGGTGAAGGCGATGAAACTGAACGAATTAAGGCCCCCCGAGGGGGCGCGAAAGAAGAGAAAGAGGATTGGCCGGGGAGAGGGATCGGGGCACGGCGGAACCTCCACCAAAGGGCACAAGGGATACAAGGCCCGGTCGGGGGGAAAACGCTCTCCCGGTTTCGAAGGGGGGCAGATGCCCCTCCAGCGCCGGCTCCCCAAACGGGGGTTCAAAAATCCCTCCCGCAAGGAGTGGAGCGTGGTCAACCTGCGGGATCTGTCCGCCTTTCCGGACGGAGCCGTGGTGGACGTAGAGGGCATGAAATCTTCGGGGCTGGTGAAGAAAGTCGGATTCGGGGTGAAGATTTTGGGAGAAGGGGAAATCTCCCGCCCCCTAACCGTTCGAGCCCAGGCCTTCAGTCTCTCCGCCAGGAAGAAGATTGAAGCGGCGGGGGGAAAAGCGGAGGTCATCTAAACCTTGTTCCAGGGATTCCAGAACATACCCAAGATCCCGGAGCTGAAGAGGCGGATCCTCATGTCCCTTCTGCTCCTGGCCGTCTACCGCATCGGCGTTCACGTCCCCACGCCGGGGATCGACGCTTCGGCTCTGGCGGCCTTTTTCGCCCAGGCCAAGGGAACGCTTTTCGGCTTCATCGACATGTTCTCCGGAGGGGCCTTTGAGCGCCTGTCGGTGTTCGCCCTGGGCATCATGCCCTACATCAGTTCCTCCATCATCCTCCAGCTGCTCACCGTCGTGGTTCCCCATCTGGAGCGGCTTTCCAAGGAAGGGGAGGCGGGACGGAAGAAAATCACCCAGTATACCCGCTACGGGACCGTGGTTCTTAGCCTCATCCAGGGCTTCGGGATCAGCGTGGGCCTGGAGCGGATGAGCGGCCCGGCCGGAGAAGCGGTGGTCCTGGATCCCGGGTGGTCTTTCCGGATGATGACCATGATCAGCCTGACGGCGGGAACGGCCTTCATCATGTGGCTGGGGGAGCAGATCACCGAAAGAGGGATCGGCAACGGGATCTCGCTCATCATCTTCGCCGGGATCGTGGCCCGGATGCCCACGGCGATCAGCAACAGCATCCGCCTCCTCCGGACCGGGGAGATGGGAATCATCGTGATCCTCTTCCTGAGCGCCCTGATGGTGGCCGTGGTGGGAACCATCGTTTACATGGAAAGAGGGCAGCGGCGGATTCCGGTGCAGTACGCCAAACGAATCGTGGGACGGAGGATGTACGGGGGGCAGAGCACCCATCTGCCCCTGAAGATCAACACCGCCGGGGTCATTCCACCCATCTTCGCTTCCTCGATCATCATGTTCCCGGCGACGATCGCCAATTTTATCGATCACCCGTGGATGAAAGCGGTCTCCGACCAGCTGGCCCCCGGGTCGCTGCTGTATGAAATGATCTACGTGGGTTTCATCTTCTTCTTCTGCTATTTCTACACGGCGGTTACCTTCAACCCCACGGACGTGGCCGACAACATGCGGAAATACGGCGGGTACATTCCGGGAATCCGGCCGGGGAAGAAGACCGCCGAATTCGTGGACCGGGTTCTGACCCGGATCACTTTCACCGGGGCCGTGTACGTATCGGCCGTCTGTGTTCTCCCCTCGATCCTGATTACCCGATTCAACGTTCCCTTTTACTTCGGGGGGACCGCCCTGCTGATCGTGGTGGGGGTGGCCCTGGACACGGTGGGGCAGATCGAATCCCATATGCTCATGCGCCACTATGAAGGGTTCATGAAGCAGGGGCGGATCAAGGGAAGAAGGTAGGGGGAATGATGGGGGCCTACCCTTTCCCCCTGGAAGAGCGGATCATCCTGAAGTCTGCGCCGGACATCGAAAAGATGCGACGCAGCAACCGCGTCGTGGCCGAGATCCTGCAGGAGGTGAAAGCCGCGGTCAAACCCGGAGTGAAGACCCGGGCCCTGGATGAACTGGCCGAGGCTCTGCTGAAGAAACACCGGGCCCGTTCCGCTTTCAAGGGATATAACGGGTACCCGGCGGTGTTGTGTACCTCGGTGAACGAGGAAGTGGTTCACGGCATCCCCTCGGACCGGGTGTTGCGGGAAGGGGACCTTCTGAGCCTCGATTTCGGGGCCGTCTGCGATGACTACTACGGGGACGCGGCGATTACCGTGCCCGTGGGGGTTGTCTCCGAGGAGGCCCAAAGGCTGCTCCGGGTGACCGAAGAGTCGCTCTACAAGGCCATCGAGCAAGCCCGCCCGGGAAAGCACGTGGGAGACATTTCCGCGGCCGTGCAGCGGCACGTGGAAAGCCAGGGCTTTTCCGCGGTGCGGGACTTTGTGGGCCACGGGATCGGGAAGTTCATGCACGAGAGGCCCCAGGTTCCCAACTTCGGAATTCCCGGAAGGGGGGTCCGGCTGAAGGCGGGAATGACGCTGGCCATCGAGCCCATGATCAACGCGGGGGGCTATGAAGTCGTCGTCCTGGACGACGGGTGGACGGCGGTAACCCGGGACCGGAGTCTCTCCGCCCATTTTGAGCATTCGGTGGCGGTGACCGAAAACGGGCCCGTGATTTTGAGCCAACTCTGAAACAGGGGGAAACCGGAGGATCGCGAAGGGGTCCCGGTTCCCGGAACAGGTACCAAATGCCAAAAGAAGATGCCATTGAGGTCACGGGGACGGTCATGGAAACCCTTCCCAACGCCATGTTCCGGGTGGAGCTGGAGAATGGTCACCGGGTCCTGGCCCATATTTCGGGCAAGATGCGGCTTCATTTCATCAAGATTCTGCCGGGAGACAAGGTCACCGTGGAGCTTTCTCCCTACGACCTGAGCCGGGGGCGGATCACCTACCGGGAAAAATAAGCCCCGCTTGCGGAAAGAAGAGGGAGGCCCTATGAAAGTCAAAGCTTCGGTGCGCCGAATTTGTGATAAGTGCAAAATCGTGAAACGAAAAGGGGTTGTCCGGGTCATCTGCCAGAATACGCGGCATAAGCAGAGACAAGGCTAGAACAGGAGACAGGAATCAGGAACCAGGAAAAATTTTGAATTTCGAATTTCGAAATTAAAAATTCAAAATTCGAAATTTGAATTTGCCTTAAGGAGGTAGGGGTGGCACGAATTGCGGGAATCGACCTTCCCAAAAATAAGAATATCGAGATCGCGCTGACGTACATCCATGGAATCGGACGGACCACGGCCCGGAAGGTTCTCCAGATGGCCCAGGTGGACCTGGGGAAGAAGACGGACGTCCTCACCGACGCCGAGGTGGCCAAGATCCGCGAGGCCATCGATCGGAGCAACCTTAAGATTGAAGGAGACCTGCGGCGGGAAGTCTCCATGAATATCAAACGCCTCATGGATCTGGGGACCTACCGGGGGCTGCGCCACCGGCGTTCCCTGCCGGTGAGGGGACAGCGCACCCACACGAACGCCCGGACCCGCAAAGGGCCCCGTCGCCAGGCGGGCGGGAAAAAGAAATAATCAGGAGGAAGAATGTCGCCAGAGAAGCCAGGCGGGGGGAAGAAGAAGGAGCGGCGGAATATTCAGAACGGCATCGCCCATATTCAGTCGACTTTTAACAATACCATCATTACCATTACCGATGTGAGCGGGAACGTCATCGCCTGGGCCAGCGCCGGAAGCGCCGGGTTCAAGGGCTCCCGCAAGAGCACCCCTTTCGCCGCCCAGCTGGCGGCCGAACAGGCGGCGAAGAAGGCCATGGAGCAGGGGGTCCGGAGCATTGAAGTCTACGTGAAAGGGCCGGGGTCGGGACGGGAAGCGGCTCTCCGTTCCCTGCAGGCCGCCGGTTTCAAAGTGGACCTCATCCGCGACGTGACCCCGATTCCCCATAATGGCTGCCGCCCCCCCAAGAGGCGGCGGGTGTGAAATCCCGCAAACGGAGAGAGGAGGTTTGGTTTGGCCAGGTATATTGAATCAGCTTGTCGGCTCTGCCGGCGGGAGAATCTGAAACTTTACCTGAAGGGTGAAAGGTGTTATTCGGATAAATGCGCCTTCGAGCGGCGCAGCTATCCGCCGGGGCAGCATGGACAGGGGAGGGTCAAGTTCTCCAACTACGGGGTTCAGCTGCGGGAGAAGCAGAAGGTCAAACGCATGTACGGCCTGGTGGAGAAGCAGTTCCGGAACTTCTTTGTCAAAGCCGAGAGGATGAAAGGCATCACCGGCACCAACCTTCTTCTGCTCCTGGAGAGGCGGCTGGACAACCTGGTCTACCGGCTGGGGTTCGCCAACTCGCGGAGCGAGGCCCGGCAGATGGTCCGGCACAGCCATTTCCTGGTCCAGGGGAAGAAGGTGAGCATTCCCTCCTACCTGGTCAAGGTGGGGCAGGTGATCGAGCTGCGGGAGAAGAGCCGGAAGAGCGCCAAAATCGGCGAGTCCCTGGAAGGGGTGGCCCGCCGGGGGGTTCCTTCCTGGCTGGAGCTGGAGAAGGAACAGTTCCGGGGCCGTCTGGTATCCCTTCCCTCGCGGGAAGACCTGACCATGCCCATCAAAGAACAGCTGATCGTCGAGCTCTATTCCAAATAAACCCTTCGATGAGCCCGCCTCGAGCGGGATCGAGGAGATCCTATGTATCGAAATTGGGAAACCTTGATCAAACCAAAAACCATGGAGATCGAGGAGGAAACGTTAAGTCCTACCTACGGCCGCTTCCACGTGGAGCCCCTGGAGCGCGGATTCGGGATCACCATCGGGAACTCCCTGCGCCGCATCCTTCTGTCTTCCCTCCAGGGGGCGGCGATCAGCGCCGTGCGGATGAAAGGGGTTCTCCATGAGTTTTCCACGATTTACGGCGTTCGCGAGGACGTGACCGACATCATCCTGAACATCAAGGAGCTGCTGGTGAAGCTCCATTCCGACGGCCCCGAAACCCTGCACCTGAAGGCCAACAAACCGGGGGTGGTGCAGGCGCGGGACATTCAGACCGGCTCCAACGTGGAGATTTTAAACCCCGATCATGTCATCGCCACCCTTTCGGAAGACGGGGAACTGGACATCGAGCTGGTGGTCAAACGAGGCCGGGGATATATCCCCGCGGAGCGCAACCGGGAAGAAGGGCAACCCATCGGAACCATCCCCATCGATGCCCTCTTTTCCCCCATCCGGAAAGTCAACTACACGGTCACCCACTCCCGGGTCGGGCAGATCACCGATTACGACCGTCTCTCCATGGAAATCTGGACCAACGGGAACGTGCCCCCGGCGGATGCGCTCGGCTATGCGGCCAAGATCCTGAAAGAACAGCTCAGCGTGTTCATCAACTTCGACGAGGAAGAGATCATTCCCAAGCCTGCCGAAGTCCCGGAATCGGCCAAACTCAACGAGAACCTGTTCAAGGGCGTGGACGAACTGGAGCTCTCGGTGCGCTCGGCCAACTGTCTGAAGAATGCCGACATCCGCTACATCGGCGACCTGGTGCAGAAGAGCGAGACGGAGATGCTCAAAACCAAGAACTTCGGGAGAAAGTCCCTGAACGAGATCAAGGAGATCCTCTCCGAGATGGGGCTTTCCCTGGGAATGAAGCTGGAAAACTGGCCTCCCCCCGAACTGGAGCAGAAGACTACAGAGGAAGCTTAGGGAAGGAATCGCAAATGCACCATCGAATTGCGGGTAGAAAATTAGGTCGGACCACCAGCCACCGCGTGGCCATGCTCCGCAACCTGGTCACCTCACTCTTGGAGCATGAGAAGGTGAAGACGACGGACGCCAAAGCCAAGGAAGTCCGCCCTCTGGCGGAGAAACTCATCGGCCTGGCCAAACGGGGCGACCTCCATGCCCGGCGCCAGGCGCTCTCCGTGGTTCGGAAGGCCGAGGTGGTCAAGAAGCTTTTTGAAACCCTCTCTCTCCGGTACCAGTCGCGCACCGGGGGCTACCTCCGGATCGTGAAAGTGGGATACCGGCCGGGGGACGGCGCTCCGGTTTCCCTGGTGGAGTTGATCGGAGAAGGGAAGGAAGGGGCCAAAAAGGGGAAGGGGAAGAAGAAACGGGAAAAGGTCAAACGCTCCCAGCGAGCGAAGCTTCCGGTGGCTCCGGCCAAACCGTGAAGCCGGGCGAGGGATTTCCCAAGGGCGAGGCCATTGGCCTTGCCCTTTTTTTTCGGGGAAGATGATCGAACTGAAGGGAGTGAGCTTCTCCTACGCTTCTTCGGCCGGGCCCCGGCGGCAGGTCTTCGAAGGGCTGAATCTTCTGGTCCGGCAGGGGCGCTATGCAGCCCTCATGGGGCCGAACGGCTCGGGCAAGAGCACCCTGGGGAAGCTGGTCAAAGGGCTTCTTTCACCCTCCTCGGGGGAGGTTCGAATCGGCGGACGGCCCCTGAACCCCGGGGAGGTTTCCCCCCGGGTGGGGTACATTTTTTCCAATCCCGAGAACCAGATCGTATCTTCCATCGTGGAGGAGGATGTGGCTTTCGGCCTGGGAAATCAGGGCATGGACCCGGCGCTCATGTCCCTCCGCGTGGAAGAGAGTCTGCGGATGGTGGGGATGGCTGAGTACCGAACCCATTCTCCCCACCTCCTCTCCGGCGGACAGCAGCAGAAGGTGGTCATCGCCGGCATCCTGGCCATGGAGTGCGAGGCTCTGGTCCTGGATGAACCAACTTCCATGGTGGACCTGCGGGACCGGCGCGAAATCCTGGACCTCTTTCAAAGGCTCCACGAAGAAAAAGGCATCACCCTGCTGCACATCACCCATTCCTTCGAAGAAGCCCTCCAGGCCCAGGATTTGATCTACCTGGAAAACGGCCGGGTCTCTTTCTACGGCCCTCCGGAGGAGTTTTTAACTTCAACCCCTTCTGCGGGAGCTTCCAACCTTCAAATTCCTCCCATCTACCAGATCATCCAAGGATTGCGCGAACGGGGGCACCATATTCCTCCTGGAGTTCATTCTTACGCAGAATTGAAGAGCTTTCTCCTTGAAAGGGGAAGGACCCCGCGTTCGTAGCTCCCAGTCCTCCCATTTTTTGCTCGCCAATTCGGCCCATGAATCAGATCTCAACACTTTCTGTCCAACACTTTCTTCCTTGACACCGGCAGAAACGAAAACCTATAATTTTCCAATAGAATCCGCTCACGGGGAAAACCCGGCCGGCGAGAAGGAGGCAAACATGCCGGAACAGAAGGTTGGCGAAGTGATCAAGTTCTTCTCCAAGCCCAGCGTGGCGGCCATCAAAATCACCGATGGAATCCTGGCGGTGGGCGACCGGATCAAGTTTAAGGGGCATACCACCGATTTTGAGGACCAGATCCAGTCCATGCAGGTGGACAACAAGCCGGTGGAGAAGGCCGAACCCGGGGCGCTCATCGGGATCAAGGTGAAGGACCGGGTGCGCGAAAAGGACCTGGTCTATAAAGTCACCGACTGAGGGAAGAACCATTTCTCAGCCCGTCATCGAGGTTGAAGGCCTGACCCATATCTACCATCCGGAGACCTCCCTGGAGAGAACCGCACTGCGGGAGGTTTCCCTGGAAGTGTTCGCCGGGGAATGCCTGGGGATCGTGGGGGAGACGGGGTCGGGGAAGACCACCCTGGTCCAGCATTTCAACGGTCTCCTCAAACCTTCCGCGGGAAAAGTCCGTGTCCTGGGGAAGGATCTCAGCCAACCGGGAATCCTGTGGCCCGAGCTGCGCCGGCGCGTGGGCCTGGTCTTCCAGTACCCGGAACACCAGCTGTTCGAAGAGACCGTCTTTGAGGATATCGCCTTCGTCCTGCGCCGGCAAAAATCCGTTTCTCCCGAAGAGATCGAGCGGCGGGTAAGATCCGCTTTTCTTCTGGTCGGCCTCGATGCGGAAGAAATCGGCCAACGCTCCCCCTTCGAATTGAGCGGCGGGGAGATGCGCCGGGTCGCCCTGGCCGGAGTCCTGGTCCAGGACCCGGCCGTCCTCATCCTGGATGAACCCACCGTAGGGCTGGACGGGGCCGGGAAAAGGGAAATCCTGGGGGAGATCGGCGCCCTGCGCCGGTCGGGCAAAACGATCATCATCGTCTCCCATGCCGTCGAGGAAATCGTCGATCTGGTGGACCGGCTGGTGGTGATGGAGGCCGGAAAGGTCTTGACCTCCGGCTCGCCGGCCGGGGTGTTTTCCTTTCTCCTGCGGAAGAATCAACTGACTTTCCTGGTACCCCCCATTTTTCGGCTATTCTACGAACTCCGGGGCGATGGGTGGGCCCTTCCGGAGGGAATCTTTCAGGTTGAAGAGGCAATCTTGGCGATGGAACGGCACCTGAACCGCGCCCGTCTTCCCTCTGCCGCGAAAAACTGATCTTTTCCGGTATCTCCGCTTTCAGCCATGGGTCTTTTGCGCCCATGGCTTTTTTGTTGCTTAGGAAATGATAAAAGCCTGAAGCTGTTTATCCGCGTCCCATTTAGTCTTTTGTCTCTGGGTCTTTTTATAATCAAGAATCTGTGTTCATCCGTGTTTATCTGTGTCCCATTAGTTTTTTATCCAGAGCGGGGGAGGCGGGGAAAAGCAAAATAAGATTGATAACTTGCTGAAGTTATGGTAATTTTTATACTTTAGCGGAAAAGAACAAAGAGAATCGCTTCTTACCGTTATGAGTTTCTTGGACTCCGGTTTTCACCGGAGTGATGGTTTTTGGCGAGACCACCTTTTTTTGAGATAACCGAATTTAGGCGCTTAGCGCCTCATTAATACCAACATGTTGGTAAGAAGGAAATATTCACTTTGCGAGACCGGTGTAAGGGCGGGTCGCGAACCGCCCCTACGGATGCTGGCTGAAGGGCAACTTTTTCCGCACGTAGTCGCGGAAAAAGCGTAGTCCCTTACCGGCTAAATTGACGCCAAAATGGTCACAAATTGTAGGGGCAAGCCTGCGTGGTTGCCCATCCTGCGGGCGGCCACATAGGGCCGCCCCTACAGCATCCTGTTTGGTTCCGGCTATGCCGGATTAGGGGTTAAGAACCCTGCTTGACCACTTCCCCGGGGAAGTGGGGGGAACAAGAAAGGATCTTGGGTCGATCATCGGCATGCCAGAATACGAGCCTCAATGGACAAAATGCAATGCCTGCAATCAGATATCCTACCGGAGAGAGGTGGAGCGCAACCTGATGGTCTGCCCCAAGTGCAACTACCACTTTCGAATTTCGGCCACCCGCCGCCTCGGCCTGGTGATCGATGAAGGGAGTTTCGTGGAGCATGATGCCGGCCTGGAGCCCCTGGACCCTCTGCACTTCAGGGATCGGATGAAATACCCCGAAAGGATCAAGGAAAGCCAGCAGGCCACCGGGAGGAAGGAGGCGATGCTGGGAGGAAAGGGTATGATTCTGGGCCAGTCGGTCATGGTAGGGGTCATGGATTTTGAATTCATGGGGGGATCCATGGGGTCGGTGGTGGGGGAAAAGGTGGCCCGGCTGGCCGAAGGGGCGGTGGAAGAAGGGTGCGGGCTGGTCATCTTCTGCTCCTCGGGGGGGGCCCGCATGCAGGAAGGGATCTTTTCCCTCATGCAGATGGCCAAGACGAGCGCGGCCCTGGCCCGCCTGAAAGAGAAGGGCCTTCCCTACATCTCGGTCCTCACCGATCCCACCACCGGCGGAGTCTCGGCTAGTTTTGCCATGCTGGGGGACGTTATCCTGGCCGAGCCCAAAGCGATCATCGGATTTGCCGGGCAGCGGGTCATTGAACAGACAATCAAACAGAAATTGCCGGAAGGCTTCCAGCGCTCCGAGTACCTCCTGGACCACGGGATGATCGACATCATCGTGGAACGCCGGGAGATGAAAAAAATCCTGGGCCAGCTCCTGGCCATGCTGCCGAAGGGGACGAGACCGGAGGGGCGGGTGTAGAAGGTGCAAAAAGAACCCGAAGATACGAGACATTACCAGAGGTCCCTGGGTTACCTATTCGGTCTTCAGAGATTCGGCATCAAATTGGGGCTGGCCAATATAACCGCCCTGCTCCGGCATTTGGGAAATCCCCATGCCGGATTGCGGGCGGTGCATATCGCCGGATCGAATGGGAAAGGCTCCACGGCCGCTTTTTTATCCTCCATACTGCGGCAGGCCGGCTACCGGGTCGGCCTCTACACATCCCCCCACCTGATCGATTTTACGGAAAGAATTCAGGTCAACGGGGTTCCCATCACCGAGGATCGGGTCGTCCGGCTGACCGACCGGATCCGGGAAGTGGTGGGGGATATGGAAAAGAGCGGTGAACTCTGGCCCGATTCTCCCATTTCTTCTCTTCCCGAAGATTTCGTCCCGAAAAAGGCGACCATTACCTTCTTCGAATTTACCACCGCCATGGCCTTTGTCTATTTTCGGGAGGAACGGGTGGATCTGGCCGTCCTGGAAACGGGAATGGGGGGAAGGTTGGATGCCACCAACGTGATCGATCCCCTTCTGGCGCTCATCAGCCCCATTTCCCGGGAGCACCAGCAGTACCTGGGGAAAACCCTTCTCCAGGTCGCCGGAGAGAAAGCGGGGATCATAAAACCCGGACGCCCGCTTCTCACCACCGCCCGGCAACCCCGGGTGGTGGCTCTGCTTCAGGAAAAATGCCGGGAGGCCCAGGCCCCCTTTTATGCCCATGGACGGGATTTCCGGGGAAGAAAGACAGGGCCCCGGCTCATGGATTTTCGGGGGCGCCGTCACCGCTGGAAGGGTCTCCGTCTGGGTTTGGCAGGCAGCCATCAGGTGCTGAACGCCTCTCTTTCCCTGGCCGCCGCGGAAATGCTCCTGGAGATGGGCTTTCCCCTGAAAGAGGACCATATGCGAAACGGCCTGGCGGAGACGAAATGGCCGGGCCGCCTGGAAAGGGTCGGCGATTCTCCCCCGATCCTCCTGGACGGAGCGCATAATCCGGGGGCCACCCGGATTTTAAAACAGGCCCTGAAGGAGGAATTTCCCCGCCGGCGGCTGATCCTGGTCCTGGGAATCATGGCCGACAAGGAGATTCCGAGAATGATGTCCAACCTAGTCCCCCTGGCCGATCTGCTGATCCTGACCCGTCCGCACATGGAGCGGGCGGCATCCCTGGAACTCCTTGGAAAGCATGCTTCCCCCTGGGAAAAGTCGACCCTGGAAATCGGCGATGTGGGGGGCGCTCTGGAAAAAGCGATGGGCGAGGCGGGAAGAGAAGACCTGGTGGTGGTGACCGGCTCTCTTTACACCGTAGGGGAGGCTCGGGCTTATTTAATCCGCAAAGGTTTGATCCAAGGTTAGCTTCGTCCTTATCATCGGCCTCTCTTACACCCTTCGGTGGCAATTTTATTGTTTTTTTATTTTTCTCTCTGGGCTATGCTCCTTAGTCGACGCGCCATCTGATGATTCCCTGCGCTGCGCTGTGCGTTTTTTTATTGCTTAGGAAATTTTAAAAATCTTTCTTTTCATCCGTGTTTATCCGCATTCATCCGCGTCCAAAAAAGTTCGGAGTAGGGGCGGGTTTGAAACCCGCCCTTACCCATTAAAGTTCGGAGTCAAAGGCGATAAAGCCCTGTTCTTAACTTTAGGCACTTTCTTATCCGCGTTCAGCTGTACTGCTCATGTGCAGACTCTTTAAATTTTGTGAAGTTTTTGGTGGATGTAGGGGCGGCCCCTGTGGCCGCCCGCAGGATGGGCAACCACAGGGGGTTGCCCCTACGATTCGGTTGCGACTCTGCCGCGCTAAGTTTATCTGTGTCCCATCAGGTTTTTTATTCGTGGGGAGGAGGCTTAGGATCGAAAGGGAAGACGGATCGAATTTCAACCCGGGGATGAGAATGAATCGGGGCAAACGATGGAGCCTGGTCTCCTCTGTCCTGGCCTTCCTTCTTCTGGCTCTCCTTTCTGACGGACACTCCCAAGTTTCCCCCCTCATGAAATATGAACCTTCCCGGGACCCCTGGAGGGTGAGGGCGGATTCCATTTCCTTCGACCAGAGGACCCAAACCTATATTGCTGAAGGGCGAGTGGAAATCTCGCAGGGAACCCGGAGACTCACCGCCGATCGGGTGGTGATGAATGCGGAGACCCACGAGGCGGAGGCCACGGGAAAGGCCACTCTGATTCAGGGAGAGGATTCCATCCGGGCGGAAAGGATGAGAATCGACCTGGATACCAACCTGGGGATCATTTTCCAGGGGACTCTGTTTCTGAAAAAACAGCACTACTACCTCCGCGGGGAGGAGATCGAGCGGGTCGGAGAGGATACGTACCGGGTAAAAGGGGGAAGCTTCACCACCTGCGACGGGGACTGGCCAGCCTGGCGGTTTACGGGAGGCGAAGCCCTGGTCACCCTGGAAGAGTATGCCGATGTCTGGGGGGCCACCTTCCAGGTGAAGAATGTTCCCATTCTCTATTCTCCCTACCTATTTTTTCCGATGAAGACCCAGCGCCAATCAGGCTTCCTTTTCCCCCGGGTCGGGTATTCCAACACGGCCGGGGCCCGGGCGGGCCTGGCCTATTTCTGGGCCATGGCCCGGAACATGGACGCCACCTTCTACCTGGATCTGGCCACCAAGAAAGGAATCGGGGAAGGGGTGGAGTACCGGTATGTCCGCAAGAGTGAGAGCTACGGCAGTCTCTCCGGGTATCATAGTCGCGAAAGTGAGGAATACCGGCAAAAATACACGGACAAGCTTGACCGCAAACCGGACCGCTGGCAGGCCAATCTCCAGCATGATGAGTATTTCGACCCCAGCTTCTTCGCCAAAGCCCGCCTGAGGGCATTCAGCGACCGCCAGTACTTTGTGGACTATGGATCGACCTACGGGGAACAATCCTCCGAGCAGGTGTATTCTATCCTCTCGCTCACCAAGAACTGGGAACGGTTCAGCTTTTTCGGGGAAGGCCGCCATACCGTCGATCTGCGGCAGGAAGACAAGACCACCCTCCAGTACTACCCCCTGACGAATTTTGTGGGCATTCAGCAGCCGCTCTTTTCCTCCCCTCTCTTTTTCAATTTTGAAACCAGCTACGGATATTTCTCCCGGGAACGGGGGACCACCGGAAACCGGGTGGACCTTTATCCACGGCTCTCCCTGCCCTTGAAATGGGGAGGGCTGGAGTTCAATACCCAGCTGGGGGGGCGGGAAACCTGGTACGCGGGGGTCAGTGAGGGCGATGAATCCCGCAGCCGGCAGCTGTGGGATTTCCAGACCAGCCTGGGGTCAGACCTGTACCGCGTCTTCGACACGGGATGGCAGAGCATCCCCAAGATCAAACACGTCATCCGGCCCGAGGTTTCCTACCTGTACATTCCGGATGTGGATCAGTCCAACATCCCCTATTATGACCAGGCGGTGGCCAAGACGAACGCCATTTTCTACGGAGTCACGAACCGGGTCATCGCGAAAATCGTGGAAAAGTCCCAAACCCGTTATCACGAGTACCTCTATTTCAAGATCGGGCAAACGTACGATATCAACGAGACCACCCGTTCCCTGGATTCGTCCAGCGAGCCCCGGAGGCCTTTCGGGCTCATCACCAGTGAGCTCCGAATAAAAGGAACCAAGTATATCCAGCTGGAAAACATCGCCAATTACGACATCAACGATAGCGAGTTTCAGACCAGTTACACCTTACTCGGCCTGTCCGATGCTCGGGGCGACAGTTTCTCCCTGGAGCATCTCTGGAGGAAGGGGATGGAGGAACAGATCAACGGGAATCTCCGGGTCCGGGTTTTTCCTTTTCTGGACCTTTCCTTCGGAAAGCGGTATTCTCTATTTACCCATCAACCCCTGGATACCACGTACGGCTTGACCTACCGGCATCAGTGCTGGAGCCTGGATGTCACCTACGCGGAAACTCCAACCGTTTCCGGAGCTCCGGCAGAGAAGAAGATTTGGTTTATGCTCACCCTCACCGGCGTGACCCAGGTGGGGAAGAGATGAAAGAAATGGGTGCTGGGGGCAGGGTGCTGGGTGTGAGAGCACAATCTCTTTCATGATGGCTGTAGGGGCACGATGCATCGTGCCCCTACAAGTGGACCAGGGTTGCCGGCGAATCCACTTTTCCCGCGCCCGGGCGCGGAAAAAGCAAGGAACCTTCTTCGACTATGGGAAAAAAGATCGACCGCGGGTTTGCCCGAAAGTTGAGAGAGGAAATCGAGATCTGGGAGCAGGAAGGGATGGTCTCCCCCATCCTGAAAGACCAGATTTTGGCCTATTACAAGATGAAGGCCCGGTTGGGAGGCCCGGCGGGCACGGGAAAACTGATTACCGCCCTTTCCATCCTGGGGTCGGTGCTGGCCGGAGTCGGGGTGATTCTTTTTGTGGCCGCCAACTGGTCGGCCATCCCCGTTGAGGGGAAACTGGCGGTCATCTTCGTCCCCATGGCGGCCAGCTACGCCCTGGGCTACCTTTTGCGTTATGAAAGGGGGGATTTCCCCCGGGTCGGGGCCGGCTTCATTCTCCTGGGGGCGCTTATCTTTGGCGCAGGGATCTTCCTGGTCGCCCAGATCTATCATCTATCCGTGCATTTTGCCAACGGCCCGCTCGTATGGGGGCTGGGGGTGCTTCCCCTGGCCTACCTTCTTCGGTTTAAGACTCTTCTTACCCTCAGCCTGATCGTTTTTTTGATCTGGCTGGGGATGGAAACCCATTCCTGGCTGCCCCCTGAAGCCTTCGAACCTTCCGGTCCGGTCCCTGGCGAGTCAAAATTCATATCTCTTTATTTCATGGCCGGTTTGGCCCTCTGGGGGCTGGGGCTCATGCACCGAGGGTATGAAGGGTTCCGGAAAATTTCCGACCCTTACATCGTTCTGGGCATATTGTGCACGTTTGGAACCGGGTTCCTTTTCACCTTCGATCTGTATGGGGGGCATTTCGGGGCCCCCGTGCTCTGGCCGTTTTACCTGGCCCTTTCCGTCTTATTCCTCCTGTCCCTTTTCGGCCTTGCCCTGTCTTCCGAAAAACCGTCGGGCTGGGTCTGGGAAGTCGTCTTTCTACTCGTCCTTCTTGGCCTGGCGCTCTACCTGACCTTTCTTTTTTCCAGCCTGCCGGGAAAAGGACACCGGGATTTTGTCCTCTCGGCGAATCTCATCTTCGCCCTGGCCGTTCTCATCGTCCTTTTCCTGGGATATCTGCGGGAGTTTCCCGTCTACGTGAATGTGGCCCTTCTGTTTTTTGTCTTGGACGTTTTCGTCCGCTACTTCGATTTTTTCTGGGAGCTTTTTCCCCGTTCCCTCTTTTTTATCATCGGCGGCTTAATCCTCCTGACCGGAGGGGTTCTGCTGGAAAGGAAACGCCGGAAAATCTTGGGCTCCTTCAGGAAACCAGAGGATGAGGATTAAATTTTTTCTTCTGATACTGCTCCAGATCCTGATCCTGGCGGGGATGATCGGCTACCGCCATTACTGGGTTGAGACGGGGGAAAAAATCATGCTCCGGGTCTCTCCCGTGGACCCCAGGGACTTGTTTCGGGGGGACTATGTCCACCTCGCTTACGAAATCTCGTCCCTGGACCTGGATCGCCTATCGGTCAAAGAGGTTTTCCGGCCCAGGGAAAAGGTTTATGTCATCCTCGAAAAGGAACCGGATGACACCTGGAAAGCGGCGGGGATAGCCAAGAGCCTGCCTTCCGGGAAAAAATTCATCCAGGGCATGGTGGAATTCGAGAAGAAAGACTCCTCGCGGTGGGAGATCACCTTGAAGGATGACCTCGGGAATCTCCACCCTCTTTCCCCCCGCTGGTGGTCTGAGATGCACCCGGGAGGGCGGGTGACCTTCTGCCTGGACCGAAGGGGGCGGGTCACGAGCTTTGCCAAGGAGGAACCTTCGCGAAAAGATCCCTGCCGGGGAGGGCCGTCTCTCACGGGGGTCATCGCGGACATCAAGGCGACCCCATTCCGGCTGCTGCAGGTGGAATACGGGATTGAAAGCTTCTTCGTCCAGGAAGGGAAGGGCCGGGACATCGAATCCGGCCGGGCCGGCCAGGACCTCAGGGCGGAAGCCGTCTTGCGCAAAGACGGAAAAGCCATGCTCAAGTCCCTGTGGGTGGATGGAAAAGCTTTTCATTAGGCGTTTAGCGCCTCATTAATACAAACATGTTTGTAAGAACGGAATATGCTTCATCGCCGGGCCGTAGGGGCACGATGCATCGTGCCCCTACAAGCGCACCGGGATCCCAGGAGAAGCCACTTTTCCCGCGCCCAGTCGCGGGAAAAAGCCTAGGCGCTTAGCGGCTAAATTGACGCCAAAATGGGCGCAAATTGTAGGGGCAACCCTGCGTGGTTGCCCATCCTTCGGGCGGCCACATAGGGCCGCCCCTACAACATCCTGTTTGGTTCCGGCTATGTCGGGTTAGGATTTGGGGGGCTTTGAAATTCTGCGGCGGCCTTAGTTACCCTTTCAGGTACTTGTTAAACCACGCCAGGCAGCGGCCCCAGGCGTCATTGGCCGCGTCGGCCCGGTAGCTGGGCCGGTAATCG
>Ga0315295_10002198_pt1 | contig 16583 bp, 15 predicted proteins | sample YL17G14_0_MG_FD_204453 | JGI IMG/M metagenome (GOLD analysis project Ga0315295, IMG submission 204453) | Sediment microbial communities from Yellowstone Lake, YNP, Wyoming, USA - YL17G14_0 | ecosystem: Environmental > Aquatic > Freshwater > Lake > Sediment | place: USA: Wyoming | collected... | reverse complement strand
TTATTCAGTGGTCAGCAAGAGTTCTTTAGACTACTTAAAATGTTTATATAGAATTGGGCCCCATCAGTATTTGTTAGGGGCCACGTCCTCTGACATATAGCGCACTGCTAGGGCTGGAGAGCACTTTGACACCAACCGTTCTCTCCCGCCCATCAGCGCTAGGAAAGATCTCTTATCTCGGAGTACCGCGAGTTACTCTCTGAAACGTAGACCGGACAGGGAAGACGACACACACCCGGGTTTCGTACAGCGCCCGGGGTCTTCCTTTCTTTTATTCATCATTTCCAGAGACCAACAAAGCCTTGGCTCATTTTGTTCAGAAATGTTCATATACCGTAGTGAAGAAGGCTTTATAAGCGACGGCGCCTTCTCTGGATCAAACCAACACTTTAAAGTCCCCCATTTTACCATCTGGCTTCAAATTAAGCCAATTGAATTTTTCTAAAAAATATGTTTATATATTATGGGACCTAACATAAGAATACTTAAGGGGTTAGATTGATATTCTTGAGGACTTGACCAAACTCATATTAACATTTGTAGTAGTTCTTTTAGTGGGGTTAGTTGGCCTCGGTGTCTCTCAAAAGGCAACTGAGACAGTTGTTTTTGGTCCAGATGCCACTTTTAATTCAACTGCCCTAGGTCTCGAGGGTTCAGTGAATGATGCCTTTGACTGGATTCCTCTCCTGATCTTGTGTGCCGTTGGAGGAATTGCTCTCGCTTACGTATTCGGGTTCACTAACTCCTTGAACCCTAAGTAAAATTTTTTTGGTGGTTGAAGAAATATGACTCCAGAAGAACGGCAGCGGCGTGCTGAGAACAAAACAAAGAGACGCTGGTCCAAGAAGAAACCAGGCGAACCTTGGCCCGGATATCAAAGGTCCTTAGAAACCCGGTTGAAGATGGGCGAAGCCGGTGAGGGTAGACCAGGACCGAATCTGGGGAAGCTCCAGTCAAAAGAGACTCGAGAGAAGAATAGGGATAGTCACTTGGGGGTACCAAAGTCTGATGCTCATAAAGAAAAGCTGCGTGCTGCAAACTTGGGAAAGACAGGACCCAACCTAGGTCGGGAGTTTTCTCAGCCATGGCGGGAGAACTTGAGTGCTTCGATGACTAGAGTATATAAAGACCGACCTGGATCAAGGCTGGGGGCAAAACACTCAGAAGCAACTCGGATTAGAATAAGTGCTGCTAAGCAGAATATTCCTGTTGAAGAGTGGATAGCATACCATAAAGCTCATCCATACTGTTGGAAGTGGGAAGATAAGGGTCTAAACATCAGAAAGAGGGTCAGGGCTTTTTGGGGTGGAAGGTGTGCTTTTCCTGGGTGTGGAAAAACTAGGATAGAGAATAGGGGAAGATTTCTAGATGTAGACCACCTTAGCAAGAATAAAGGTGCTTGTTGTACCGGTGAATCATTTGAGTGGCTTTTTGTTCCTTTCTGCCATGATCATCATGCCGTAGTAGACGCTCATTTGGATATCTACGTTCCGGTCTTTAAGAAACTTATTGAGGAAAAGTATGGTGGAAAAAGCTATTATTACTTTGAAGAGTGGAAAACTTTGTTAAAAGAGGGGAAGCTGAGGACCGAAGATTGGGGCCGGCGAGACGGGAAATGAACCCCAGGAAAGGTTCTTATACCTCTGATGAAGAAGCCTTTATAAGGGACAAAGTTTCATACTGATCCAAATAACCTTTTAAAATCCTTAATTTTCCTTTCTGGGCATTTATTTACGTTGTTTGGGTTTTTCCCAAAAATATGTTTATATACCATGGGGCCCCATCTATATCTACTTAAGGGGGTATGATAGTACATGCTTGAAGATTTACCTCGTCTCGTGATCTCATTTGTAGTAATTTTGCTCGTTGGCGTAGTTGGCCTCGGCCTTGCCCAGCAAGCGATGGACACAGTGAAGTTCGCACCTGACGCAACTTTCAATACGACTGCACAAAACCTTGCAGGCTCGATTGATGATGCATTTGGTTGGCTCCCCATGTTAATTTTGGCCGCAATCGGTGGGATTGCGATTGCCTACGTGTTTGGATTCACCAACATCATGAACCGCCCGCAGTAACTTAATTTCCAGGACCAGGATCCTCGGACCAGCGGTCATGAGAACGCCTAGAAATGGGGAAATCTCTCCCCATTCTCTTGGTTAAGCAAGATCTTTTCTCAGTTTTCTTCTTTCAAGGTACTTCTCCGGGACCAGAGTATGTGTGGGTTTTCTTAGAGGTTTGTTAAACAATGACTGACTTTTTTCAGCAAAAGGAATTTAAAGTGCTATTTTTCTATTTTGAGTCCAAATTAAGCTCTGTTTTCCCTACCTCCAAATAATTCATAAATAGGGGAAGGGAGCATATTATAAATAAGAAGATAAGAGGGGGAATTTATGCCGAATCCATCATTGACTTCAGATCTTGATTACCCAGACGTCGATAAGATTTTAACTGATAACGAATTTGTCAACTTGATCAGAGACATTACTGATCTAGCTTTGCGCAAGGATCTTGACTTCTATTTGTCAAGCAACCCCCTTACCCATAAGGCAATGCATAAGCTCAAGATCTATTATCGAGGGGTAATCAATATGGGGATGGTGGTCTCCAACATCAAGGGTCAGAGAGAGTTTGAGAGACTTACCGACAAATATAATGTTCTCAAGGTAGAAATCCCATTGGGTCTTACTCTCTATGATATGAATGATACTTTTACCCACGTTGTTGATATTATCGACCTCAACTTCCTGAACCAACTCTACCGTGCTGCAGGTGGATTCCACATGCGCAGGATCGGCACTCAGACTTCTGAGGCGTTGGGCGACTCCGGTTCTAACCAGGGTCCAGATGAGCATGAGAGGGATACTTGGAGAAAATTCAACTTTTTAGGGAGGGGATGATAGATGGGCAATATCATAGTACCTGAAGAGATTCTTCTCTGGTTGATAGGGCTGGACATTTTTATGGTTGTCTTACTTTGTCTTACTTATCACGTCTACCACTCCTCAAAAAGACCGGCACCAGCAAAAGAAACAGACAGTTCGGGAGTGGCCTAACATGTTAATGTATATTGACTCCAACATCATGTGGGGTCTAGTAGGGACTATTGTGATTCTAATCCTGGCTCTTGTAATTGGGTATATGAAAATAAAAAGGGAGGCCCCTGAAGCCTTCGTCTTGATGAAGGCCAGGGCCAAGAAAATCCCTGTTATCATGATGCATTACCCAAACAACGTCACTAGACTGGTGTTTCCACAGCTTGAGTCCCGTGTGGAAGATATCGCCAACTATTTCAAGGCAGACGGTATCTATAAATTCTGGGATGCTTCGGGACAGAACTATGAGAGACTGAATGGTGATATTACTCTCTACCATGTATTGTCCAACGTTCCTGAGACAGTCAACCATAAGATTGCGGCGATGTTGTCCCAGGTTGAGGCTTATTTGAAGAATGAGGGCCACTCAATCGAGGGAATACAAGATCTATTTTTCTACGTCATTGCTGAACTGGAGAAAGAAGAGTCCGATGGTGAGAAGAAGACACTTGCCAAGATTCTGAAGAGCATCAACATCGACGATATAGAGACAAAGGACCGGCTCGAAGCCGCTATCAACTTCTTACAGGAGCACAAAGAGGAACTAGAGAAGTTAACCCCATACTTTAGGTCGGTTCCGTTCTCTTTCCAAAGCATGATCAGGTCCTGGGATAACTTAATGGCATTCACCTCTAAGAATTTTGCGCAAGCTAAAGTGATTATTGAGATGGCAGTGAGAAGAGAGAATCAATACACAACGAGTCAGGTGCTCCTCTATGCTTTTGGCACAGTAATAGTCCTTGCAGGGCTAGTTTTCGTATTTAAAGCCATGGGTTGGGCATGATTTCTTTGAAATACAAGGAATAAGTTATGGAAAATCAAACTGAGAAAGAAAAACACCAAAGAAAGGCTCTGAGGAAGAAGATAAAAAGGTGGAAAGCCATAGGTTTAGACACCAAAGAGCTTGAGGGACAGTTTAACTACAGAACTTCTGCAGAATTTAGAGAGGCAACTAAAAGAGGTACTGAGAGGTACTGGGGGAGTCCCGCACAAGAACATGTGCAAAACCTCAAGTCCCAGGAATTTAGTAAGAAGGGTCTGGCCTCCGCTCTAAAGGGATGGAATGACCCAGTATATGTGGATAGACAAAGCAAAGTACATGAAGAATTTTATTCTATCCCAGAAAACAGGGAAGCCCACTCGAGGAGGATGAAGGAGGCGTTGGACACACCCGAATGGAGAGAAAGGTGCTCTAGGCGTAAAGGCCCACTTGCTGCTAACTGGCAAGGTGGGATTTCATATGAGCCTTACTGTCACAAATTTAATGATGATTTTAAGCACAATGTTCGTACTTTCTTCGACAATAAATGCGTGCTTTGTCTCTATGAAGAAGTAGAAACACCACCACAAAAGAGGGCCTTCTGTGTTCACCACGTTCATTATGACAAGCAATCTCTATGTAACGATACAAGCCCAAGAATGTTCGCCCCACTCTGTGATGGTCATCATGCCATGACTAATGGGAACAGAAAATTCTGGGAAGATTTACTGAGTGAGATTATAACTGATGTTTATATTGGTAGATCTTACTACTCCGAAGAAGAGTGGAACCAAATGAGGGGACAAGTACCGGCTGGACTCCCAGAGCCAGCAGAATCAGCGGGGGCTTAAACTATGGGCGACAATGAAGAAGGAGGCTCTACTCAGACTGGGGACCAAGGAACTCCCCTCAATCTTCATAACCTCCTGATTATGGACCTAGTCTCCTTGATTTCAGCCCGTAGTAAAGTCTTATCAGAATTGAAATTTACTTCGGATACTTCACGTCAGAACTGGAGTAGATTCTATGCTCTTTTCATGGAAGTCTTTGATCTGACCAGTACAATGTTGGATGAGAAGCTCAAAGAAGAGCTTAATGAGTGGATCTCTTCAGATGTGAAAACTACCAAGGCCGCAGAGAGGCTAGTAGGTGTGGATAAAGCTGGGAAGCTTATAGATTATCTCACAGAACTGGGAATCCTTAAACTCTTCTCAGAGCCTGTGGATCCTCCATTCATGCTTGACTTCGCTGGACTGGACGAGATAGATCTTGATGTAGGAAAGAAAAAGGGAGAGCCTAAGAAAGAAGAGCCAAAACCAGCCGAAGTTTCAGAATCTAAAGAACCTGACGAAGAAGTACCTCCACCGGTTTTTCTAGAAGAGAAGGGGGTTGAGAAGTAATGCCTGGACAAAGCGGTGGTCATGGTGGATCATCAGATAAAGTAACCTTGGAGGACGTTGTCTTCAGGTTCATGTTAGATCTCTCAGTTTCAGCCTCTAAGATACGCACATCAATAGACATAGACTACCAGAAGAATGTGGACAATTATTATTATCAGGTGATGACTCTCTGGTCAATAGTTGCAGATTACATAGACCCTTCATACAAAGACCAGAGGAAGAAGCTGGTAAAGTTGGCCAAGACTAAATACGAGTCAATCAAATCAACACAGGGAGATGATAAATCCGTTCTGTTGAAGAACAAGCGAGACCAGGTAGTTGCTCTCACGTTCTCCGTGGCTTCTGGGACACTCCAGCTTATGTCGGAGTGTCTGGCCAAAAAGGGCATTCTGAGGGAGCGTACTGCTTCAGCCATAGCCGGTGAGAAGAGGCTGACCGAAGGGGATGACTCTGATATGGAAGAAGAGCTTAATGCTGAAGGACCATTACCTGAACCCGAGCTACCAGAGGAGCCTCAGTGACAACTACAGTCTCGGGTACCTTTTCATCTGGATTGTCTTTTGATCCAGTAGATTTGGCTCGAGAGAGATTAGCACGCAACCAGAATGTTCTAGCAGTTATTACTGGCCAAACGGGTACAGGAAAGTCTCTTACAGCTCTGGAATTTGCTAGACTCATAGATCCAACCTTCGACGCTTCACAGGTAGTCTTCACAGTTAAAGAATTTCTCGAACTTTTAAACATCTTAAAGAGGGGTCAGGTCATAATTTTTGATGAAGCCGGCGTTGATTTGGATTCTAGAAGGTCTTCCTCAAAGAGAAACGTTTTCTTCTCAAATATCCTGAAGACTTTCAGGTACTTGCAGATTCCAACTATCTTCACCCTTCCTAATTTGGCGATGCTAGATAAGAATGCTAGACGCTTATTCCACTACTGGATCAAAACAAGATCTATCAACTATAAGAGCCAAGTTTGCTGGACAAGTTTTTATCAAATTTCAGCAGAAGACGACTGGAACGACATTGTTCAACGCAGTCTAATCAGGGTTAGAGACCCCACCACCCACGAGAAGAGGAAAATTACTCGGGTTGGTTTTAGAAAGCCTCCAGAGGGGTTAGTAAAAGCCTACGAAATCAAGAAAGACGAGTACGTTCAGTGCATGTTGACTGACATGAGGGAAAAACTCTTGGATGCAAGCGATGAACCGGGATACCAGAAGAAAGTTAATCCAAAAACGGTAGCTGGTGAGCTTCCTCCAGAGCTTCAGACTATGGACAATAGAGTAAAGAAAATTCTGGACAGCATCTGAGGTGTTCCAAGATGAAAATAAGTAAACGGGTGGGGACTCCGATGCCTGGTGGGGAGATGAAACTTTATCCTGCTCCCTTCCAAGGGAAGCATCATACAGAAGAAACTAAGGAGAGAATTGGTAGAAGCTCGAGTGGTAGACACCCAAGCCAGGCCACACTTAAGAAAATGTCAGAGGTTAAGAAAGGTAAACCTAACCCTATGGAAGGAAGACACCATTCATATGCTACCAAGAAGAGGATGAGTGTCTCAGCCCAAGGTATCTCTGAAGAAGAGTGGGTAGACTTTAAGAAAAACCACCCTTATTGTTGGAAATGGACAGACCCAGAATTGAAAATTAAGAAGAGGGTCAGGGCCTTCTTTAAAGGCAGATGCGTGGAATGCGGGAAAGTTAGAGAGCCTGGCGGATATTTTTTGTCAGTTCACCACGTTAGTAGAAACCGTGATGCTTGCTGTACTGGTGAAACTTTTGAGTGGCTTTTCATTGTTCTCTGTAGGAAACACCACAGGATAGCCGAAGCTAATCCAGAGACTTATATTCCTAAGTATAAGAGAATGATTAAGGAACAATATGGAGGAAAGTGTTATTATACTCTGGTGGAATTTGATGATTTAGTAGAAAGGGGGGTTCTCAAGAGTTCTGACTGGGGGAGGAAAGATGGATGGTAAATCTCCCAGAAATCACTCGCAATTTTTGGACAATTTATCTCAGAGAAAGCTTTATATTACAATAAGTCCTATTAGAATTAATACAGAAGGGGAAGGTGGGTTACGGCGGATAGAAGGGCTACTCATATAGGAAGGGGTATTGCTCCATTTCAAGGGAAGCATCATACCCTGGAAACACGGTTGCGAATAAGTAAGAGCCTGAGTGGAAGGCATCTTAGTAAAGCAACACGTCAAAAAATGTCTGCAGCCAAGAAGGGCAAACCAAACCCTATGGAAGGCAGGAAACATTCAGAAGCTACTAAGAAGAAAATGCGGGAGTCCAGGAAGAGGATTCTTGCAGCAAAGGGGAAATAAGATATGGGGATGTTTGATTTTATAACCAATCCAGCAGCACAAATTGCTTCTGGAATAGGTTCTGTAATTTCAGGAGTACAAACAGGGGTAGGGAGCTACGTTTCTCAGGCTATGGGACAAGCACCAGCTGTTCAATCTACAATAGCTAGTGTTGTTAGAGCTGGACAAACCCAAGCAAGTGATTTAACAAATCAACTTGCCCTCTCTGTGAGTGGAAATATTCCCCAGAGACTAGCCCTTCAAACCCCCTCTGGTCTACCCCAGAACCTTCCCAGGCCATATATAAGCGGTAGTAGACCACAGACTGGTCTCCCTACTGTACAGCAGATGCTGCCTTCCTCGGTCCCCAGAATACAGCCTGTAGCAGCAGCTCCCACTAGAGTACAGGGTATGGGCTCTATGCCTGTTCTTCCCAACCTCAGCAACGTGATGGGAGACGTGACGAGGGGAGCAGGACAAATTTTCCAGAACATTCCAGTTCTAAGAGAAGCATATCAAGCAGGAGCCACATTCAAGGAGTCAGGATATAAGATTCCTGGAACAGAAATGCCAGACATGAGTGGTGCTGCTATCACACGAGTTACAGGGGGGCCCATGAGTATGCCAGTAGGTGCAGTTTCTCCCCAAACAGGTTTACCTACTATTCCAAGGACCGGAGCGTTAAGAGCAGAGCTTACCCCGCAGGCTCGTGTTCAGTCTCCAGGAGGCATGCTTGGAGGACTGGATGATATTTTCAGGACCACCCCGGGTCTTAAAGAAGTATACAAAGCAGGAGAGCGGTTTAAGGAGTCTGGATATAAGGTTTCTCCAGCAGTAGTTGCCGTAGCTGCTGCTCCATTAGCATTAGCCGCAGGACCAGCAGCTCTTCCAGTAGCTGTTGGAGTTGTTGGGAAGTCAGTCATAGATAAGCTGCTTCAGATTCCAAGTGGCCAACCAGGTTCATCTGTTACTAAAGGAGAACCAATCTACGGAGAGGATGGAGAGACCATAGTTGGCTATATGCCTGGAGTACCCCGAGCTACGCCAGCAGAGAGACTTGCCGGGGCAGACTATTCCCGGAAGATTGTTCCAGTTCCTACTACTGAAGTAGCAGAGACAGTAAAGAAAGCCCCACTTGAATCTGAGAAGATCAACTATTCCCGTACTGTACTTCCAGCAGGTAACGTTTTCATCTCAGATCCACGCAGCCTCGACCGGTCTCTCTGGGCTACAGGAGACAGATACAAAGTTAAAGAGACTGAGGCAGACATTATCAAGAATATGAGGTCTCTTCCATCCAGGTCTGCAGAAAGACGCTATTGGGAACAAGAGTTTGACCACTTGATGTACAATAAGATCCGGGACTCAAGTGAGTTTAATGCTTATGCTGACAAAAAGAACTACGTAGTCCCCTACAATCCATATGAAGCTACAGGAGACTTAGCTCTCTTAAAGTCAGAACTTTTGCACGAGTATCAGTCTCAGCGAGCAGGAGTTATGACGCCCAACGTCAAGTTCTGGGCCGAAGCAGCCAGGTCACCAGTATACCAAGCTGTGGCAGCAGGTATTGATCCATACTACCTGAATGCTCAGCGGAATGTAAAAATCAACCCAGTCTACGAGAAGTATTCAAGACTTCCAGAGAAGCCTATTGAGACACAGAGCTTTATAGACTTCCTCAACTCAGGAGTTGAATCACCGGCCTTTTTGGCTCCACTGGCCATGAAACCAAGGGTAGAAACACGCATGGTTCCTATCGCAACTCCAGAGGTTCTTAGGACTCAAGAGATAGCAGGAATGCCAGGAGTTTCAACAACGATTCTTGGTGGACCCTTCAAGAGAACAGCCGTTGTTGAGACTGAACCCCAGTATGATGAGTTCGGAACTCAGATACCCGGTACAGGGACACCAGTTATAATCCCAGTAGCTCCAGGTGGAAGGGTAACAGATTTATCAGTAGACCAAGAGAGGGCAAGAGCAGCTACAGTTGCTTTAAGAGTGCAGGAGCTCAAGGACAAAGGATACTCAAAGGAGTATGCAGAGTTTGTGGGTTCAAAACCCAGTGCTCTCAATCCGGTTCATCTAGCCACAGGCCTCTATCTTGGTACAGGAGAGATGATTCAGTCTACATTCTTCCCAAAAGCTCCAGGACTGTCCAAAGTAGCAGAAGGTTCTTATGATAAGGCCGTGGCGGCCAACACAGCATTCGAGGTAGCCTATGGTGCAGCTAAAGTTGCAGGACACGTGGATGCAGAGGGTAAGATCACAGATGAAGCTACTTTCAAGAACTTGGATGCCTTGAGGATTTCTGCATTGGCTGCCGGAACGACATTTGAGGGAGATAAATCCAGGTTTGAAAAAGCTCAGTCCAAGGAGGAGGAATCATCTCTAGAGGGGATGCAAACATCAACTACCAAAGGCCTTCTTCCTTCATTTGAAGACATAAACTATGCAATTTATAAAGGTGGACTGTCAAAGATTCCAGGACATACCACAATAGAGGGAAAGGATCTTACCAGGAAAGAGTATGCTGAAGTAGTAAAGAAGAAGTCTGAGGAATCACCCTATCTCACAGCTCCATATACAATCTCAGCAGCAGGCTACGATTGGGCCAGAACCCACCCAGTAGATGTGGCTATCCTAGCGGCTACTGTTCCCGCTTTCGAACTTACCATAGCCAAAGCAGGGGGAGTACTCGCAAAGACAGCACAAGGAGCTGGGTTAGTTTCGAAGCTTCCTGGTGCCGTTAGAGCTGCAGGATATTTGTCAGGATCGGCTGGCTCAGTTATTTGGCCCACATTGACCCGTGCCGGGATGGTTAAGAATGTTGCTCTTGGGGCCATGGGTGCAATGTACGCTAAGGGAGAGGCAGAACATATTTCAGGATACGATTTCAAGCCTGGAGCAGTACTTGGTCCTACTGGTTCCGCTTTCCAGAAACGCGAAGATCTCAGTGCAGTTGAGATGGAAAAGAGGGCCGGAGTAGCTTTAACCCAGCTTGGTGTGATGAGTGCTGGTGGCTATGCTTGGAGTAAGAGAGACGTTATCGGTAGAACAGCCAAAGATACTCTGGCCAGAGCTCGGTATACTGCTAGTGAAGCGGCAAAGGGCATTGAGCCAAAAATTGATAGTTTCCGGATGGATGTGGCCAACAATAATGTTAAAGACCTTCTCAGGATGAAGATAGATGACTTTAGTAAGTCAATCAAGGGAGGCGGGGGTCCAAAGACACCGCCAGGAGGTGGATCACCACCACCTGGGGGAGCCAGTCCAGGTATCATAGATGTTGATTTTACCATCAAGGGAGAACCCACCACAGGACCAAAGAGGCCATCAGGTGCAGGGGGAGCACCATCAGGAACGCCTCCAACACCACCAGGTGGAGCATCACCCGCAGAAACCTTCATGGACACAGTTCTGGGTAGAAAGAGATTGGCTTTACCAGCTGCTAAAGGAGAAGTAGTTTCGGGAAAGCCACTATCTACCGAGGCTAAGCCCTTAGCTACAGAGCCTGTTACTGGAGCAACGCCTAGGGGAACACCTAAAGTTATTGAGATGGAGTGGACACTTGCACCAGCAGAAAAAGTCAAACTGAGTCCAGTTAAAGGTCCCTATGAGAAGGGCTTCATGTGGATAGAGAGGACTGGCGGATGGGAGAAGGTTCCTGAGTATGGAGGAAACAAGGGTCCATCTACTACTATTAAGAACCTAGTCGAGAGAGTTAGGGCAGAAACACCAGCGGTCTCTGCTGCTCCCGGTGTAATAGATAAATTTAAATTGATGGAGATTCCAGATACAAGGCCAAATCTAGCAACTAGAACACCCAGAATGCCGGGTGGAGAACAACTTAAGGGGAAAGCTCCATATGTTGAGCCAAGACGGGCTCCTACCAGAGCCGGCGGGCTAGGTAAGCCAGTCCCTTACGCTGAGTGGGCAGCTGGTCCGGCTGGAGAGATGGGTGCAGCTCCAAGCAACGTTATTCCAGTTAGATCCACCCCCTGGCCTACAGAAGTACCAAAGGTGACTACTCCTGCAGTCAAGGGTGAAGTCTACACTTCTCCAAGTAATGTTGTCCCAGTTAGAGAAGTTCCATCGCCGATGGATACCATGATGAAGATGGCTCCAAAGACAGCATCACCAACTGGTAAGTTATTAACACCAAAAGAGATAGGTACTCCCATCTCAAGAGTGGCAACCCCAGAAGAAATAATAGGTACTCCAACTGCAAGACCAGCAACAGAAGCCGAAATAATGGCTATGCTCAGAGAACCGGCAACCACAAAGCCGCTGACTGTAGAACAACTTTGGGAAGCAGCTAAGCCCAGCAAGAAAGGACTAATGACTGAGAACCAGATAAGAGCAGCAGTAGTGGAAGCCCAACTTGGACACCCAGCAGCTACGATGGAGATCCCCGTCTCACAGGCTCTTACCGTGGTTGAGAAAGGTGAGTTAGTTTCTACAAGATCACCCAAAGTTACTGCATTAGATGACTTGCTACGTATCCCCAAAAACGCCCCAACAAGAGCACCAGCGAGCCTCTTAAGGGCAAAGATAGAGGGTCCGCCAGGACAATTTGTTGCCAAGGGTCCAGCAATAGAATCATTTATACCCCCAGAGGACCTGCTTAAAGCTTCTAGAGCTGCCAAAGCCCCCGCACCAGCAGACCTGATTAGACAAAGGATCCTCTCAGTGGACACTCAACTGAAGAACCTACCAAAAGAGTTTATTGGTCCAAATGGAGAGAGAATACCCACAGGAGCTACTCGACAGTATCTCGAGGGGCGTAAAGCCGATCTTAATCATGAATTAGTGACTGGATCGAAGCCTGTGAAGCCCAAAGCCCCCCCAATTGAGAGGGTGGCCGCAATAGGTGACCTCCGGAGACTTGAGCTGAGACAGAGAGCATCATTGTTGGCCGACAAGCTGAGGGATCTACCCGCTACAAGACTGGACCCCAAGACACGTCAACAGGTTCCCACAACTATTGAGAGGCAAATGCTTCTAGAGAGGCAGTGGAAAAACAACTTTGAGATTGATCATGGCTTTGCTCCAGATAAGATCGGCGCACGGACAACAGCAGCTGAACCAAAAGGAGTTAGTAGGGAGACCCTTCTCAAGCAGAGGCTGACAACTATTGAGACCCAACTGAGGGATCTCCCGAAAGAGTACCGTGGCAAGGGTGGAGAAAGGATCCCTACAGAGGATACTCGTCAGATGCTGGAGCGGAAGAGGGCGGATATTAACTACGAACTCAGAACTGGCCAGGCTCCACCAAAGATTTCTAGAGTTAAGTCACCATCAATAGTCGAAGCAGAAATACCAATGAGCAGGGAGGGTCGCTTAGTTTCTGAGATTGCTAGGTTGGAGAAGAGGATGGCAGATCCAAGCTCCTCAAACATCAGAACCCTCATGGATGCACAGAGGCTGAATGCTCTGAAATCTGATCTTGAGTTTGTCAGGTCAGGATACCATCCATCGACTGTGACTAAGGGTATGGAACTGGTTCCAGCCAACGTCCGTGCTGTGATGGTTAAACCCGAACCAATTTGGTGGGCAACACGAGAAACAGTAGCGGGGTCCATTCTTGGCACTGAAGCTACAGGGCGTACCTCTACTACAACTAGGTATAAAGTGGGTAGTAAGATTGGCGTTGAGAGAACAACAGGGAAGGTTCTTGGTTTAGATCTCACACAGGTTCCAGGTAGTATGATTCAGGGACAACCGGCTGGAAAGACAACAACCGCTACTATCATAGACAGACTCTTCAAGCAGGACTGGGCTGGGAGGCTTAGTGGAGAGGTAGAAGTTACTACTAAGACCTCAAGACATGTTATCCGCCCAGAAGAGATAGGGAAGGTCAAGCTGAAGACGGTAAAAGCCACAGAAAAGGTTAACGTACCCGGATATGAGAAGACTCTGGAACGCACCACCGTGGGTCTAGAGGAAAACCCCATTGAAAAGATGCGTCTAGAACGCGAGACTATGATCGAGAAGCTCAACATCTTCAGAAAGGGTGGTCCTACTATGACTGGACCGGGACCAGAGCCCACCAGTGCTCAGTCTTTAGCAAGGGCCTTGAAGAAAGGAGAAGCCACAAGAGGGGTAAAGATGGTGGATTCTCCAGAAAGCTTCATCAAGAAGGAGCTTTCTGGCGTAGTGCGTTCTGCTGAGCCTACACAGGGGGCAGTAGTAAGAAGCAAGGCTATAAAGGGGGTGGCCTTACTCAGAGAGCCGGTAGTTACTGTAGAGAAGGGAGTAGTAAAACTTCAATCACCTGGTTCTGCAACAATCCCCTTCGAAGGCGGTGAAACCAAAGGAGTAGTCACCAAGGACTTCAATAGAGCAGCAGGAGACTGGCTATCTGATCCTTTCGGAGTTAAAACCGAGAACTATCCCAAGGTTGAACCAAAGAAAGTAAAAGTTGAGGCGGTACACCCTGGGGAGGTAGCCGTTAGGGGTACAGGAGAGATCAAGGTAGATATGGATACTCTTATGAGAATGCCCCCAACAGAGCGGCCAGGTGTAAAAGTAGCTGCCGAGGCCCCCAGGAAAGTAATCCCAGGAGAGGGACCCCAACCACAGATGCAGCGAGAACCCGTGGTACAAAAACGGCCTTCGCTCCCATACAAAGAGCCACCTAGGAGAGGAGGACTCCAGCTCCTTACAGAAGAGGAAGCCAAGATGAAGAAGGCAGCTGTGCCTGAAGTAGAGATTGAGAAACCGGTTTCTTCAGATGTGGAGAGATTCTTAAGTGCTGTAAGAACTGCTCAAGAGAACCTGGCTAAAACCAGTAAAGTAGCTCAGCCTAGTAAAGCAGTAGTTCCTGTTGGAGAGAAGGCTTCAATAAGGTCTCAAGTCAAGACAGATCTGGCGAATCTTGCTAAGGAATCTGATCAGTACATAGCAAGGGAGCTAGACTTTTATCAGAGAAATGCTTCACAAAACCCCAAGTGGAAATACTGGTCTGAGATGGTTAAGGGTACCCAGAAAATTATGGAAAGTCGCAAATCAGATGTTATTGGAAGGGTTCTAGGGGGTTGGTATGAGCAGGGTGATACATATCTCGTAGATTCTGATGTTCATAGGGCTTTGACCAAGTACAGTAATAAAGCCTTGATGGAGATTAGCGACAGTGCTGGCGAGATTTCCTGGAATACATTTGATACAAACCTACAAAGATTGGCTACTAAGACCAAGGATCAAGCTCAGATTATTCTTTGGGAGCGAGAATCAACAGGTTTATCACAGAAAACTAAGCCAGTAACATCAGTAGCTGAGAGAGCAAGACCCAGGACAGTAGAAAAGTATAGGGAAGGAACTAAAGCGGTCTCCAAGCCACTAGTAGAGGGCCAGTTACCTGCCACAGTCAGGCCAAGGACTATGACAGGTAGTGGTAGAATTACTTACCCAGTAGTTAGAGTTCGACCGGGAGAAATTGTAGGAACAGTAGAATGGGTTAAACCCACTACTCGGTCACTCGAGGGTACAAAAGCTGCTGAGAAGCAAAAAGAGACACCCATAATAGTCCAAACTCCTGAGAGGAGAGTTGTTCCCGATGTAACACCAGTTGAGAAGGTTACTCCAGCGGAAAAGACGGATACAATAGTTACACCAGTGCCCCACATACCCACACCAACAGTGCCAGAAACCCCCACCAAACCAAAGCCAGTAGTTCCAGGTGGTCCAGTTCCAGTTCCCGGCTGGGGTGGAGACTTAGGCGGGGGAGGGGGATCACCACCTGCAGGAAGAGCTAAAGGAGTCTACGCCTTCAGGGAAGTTTCTCCAATCATCACTCCCGAGCAAATTCTTGCCAGCATATCCGCAGGGGCCCGCAAGATGATTCGAGCGGAGACTAGGACAGGTGTCGGAGTTGCAAAAACTTCTACCCCCACTGCTGTCTCCAAGCAGCCAATCAAACCCCAGCCCAGAGAAGCAAAGACTACTTCCAAGCCCCAACCCGTGGCTTCCAAACCCACTAGGAGAGAGATTCCAGGAGATATTGCTTTACCCCAAAGTATCTGGAAGATGACTCAGCCTTCCCAGGCCAGTTCTATGGGTTCGGTTAAAACAGCCGGTAAAAAGGGCAAAAAAGCAAGAGGTTGAGGGATTCTAATTACTGAGACGATTTGGGGCCAGAATGGAGGATCCAATTAAAATAACCTAAAGAGATATAAAGTATATAACATCTTTTAGGAGATGAAAAGGAATGGACCAAGAATCTATTGAGAGATTGAAAGCAATGCTAGATGATGCTTCGGATGCCACAGTCCTCGCTAATCTGCTACAGCGCTTTGGCAGGGAAATGACCGAAACCGAAAAGAACACCATGCAGAGATGCATCAATGATCTGATGTCTGATGCTGTTGCGGTTATGGGTCAGCAAGTGGGCCCAGAAGTTCCATCAGCCGGAGGAGAAGATGAACAAGGTCTTGGAAGTCAGGAGCCAGAAGTTCCAGAGGTGCCAGAACCTGCTGAAACCCAACCACCCCAGCCGCCAGCCGGTGGAAAGAAAGGTGGAAAGAAAGGCTACAGTTAAGACAGGAAGATTTGCTGTGAAACCACTCAATGAAGCCGCAGTAGGAGTTATCATCTATTTGGTACTCATGCTGTTATTTTTTGCCTTCTTCTACATCTTAATCGGAGGGATACAAGATGACTGGTTTAATCAGCAAAATGATCAGATATCAAATCCCAGAATCGTTGTCAGCCACGAAAGACTGGATACTATGTCTGCACTCCAGAAGTACTGGATTGCTCTTCCCATAATTGTACTCATTGGTGGCGGATATTTTGCCATTAAAACGGCTTTGCGCGAGAAGTCTGGGGAGGTCTTCTGATGGCTGACGGCGAAGATGTAAGTCTGGTTACCGCCACCTTCGTGGTCATGGCCGTAATCTTCGTCTCCGTGGTTATTGTGGTGGTAATTGGCCCCATAGCCGACATGGCCGATGCGAAGATTAGTGAAGGCGATAGTGCTCGTGCCTTACCGAATGCTGCAGATGTTATGCATCAGGTTCATCA
>Ga0315295_10002197_pt1 | contig 16595 bp, 26 predicted proteins | sample YL17G14_0_MG_FD_204453 | JGI IMG/M metagenome (GOLD analysis project Ga0315295, IMG submission 204453) | Sediment microbial communities from Yellowstone Lake, YNP, Wyoming, USA - YL17G14_0 | ecosystem: Environmental > Aquatic > Freshwater > Lake > Sediment | place: USA: Wyoming | collected... | reverse complement strand
AGCAGCGATTGCAGAGCATACCTCACGCAAGGGCAAGCTAGCAGAGCATAGGATAGCCCATAGGACAAAGAACCTATGAATGCTAGGCCTAGGTACTAGCAGCTAGGCTAGCAAGGCACGTTAGCGTGCATTGGTGCATTGTAGGGTTAAGAGACTAGGGACTAGTCGGCAGACACAAGAGGGAGTCTACCTCAGGCACGCTAGGTCTTAGGACTCAACAGAACAAGCGACAAGGGCTAGCAGCGTAGGGTATAGGGTCATACAGGCAAGCTAGACTCACCTATCCAAATTAGCCCTTACTACCTACGCTTGTATCTGATTGTAGACAATCCTAAACAAGTATGTATCTAAAAGGATAAGCGTATCAGCCACCTATACCCTAGTCAACCGTATGAGCAAAGCTATGCCTGCAAACGAAGCAATAGGGGGCATAAGACTAGCACTACAGCTCTCTATATAGGGTCCAGCTATGGTAGGTCCTAATCCTGTATCAAATTGTGAGGTCTATTTGATCTTTGAGTATTTGAGGCAAAAGATGAAAGCAAAAGCGCCAGGTAATATGCGATCAGAGGATGAACGTGAAGCCTACAAACTGCTATAACAAATTCTGATAGCCTTTTTGATCTCTTCCCTTCTGTGTAGCGGGCGCGGAGGGGGGGTATTCCAACGGCGCGGGGTTTCCTATTCTGCGGTCGCTGAAGGAGAAAGGGGGGGGTCTTTTTCTGATGGGTCCTTTTATTCTAAGGAATCCTTTATCTTATAGGGATACCTTGAAAAATTGTATCGTACGGCTGTGAAAAAAGTGATACGAATGCGAGCTGAAGGGCTTATAGGTCTTACATGGACCCAAAAGAGGTAACACCTACTGCTGGCGGCGCAGGGACCGCCACCGAGCTTCTACGGGAACTGAGTGCCACAGAAGGTAGCCTGGATGTGTATTTGGTGCAGGGGGTAGCTGGTAGCTACGATGGGCATTCGGAATGGCAAATTGCTGTGTATATAGATGAGAAGGATGCTGCAGAGCATGTGGCCAAGGCAACCGAGGCTTTTGAGAAGCTTTGGGATGAAGCCTCTGGCGAAGTACCAGATGATAGCTATGGATACGGTATTGATTTCAATAAGTACTCGAACCTATCAAATAAGCTATTGACTGGGGAAACTGCTAATCCTTGGGATCCCTACATGCATGTTGACTTTACCGGAACGAAATACAGTTACCGTAAAGTTCGATTGTTTGCTTCTTTGACACAGCCTCAGCGAAAGAACCTTCAAAATGAAGACACCTAAGACGCTACTAGGAATTCCGGTTAGCAAGCTGAAGAAGATGACGTGCTACCTGACCTACGAAGGAGCTTGCCATCTCTATGCCTGTGAGGAAGGCCTCAAGCGATGGAAGCGAAGAAAGTGGGGCAAACTGGAGGCTGCGGAGGTGTTTTCCAAGTTTGTTGATTTCTGTCCTTACTGCTTTACTACAAACTGTGCCGACAACTTTCGTAATAGTGATATAAAGCATGTAGGTTACAAGTCCATAACTTTTGAAGTGGCATGTACGTGCAGTAATTATGTGCAAATGTACCGCAAAACTGGGCACTGCTCAGACCCTGATACTTTGAAGCTGTGCCAAGACAATGAAGACGCCTACCAGCTAGCGATTTTGCTACTTCGAGCTGTGATTGTTCGCAGTAGCCAACGGAAAGAATTTAAGGAGTTCTAAATATGAAGCCTACAGAGATCTATGTTACAAAGTACCTCTTCACTAAAAGAGGTATTCTCCATGTGAAGAACCCTGAGTTCGCTGGTTGTGTAGATCAGTATGCCCGCAAAGCAGGTGTAGGTGTGTTTGGCGACAAGTGGTATATCACGCGGGAAGCTGCATTGGAAGAAGCCAATCGTATGTACGAGCGACGCATTGCTAAGCTGAAAAAGGAATTGATCAAGCTTGAATCAGTTTTGCTGCTGCAGCAGTTTGCTGTTTCTGAGGAATAGATGAAGCACATCGGATTCACAGGCACCAGGTCCGACTCAGCAGGACTATGAGTACGAGGAGATCAAAAAGTGAAGATCTTCAAGTATGAGTTGAAGCGGGACTGGGGGAATCAGATCATCGTTATGCCTGCAGTCTCCATTCCCTTCAGCTTTGGGCATGATCCGAAAGGTCAGCTCTGCATCTGGGCTCATGTCATGACGGAGGAGCCCAACTGGGGGGACAGCGGTGGTCCTCACAACCCCCAGATGGAGCACATCTTCTTCATGGGTATGACGGGTCAGGACGGACCTGAGCTTCCGCTCGATGTGCTGCGGCGACCCTTGGTCAATCTAGGGACAGTGAACGATGGTGGTTTCATGATCCACTGCTTCTACATTGGAAGGGGAGCACAGAAGTGATCCGAAGGTTCCCCATTCAAGGAGGCCACCCCGTTCGATGGGCCATTGCCGAGCAAGCCTATGCCCGGTACGCCAGCTTCTTTGGCAAGGATCAGTCTATTGAAAGGATGGCCGAAAGGGGAGGGTTCGGAGTGCTGGAGCTGGACTTCTTCCTGAGTCAGTACACCAACGTCTACCTGCTGATGGAGAACAAGTGGCCACCAGAAGATGAGCCGTGGGATCGAGCCGGTGGGGACTGCATCTGCTCCAAGTGCGGAGAGAAATACTTCGATCATCCTGAGCATCCGAAGATCATTTGTTTGACTCGTCTTTGCGCAGGAAAGTTGGTGAAGCTATGTGAGCGTGCGAATCTTGTCACGGTCCAGGGCCTGTTCTTCACTCGAACAGAGATCAAAGATACCTCTGCGTGAAGTGCCACGAGAACCCGAGCGATGAGTTCTTCCACAGGCAGGAGATCGATGTAGTGATGCATCCGTTCGGACGTTGCACCTGTGCCCAGGAAGGAACCTGCGAGTGGTGCAATCGGGAGATAGATTATGACAGACAACAGACGTGAGGCCGTTTGGCTTCTGATGCGAGATGGAAGGTGGCATTCAACTATGGAGATCAATGCTGTGAACGTGGGTGGGTCAGAGGGGTGCCGTCGACTTCGGGAGTTGAAGAAAGAAATCCAGGATGGTAAGAGGGTGGGGTGGTCTGACGTGGAAAAGAGAAAGAAGGCGGGGGACACGACTCAGTACGAGTATCGGTTCGTGTCAGCTTCTCAGCAGTTGAGGTTCCAGGCGATATTTCCATTATGCAGAACTCCTGTGCGTACGCCCAAAATGATTATCAAGGAGAATGAGTAGCATGCTTAATCTAGGTAACGGGGAACGCAGCGGAGCTAGGTGCTACCAGCATCTTGTGGCGTTAATGAAGGCATTTGAAGAGCTGGGCGGGCTGCAACAGTGCGGGCTAGGCCCCGACACTATGCCAATGGATGAGTATTTGAAATTGTGCGCAGAGTATAATAGTAATACAATGACAATGCTAGCAGCCCTAGCCAAAGATCTAGGATTCAAAATTGCCAAGATGCATAGAGAGGAGAATGAGTAATGCCAGCCACGCTTGCTAACAATAATGAAATTCGTATTCGGTTTACCGGGAGAACTGATAGGAAGAAGGATGAGTTCTATGTGGCTCATGTCAAGATTCCTGTATTCATCGACTTGAATAACTCTGTTCTGCTGTTCTTCCCAGATGAAGGAGACAACGGTTTTGGTGGAGATTTGATTATCCGTAGATCTGACAACAAGGTACTCAAGCGCCCTATGCAGTCTGCTGAGATGCCTCTCGAGATCAAGAGCGAGGAAGACGAGTAAGAAGATCATGAAACCACGAATCAAGATGCACGACATGCCAGGTGACATTCCCAAGCAAGCGAAGATAGATATGCTGGAGGGGAGAGATCATCGAATCAACGTTGTTAAGGCATACAAAGCCATGCTTCGTATGAGAGAAAGAGCGACATTGAAGCGTCGAGCTGAACAGGAGATTAGGGTTGGGTTGCTAGGAGATTGAAGAAGCCGGGATGGCGAAAATGGTAGCACGCTGGGGTCTTAAAAATCCCTGGGCTGAGCCCGTGCGGGTTCGAGTCCCGCTCCCGGTATCTGTAAAGACGAAAGAAGAGGACTCATGAAGGTTATGATTGAGTTTCATATTGAAGAACAACTTTCACCTTGGGATGAGAAAGAATTGGACCTTTCAGCTGTTGATCGAGTGATTAGGAGACAGCTGGCGGGTTGGGATAACTCAATTCAAGCTTGTGTTGTTATTGATAAAGTTTTTGCTTTTAGTAAGGACGAAAAGGTTTATTAGTAGACATACATGTAGGTGACTTGTACCCAAAGAAAAATTTGTGGGATTACATAAAATAGTTTTTAGCCAAAGATTGATCATGGCCAAACATGATACAAACATAATCACTATTGAGTAGATCTACACCATAACATATGCTCTTTATGTTCCAACATTGGCACCAACCAATGACCTAGCGAGGTATTAGATGATGTTCACACTTTGGAGTAAGAACGTAGGCGATCCCTGCGACGCGGCGTGGCCAGAAGACTACAACGAGGATGTGGATGACCCAATGGAGTGGTGCAAGGAGACGCTGGAGCACTTCAACTCCACCCTGCGCAGAGGTGAGCGGCCACGGCAGTTCGTGCGCGTGGAGATCAAACGCAACAATAAGCTCCTACGGCACGAGTGGCACAAGACCAACCTCGTGACGCTCATCAAGGGGCGCGATGTCTATGACACCTACCAGTGTGAAAGGTGCGGGATGACGGCTAAGCGATTTGGGGTCGGAGCTATCACGCCCGACAGCAAGCGTGACTGGGGCAAGTCCTGCAAGGGTGCGAACCGATGAGGCGTGAGGTGGACAAGCTATGAAGACTGTTATAAATAGAGCACAAGAAGCACAGATCATCAAAGCTTTGAGGCTCGCGCTAGATGTTTCAGGGTATGTTATTAGATTGAATGATGAGGTGCTTATACGTTTGAACGGTGTGGCAGATGGTGAATTGTTCATGTCAATGTCTTGCCATGTGTACAGAATGAAGAAAGACCCTACCGATGCCAAATAAGCCTGCACGGAAGCCGTGTACCAAAAAGCTAATTGAGCATACTGTGCAGATTCCATTAATGGACGGGTGCTTCCTGTGTTTGCAAATTAACAACATGGCCAATAGATGGACCATTGGCTTTCCTAAAGATAAAGCGGTGTACCCTATTTCCGAAGAGACGGCCAAGGTGTTAGCACATCTTGCTAGTGGCAAAGTTCGGGCAGGCTGGAACAAGCGTACATTGTCTAAAGAAGAATTGGAGGTGTTAGAGGAGTTCAAATGCTTGCAGTGCGCACCAAGCAAGCAGGAGCCTGCACCTATCCAAGATAACGTAGATAGATTCGTAACAGACATGGTGAAAGTGTGGGATACTAGTCAGTCTCAGATAAAAGAAATGGTTAGTAAGATAAATGAACTTCTTAGTGCGGTTGAATTTCCTGTTATGGATGGTATTTTTTCCTTGGTCCTAACAGCACTTTTGGCGTCAGTTACTATAGGCGCAAGTGGTCCACATGTTGCTGGACTTGCTCTTAAGATTGCCGAACAGATAAAAATGACTGTCGAATCGACACCAATTCAGCATACTGCTGGATTACCAAATTAGAGGAGATTTAGATGCCGAAGATTCTGCAGAAAGATTGTGTATACATGATCAAGGATTCCAAGATTAAGGAGTTCGCAAGGATTGGCGGAATGAGGGTTGCGTCTGATTTTCTCGATGCGTTCAATACGGTAGTCGGTAAACTGCTTATCAAAGCATGCGTTAAGGCCAGAGAAGCCGAGAGGGCAACCATCAGACCTAGCGACCTAGCTAACGGAGAGTAGCGTGCTGCGCAAGGGGCCACCTGTCAAGAAAGCACTTGTGCCCGTACCTGTGACTTTGGAATTAGCAGCTCAGAAGGCTGGTGAACTAATTGCAGCTGTAGAGAAGGAGGAGATCGAGGAGGCCAAACAAGCGCAGCGTCGAATACCTTCCACAACGATGCGAATTTTCGAACGCAAATATCTATGGGCTTGGATTCACCAGGCTCCTGATAATGTGCTGCGTGAATTGTACGCGACCGCTGCAGATCGACATGGGCTAGCCGAGCTAGGCGAGATGCTAAGACAGTATCTCACTATGCGTGCATATTTTCCGAACAATCCACTGGCAGTCGAGAGATGTCCTTTTTGCAAAGTGACTTCCGAAGTAACCCAATCAAAGATGCCAGCCAAGAAAATGCCTGGTAAGAAGTGAGGAGCTGATGAGCGACGAGGACAAGAAGCTGGATTCTGCTGTCGAGCCAGATGACCTGGATTGGAAGGAAGTTAGCTCAGCCCTCGAACGACTGTTGGGGGCTCAGGATGCTTTGAAGCGTCTAGGTGTTCCTTTGCGAATTGTAGGACGTGCCAGTATTCTAGCAGCCATGAATCTTCAGTTGGTTGAGACGGAAGGTGACCCATTCAAGGCGACTACTTTGATCACTGAATTTATGTACAGGACCTGGCGTCCGGTATGCGATGGGCTTAAAGCAACGGCGGAAGCTGCGATCAAAGATGGAGCGTTGCAGAAGCAGAGGCTTTCTGGCACAGAGTTGGAGTCAATGAAAGCTCTGATTTCCAATATGGATATGGTTTTATCTTCACGTCATATTCTTAGTGCAGAGGAGATTGTAGATCTTCTCAAGGCTCAGACAGAACTATCCAATGTTGTCAGCGAACATACGCAGAAATTCGGGCCGATGGCTGTAGTTCGTTCGTTGATTGTCATGGCACAGCAATTCATTTTCTTTGACATGCAGGGGGACTTGCTTGCAGCAAAGACAGCTTTTTCAGATCAACAGCATGTCTTGTGGGAAGTTGCAGTAGTGAATGCACGTAGCTTGATTCAAAAAGCTGTCGAGACTGCTGAGTCAGATAAAGCGGGCAAGGATAAGCTAAATTGAGTCGTGTACGAAAGACTCCTGTACCAATCAAGAAGACTCCTGTTCCGAGAAAATCTTTAGGATTAGTGAGTGGCGATTTGGTGGAGGTGTTGTGCAGAGATCGAAATATGCCTTGTGCCTATCCAGGACAAGTGGGTAAAGTTACCAAGAGGGAAAAAGGGTTTTTTGTGGTGGTCCTGAAGTGCGGTCATATTTGGTTCTTTTCCAAAGATCAATTGAAGAAAGTTGGGCACGAGGACCAGGCAGCCTTGGCGCGTCAGCGATTAACTATTCGGTTTGGAGGTGAGCGGGATGTCAACAAACCCATGCGGCGCCGAAAAGTGGGAAAGCGTAAAATCAAGCAATATTGATGCTGTAGGCGTACGGGGGGATTGGTTAATAGTCAAGTTTGGCAGAAATGGAGCTGTATATCGTTACGAAGGTTTTGCATGCCTGTTTAATGATTTAGTTGCTTCCGAGTCTGTTGGGAAATTGTTTCGACAAGAAGTGCTAACACACACGGGTGGCGAAAGATTGTTTAGAGAGGAGTGGCCAGATGATGTTTGACGGGTTTAAGGTGTTTAGTGCCACGAAGTACGCAGACAGAGAGGCATTGGGAGACAGGGCAACCGAGTGGCTAAAGGTCAACAAGATTGAGATTAGCGAAGTGTGGGTCAAGCAGTCTAGCGACAATGAGTTCCACTGTTTGTCGATAGTGGTGGCGTACAGGAGATTATAATGGATACCTGTAAGTTTTGCCAAGCTATCGAAGCACTCCCAGCTGCGGATAAAGATAAGCAGAAGTTTTGTGTTCTAATCACAGTAGATGACGGATTGATTGCAGTGTCCAAGAAGCACGGTTGTGAGTATGAGGGGTATGAAGCTGTGAGTGAAGCAGCAGAGCTACTAAGAAATAGTGGAACTGTAGGGTATATGGTTGAGGCACCAGAAGTAGGCCATTGGGGATTGAAGCTTGTTACTTCTCTTGCTTCAGTGCGTTCAAAGACAAGATTGGGGTAACATGTACACATGTCAATATTGCGGAAGAACATTGACTGTTACCGAGACCTATGCCGAGGTGTGCCAGTGTCCGGAGGCATTGAAAGAAGAGTTATCCTTGAAAGAGCGATCTAGACAATTAGGTCGTCAAAGACAGCAGACTATTGCAGAAGCACGCAAACAAAACAAACGTCCTATTCGAGGGAAGTAATTTAGGTAGGAGTAAGACATGACAATCGGTATACAGCCACGATATTCAAAGTCTGTTCTTGAAGCAATGGAGAAGGATAAGCCTTCCAAGGAGCCTGTCTGGTGGGCAAAGAAGGGTTGCAAAGATTGTTTTGGTCGAGGTGTAGTGGGCAAAACAACCCAGATTGTTGGGGATGGGAACAAAATTATACACGAGCAGCTGTGCTCCTGTGTCAAGAAGGCGTTTGCTGTTTGGCAGGAGAAATGGGTCGAGGATCACAAAGAGAAGATTGTCAAGCCACTATCAGAAGTATCTGTCAGCGCGCTAGATGCCAATACTCAGATGTCATTAGTTGAAGAGCGGATTGAGCGGATTGATGCTTTGTGTGTGCCTCTGAAGAATGAGATTGCGAAGCTGAAAAATCAACGGGAGTCTATATTCTCTGACTTCGATCTGCCCGAACTTGAGGGTAGGATTGTGCAATGTCGGCAGAGTGTGCAGAGGGCCGAAGATGATGTTGCAGCTGTGCTGGCGGACGCAGATCAACACGACGAACAGGCAGTAACACTACACGATGAAGTTCGAAGTTTGCACCAGCAGGCCACGCACTTGCGTACTGTTGTGCAGAGAAAGAAGATGCTGGTACTAGACGAGAACGTAGCTGCACTACGTGTTACTGAGCAGAACTACGAGCAGGTCAAGGCAAAGTGCGACCGAGAATTGCACAAAGTGCAGAGAAAGATTAGGGAAATGGAGGATAAGCTAGACCGGCTTGAGGAGAGACGTCATAAGATACTCAAAAATAATGGTTTAGATCCTGTAATTATTGCGGATTTGCCTGCCTCGACCTAGCCTGCCTGCTGTAGTATTTCACTCTACCGCTTCCTGCTTGTACTTGTTGACAAAAGCTCTTAAAATATCCTAGTTCTAGAATCAGCAAGCATCCTACAGCCTGGTGACAACATGGGAGGAATTGGCGATGAGCTACAATCCTAGGGTTCACGGCAGCGACCGTCGTCGAAAAACTCGTCCAGCTATCGATCCCAGAGCTGGCGTCAAGCACAGCACTACTGTCGGTAAGCACGGTCCAGTGGGCGTAAGTCCTGTGGATGTTAGTAATCGAGTTGCTACACCTAACGGATGGCGCATTCCGTACTATAGTGGCGACACCATAGAAGTGTATTATGAGTTGCTTTGTGCTCGCAATTCTACAGGGTTGATAAAGCACGAAAAGAAAGATCGAATTATCAGAGTATTAGCTGGCCAACTATTTGTTACGCATGATGGCGTAATCGAGTCAGTGTTGACTAATCAAGTTTGCTCATTTCCACACGGGACTGAATATGCAATAGCTTCTCCTGGTGATAGTGATGTCGAACTTTTCGTTACCCAAGATAAAGATTATGAATCCGAGCTGGAGCATGTAACTGCTGCTGATGCAATTAACGCGGAAGCTGTTTATCCGTTCGAAGAATCGCATTCTGGCCTATCGCGTGTGTCTCCTGAAAAAGCAGCAATTGAGGCAGGCAAGCGGCGTGAAGCACGAGATCAGGTGAGAAGCGGTAAGAAGCCTGTTCCAAGAAGACCCAATCTTCCCGGTCAACAAGTAGCTGGGTTTAACCCAAGGCCAATCGGTGCTGGTGGTTTTGGGGACGATTAGGAGCAATCAATGAAAGCTAGTGATGTGTTTTTGCTTATTCGTCACAGCAACATGATTGAGAAAGCAGATCGAGGAACATTTGATCCAAAGATTGGAATGACAGGTGGAGGAACAGATCCTAGGGGCTACAGGCCTGCTACTGGAATGGTTCACGAACCTGTGGCACCTGGGGTTACAAGGGCTCCTAGGCCTACCACTTCAGCAGAGCATGCCAAGATGACACCACCGTCTGATCTTATGCCTGATGAGCATATTCAAGCTATAGTGCAAGGTATCAGGAGTCACGCGGCGTCTCAAAAGGCTGCCGGAATTTCAACAGGCGCACAGCCTCCTCCAGTGCCAGGAAGTGCTGGTAGAGTCGCTCCACCACCAATACCGTCAGGAGCAGGACAGGTATCAACAATTAGAATGCCTGTTGCTGGTATGCAGGCAAAGCAAGCAGCAGAGAAAGCTATCCAGGGTCAGCAAGAATTCATGGCTCCTATTGGGGCCAATGACCCGATGTACGCTTCGCCGCAATCTGATCCACATCACGAAGCTGCTTACCATACTATTATGGAAGCTCATCATCGAGAATTGGGCAATCATGAGAAAGCTGATTTTCATGCTGGGCAGGCCCAGAAGTTGATCAATTCAGGCGTGACTCCTGCGCTTGGGCATTTCAAGAACATGGCTCGCGCTACTGAAGGTGAGCGTGCGGCAGGCACGCAAGCGCTTCAGGGTCTGCGTCAAGCTCACATTGCGTCAGTAAGGAAGGCTGAAAAAGTCGTTGGCGGGTTAGGAGACAATAAACCAGATTCGGATTTCGATCCTGATCAGTTGGCTGCAGGAATCAAGATCGAACGCGAGCATACTAAAGATGAAAAGATTGCTAGGGAAATAGCTAAAGATCATCTCACTGAAGATCCAAAATACTACATCAAGCTAAAGACGATTGAGAAGTCTTTGGCGATGCTTGATAACATGGTGGAAAAGGCTGGAGGTACTCAGCCAGTAGGTGCTTTCTACAAGATGAAGCATCCGTCTGGGCGCAGTCCTAAGCCTAGTGCTTCTGCTCATCCTATTTCCACAGCTATGACTGTTACCCCAAAAGCTAGTTCGTCGATGACACACGGAACTGGAACATCGATGACAGTTCCTCATGGTTATTCTGGTATGTCATCCTCTGCGTCTTCTTCTGCTGGTGGCAAGCACCCAGATGCGATTGATGTTGATTACAAGGAAGTGTCATCCAAGCCTGCAAGTTCACCTGCAGCGTCAGCTGCAAAGCCTACGGGTTCTGCTGGGCCAGGGGCTGCTGCAAAGCCAGCCGGTAGTACAGGAGCTGCTCCCAAGGCTCCTGGGGCTTCTGCATCTCCCCAGAAGGTGTGGGGCACGACAGGCGCTTCCGCGACAGGCCCCAACATCATTCCAAAGATGCCCAGCACTACAGGCGGGCCGGGGACTGAACATCCAGGACCGACAATGCCTGGTGCTGGCGCACAGCCTGCAATGCCAGGCGCAGGTGGGGCTGGCAGCAAACCATCTGGTGGAAAGAAGCCGCAGCAGCGAATGAAGAAGCTTCCTGGATCAGCTGCTGGTGAAGGTTATGGCATGGGGGCTGCTGCCGCAGGAGACATCAGTTCTCCAGCAGGTGGAGTAGCTCCTGTGTCTACGTTGGCTTCTACGCTAGCTGGTAAAACCGATGTTCGATCTTGGCGTACCTCTGGATCAGTTCCTATGGCTCCAGGTGAATCAAATAGCCCAGCTGGACGCCAGGGAGTGATGCGTACGCCTGCGTTGAGAATGTCACTACTAAGTGATCCGGTGTTGTATCTTCGCAAAGGTATCTAATAAATTGGAGTATGGCAATGTCTGGTACGCGCAGAGCCATTGATCTTTTGAAGTCGTTTGTAGGTTCCGATTCTGACGATCTGAACAAAGCTCAATCGGCTGGTCGTTCTACCAATCCTTCTGAGAAGCAACAGCAGCGGGGGTACGGGCAAAGTTTTGCTCGATTTCCGTTAGGGCTCGGAGGTGATCCCACTCCTGATTTACCGGAGCGTGGCAGAGATTGGCATGGCACTGTGCCTGGGGTGCCTGATGAGCCTCAGGGTGATGGTGAACAAGAGAAAGATGAGGAGGCTTTCAAGGACCCAGAGAATTTGCTAGACAACAAAGAAGGAAAGAAGGGTCCTCCGGAGCCTGTTAATTTGATGGCTCCTACACAAGAGATTCAAGATCGAACTGAAGCGCAGTCTCAGCAGCAGCCAGCAGCCCCTCCTGTAGCTGCAAAAAGTTTCCACGATCTAGCAATGAAGTCACTTGCTGGGGCTCCGAGATTCAGTCCAGGACCGTTCACGCCCCCTCGCGAAAGATCATTTTTGATTGAACAAGGGTTCACTCCGGAAGATGTTGATTCTGGTGCTGTTAATATGACTCCAAGAATGCGAGCGCAGTTCAACAAAGACTTGCTGAGCGCTGTGCAAAAGGCAGTGTCTCGCCTGTCAACAAAGATCGAAGAGTCATAGATATGCTAGATTACGTTGCCATTCAAAAATCGTTGACAGTGCGGGAAGCATTTGATTCGATCGTGCCACAGGTGCAACAGTTCCAGGCGTCAACGTCTCACATTCCGGCACTTATGCGACAGGACCCAGAGTTTGCCAAGGCTTGGAAGACTCTATCGACAGAGAAGCCAAATCGTGCGCCTAAGTCCGCATTTTTTGATCCATTGTCTCTTCAATATGCTCTTGGGTACAAAGATCGTAGATACAATCTTACATACGAGACGTTGAAGCGAATATCTTCTCAGTTGTCCATTGTGGCAGCTATCATCAACACTCGTATAGCACAGATTGCATCGTTCGCTCAGCCGTATCGTACGACAAAGTCTCTCGGCTACATTGTTCGACATAAGGAAGCCGAACGGCTAACTTCTAATAGTGAGCGTCGGTTTATTCAACAGCTTGAGGCTTTCATATCAGGTTGTGGTGAGCCTGGAAGAGAGAATCCGTTCACCAGGATTAAGCGACCCAAGTTTGAGCATTTTCTTAAACAGATTGTTAGGGACACTCTTACTTATGACCAATTAACGGTTGAAGTTGTTCCGCGCAATAACGGTATACCATTTGAGTTTAGAGCTGTAGATGCTTCAACGATTCGTATCGCATCTCCGGACAGGGATAGTGGAACAGCTTTTTCTCACAGCGTTCATCAGCGCAATTTGATTCCAGGTATGACAGGTCCTGTGCCGTATCGTTACGGGAACATGTATATCGGTCAGCAGTACGGACAGCATATGTCGCCTTCTGACACAGTTCAGTATGTGCAAGTTATCAATGGGCAGATTGAAAATGTCTATACAGATCAAGAGTTAGCATTCGGTATCCGTAACCCTAGAACTGATATTTATGTTCAAGGTTATGGTTTTGGTGAATTAGAGCAGTTGGTAACTATCATCACTTCTTTGCTGTATGCTGAAGAATACAATCGACGATTTTTCATCAACGGTGCACATCCAAAGGGCATTCTTAACTTTAAGGGGGATAACTGGACTCCAGATCAGCTTGAAGCATTTAAGCGCCAGTGGGTAGCACAAGTAGCGGGCGCAGAAAATGCCTATAAGACACCAATTACTCAATCTGAAGGTCTTGAGTGGGTCAACATGCAAATGACCAACCAAGATATGCAATTCAATATATGGATTGAGTACCTCCTCAAGGTGGCATGTGGTGTTTTTCTTATTGATCCTGCCGAGATTAACTTTGACCTTCATGGTGGTGTGCAGCAGACACCGTTGTTCGAATCTAGCCAGGAATGGAAGCTGAAGGCTTCTCGTGATAGAGGATTGAAGCCTCTTCTTCGATTTATCGCTAGCATGATTAATGAACATATTATCGACCGAATCGATGATCATTTTACATTCGAGTTCATTGGTCTTGACGAACTGACAGAGCAAGAGAAGCACGACATGATGAAGGAGCAAATTAGCTCCTACATGACGTTGAATGAAGCTCGTCGGACACTCGATCTACCAGATATCCCCGGCGGCGTTGGTGAGCTTCCATTGAATCCTGTGCTGCTCCAGCTGTTGCAGTTCTTGGATGGTAAGAAGCAGCGTGAAGATGAACAAGCTGTGCAGCAACAGCAGCAAGCTGCTATGGCGCAACAGCAGCAAGGGCAGCAGGTTGACGAACAAGGTAACCCTGTTCAACAGCCACAAGATCAAATGCAGCAGCAGGAACCTCCTGACGAGCTTACGCAGACCAAAACTGCAGCAGCTCAGCAGAAGATGCAGCATCAGGCAAACAAGAATCCGTTGGAGCTGGCGTTTCTTAAGCAGAAGATTCTCAACGGTGGAGGGCAAGTTCCTCCGGATGCAGAGCAACAAGGACAGGAACAGCCAGCGGAAGGTGCGGAGCCTTCTCTCCCGCAGGGTCAGCAATACACAGATCTTGTTGGCAAGTCCAACGTGATTGACTTCGATACCTGGCTTGACAGAATGCGGAGCAAGCTATGACGAGCGTGACGTTAGACAAGAAGTACCATCACCCCGATTCAGCAATGGCTTGGGGGAATGCCAACGCTTTGACAGGGTATCATCATGCTTTATCACAGACTAGCAATAAAGATGCTACTACTCATCGCAAAGAGCATGATGTTATAGCCGATTCTAAGGAATTTGAAGACGAACCAAGCAACTCTGGCGAGCAGATGCATGAAGTTGCTAAATGGCACGAACAACAAGCAGGAAAATATCCTAAAGGGTCTGCTGAACATCATATTCATTCTTCATTAGCATTAGTGTCTCATCCTGCTATTGAGGGTCACGAAGGTCAGCGGGATTGGCATGCAAAGAAACTTTCGCAGGCAACTACTTCTTCTGAGAAGAAATTACATCAGGCGGGGGTTACCGCGCACGATGCGGCTGCCAAGGTATGGGCTGCTGGCGGAACGCACAGTGTAGCAGGACCAGCTGCCACTGCAAAAACTCGTGAAATAGATGCTAAGTTTATTGCGTCCGGACCTACAGGCGGTGGAACAGCTAAAGAATTTAGCTCAAAAGAACCTCCTATGCATTTAGGTAAGTCTGCAGACAAGAGTCCCTGGACTATCTACAGCCACGCATTTGATGAGAAGAAGAAGGATGTTGGTAAGGGTTTCAAGAGTTCATTGACCAAGGAAGGCAAGCTTCGTTCTTCAGCCGTTATCAAAGAGATGCATCATCCAAGGACAGCAACGCAGACCAGAGAAGCTATCGATCATTTATCAGATCATAGCGATACCCACACAGCAAAAGAGCAGGCTGTTCTAGAGGAACGTGTTCGTCGGGCTGCTAAGAAGCACGGCGTTTCAATGGCAGGGGCCAAGAGCCCAAAAGCTGCCAGAAGACTATTAGAGAGGAAAGCTAGAATGGCTCAGAAAGCATTGGAAGCAATCAAAGCAATCAAAGCAATGTCATCTCAGGATATCGAAGCTCAGCGGGAGAAGGTGATTGGTCCTGCAGGGCGCTATCCTGGGTTCAAGTTTTCTGATGGCAATCAGCAGATGATAGACAAGTTTGATGATCTGCTCCGAACGGCTAAGGCTATTCAAAATCCAACGCAGCTGGCTGAGGGTCATGATAAGCAGTCGGCAGGGCATTTTGCTGCTGCTCAGAGTCTTCAGCAGACTGCAAAGAAAACTTCTCAGAGTCCTAACAGTCCAGTTCCTAATTTGATTGCAGGGCACGTGGATGCTGGTAACCGTCACAGGGAAGCTGCTGCTGCCCAGAGGTCTGGGGTAGGTGACCCAAACGCTGCAACGAGATCAGCTAATATTTCATCTTTCAAAGTTGGCGGTATGGCTAAACCTGCAGTGTCTACTGGTGCTAAGTCTCCTGCTGGTATTGGTGGAAGTCCAGGGTCTAGTGGGGGTGCAGGAGCATTCCATTCAGGACCGGCAACTAGCGCCGTTAGTTCTGCAGCTCCTACTGGGGAACATATGCAGATGAAAGCGTTGGAAGCAATCAAAGCATTGTTGCCAATGAATAAGTCAAAAGATGATGAAGGTTACGATACAGTAAAGCATGAACAGGTGCACGAGCATTTGGCGTCTCACCCAGATAAGCCAGAAGCCATCAGAAGAGCAGCTCAGTATCATTCTGGAAGAGCGTTTGAGCACATGCAGGCAGCAGAAAAGGCTCCCGAGACTGAGAAGAAAGCTCACTTTGCTGCGGTCAGAGCCCACAGGGATGCTCAGCATGATTTTATGCAGGCGCACAATTCACATGTGTTTGGAGATCAGCGCAGTGAGTGGGCTAATCCTACACAAGCTTTGGATAGGGCCAAGGAGTCTTCCCACGAAGCTAACGGGCATAGCGTTGGATTGAAGATGACTGGTGGTGTGCGAGTTCCAGAATTCAAGTCCAAGTCTGAAGGCGAAGGCGTAACCAAGGCAATGACGGCTGCTTCAATGCCTAGAATTCCTAGGGCGTTGATGAACGATACGTACCGATCTGCGACAGCAGTGATGACCAGAGATCATTCTGCTATCGCAAAGGATATGCATACTGGCCCTCTTACTGATGAGGTGATTCAGGAACTTCGTACCGAGGAAGCGAATCGCACACGACGTCAGCCAGTTTACAAGTCGTGCGATGGTTGTGGACGAACTTTCATGGTTAAGAGCATGGACGATCCATGCCCTACTTGTTCAATGCGCAAATCACACTATTGTTCGAAATGCAATAGTCATTTAGTCAAGGGTCGTAGCGGTACGACTTGCCCTCTTTGTGGTTAAAGGAGAAGTATCATGGAAGTGACACTTTACTTGCGTTCTGATTTGTTCAAGGCTTCTTCGGAAGAGGCCATGCCTGGACGTGCAGCTCC
>Ga0315295_10002192_pt1 | contig 16605 bp, 12 predicted proteins | sample YL17G14_0_MG_FD_204453 | JGI IMG/M metagenome (GOLD analysis project Ga0315295, IMG submission 204453) | Sediment microbial communities from Yellowstone Lake, YNP, Wyoming, USA - YL17G14_0 | ecosystem: Environmental > Aquatic > Freshwater > Lake > Sediment | place: USA: Wyoming | collected... | reverse complement strand
CATCCTCGTTTTGGGGGGCTTTGCTGCGCATCGCGGATATTTAGAATTGCCTTGGGTAATCTTTGCTGCCTTCGTTGGCAGCCTGATTGGGGACCAGCTTTACTTTTTTCTGGGTCGTACCCACCGCGCCGCGTTTCTCAACAAGCGCCCTACCTGGAAAGCCCGTGTGGAAAAATTTCAGAAACTTTTAGAGCGATTTCGCACACCAATTATACTTATCTTCCGATTCTTATATGGGTTACGGTTGGTGGCCCCCTTTGCCATTGGTATGAGCACAGTTCCCATAGGAGAATTTATCTTCCTTAATACCATGGGTGCGCTGGTGTGGGCAATCCTGGTAGGAGCGGGTGGCTATCTTTTTGGCAATGCCTTGGAAACGATCATCGGGGATGTCAAGCACTATGAGTTTAAGATTATGGCTGCTATCTGTATGGGAGGAATAGTAATCTGGATTATCCATCGTTACCGCCTCAAGAAATACAAAATTCCTCCTTTGAAAACTCCAGAATAAATTCTTATGAACGTATTACCTATTGCTTGAAAGTATACTGGCTATGAAAGAATCTCCTCAAGCTTTTTGGAGTGTGCAACCACCTGAACTCCTGCAGCAACTTTGCACCACCCCGCAGGGCTTAACCAGCGAGGAAGCTCGCACCCGTCTTATTCAATTCGGCAGTAATCTCTTAAAACCAAAGAAACGTTTGGGTAACCTCACCCTTTTCTACGGACAATTTAAAAGTCCCATCATCCTTATCCTCCTTTTTGCCGCAGGTTTGTCCTTCTTTGTTCACGATCCTACCGATGCCCTGATCATTCTCGCCATCGTTTTTATCAGTGGCCTTCTCAGCTTCTGGCAGGAGAAGGGAGCGACAGATGCCGTTCAAAAACTGTTAGCAATGGTACAAGTCAAAGCGGAAGTGGTGCGCGATGGGAAACCAACCGAAATCAAGGTGGAAGAAATTGTTCCAGGAGATGTGGTGATGCTCTCAGCGGGGGGAAGTATCCCTGGAGACTGCCTCATTCTTGAGTCCAAGGATCTCTTCATTGATGAAGCTGCATTAACTGGGGAAACCTACCCAGTAGAAAAGATGGCAGGGGTGCTGCCACCGGCAACATCCTTAAGCCGGCGCACGAATGTGCTTTTTATGGGAACCCACGTGGTGAGTGGCAATGCCAAGGTAGTGGTAGTCAATACCGGCAGGGAAACTGAATTTGGTAAAGTCTCAGAGCGATTAAAACTGAGGCCTCCAGAAACCGAATTCGAGCACGGGGTAAGAAGTTTTGGATATTTCCTGGTAGAAATCACCTTGGTACTAGTAATTGCCATTTTCGCCATTAATATCTACTTTGCACGCCCGGTCTTAGAGTCATTCCTTTTCTCATTAGCTCTCGCGGTGGGGCTTACTCCCCAGCTCTTACCTGCCATTATCAGTGTTAATCTCGCTCACGGTGCCAAACGGATGGCAGATGAAAAGGTGATAGTGAAACGCCTTTCCTCAATTGAGGATTTTGGCAGTATGAATGTACTCTGCTCCGATAAAACAGGTACCTTAACGGAAGGCGTGGTGCGGCTTCATGCTGCGCTTGATATACATGGTAATGAAAATGAGAAGGTGCTCTTCCATGCCTACCTCAATGCCGCATATGAAACCGGTTTTCCCAATCCTATTGATGAAGCACTACGGGCTACCTCTCACTTTGATGTTTCCTCATATCAAAAGCACGATGAAGTACCGTATGACTTTATTCGTAAGCGTTTAAGCATCTTAGTTTCTAAAGAGGGGCAGTATCTTTTAGTGAGCAAGGGTGCATTGCATAATGTGCTCTCCGTGTGCTCATCGGTAGAAACTCCTGAGGGGAAAAGAGTAGCACTGGATCTTTTTGAGGAGCAGCTAGGGGAGCGCTTTAAAGAATTTAGCAGCAAAGGCTTTCGCACTTTGGGAGTTGCCTATCGGGAGATAAATGGTAAAACCAGTATCACTAAGGAGGATGAAGCAAAGATGACCTTTTTAGGATTTCTGGTATTCTTCGACCCACCTAAACCCGGGATTATTGATACGATTACCCAATTAAAGCGGCGTGGTATTTCGTTAAAAATCATTACCGGGGATAACCAGCTGGTTGCTTCCCATCTCGGGCAACAGGTAGGATTATCCAATCAATTGGTGCTCACCGGATCCGACTTACGAGAGATGAGTGATGAGGCACTCCTCACGCGGGTACATGAGGTGGAAGTATTTGCTGAAATTGAACCTAATCAGAAAGAGCGCATCATCCTTGCGCTCAAAAAAGCAGGCAATGTGGTGGGATACATGGGCGATGGCATTAACGATGCCTCAGCACTCCATGCTGCTGATGTAGGTATCTCGGTTGAAGGTGCCGCCGATGTTGCTAAAGAAGCTGCTGATCTGGTACTACTCGAAAAAAATCTCAGTGTGCTGGTGCAAGGGGTACAGGCAGGAAGGACCACCTTTGCGAACACCCTCAAATATGTATTTATGGCAACCAGTGCCAATTTTGGTAATATGTTTAGTATGGCCGGAGCATCGCTCTTTTTGCCCTTTCTCCCATTGCTTCCCAAACAGATACTGCTCACCAATTTACTGACTGACTTGCCCGAGATGCTCATCGCCACTGACAGGGTGGATGAAGAATTGTTAACACAACCGCGTCGCTGGAACATCAAGTTTATCAGAAAATTTATGGCGACCTTTGGTCTGGTAAGCTCACTCTTTGATTGCCTCACCTTTGGAGTCCTTTTGCTCATGCTCCAGGCGACAACCGAACAATTTAGAACCGGATGGTTTATTGAGTCGGTTGTTTCAGCTTCAGTGATTGTGCTGGTCATTCGCACGAGGAAACCCTTTTTTAAAAGTAAACCCGGGAAGTATCTAGTGATCGCCACACTGCTGATTATGGTACTGACTTTGGGCTTACCCTATGCCCCTATCGCAAAGGTGCTCGGGTTTCAACCACTCCCCGTATCTTTTCTTTTCATGATGGGTGTAATTGTGGTAGTGTACATTATAGCCGCTGAGATGATTAAAAAGTTCTTCTATCGGAGAGTACCTCTGTGAATGTAACTCGTTAGAAAAACGAATTTATTTCTGGAACAAAGATTATATTTTTATTGATTTAAAAATTTTTATAGTGTAAATTAACCTCTTGAATAATATAAAATTATTCACTGTAAGCTTTTTTATTTTTATGAGTCTTGGTATTATACTAATACTAATTCACGCTATGGAGAGTTATAGGTACTAGGTATATTTTTAAAGCCTTACCGCTCTTTTACAGGTAAAAGGAAGGGGAATTTCAGTGAGTACTTTTACAATTGATTGGCTGACTAATCGAAGCTGGAAGGGAATGCTAGTGTTCTCTATTTTTTTACTAATGGTGCAATCTAGTGCACTGGCTGTGCCCCTGTCGAAAAAGCCTAAACCGATTAAAGAAGTCTTCAGCATGAAAAATGTGGTGAATAAAGCTCGGGAGCTTGCCAGTAAACCATTTCAGAATCCCGCGGGTCAGCTCGCAGACTTTCTTCTTCGCATTACCTATGATCAGTGGCGAGATATCAGATTTAAAGCGGAAAACTCTCTTTGGAGAAATGAAGGCCTGCCTTTTGAACTTCAGTTCTTCCATCCGGGTCTCTACTACGACCGCTCGGTAAAGGTTAACGTCATCGGGCCTTCCAAAGTGGAAGTGTTTCCATTCTCACCGGAACTTTTTGACTATGGAGCCAATGACTTTAAATCGAAGGTGCCAATTGATACAGGATTTGCTGGTTTAAGGGTGCACTATGATATCAATAACAAAAAAAATTACAAAGACGAGGTGATAGTATTTGTAGGTGCCAGCTACTTTCGCGCTGTTGCCGTCAATATGGGATATGGTATGTCAGCACGAGGTCTTGCTATCGACACGGCTGAACCCTCAGGTGAGGAATTCCCCTTTTTTAAGGAATTCTGGCTCAAAAAGCCAGGTCCTAATGATACCCAGTTAACAGTGTATGCACTGCTCGACAGTCCACGTGCCACCGGGGCTTACTGTTATGTAATTCACCCCGGTAAGGAGACTGTGGCAGAGGTGGAGAGTACAGTGTTTTTGCGAAAGCCGGTAGCGAAGCTGGGCATTGCACCACTCACCAGCATGTTTTACTACGGCGAGAACACTAACGCCCGCCCTATCGATGATTTTCGTCCCGAGATACACGATTCCGATGGGCTGCAGCTGGCATTGAGGAGTGGCGAGTGGCTATGGCGACCGTTGGTCAATCCCTCGGACCTGAGAGTTCATGCGTTCCAATCGGACAATCCAGCAGGTTTCGGGCTTGTCCAGCGTGACCAGGATTTTGATCACTATCAGGATTTGGAAACCCGCTATGAGTTGCGCCCAAGTGTGTGGATTAGTCCTAAGGGCGAGTGGGGCAAGGGCAGTGTAGAACTTATCCAGATCCCCTCGGAAATAGAAATTCACGATAACATCGTAGCATTTTGGAAACCGGAAGCGTGTCCACTGCCACTGCAACCTGTTTCCTATGCCTATACCATGAGCTGGCATTTCCCTGCGCAGACCCGCCCGCCAGGAGGCCGAGTGGTTGCTACTCGTACCTCTAAAGGCAAAGGGCAAGATATGAGAAAGTTTATTGTTGACTTTGAGGGTGGTGAGCTTGAAATGCTCAAGGATGATGAGGTGGTTGAAGGGATGATTACTGTCGGTCAGGGATTCAAGCTGGTGGAGCAGCAGGTTTTTAGAAACAGGGTGACGGGAGGCTGGCGCCTGGTGTTTCAAATACAGCCGGAGAGGAATGAAACGCTGGTGGAAAGGGTGATGCCTGACAAAAAGCCCATTCTTGAGCTGCGCGCATTTTTAAGGCGGGGTTATAGTATACTCACCGAAACCTGGAGCTACGGAGTTCGTTTCTGATGATGCCGACCACTAAGAATCAAGCGAGTTCTCACTCACAGGCTGGTTCTGGTTCATCTCCGCAGAAGGAAGAATCTTACTCCGGTGCGGATTCCTCAACTGAAGAATGGGAGATTGCTCAGGAGAGGGTACTACTCTACCTCAAGATATTACATGTTTCTGGTAATGAGCGACTCACCCTTGCCCTTGAGGCGCTCAATCGTGCTAAGTCGAAGGTGACTGAGAGTGGTGCGATTCCCGCTGCTATGCACGCAGTGAAAGAGCTGCTCAGCGAACAGAGCAGGGCCCGGTATGGAACCCAACCCAGCTTACCTTCTCTTCTCGGTAGTAGTTGGAATGGCCTGCACAACACCCCTCCACTTAATCGTGGTTTCATTGCCCAGTGTGAGTTTGACCATACTACGGTGTGGACTATCTTTATGTACCTGGTGGAACTGTTTCTCAAAGCTATCTTTGTACCGGTACGGTTGTTGTTCCAACCTGTTTTTTTACTTCTCATGTTATTTTTATTTTTAAGTCTCTTCTGGGCTTTTGTGGTTCAATAAAAAGAGCTGCCTATGAGTCCTGCACAGTTTGGTTCATGGGTGAGGATTGCTTTTTGGCGTAGGATTGTGCTCCTTTTGCTGATTACTGTTCCCACCTTTTTTGCCAGTGGGTATATGGCCTATGTACTGCCGCATCGCGGTACCACCCGCATAGAATTAGCCATTGTCATCTTCTTCACTTTGCTCTTCGGTTGGATATCCATTGGATTTTGGACCACGTTAGTGGGTTTTTTGATGCTTGTCCGTCGATTCCACCGTTTTTCCATTCCGGCCGAGCCCGTCACCTCTGCCCCCAAGATGGGTGTGCCCCCACGTACTGCCATCCTTATGCCCATTTGTAATGAAGATACCTCAAGGATCTTGGCGGGGTTAAAAACTATTTATAAGTCCGTCGAGCTTACCGGGCGAATGGAACAGTTTTCTTTCTTCATCTTGAGTGATACCAATGATCCTGATGTGTGGGTTGAAGAGGAGCTCGGTTGGGCTCACCTCTGCCGTTCTCTCAATGCCTTTGGTCGAATCTTTTATCGGCGACGCAGGGTCAATATTAAACGTAAGAGTGGCAATATTGCTGATTTCTGCCGTCGCTGGGGACGTGATTTCAAGTACATGATCGTTTTGGACGCTGATAGCATCATGAGTGGAGCTACTATGGTGCGCATGGTGGAAATCATGGAGCAGCACCTGAGTGTGGGTATTTTGCAAACGGTGCCCAAGGGACAGGGACGGATGAGTCTCATCGCTCGCGTGCAACAGTTTTCAAACAATGTGTATGGCCCTTTATTTGCCGCTGGCCTCCATTTCTGGCAGCTGGGTGATGCGCACTACTGGGGACACAATGCTATTATCCGGGTTGAGCCGTTCATGAAAAACTGTCTCCTTTCCCGGCTCTCCGGAAAGCCCCCACTGGGAGGTGACATTCTCAGTCATGATTTTGTCGAGGCTGCACTGATGCGCCGTGGTGGATGGGCAGTGTGGCTTGCCTATGATCTGGAGGGGAGTTACGAGGAGATGCCTCCCACGCTGCTGGATGAGCTGAAACGTGATCGCCGCTGGTGCCAGGGTAACCTGCAGCACTTAAGACTTCTCTTCACCAAGGGATTGTGCCCGGTGCATCGTGCGCTCTTTCTTAACGGAGTGATGTCCTATATGTCTGCCCTGCTCTGGTGTATCTTTCTATGCTTAAGTACCGCAGAGGCCATATACGAGGTGCTGCGCAAGCCGGTGTACTTTACCAAGACCAAGAGTCTCTTTCCCAACTGGCCAGTATGGCATCCGGAGTGGTCGATAGCCCTGCTCTTTGCCACCGCGTTGATCTTGTTTATGCCGAAACTGTTAAGTATCATGCTCATCCTTTGCCATAGAGGGAAAGCCCGTTTATTTGGAGGACCCTTGAAATTAATCCTGAGTGTGGTGGTAGAGAGTATTCTTGCAACCTTCTTGGCCCCTGTCCGCATGCTCTCGCATAGCAGGTTTGTCTTATTGACACTGCTGGGGAGGCAGATTGGCTGGAGCTCGCAGCCACGGGATGACCGAGGAACTACCTGGAGGGAGGCGATTCGTTATCATGGCGGCAGTACGCTATTAGCCATAGTCTGGGGTATCGTGGTATTCATAGTGAACAGGACCTTCTTCTGGTGGCTTACTCCTATCATTGTTGCTCTCGCATGTTCCATACCCCTCTCGGTGTTAACCAGCCGAGCGAGCTTAGGCCGGGCACTTTTAAAGCTAGGTCTTCTGCGTATCCCTGAAGAGGCAGCTCCACCCCAGGAACTGCGTTGGCTTCAAAGCAACATTAAAGAACAGCGCGGGAACGGTTCTACACCACTGCCTGGGGTGCGGGGATTTGCCCGTGCGGTGATAGATCCCTTTGTCAATAACCTCCATATAGTCTTGCTACGTAAGGATCGGAAGATTTCCCCCCGCATTGCCAAACGCCGCCAAAAACTGCGGGATAAAGCGCTTATCCTAGGTCCACATAATCTCACACCATCTCAGAAAATAGAGCTTTTATATGATCCAGCATGCATGGCAGCGCTGCACCGAGCCGTGTGGGAGCTTCCCAGTCGAACCCTTGCCGCAGAGTGGGGACTCACCTAGTGCTACCACTGGCTGTTACGCACACAGATCTTCACTTTAGCATACGGTAACTCTTTTTAACTGCTCTCTATCTGAGGCGTGGTGAACTTTCAATTCGGTGGAAGAGTAAGGTGAAGCAGCTATGCAGCATTTACATTAGACTTGTGAGATATTTTTAAACTGTAGTTGATAATTTTTATGGATTGTCACAATAATAGTGCATGGGGAGTTAGTTGCTCTTGGATTCGGTATTGTTTAAATGGGGCATTTTGCCTTTGCTTATTTTTCTTGCGCGGATTGTCGATGTGAGCCTTGGGACACTCAGGGTGATATTTATTTCCCGAGGCATGAAGTGGATTGCTCCCCTGGTGGGATTTTTTGAAGTATTGATTTGGCTTCTTGCCATTGGCCAGATTATGAAGAATCTTACTAATGTGGTATGTTATGTGGCGTACGCTGGCGGTTTCGCCATGGGAACGTTTGTAGGCATTTCCATTGTAGATAAGTTATCTCTGGGAGTAGCGCTGATTCGGGTTATCACCAGGGTGGATGCTTCTGAATTAGTAGAATATCTGAGCTTACAGAACTATGGGGTTACTAGTGTCGATGCCCAGGGGGTCACTGGCAAGGTGAAGGTAATTTATTCAATAGTAAAACGTCAGGATTTGGAGAAGGTGGTGGAAATCATTAACAAGTTTAATCCTCAGGCCTTCTATACCATAGAGGATGTCAGATTTGTGAGCGAGGGCATCTTCCCCGCGCGAGAGGCATGGTATAAAAAGGGTTTTTTAGATTTGCTGAGGGTAAATCGAAAGTGAAAGTACACCCTTGGTATGCGGTGAAGAGAGGTGAGTGGAGATGCCACGATACGTTAGAAAAAGATCAAAGAAGATAGGTCTTCTCCCAGGAGCGCTGGTTCACATAGGGGTAAAAAAGACCGATAAGGTAAGAATCACTGTCTTTGACTATGATGAGTTGCACTTTGAGGAGAGGGAGGTAGCAACCGTTGAAGAGTGTTTTCCCTACCGGGATAGCGACCGGGTGACCTGGATTGATATTGATGGAATTCATCAGGTTGAGCTGATCGAGAAAATCGGGACACATTTTAATTTACATCCGCTTGTGTTAGAGGATATTCTCACCACCGGGCAACGCCCAAAGGTAGAGAATTTTGGAGAGTATCTCTATGTTGTGCTAGAAATGCTCTCCTATGATGAGAAGGGCAAAGGGGTAAAAGGCGAACAGGTGAGTATGGTAATCGGCTCAACGTTTGTCATTTCCTTTCAGGAGCGCGAGGAAGATGTATTTAATCACATTAGAGAGAGAATAAGAACTGCCAAGGGTTTGATTAGGAAAATGAACGCAGATTACCTCGCCTATACGCTAATTGATGCTATTGTCGATAACTACTACATTGTGCTTGAGAAACTCGGCGAAGAGATAGAGGGACTTGAGGGGGTGGTGGTAGATAATCCTTCACCCGGCGTGCTTAGGCAGATTCACCGATTGAAGGGAGAGATGATATTTTTACGCCGGGCGGTGTGGCCACTACGGGAGGTGATAAATGGTTTGGAACGGGGCGAATCAACGCTCATCAGGGAATCCACTAAAGTGTTCTTAAGAGACATCTATGATCATACCATTCAGATCATCGACACCGTCGAGATCTCACGTGATATCATCGCGGGCATGGTTGATACCTACCTCTCCAGTGTGAGCAACAGGATGAATGAGGTGATGAAGGTATTAACCATTATTGCGACCATCTTCATACCGCTCACCTTTATCGCGGGGATCTATGGCATGAATTTCAAATATATGCCGGAGCTAGAGTGGCACTGGGGATATTTTCTGCTTTTGGCCGTTATGGTAGCCCTGGGAGCTGCGATGGTGGTGTATTTCAGAAGTAAGAAGTGGCTTTAGACTGAGGGAGAGACGCAGAGGAGTTGGAAGTGGATACTCGTCGTACTTGTACTGATAGTACTCATCATCTTTTCTGCACAAAACTATGAGGTGGTGACGATTCAGTTTCTCTTTTGGTCTTTTAAAACAAGTGGAACTATTGTAATCTTTATTACTCTCTTAATAGGTATGGTTATGGGCGGGAGTGTGTCACTTCTGATGAGGGGTAAGGGGAAGAAGAGAGCGGGAGGGTGAGTATTTCGGAGAAGATGACATTGAACGGATCGAAGATGATTTCGGGAGAGTGTAAGCTATAGTACCGGGAGAGTGAGTAATAGACAGTATGAAAAAGATTACTTTACTTGGTTCAATCAGCTTTTTATTGTGCTCCACTTACCTCCAGGCGCAGACCGATAATCTCCGTATTACCCCCGTCGTCGATGCGGTGCAGAAAGTATCTCCTGCGGTAGTGAACATATCGACCGAAGAGATTATCAGGTCTAATCCCTTCAGGAGCTATGATCCTTTTATGGATGAGTTCTTCGGGAACTTCTTTGACGCTCAGCCTCCCCAGCGCTCCCGCCAATCACTGGGATCTGGCATCATCATTCACCCCAGTGGATATGTGATTACCAATGAGCATGTCGTTGCGCGCGCTACCAATGTTATTGTGACGCTGTCAGACAACCGGTCCTTTACGGCGCGGGTGGTTGTTGCTGACCCTGATTTTGATGTAGCGGTGCTGAAGTTGCAGACAGGGGAGAGACTCCCCTCACTTGTGTTTGGAACTTCATCCGACTTGATGCCAGGCGAAACGGTCATTGCCATTGGCAACCCCTTCGGCTTATCACACACCGTCACTACCGGGGTAGTATCGGCAATTAGACACTCAATAAAGACAGAAAAGAGAATGTATGAGGATTTCATTCAAACAGACGCCGCCATCAACCCTGGCAATTCAGGAGGCCCGTTAATTAACATTAAAGGAGAACTGATTGGTGTTAATACTGCCATTTACGGTGAGGGGCAAGGCATAGGTTTTGCCATTCCTATTGATAAGGTTCACCGCATCGTTGAAGATCTCCTCGTGTATGGCGAGGTACGTCCTGCCTACATGGGGATCAGGGTGCAGGAGCTGACCGCAGCTCTTAAAAAAACCCTTGGCTATGGTGGTGAGGGTGGGGTGTTAGTTTCTCACATTGATGAGGGGGGACCTGCCGAGGGGAAGCTAGTGCCAGGAGATATTCTTGTAGAAATGAATAGCAAAGTGATTGAGAGTCAAAGGCAATTTGCAATACTGAACAGCGGATTAGTGACGGGAGAAAAGATTCAATTTAAAATTCACCGCAGTGGTGAAGTTACCATGGTCTCTTTGGTAACGGCAGAGTATCCTCTGCAACTCGTTCCAAAGCTCTGCGGGGAGCTCCTGGGCATTGAGGTTAAAAACGTGAGCAGCGGCGTGGCGGTAGATCGGGTGAATCCCAGTGGCCCTGCCGGTACTATTGGGATTAAACCAGACGATGTGATTTTTCAGATTGGTGACCGTGAAGTAAAAACGGTTAAACAGTTTAATGAAGCGTTAATACGATATCGCAATGGCATCTCGATTTTTATGGTAGTAGGCCGTGGCCGTTATGCCTATCGGGTAGTGGTTCCTTTAGAATAGTAATTCTCCTTGTTGCGTGCAGAAGATCACTTCTCGACTTCCTTAAAAATTTCTCCTTAATTATTTTACTTCACCTCATCCACTCCGGTCTCCTCTATAGCCGCTCTCTCAGCACTCATCCCTCGGTACTCAGCACTCGCCATTCACTATTTACGATTCACAATGGTGGATTACTCTATCTCGTAAGTAATATTCACTCTGACTGAAATTTTGTTTTCACCGGTCATGATTTCCGGTGCTGCTGCCTCACCTTTACCCATAGCAGATTCTGCCATCGCGATCTCATACTTGGCAACATGAGGCATCTCACTGCTCTCATTAAAGTTGGTAACTCTGACCAAATCAACACCCAGTTGTGAAGCGATTGCCTTAGCCTTATCCTTAGCTTTCTTGATGGCTTCACCTCTGGCTTTGGCTTTGAGTTCATCCGGCTGATCAATGGTAAACTGTAAATCACCGACTTGATTGGCGCCGGCATTGGTTGCTGTTTCCATAATCTGACTGATCTTCTGCATTTCTCTAATTTTTACTTCCAGGGAATTGGTAATCTCATAGCCAGCCAAAATTCTTTTGCCCGTTGTTTCAAAATATTCATAACGGGGATACATAGAGAAATGGGAAGTCTTTACATCTTTATCAGCCACGCCTTGTTTCTTTACTTCCTCAATCACCTTATTTACCCTCTCGGTATTTTCTACCATTGCTTTATCAATGGTGGTAGCTTCATTGACCACTGAAAAAACTGCAATGGCTAAATCAGGTGTAGCATACACCTCACCTTCTTCTGAAACAGTGATAGTGTTTTTTGACTTAATCTCCTGACCACTATAGGTGCTCTCTTTGACTTTTTTTTGAATATCCACAACCGTGGATATGACCCAGGTGATCAAAAAAATACTCACCGCCACTACCAGGAAGGCAACTAATCCTCTATTGCTATCTTTCATCTGAAAATGATTTTGAGTATCCATATGGTTATCCCCCACTCAAGGTTAAGGAGTTGAAAAGTGTAGTTTGTCCATATTGTGATATCTCTAGGGCATCAAGGTGGATTAAGAAGTTCTGGAAGTTACGGAACAACAAGTAATAGGTTTACCAATTTTCATAACCGGTTAATTCTACATACGCGGATCCGCGTACTGGTGTATCACCAATGGTGCCCTCTACCGAGCAAAGACCTTCCCAGTAGTTGGGCGTGGTGACATCATAGATGCTCTGTTCATCAAAAAGAGGTTCCACCTGAAAATGAGCGTCGATATCGGCTACCTCCACTATCCAGTCAATGGGGTAGGTGCAATTACCCTTCTCATCCTCATAGGTACGAGTTGCGCGTAAAGAAAACTCTTCACCATAGGTTACCGATCCGGTGTGAGGTTGATAGCTCCAGTTCGATCTAACCACGTGATCACTACTATCCCTGAACTGAAAAAGCATTAACCCGCTCCCACCCTCAAGCCTCAACGAAAACCAGTTCCAGATTACTCCAAATGGGGTAAAGGTACCCCACTGGTGATCCATCCAGGTACGGCCAGAAGATAGGGAGTGCTCACTATTGTTTATAGATATTTTCCCCGCAGTCTGAAGATTGGTGAATGAATAGTAGTAGCAACTCATTCCATCCCCCATCTCTATAATTCCCTCTTCTCCATGTGGTAACACATCCGTTGATGGACTCAGCGTCAAATCGACAGCCATATTTCCTGCGTCGGCTTTAATGATAAAGCCTTTGGTTTCTGAAAAGACATAGGAAAAATTACTAATCTTTATCTCTGGTATGCCTTCCTCAATACCAGCAACCGGGGGAGTGGTTTTTACTTCGACAAACGTGTGCTCAGCAGTCATCGGGTTACTGATGGCCAGATGCCCCAGGTATATAAAATCAAGGTAGGTGCAATCCCACCCCCTGAAGATGGTGAATTCAAAACCAAGTGTCTGCCCCTCTGAAGTTACGATCTCTCCGGTAAAATACCACCAGTCAACGAGTGAATCTAAGTGAGGACCGTGGTCGTAGGGGAAATCAAGTGATCTTTCCTGTACGCTACAACCGTTCACTATGCATACGAGCGCAATTATCACAGTAGTGCTTATAAGGGATTGTTTCCTGTTCATAAGAATCAGGAGCTGTGGGTTACGGGGGTGGGGAGGATTACACTTTGTATCAAGTAGATGAAGGCAACGATATAGGCGATCGTTTTGGGAACCATACTAAGCCCGAACATTTGGTTATAGAGAAGAAGAGCTCGCGTGAGGACAAAAAAGAGAAACGAGAAGAACATCATAACCCACATAGCCATGATGGACATCAGCAGCGAAGAATTCATCTGTGTACTCCTTCTCTATTATGCGCTCGGAGGCTCACAGCGATTGTAGTAGCATCACTATATAGTAGTTTCTCTTAGCGCGGGAAAAATGTCAAGGTGAATGAGTAATGAATACTGAGGAAGGAGGGAGAAGATAGTCAACAGTACACAGTTGATAGTCCATAGAATGTATGATGTAGGTTATAAGTGAAGGGTGGAAGGTGGTGTGCCTTTAATGGTGGGCTACACTGTTTATGTGTACAGGATGTTCAGGGAAAAAGTAAATCTGGAGGAGGGGTATTATTAAGGTATGATGAGGAACAAAGGTAGCTATGTTTCAATTTCTCTCACTGCTTTAAAACTTCCCCACACCGCATCCATAATCCGTCCAGGCGTAATACAATCACCCACATTGAAAATGTTGCCTGAGGTGTTTGCCAGTGACTTACTGAGACCATTTTCGGGGATGAGACGACCTGCAAACACCGCACTATCAACTGCAATCTTCTTCTCAGCCCCTTTTTGATTGACTACCACGCCGTCATTCTCGATCTTTATCGGTACTGTGCCTGAGAGCACACTAATAGTGGCAGCCTTTATCATTAAAAGAAGCATGTCGCGGTTATTGTGGTCATAGAGATCTGCAGCCAGTGCATCGGCGTCTCGCCTGGTGCTGATTGTAACCTGCTTGCCTTTTCGCGCCAGATACAGCGCAGTTTCACAACCTATAACACCACCACCTATTACTAGTATTTTTTTCCCGTACGGTTCCATGCCATTGAGCACCTGGATAGCCGTCAGTAACTTGTCTGTTGGCCTGTCGTCAAACGGGGGTGGTTCCATTTTTGCCCCGGTTGCAACTATGACGTAGTCTGCACCGAAGTTAAGGATATCCTCAGCAGTGGCCTGCTTATTGAGGACGATAGTAATCGGCAAGCGGTGAGCGAGTCCCTTAAGATACTCTAGATAGTCTGCGATATCGTGCTTAAAATCTGGCTTTGCAGCCGGCCAGAGATTTCCACCCAGCCGGTTCGAGGCTTCCCATAAGGTGACCTCAAAACCGCGTTGTGCACCGACCCGTGCGGCTTCAATGCCGGCAGGCCCACCGCCAATAACCAGGAAGGAACGTTTTTTCTTCAGCGGAACCAGCTTCCACTCAATTTCGTGACCACTGGTAGGGTTGAGTGAGCAACTGGTTGGCTGTTGGGCAATCATTTGCCACAGGCAGCCTTCGTGGCAGCCTATACAGGGAATGATTTCGGAGGTCTTGCCGCTTTGCACTTTGTTGACCCATTCCGGCTCAGACAGTAATCCTCTGCCGATAGCAATGAAGTCAGCCTTGCCGTCAACCAAGGCTTTTTCAGCTGTTTTCGGATAGTGTAAGCGTCCTACTGCGATCACTGGCAGTGAGCTGATCTGCTTTACCTTCCCAGCCAGATCTACCATGCAGCCCGGCGGCTGATACATGGGAGGATGTGGCCACCAGGGCGTCTCATAGCAACCTGCGTCAACATGTAGCGCGCTCACTCCCATTTTCTCAAGTTCCCCTGCGATCCAAAGACCTTCTTCCTCTTCTCGTCCGCCCTCAAGATAGTGGGTAATGCCATAGCGGTAAATAATGGGAAAATCGGTACCTGCATCGCGTTTAATTGCTTCTATAGCTTCGCGAGCAAAGCTGAGCCTCTTCTCGCGGGAGCCACCGTAGCGGTCATCACGTCTGTTCCAGAGAGCGGTCATAAACTGGTCCATCAAATATCCCTCGTGACCGTGCAGTTCAACACAGTCTGCCCCAGCTTGACGGCAGCGCATCGCGGCATAGCCAAAGGATCGAGCCAGCGCCTCTGCTTCTTCAGTGGTAATGGCCCTTGAGATCAATGCAGGATCATCAGGGAGAAAATAATTCTTGTTTTCTGAGGCAGACACCGGCTTTACCTTTTCGACCACGATAGGGGGTGGGACAACACGGCCAAACCCGGCGGTGAGCTGAATGCTGAGCTTGCACCCATAGGAATGAAGTATCTCTGCAAGACGGCGCATCGAAGCTAAGTGTTTGCCTGAGGCAAGGTTAAACAAATTTTTTGTGAAGGGCTCCAAGGCCTGGGAAACAAAGGTTGCCTCGGTCGTGATGAGACCGACGCCCCCGGCGGCCCTCGCTTCATAATACGCGCATAAGCGTTCACCCCAGTCTCCGTCAGGTTCGTGCAGCCCGTGAATTCCCATTGGCGCCATAACGATGCGGTTTTTAATTTCAAGGGTGCCAATACGACCAGATTCCAAGAGTTTCATGCAGAATGCTCCTTGTTCGTTTCGAGTTGCGGGTTACGAATTATATTAGCTTGCATGCTGGCCAGCTTGCAAGCTTGTAAGCCTGTTAGCCTATAGGCTTACTAGCTGGCCGGTGTGCAGGTATTGTTTACCGGCACGTTGAGCGTTGGCGGTTGACAGTGAAAGAAGTTAAGAGCCACGAGTGTTGAGTCATGAGTTACAATTTTACAATTGTCCGCTTAAGATCAGGGTGATAAGCGGGGCCAGGATTAAAGTATTCCATTCTCATAGGAGTGATCTTGAGTAGACAGTAGTCCGGGTTAGAAGGACCGTCAGGCCAGAAAAAGCCCCAGGCATCCTGCCAATACTTCTTGCGTAAACGTTCATCGGTTAAGATTTCTGCTTTTCCCACGATGGAGACACCACTGTTATCAGTGGGATGATCTACAAACACGCTCACTTCAGGGTTTCTTTTGATCTCCTTTATCTTATTAGTGTGGAGCCCGGTTGCATACCAGATAATCATATCCTTTTCAGGAGGGAGGTGGGTCATGATTCTCCCCCGGGGAGTACCATCGACTCCAATGGTAATGAGTTTTGAGTACCGGTGTCTCTGCAAAAGATCTCTCACCGTTTGCTTTAAATCATTTTTTGCCATGGTAAACCTCCTTTCTCAAAATAAATCTGTTTGCAGTTGACGGTTGATAAAAGTTATCCAATATGGATCAGGAAATGGTTGAGAAACCTGCGTGAATCAATCCAGCGCCTAAGTAGTGCTCTATCTGATTGCCATCGTGTGCTATTGCCAAATTGACCTCTGGGTAGTCACGTGAGAAATCATGGATAAGTCTTCCTTTTATACCGCTTTAGATAGGAGCTCGCTAATTGCCGGGCACTCACTATCGCCAATTTTTCCTTGTCG
>Ga0315295_10002190_pt1 | contig 16612 bp, 12 predicted proteins | sample YL17G14_0_MG_FD_204453 | JGI IMG/M metagenome (GOLD analysis project Ga0315295, IMG submission 204453) | Sediment microbial communities from Yellowstone Lake, YNP, Wyoming, USA - YL17G14_0 | ecosystem: Environmental > Aquatic > Freshwater > Lake > Sediment | place: USA: Wyoming | collected... | reverse complement strand
TCCGCCCGGTCGCGTTCTCCCTCCACCGCCGCAATCGCATGCCGGGAGGAGGCGCGCACTTCATCCATCCGCTGCCGCAGCGCCTCCAGCTCCGCCTCGCCCCGCCTCCGCAGCGCCTCCATCTCCTAGGCCCGATCCGCGATGCGTCCCTCCAGCCGCCGGATGTCCGCCGCCTGCGCGGCCAGCCGGCCGTCGCTCGCCTCGACCTCTCCCTCCAGCCGTCGGGGCAGGGCCTCGAGTTCCGCGAAAGCCCTGTGCGGAACCCCTTCCGCGTTGCTCCAGGGGTATTCCCGGTCATGCAGGGGGACGGTGTTCGCGACGGCGCCCGAGGCATGCCTCGGTGGTACGCCCGATCCCCAAGGCGCGAGCTCAGGGAGGCTTCAATGACGGGCCCCACCCGGGCGACAACCTAGCAGGCGACCGGCCACGGACCTCTCGCTCCCAACAAAGCAGCTGCAGAGACAGCCGCTCAAGACGGCATTCGTGGCTTCCCCGGCCTTCCGGCCCCAACAGCGATGTACCCTCCCATCCATCGAAGGAGGCACATTCAAGAGCGCACCTAAGGCGAGGGCGGGCAAGTCCATCGATGCTCGTGAGTCAGTGGCACGCACGAACCACATGCCGCCATGGGACCGGCATGGCTTCTCCGGCGTGCAATGGCACCTCGCGCTCCATCCAGAGCTCTGAGATCTCGCCCGGGGAACTTGGCGCCGCGGTTCAATGACGATGCCCTAGGTCCCTTGAGCGGCAATAACGAAGGCGCCGGGTCCGGATGAAAGGGATCATCCGACCCCGGCGCCAGAGACACGATCTCGTCCTTGCCAGCGCAGGCTCTTCGTCCAGGCTAGGCCGTCACCCTGGGGACCGCTTGTGGCTGCATGAATGAGGTGACTCGACGAGAACTGAAATCGCCGCGAAAGGACCAGAAGTCTTCAGACCGTCAGTCGCCATGGGCCTGGTCAGGACCGGGATCGGGTTCAATCGTGGCGCTGCCCGCGTCTGGCTGCCGCCTAAGGTAGTACCTTCGCGCGTAGGGCATGTAGCCCCCGAAATACTCCAAACGGTCTCGCGGAATCCTGTTGAGGACCACACCGACCAGCTTTCCACCCGCCCGTGTGAGCTGTTCCACGGACGCCTGCGCGGCATCGACACGAGTGTGCCCCGGACGCAGGACCAGCAGAACGGCATCGGCGTTCGCGACCAGAACCGAGGGATCGGGCAGACTCACTGGAGGACTATCCACTATGACAACATCCGCCTGTTCGCGAAGTGAGGAGAGTACAGCGGCCATCCTGGGAGAGGACAGATAGTCCAGAGGCTCGTGAACCTCGCTCCCGGCGGGAAGAACCGCGAGGCGGTCGCGGGGTGTCTCGACAACTGGCGGAGGCTCATGGGTTGGAGCGCGGAGCCAGTCCGTCAACCCCGGGGAGACCATCAGGCCGAAGGGACGGTGCAGCGCCGGGCGTCGCAAGTCGGCATCCACCAGGACGACCCGTTTTCCTCCTTGCGCGATCGCCGCTCCCAGGTTGACGGCGACAGTGGTCTTTCCCTCGTCCGGACCGGGACTGCTGATGAGAATTGTGCGGAATGGCTTGTCGGCCGCTGCGAATTCTAGGTTGGTCCGGAGGAACAAGTAGCAGTCGAGCGCGGGAGCTTGGTGGTCCAGCAGGAGATGAACGCCGCGATCCGCCGCGGCCCTCGATGATCCGAGGTCCGGGATATATCCTAGGACCGGCAGGCCAAGCCTGCGGGTGGTCTCCTCAGGTCCCTGGATCGTGCTGTCTGCGTATTCCACCAGAAAAGCAACGCAACCGGCAAGCAACAGCCCGGCCATTGCCCCGATCAGGGCGTTCCTCAACGGGCGTGGGCGGACCGGTCGAACAGGCTCTCTTGCCGCCTCGACTTGCACGACATTGGGCGTGTTCCTCAGCCTGGCCAGTCGGACCGACTCGTAGTTGCCAAGCAGATTCGCGTAGATCTGCTGGTAGAGAGCAAGCGTGGCCTGGAGTTGATCGGAGTGTGCCACGGCGCCGCCTGGCGCGCCTGCGGGGACCGACAAGCTGACTTGGACTTCCTGATACAGCGCCAGGAGAGCCTGGACCTCGGCCAACCGGTCTCGCGTGATCGCCATCTCGCTGCGCTGATCGACGCTGGGGGTCGGCCTAGAGCTGTAGAACCCAGGAACCAGTGGTTGAAAGTCCGCCTCCTCTTCGAGGTCAATGATCTCTCGCTGAAAGTTCTCGGCCTCCTGGCGCAGTGCTGCCAGTTGCTCTTCTACCTGTGCAAGTTGTTCTTGGATGGTCTCGTCGGAGGCCTGAGCCGCGTCTCTCTGCAGGCTGTCGATCTGGGCGCGGACTTGCGTGACTTGCGCGAGCAAGCTTTCCTCCAGCGACGCGAAGCGGCCCGCCAGCAAGCTCTCGTTCTCTTCGATGAATGTGCTCAGCAGCGTGTTGGCGATCAGGGCCGCCGATGAGGCGTCGTCCGCTTCAACGATAACGTCGATGAGCTGTGTGTTCTCAACCAGTCTGACCATGACTTGGTCCGGAAGGACGGGATATCCCAGCTCCTCGCCGGTCTTGTCCAGCACGTCGCTCGTTTGGAGAAGCCAAGCATACGTGTCGGCCAGCTGACTGTCACTCATGTAGCCTAGGTCCAGCAGTGGTCCTTCCGGAGCCCTCATGACCAAGACCCTGGTTGTGGCCTGATAGACCGGGGCCTGGAAATGGCTCATGAGGGAAGCTGCCACAGCCCCGATTCCGCACCCCAGTAGGAGAACCCACCACCAACGCCTCAACAAACCCACGTATGATTGAGGATCCATGCATCACCTCCACCGTCGAGTGAAAGCTTCCCCGCCGCAGGCGTTGGGGTGCTCTTACGATGGGCCCGAAGTGGCCAGGGATCGGCGAACGGAACGCACCACGAGATCGAGCCGCTCCCGAGTCATCGTGGGCAGAGAGGCAACGTGACCTCTCTTGCCGCCATGTTCTCGGCTTGAGTCAACGGACCAGCCGCCGGCGCCTGGTCCCAGTAGAACGTGCATCGGCGCAGCGGTGCAAGATGGATACACGGCTGAATCGGAGAGGCCTTCATACCGCCTACAGAACGCTCGCGACCAGAACCCCGGGGCAGCCGAACGGATACAAGGTGGCATGCAGAGGTCCCGCGCTAGCGGCCCAACGGAACGGTGAACTCGGGCCCGCCGACCTCCAGCCCTTCACGGTTCAGGTCGGGGAGCGACCGCGGGCGTTCGTCTTTCCCTTCCAGCCGCGCCAATAGCACCTGCAATGGTGGATCTCCAAACCGGGCTTGCGATCGTTCTCAAACAGCAGAATGCGCAGGGCGGTCACCCGCCTCCCCTATCGAGGCCGTCCTCTCGCAGGAGAGACACCAGGTTGGCACGGTACTGTGTGTCCGGCATACCCACCAACTGCTTCTGGAAAGTCCCCCTGTCGACATAGCCCATCCGGAACGCGATCTCCTCAGGGCAGGAGATCATGAGCCCTTGACGCTCTTCAACGGCCTGTATGAAATTCGCGGCCTGGAGAAGTGATTCGGGCGTTCCTGCATCAAGCCAGGCGACGCCACGCCCAAGCACATCGACGCGCAACTCGCCGCGATCGAGGTATATGCGTTGGATATCCGTGATTTCAAGCTCCCCGCGGGCCGAGGGATTGAGAGTTGCTGCGAAGTCAGACACCTTGCCGTCAAAGAAGTACAGACCAGGAATGGCATAGTTCGAGCGTGGATTCTGCGGCTTCTCCTCGATGCTGACAATCCGACCCTGCGAATCGACCTCAACAACACCGTAGCGTTTCGGATCTCGCACAGGATAGGCGAATATCAGCGCGCCCTCCTCCAGGGCGGCGGCCCTCCTGACAGTATCCCCAAGGCCTTGTCCGAAGAACACATTGTCGCCGAGGATGAGGCAGACAGGCTCGCGCTTAACGAATTCGCGGCCCAGGATGAATGCCTCTGGGAGGCCCCGTGGTTCGGCCTGTTCCGTGTAGGACAGTCGCAGGCCCCACTGGGACCCGTCCCCCAGGAGACGATGGAAGGCAGGTAGGTCCTCGCGCGTGCTGATCACGAGGATCTCACGAATGCCCGCCAGCATCAGGATCGACAATGGGTAATAGATCATCGGCTTGTCGTACAGGGGCAGGAGTTGCTTGCTTACAGCGAGGGTGAGAGGCTGAAGCCGCGACCCTCGCCCACCAGCGAGAATAATGCCCCTCATGCCGACGCTCCCCGATCAACATAGTTCTGAGCCAGCCACTCCTGGTAGACCGGCTGCCCACGCACACTGGCCGCCCACTCCGGATTCGCCAGGTACCATTGCACGGTCTTGGTGAGCCCTGAGCGAAGTGTTTCCCGGAACGTCCAGCCAAGCTCGCGTTGGATCTTCCCGACATCCATCGCATAGCGCCGATCATGGCCCGGACGATCGCCCACGAACTGCATCAGCTTCGCATGCGGCACATAGGCTGCGCCCGGCAGCAGCTCATCCAGGATGCTGCACAACAACCGCACCAGTTCGAGGTTGGTCTGGCCAGTACCACCACCCACGTTGTACGTTTCACCAGGAAGCCCTCTATCGAGAACGGCTTGGATCGCTGCACAGTGATCTTCGACGTAGAGCCAGTCCCGCACATTCCTGCCATCACCGTAGATCGGCAGCGACCTGCCCTCGAGGGCAGCGAGGATCATGAATGGGATTAGCTTCTCAGGGTGCTGCCGCGGCCCGTAGTTGTTGGAGCAGTTGCAGATGGTGACAGGCAGCCCGTAGGTATGGCCATAGGCCCTGACGATGTGGTCGCTCGCCGCTTTGGTGGCGGCGTAAGGCGAGTTCGGAGCATAAGGTGTCGTCTCCGAGAACGGAGGATCATCTGGGCCGAGATCGCCAAACACCTCGTCGGTCGAGACATGATGGAACCGGACCTTCTCAACGGGCAGGATCTTGTCGGTGAGCCAGGCATTCCGGGCTGCCTCCAGCAGGATGGCCGTCCCCACCACGTTCGTCTGAACAAAAGCCATCGGCCCCCAAATGGAGCGGTCAACGTGCGATTCGGCCGCGAAATGCACGATGGTATCGATCTCCCACCGATGAAGAAGGTCATCCACGAGCTTCCGATTCGTGATGTCACCATGCACGAATGTATGTCGGCCTGGATCAGGCAGATCCCTCAAGTTGGCGAGGTTGCCCGCGTAGGTCAGGGCGTCCAGATCGACCACGCGGGCGGAGGTACCGGCCAGCAGGTGCCGGATGAAGCAAGAGCCAATGAAACCTGCTCCCCCGGTGACTAGGACGGTGTCCAATCTGCGTACCTCCGTGGGTTGCGTGCCATCCGCCTTTGACCGGCTTGTCCATTCAGGGTCCCGCCGCGCTCGAGGGTCGTCACCCGACTTCCTGGGCAAGAGCACTGACTGCCCACAATCGAGTGACGGTCAAGTGACACCCACCTTGGGATCACCCCATGCCAAGGACGGCTCCCGAGCTGCTCCCGCGCTGGAGGAACCACCAATTGCGCCCCTGCCACTCCCCGCAGGATGGAGGACCCGCAAATCGCCTTGCCGTTGAGCCAGGACCTTCCCGCCGCAATAGCGGCGGCTATTCCTATTGGCAAGGGGACCTCACGCGGCCAGGGATTGGCGGACGGAACGTACCACAAGATCGAGTTGATCCATGGTCATTGTCGGGAAGAGGGGCAACGTCACCTCTCTTTGTGCCACTTCCTCGGTCATAGGCAGCGGACCGGTTGCTGGCGCATGGTTCTGGTAGAACGTGAACCGGTGCACCGGCGGGTAGTGAAGACTCGTCTGGACCTGGGAGGCCTTCATGTCGTCGACAAAACGCGCGCGGTCACAACCCCGGGGCAGCAGTATGGGCATCAGGTGGCAAGTGGAGGTCCCACGCGGGCAGCTGAACGGAAGCGTGACCTCAGGCGCCTCGACCTGCAGCCGTGCACGGTAGAGGGCGGTGAGCGACCGCCGGCGTTCGTTGTTTCCCTCGAGCCGGGCCAACTGCACCTGCCCGATGGCTGAACGAAGCTCGTCCAGTCGGTAGTTGTATCCAAGATCGAGGACATCGTAGCTCGCGGCGTGGCCCTGATGACGGTCCCACGTCAGGCTGGTCATGGCGTGAGAACGCAACAGGCGCATGCGGTCGGCGAGGTCCGCCCGGGAGGTGGTCAACATGCCGCCCTCTCCCGTGGTCATATTCTTGTTTGAGAAGAAGCTGAACACCCCGATGTCTCCCCACAACCCAAGGGAACGACCGTCGAGGCGACCGCCAGGTGCATGGCTGGCATCCTCGATCACCACCAGTCTGTGTGCCCGGGCGATCTCCATGATCCGAGGCATGTCACAGGCATACCCGCCGTAGTGAACTACGATCACTGCCTTCGTACGGCCAGTGATGCGTGTTTCGACCGATGATGGGGAAAGGTCCAGGTCGTCCTCGCTCTCGACGTCCGCAAACACCGGCGTCGCTCCGACGTACAGGCACGCCGCCGCGGTGGCGACAAACGTGAGAGATGGCAGGATGACCTCGTCGCCTTGCCCAATCCCCGCCGCCCGGCACGCGAGGTGCAGCCCCGCCGTGGCGTTGCAGACGGCAATCGCGTGAGGGGCCTTGATCAATGCAGCGAAAGCCTCCTCGAAGGCTTCGGTCACCGAACCCATGGTCAGCCAGCGGGACCGCAGCACGTCGAGGGCGGCGGTCTCCTCCTGCGTTCCGCTGTCAATGTCCGAGAGGGGGACAAGCCACTGCATGAGGTTGCTCCTCGAGCAGGAATTCCGTTCGCATTTGATCGAAATCTCGGATTGCCTGCTCGTAGTCGTCCGCCCGACCGAGGTCCTGCCAGTATCCTTCAAAGGGGAAGCCGACAACCGTCTTCCCTTCCCGGAGAAGGATCTGAACTAGGTCGGGGAAGTCCAGGTATTGACCTCGCGGGATGTAGGCCAGCACCTCCGGCTCGAAGACATAGATGCCCATGCTGGCCAGGTACTCCAGCGAGGGCTTCTCCTGGTACCCGATCACCTCATGGTTGCCGTCGCAGTGGATGACCCCTAGATCGATATGGACCGTCCGGCGATGCATGGCGATGGTCGCGATGGCCTTCTGCGCCTTGTGGAAGCTCACCAAATCGGCGAGATGAAGCGTCGTCAGGACATCGCCGTTTGCCACCAGGAAGGTCTCTCGCAGCCCATCGACCAGAGCCAACGGACCAGCCGTCCCCAGGGGGACGTCTTCGATGCTGTAGCGAATTGGGATCCCGAACCGAGCGCCGTCCTGGAAGAACGCATGCAGCAGCTGCGCCAGATGCCCCACGGTGAGCACCACCTCATCGATGCCGGCGCATTTCATTTGGCGGAGCAGGATCTCCAGGATCGGCATGTCGCCAATGGGCATCAGAGGCTTAGGGAGGATCTTGGTGTACGGGGCAAGGCGGGAACCCTTCCCGCCCGCAAGAACAACCGCCTTCATCCCATTCTCCTAGAACGCGAACTCACCCACCCGGTACTCTTCGAGATGGTCTGCCACCCAGCGCACAGTCTGGTACAGGCCATCCTCGAGCTCTACGTTAGGCTGCCAGGCGAGGCGTTCGAAGGCCAGTCGGTTGTCAGAAACCAGCCTCAGGACCTCGGATTTCTCCGGTCGCTGCCGCGTGGGGTCGACCACGATCTTGACCGGCCGGCCGATCATGCCGATGATCTTCTGGGCAAGCTCACCGACGGCGATGTAGGTGCCCGTCCCCAGGTTGAAGGTCATCCCCTCGACTCCCTCCGCCTGGGCACCACATTCGAGGCCCCTGACGGTATCAGATACGAAGGTGAAATCGCGAGAGGGATCGAGGCGCCCCAGCCGCACGGTCCCCTGCGCAAGGGCCTGGGTGATGATCGTGGGGATAACCGCCCGGGCGCTTTGCCGGGGGCCGTAGGTGTTGAAAGGCCGGATCGTGACCACAGGGAGGCCGAAGGCGCAGGTGAAGCTTTCCGCCAGCTTGTCCGCGCCTATCTTGGTCGCCGCATAGGGAGACTGACCTTGCAGGGCATGGTTCTCCGAGATCGGCACCTCGCGGGCGGTGCCGTAGACCTCACTGCTCGAGACATGGACCAATCGGCCGATGCCCTGTTCTTTGCATGCCAGCAGGACGTTTAACGTGCCGAGCACGTTCGTCTCCACCACTTCCACAGGGTGTCGGTACGAGTAGGGGATCGAGATCGAAGCGCCCAGGTGGAACACGATCTCCATACCCTCGACCGCGCGGCTGACCGCGCCCGCATCGCGCAAGTCACCACTCTCGATTGTGAGAAGAGCAAGCTCCTCGCTGGTCAACATCCGAAGGAGGCCGATATCTCCTCGGGAGGTATACCGCACGAACGCTCGGACGGCTGCGCCCTGGTGCACAAGACGCTGCACCAAATGGCTGCCGATGAAACCCCCTGCACCCGTCACAAGGACGGCCCTTCCCTCCCAAGACCTGTTCATCGCATGGCCAAAGCAGTCATTCTCACGGATTTGACAGAGGCGGCAATTCCTTGTGGCACTCAGTCACCTCCGGGTGGTCCCCCCCGCCGTCCCGCGATCCGAGAAAGGTCCGCAAGTCATGAGTGCTCGTCCGACACGCAGGGATGTTCTTCACAGCAAGCAGGCCATCCAGTTCCTTCAGCCATGCCGCGACTCCGCTTGGATCCAGCTGCGGAAATCCGTCACGCTTTGCCGCCTCCGACCCGCGCCTCCTCTTGACCTCGGGGCCTTGGCCGCGCACCATGAGGCTTTCGCCCACATCCGGAAAGCGCACTACCCGCGCCCGGCCGGAGACAAGGCGCGAGAGCTGGGACTCGAGGCGCGTCCCCTCCACGACCCCTCCATCGGCCACCAGCACCAGGCCGATATCGTGTCTCGCGACAAGGGTCGGAATATCGCTCCCCCTCCCAATCACATCGCACTCACAGATACGCATCCCCTGCTTGCGAGGATCCTCGTCCACCATGCCGACGATCGAGAACAGGCCAGCCAGGTCGCGTCGTCTCAGCAGGCAAGCCGCGCACCGGCCGGTCTCCCCGGCCCCGACAATCAATACTCGTTCGCCCAGTCCCGCCAACGGACGCCGCCATTGAAGCCAGCGGCTGGCCAGGCCCGTCAAGATCCGTGTGCGGTATCGGACCCCCAGGAACCCTACGAAGGCGAACAATCCGGCCATGAATAGCATCGCGGGCGGAGGAAACGGGACGGGCGTCAGGTAGCCGAAGCCGATCAGCCCTGCCGTGGCCAGGGCGGAGGCAATGGCAAGACCCCATGCATCAGAGACCCTGGCATGTGACCAGGCCACGCGATGCAGCCCCATCGCCGCGTTGATGAGACCAAAGAGCCCGGACGTCCCAAGGGCCAGCAGCAAGACCCAATGCAAGCCCAGGTTGAGCGGGCCGACACTCCGCCATAGGATTCCTACGGTGCCGAAGGCCACGAAGGCTACCGTTAGATCTACCAGGAACCAACTGAAGTAACGGCTGGCGAACCTCGCGAGCGGGCCCCAATACAGCAAGTACTCGGGGACGGACGCTTGCCGCAACCCCGGCAAGAGCGCCACCATCGTCCAGAAGATGACATCCAGGTCGGTTAGTACCGTCCGGTCGCGGAGGTACAGGCGGTCAAGGCGAATCTTGCTAGGGAGGATGTCGTGCAGGTAGTCGTCCAGCACTGTGGCCGTCGCAAGCATGTTCTCTTCGTCCCGGTACAGAACGCTGGCGGGGCTGGTGATGCCCGGACGAGCGGCCAAGAGCTCCCGACGGGCTTCCTCTGGCCACTGACCGACAATCGTTGGATACTCGGGCCTGGGTCCGACCAAACCCATATCCCCTTTGAGAACATTCCAGAGTTGAGGAAGCTCGTTTAGCTTGGTTGACCTTAACCATCGGCCAAAAGGTGTAGTCCGAGGATCATCTTGGGCGGTGATGCAAGGGCCCTGATCGCCCCTTGGGCCGGAACACATGGTGCGGAACTTCACGATCTGGAACACTCTTCCGTTCCGTCCAGAACGAGCCCCGCGGAAGAAGACAGGTCCAGCGGAGTCACCCTTGATCACAAGGCCGAGCAGGAGAAACAACGGCGCAAGAAGAACGAGCCCGACAAGCGCAACACACAGGTCCAGGAGACGGCGCGCCATGGCATCAAGCCGGCGAAGAAACGTGGGGGCGACCCCCACCGCGATAGAAGTCGCAGGAGACTGTGATGAAGCATCGATCATGGCTTACTCCCGATTGAAAGCGCCCTCTGCGAGGGTCAGATCCATTGGAAACCTTTGCGGGAAGGAACTCATTCCGCGGTGGCCGCTTCAACCTCATCCGGGAGGGACCCCAGCATCGGCGTTCGGCCATGGCGATCTTTCCACCGCCCAGCGAACCGAAACAGCCCCGCCAGGAAACCGGCGCCGTAACTCAGGTGCAGGGTGGCGAAGACCGCAGGAAGAGTCAGGGCATAGCGGGCTCCGTGCCGGGCGGTGAGCCACCAGGAGACACTCAGATTCGCCGTCAAATAGGCCGCGACCAGCAATCCCAAAGAAGCTCTGCCCAGTGGCCACCAAGGTGCGGTCACCATCCCGCCGACCAGTGCGAGCACGAAGGCCGGCGGAACGAACTGGCGCGCCCTCATCTGGCCCGGGTGTTTCTGGAGGACCCGGATCTTCCAAAGACCGTATTCGAAGTATTGCTTGGCCAACGAGGAGATGCGGGAGCGGACGGAATAGTGAGAGCGGATTCGTGGGCTGAGAAGAATCCGCCCACCGCGCTCCCGGATCCGGTAGTTGAACTCGTCGTCCTGGTCACGAACGAGTTCCTCGTCAAAGAGGCCGACCCTGCCGAAGACCGCCCGGGGCCAAGCGCCCAGGTAAACCGCATCGGTCCACTCCTCACGATCGGAGTAGTGGAACCGCGAATCGCCGACTCCAAAGGGGCTTTGGGTCGCCAGGGCCACCGACCCGTCTAGACGGCCGCTTCCCGTCCCCACCATGCGGCCGCCCACATTGTCGGCTCCGGTGCGAACGAGCTCCTCGACGCAGCATCGGACATAATTCCTAGGGACGATCGTGTGACCGTCGACACGAACGATGATCTCCCCGGACGCATGGCGAATCGCTTCGTTCAGACCCGTGGGAACGATTCGCATGGGGTTGTCGATCATCCTCAAGTGAACGCACCGAGCAGCTTCTTCCAGGATGATCTCGCGGGTGCCGTCGGACGACATCCCGTCGGAGACGATGACTTCCATCTGATCCGCCGGGTAGTCCTGGGAAAGAATCGCCCCCAGACTCGCGCGGATGTGATTCGCCTCTTGTCGAACGGCCATCACCACCGATACATATGGCAGGTGCCCCATGTCCGCCTGACCTTCCTTCGTCGCCTAGGGCACGGCTACCAGCTTCGGGCGAAGAACCTTCTTGACGGCCCGGATGACATCCCGGAGATCCTCTTCCTTCAGCGCGGGAGAGAGAGGGAGAGAGACCGTCCGGTCCGAGATGTATTCCGCGTGGGGGAAATCGCCTCGCCGGTAGCCGAAGGCCTGCTGATAGTAGGTCGTGAGGTTCAAAGCCACGAAGTGGACCCCGGTCCCGATGTTCTCCGCCTTCAATGCCTGCACAAGCTCCCATCGGGTCAGCGGGCTGGTAGGGCTGTTTACAAGCAGGGTGTAGAGATGTCGGGCATGACGGGAGCCTGACTCAAGCAGTTCCTCCGGCACTTGGGGAGGGATCTGAACCTCCGGCATCTCGGAGAAACCCTCATCGTAGATGCGCCAGTAGTTCTCTCGGACCGCCAGGTTCGCTTCGAGGCGAGCGAGCTGGTGAATGCCCAGTGCCGCCTGGAGGTCTGTCATATTGAACTTGTATCCCGCCGCCAGGACATCGTAGGGCTGGAAGCCCTCCGAGGAGTATCGCTTCCAGGCGTCATGGCTGAGGCCGTGCAGGCGCTTGATGCGGACGGCATCGGCCCAGGCCGCGTTGGCCGTGGTCAGCATGCCGCCTTCGGCGGTGGTCATGTTCTTCGTAACATAGAAGCTGAACACGCTCATGTCACCGATCGCGCCGATCTTCCGGCCCCGGTAGCGCGCCTCGGTGGCATGGGCCGCATCGTCGACGATGGCCAGCCCGTGCTCCCTGGCCAGCTCCAGGAGAGGGTCCATCTCGCACGGACGCCCGTACAGATGCACCGGCAGGATCGCCTTGGTGCGAGGCGAAAGAGCCTGCCGCACTTGCTCTGGATCGATGTTGCCCGTCACGGGATCGACATCCGCGAAGACCGGCTTCGCCCCACGATGCACGACCACGTTGGCGGTGGCACAGAATGTCAGGGGGGTCGTGATGACCTCATCCCCTGGGCCGATCCCCAGGGCATCCAGCGCCAGCTCCAGGCCGGCCGTGCAGGAGTTCAGGCTGACGGCGTGCGCACATCCGATGTACTGCCTGAAGAGCTCCTCGAAGCGGATGCAGCGAGGGCCCATCCCAATCCAGCCTGACTCCAGCGTGGCAACGACTTCGTCGACCTCTGTCTGCTGCAGGTCCGGTGCCCCGAACACCAGGAACTCAGATCGCACGGCCTGAGTGGTGTCTTCGGATGAGATTGCTGCCATCTATACTCCCTCGCTTTGACGCTGCCTCTCGCCGCCAAGGTCCAGCGTGGTTGGTCCGGGGGTCTCCCCCCGAGGAACTGGCCCATCGATCGGCCGACTCACATCTCGCCCATCGCGGCTAAGACGATGTCGCGCAAACCCTTGCGCCGGTTTTCGAGCGGGAAGTTGGTAAGGATCCTCTCCCGGCAGCGACGGCGGGCGTCCGGACCCGCGCTCGCCGCCCGACGGATGCCATCCGCCAAGTCGTTTGGGTCCTCGCCGCGGATGTACACCCCTGCCTCCCCGACAACCTCCGGCAGGGCACCGGCCCGCGTCACCACCGGGATGCAACCCCCGAGCATGGCCTCGGCCACGCTCATTCCAAATCCCTCGTGCTGCGACGCCTGCACGTAGACCGACGCCTTGCGATACCTCCCCACCAGCTCCTCACCGCTTAGCCAGCCTGTCAGGACCACATTGGGGCCGGCAAGTGACCGGAGCCTGTCGGCAGCACGATCCTTCCAGGCGCCGATGACTTGGAACTGGAACTCCCCGAGCAGTGAGGCGCTGCGCACGAAGGGCTCCATCCCCTTCCGATGGAGGTTGGGCATGTCCACGTTGCCCACAGTCAGGACAAGAGGCAGCCGGTTCTCCATGGGGATTGAACCGAAGGGATCAGGAACGCCGTGGTAGACAACCGCGATGCGGGACGAGGGCACCCCAGCGTTCGCCTCCGCCTCGCGCTGGCTGTAGAACGAGTTGGTCATCAGGACCGAGGCCGATTTCATCGTCGCCCGACTCACGAGGCGCATCATCCCCAGCCGCTGGTGGCCGTAGCCAATCTCGGGGATGCGCGCCACGTCATAGCCCCCCACAACAAGCACGGACGGCTTGCGCAGAAAGTGCGCGAAGAGCATGGGAAGAAACGTATGCCAGGATGCGAACCAGCCGAAGACCAGTGTTGCGTGGCGCACGCGGCGCATAATCTCGGCCGGATTGAAGTACGGCCTTCTAAGGAACAGCTCCTCCGTCGGGCAGAGCTCCCTGAGCAGGTTCAGGTCAATCTCGACGAAGCTGCTGCGGTGGTTGTGGACGAATAGTATTCTCGGAGTCATAGCCCTTCGACCTGGCGTCCCAGTCTTCCACCCACCACAGCGGGGGGAGCTGCAGCGTGCTTTCCCATGTCCTGAGGTACGTAAGCGCCACATACATCGACCATAGCAGGCTCAGTGAGAACCCGTGCATTCCATCGCGCCAGCCGGACTGGCCGAGATACCGGAGCAGAAACGCAGCCAGAGGACGAATCAGGAGGCCGGGAACGATGCCCCCGAAGATGGCTGGCTGGTCCATCTGCTGTTGTCGCCTCTCCTCTGATTCCCAGGCGGTCATTCGCACCAGAAGGTTGCCGATGGTCTGGTCGAGGGAACGGTGCGCGTAATGGACAATCGGATTCGCCAACACGCCGCAGGGTCCGTCCAGGACAACGTGGGCATGCACGCGCCGTGAGTTGTAGCGGCCGTGGTCTCTTTGGAACAGGCGGACTTGGTAGTCTGGGTAATACCCAGCGTGCAAGACGGGTTTCCCGAGGGACAGGTTCAGGCGGGGAATGCGATAACCAACTGCCACGGGGCCCGAGGCGAGCACGTCATTGATCTCCTGCCGAAGGTTCGAAGGGATACGCTCATCCGTATCCAGGATCATCACCCATTCATGGCTCGCCTGCGGGATGGCCCAGTTCTTCTGCAGTGCGGAGCATCCATACTCGTGACGGAGGATCCGAGTGGCGTAGCGACGGGCGATCTCGAGGGTGCGGTCAGTGCTGAAGGAGTCGACGACGATGAGCTCATCCGCCCATGCTGCGCTCTTCAGGCAGTCCTCGATGACATCCTCTCGGTCGCCGGCAGGCACGATCACCGTGACAGGCGGTCGCCTCTTCTGCACGTCACTGCTCTCCCAGGATGCTCACGTACTCGGCGACAAGCCTCTCGGCATAGCGCCGAAGGTCGGAGTGAGCCTCGGCGAAGGCACGCGCTTGCCGACCGCGTTCTCGCCTCGTTTCTGGCGAACGGGCCCACCCCTCCAGCATCCGCGCCACCTGCACTGGACTCCGGCCTGGAACGAGGGTTCCGGCGGCGCCAGGCACGATCTGGTCGGCGGCCCCACCCCCGGTCGAGATCAGGGGTACTCCTGAGGCCGCGGCCTCCATCAGAACCAATCCAAAGGGCTCCGGCTCGGTTGGAAGATGAACAAGAACGTCAATCCCCTGGTAGAACTCCGGCATGTTCTCCACCCATCCCAACCACCGGACCCTCTCGGCGACGCCCAATTCGGCTGCGCGCCGGGCTAGGTGTTCGGCATAGCCCCTCGTCCCAAGAGCCTCTGTCCCGGCGAATCGCCATTCGAAAGCCACCCCCCGCTCCTGGAGGGCCCGGGCGGCTTCAAGACATTCCTCCTGGCCTTTCCACGGCGTCAGCCGCGCTGCCGTTCCGATCGTCAGCGGCACCCCCGACTGTGCAGCGGCCCGCGGCCCGCCAGGCGCATAGCGCCGGAGATCGACGACAGGCCACAGGACGTGAACCTTCCTCTCTACCCAGGCGGCCTTGCCGAACTGCCGCGCGATAGCTTCCGACAAGCAGAGAATCCGTGCCGGCCACAACCTAGCCCAGAGGCGGAACAACCCGCCATAGAGCCCCAAGGCGCTACCTGGCTGGACCAAGTCCTGAACATGCCAGACGACCGGTGCTCCGGCAAGGAGGGCCGCCAGGCTTCCACACGCGTGGGACCACAGACTAACGGTGTGAACGATCGCGGGTCGCCTCCGGGCAATGGCGATCCAAAGCTTCAAAGTCCAAAGGGATGCTGGCAGCACATTGACGATCAACGACAGCGGGTTGGGCACTTTCCAGGCATGCTTGACATAGAACGATGTAGAGACCAGGCGCGGCCTGGGAACCATCACGACATCAATCCCTCGGCCGGCTAGGATCTCCGCCAAAGGCCCGCCCCTCGGCAGGATCACTCCCACCTCCCAGCCTGCCGACCGCACGGCTTCCGCCATCTGGGCAAGCACGAACTCTCCTCCCCCGAGGTGACTGGTCTCGTCGATGAAGAGGACCGATCTGTTCACGCCGCTCTCTGCCTGAGTCCTTCGAGCCGCATCCCGACGAGGAGAATCCCGGCCGTCCAGCCAACGACGCCGGCGACGTCCGGCCTCCAGAGTACGTGCTCGAAGAACGCCGAGATCAGCAAGGACACCAGTGCCGCCCCGCCGCCGAGGACAATGCCTCTAGAAGGAGCGTCGAGGTTCTTCTTCAGCCACGTGACCGCGGACACAACAAGAGAGCCCCAGAAACCAAGGTACAGAAGCAGGCCAGTGGCGCCGACCTGCACCCACAGGTTGAGGTAGTCGTTGTGGTACCAGGGAACCGAGCCCGTGGGGACCAGACCCGACAACGGGGTGTACCAGAAGCCCTGCCCCCAACCTGAACCTACGAGCCAACTGCGCAAGACGGCCTGCCATCCGGTGGTTAGATAGAATTGCCGCTTGAGGGCTGACGAGTCGGACAGGTGGGAAAGGCGTTCGAATGCGCTCTCGGGTGTGACGGCCAGGATGAGAATGGCGGCAAGGATCATCACCAACGCCACGCCGCGTCCCCTCCGGTCCGCGATGAGCAACCAAAGGACGCCTGCGGCAAACGCGACCCAGACTGTCCGCGAGACCGAGGCGTTCGCCCCGACAAACAGCCAGACCGCGGTCAACAGGCTCAGCACTCGCACGGGGCGCTGCGTGGCCCCCATCGCCAGACCGAGCAGGAGCATGGTCATCGAGACGAGGGTGATCCCATAAACGTTGATCGGGCCGTAGTTCCCCGACGAACGGAACGTCACATCCGAAGCGGCGGTCTGCTCACCTTGGATGAACTGCCAGATTCCCCGCGTGGCGATCATTGCGTAGATCACCGCGGCCACCACGATGCAGATGCCAAGGTCCCTTTTGTTGCGGACGCC
>Ga0315295_10002189_pt1 | contig 16612 bp, 43 predicted proteins | sample YL17G14_0_MG_FD_204453 | JGI IMG/M metagenome (GOLD analysis project Ga0315295, IMG submission 204453) | Sediment microbial communities from Yellowstone Lake, YNP, Wyoming, USA - YL17G14_0 | ecosystem: Environmental > Aquatic > Freshwater > Lake > Sediment | place: USA: Wyoming | collected... | reverse complement strand
GCCTGTTGCCTGTTGCCTGTTGCCTGTTGCCTGTTGCCTGTTGCCTGTTGCCTGTTGCCTGTTGCCTGTTGCCCCGAGTACACAAGCATGTTGCCCTAAGTATACAAGCATGTTGTTTGTGATTCGTCGTAACCTCTTATCAGCATAGACGTTACAACTGTAAGCAAGGTTATAGTTGTAACTTCCATTTCCCCCGCCCCTCGCGCCAACCAACAACATGCAATGGATAGTGTAGTCAAATTGACTACACCTGGGAATACGGCATAATCGATTGTAACATCTGAATCTACTATAACGTATATAGTGACTAGATCGTCTATACCAAGCATGTTGCTTGTCGGGGTTAGTTCGTGTGACGAACTAACCGACCCCGACAAGCAACATGCTTGGTATCTATGGACCAATCAGAACAAACCACATGCTTGGTATAAATGACACAAGTGGTATAGACGTTATAGACATTGAAGATATGATAATCAGTAGGTTGATGGTATAATCAGCATAGATGATATAATCAATATAGATGTTACAAATAATATGAACGATATAGATGTAGTAGATAGTAGATATGAACCTGCCCGAACGGGTGGGGTGGGGCTGCGACGGGGAGGGTCAGAATGTCTGTAGGTTGCTTGTCGATTATAACGACTATGCCGACCGCTGTTCTGCCTGAGAATGCACTCCAGAAAAGGGGAGTGACGCGTCAGAGATATAAGTGCTTACAGTATAAGCACTTATAGAAATTTAGCATCTTGAATTGACGTAAGTCTATATTGAAATCACACTAAGTCGTTAGTGAGCATGGGTTTAGAGCTAAAGTCAATCAGAGTTACGATTAAAAACACCCCCTAAATTTCTTTTTTAGCAAAGTCAATATTTTTAAGTGTTCATTTCAATTGGCGTAACTACTTACACTACCAGTAGTTATAACGACAGTAAAAATGACTTACGTCAGAAAACACCCCTATTATTTCTTTTTCCTATATAGGGGGTATAGGGTCAGAGAAATAGTAAGAGTGTTTTTTTGTAGAGGAGAAGTTTCCAAATTTTGAATCGGAAATAAAAGGGGTGTTTTTTGACGTAAGTCATTTTTAGCCGACACGCAACCTGCTTAGGAGTAAGGAGTTACGGCAATTGAAATGAACACTTAAAAATATTGACTTTGCTAAAAAAGAAATTTTAGGGGGTGTTTTTATTCTAAAGCCTTTGAGCATAAGACTTTAGGTAAAACCACTTTGCGAAATTATACTACATACATTCTAAGAATGTATGTACTGGGTTCTAGATCCGGGGCATCTTGTAGATAGTATAGTATGACCCAGTAAGTTCCATTTGTTTATAACGATCCCAGAGACGTTCAAAAACCACCGTATTGGGGGGTAACTTACGTCCATTGTAGATAAGTCCTAATCTCCTATACAATTCAGATAATGAGATAAGGTCGCCACACTCCCGGTGCAAACATTGAATGTTCGGGCACCTGATATCCACGAGTTTGAAGAAGTCGGGTACGACTGCCCTTTCAGGCGACATTGTTTTCAACCGGTGACGGAGGCTGTGAACCGTAGGCGTGTAGCATCTAGGAAATTCCCATAAATCCTGAACACTCTTAAAGGTCTCACCCCAACATGTAATCATAGCTATTACTCCCTATTTTTGAAATACTCGGCAGCGAACATACAAACTTCTTATCTAAAGCCTTTTTAACAGATGCGGGACAATGCCGATCCTCATAGACGCCAACTGCCGCAGCCTGGACGGCAGCTTCAAGTGTCACACCCGCATATCGCTGGCGTAAGCCGCAATAGTCAATTGCGACGACTACCCGGTCTGGATAGGCACGGATCTCGATACCACGAGGATCCTTAGATAATGCGTGAATCATAATAGCTCCTTAGTAGTTCTAATGTGTCCGCTGGGCATCTTGGACTCCGAAAGACAAAAGCCCCCGCCTCCCGCACAACAGTAGCCAGACTCGCACCAACAAACTGCTCACCGCCACAGTACCCAAGAACCAAGCATACCCCACCTGGGTGGATGGTAATCGTGATTCCACCGTGGGCGGATCCTAAAGCGGCTAGCAAATCGTTCATAATACACCTAGCAGCTTGAGGGCATGGCGGTACTGTATATGTGTAAATTGCCTACTACATATACAAAAAGAATGATACATTAGGTCGTGACACCTATAACAATCACTACAACATAGACAATCATTACAATTATTACAAGCATTACAACTATCACAATAGTTGCAGTCAGTACACCGAAAACAGTCCCTACAGTTGAGACACGTATGGCACTCTTCGCAGCCAATACAACCATCACAATCAGATGGCTTTGAGGCAAAGTTGGTAGAGGCAAGGATCTCGGCATTCGACAGGCTTAGCAGCTTTTCAAGAGTCATAATACACCTAGGAGTTTGAGGGCGTGGTGGTAATTGGCATAAGTGAACTTACGTCCACGGACACAAAAACATACGCCGGTGAGATTCTCGCAAGCGTAGCAAAAGTGACAATCTGTACAGCCCTGGCAATCAACGCACCTACAACAAGCAGTGCATAATCCACACCCCTTGCATTGTTGACAATCTTTGCAAAGGTAGCAAAGATAACAATCTCGGCAATCCACGCAAGTATCCAAATACGTCAGCGTTTCAGCGAAGTCGGTGGACAGAGCAATTTCGTCGTCTGACAGGCTTAGTAGCTTTTCAAGATTCATATAGCACCTAGGAGTTTAAGAACACGGCGATAAGTAGCACAGTCAAACTGCCTATTACCAACACAGAGTTTAGCACCAGTCAGGCCATAACAACGGTAGCAAAGTACACAATTTATACAATCAACACACAACCCACAGGATATACAATCTGTGCAGCCCTGGCATCCAGTACAGTTTTCGCAGCGTGTACAACTTGTACACTGAGTACAGTCATAACAGTATTGGCAACTGAGACACGCGGCACAACGACGGCAGTGATCGCAACCGGCATTAAAGCCAAGTGGAGCCGCTCGAATCTCGTCGTCTGTTAGCGACAGCAATTGACTCAGTTTCATATTTTATTCCAAGCAAAAGGATAATACACGCAGGTATAACCTGCTAATTCTTGCAACATGCGAGTTGCCGCAGGCCGGTTTAATGAATGCACGATAATCTCCCCAATTTCCGGCTTGTTGGCAGCTATCCAACGTGCAACTTCCATGCCAGTATTGGGCAAATCCGAATTAACATACTGCTCACCACCAAGATCGTGGTCCAGCATAACCAGATCCCACTCGCCACCTGCAAGTTGAAATATGCATTCCGCCGCAGTTTCTACCACGGTCGCATCCGGATGCCGAGACAAGAACGTCTTGGTCCTATTCAGGTCGTCGAGAAATAAGATATTCATTTAATTAACCAACAAAGAAGCCAAGTGCTAATATTAAGATTTGCATAGGTATATTGCCGGTGCGGCGAAAATTTCGGACTATAAAACGTACTTGATCTCGGTTACAGTACACATGGTGTAATAGATTCCATGGCGCTGAAAACAAATGAGGACGACAGCCAGTGGCCAAAATACAAGTGCCGGTAATAAATCGTACCAATTCGTCTTCATATTACATAGCATGGCCCTAGCTTTAACGCATAGGCACGCACCAAGGATCCAAATAACGATTAGCAGACTAAGCATGGTCTAGTCCCTCCTACGAGTGAACGGTGATTCCCAGATATCCCCATAGATACACCAGTTGGCAAAGAACCAACCTCCCATCAGGCCCCCGACCCCGGCCACGACCCCAAAATAAAATACCGACATAATTTCCAGCATGTTAAACCTTTCTTCTAGATACTACTCGTCCCAATTCGGAATATCCACAACCTTTTGAAGTCTACCACACTCTTGGCAGAAAGTCAACTGCTTATCTTTATACGGTTGCCCTTTGATGTAAACATTCGACACCCTGAACTTGATTAGGTGCGTGGACTGGCAATCCTTAAACCTGCATAATTCGACCATAGACGCTTCTCCGTATTAAACATGACTCCCAAGACCAAAAGTAACCTGAAGTGGATCCTGAGCGATCCTAGGCCCCTTCAAGGGCATATTCTGCCAATATCAGACGGAGTCTAACCCGCATTGAGTTCAAAGCCCGTTCTATGTATCTGGCCGAGGGATTTTTGCCCGTGTAAATGGGGTAACAACATAGCTTTTGGTATAAAATATCAACTTTCTCCCAGGTATCTTTTGAATGTATGGCGTCGTCTAACTCGTCCAGACTTTCATTTAAGAAGTCGTCCGCCGCTTGGGACTCGACTGCATAGACTGGCTGTGTACACAATAATCCCGAGTAGAGTTGATGTAGTTTCTTACGCATCCCAATCCTCCCGCTCTGCGACCTCTAATAAGTTTTCTAAATCCCAGCAAAAACTCGTGATAGCCGAATCTAGTCGGGCACTTTCGGCCGCAAGATCCCCACTCGCTAAAGGCACATTTGATAAAACTTTCCACAAACTGCGCACTGATTCTCTAAATTGCTCCGGTTTCATACTTTCCTCGGATAGGCAGCCAGGATATCGTTTAGTCGGGTAGTGAATTTATTCAGAGGTCCAGTCGGTTTACCCGGCAGAACAGTCTTTAAACTCGTGCAGAGATTACGTACTGACAGATAAAATTGGTCATCGGTTGTCTTCATATCAATGAGTGAGGCAAAATAGCCCAGGTACTCGAAAATAAGATCCTCTTGATCCCCCCAGTCTACGTCGTCGAGCCACCAATAACAAGCAACAACCTGTGTTCGGAATTCGTTATAGATAACTACCATTACACTCCCTGTTATACTGTGTAGGTGAGAACCATCTTTTGTAAGGACCAAGTAAAGATTTTAAGAGCGGCATTTAATCGAGCTACTTCTGGATCCGTACTGGTTGGTTGTACCCGCGCACTTAGATGGTCGGTTAAGGCATATATTGAGTGGAAGTGTAGGTCGTCATCGGCACCGTGGAACGCCTCCAAATAATCGAGTATTGTGAGAATAAGAGAATACAAGGAGATAGCTTCTCTATCGTCTGAGGAAACTGGTTCGACACCGGCCAACAAGTTGCTAATGTCCACGATACCTTGCCGCCAAATTGTCATCTTTAGTCTCCAACCAGAATAGAATACTTAAACCACACACGCTTAGGATCTCCATCCCCGTGTAACCAGTAACCATATCCACTCGTTTCACTGGCACGTCGTGACACGCTACGCCCGTCATTGCATTGCCAAGTAGAAATACCATCGTATTTCCATTCTCCACCAAATCTTTCCTCGAACGTTTTTGTTTTACTCTTAGGCATCTATCCCACCACTTGATACATATTCAAAATGATTGAGCGGGGTGTTCCTTCCCCGTGTAGCCAGTAAACCGTGATACCCTCGATTACTTCTCGATAGATCCAACGTGTATCGTCGTCACAGAACCACGAATCTGAACCATTCCAGGTCCATACGCCACCAAGTCGGTAGTTTAATTCGTCACTAATTGTCATTGCATTGCCTTTCGATCCAAAGCTGAGTACTTAAATCCGTCTGATCGGGTGTCGCCAACGGCATTACGCATTAAAATCACCTGCGAATTGACACCTTCATAGGCGTCCCGCGACCTACTAAGGGAAAAGTGACTAGTATTATCGTAGGTGAAACCTAGTGCAGATGACGCTGTAAAAGCATCGTGTGCGGCTCCAAGGTACGTGAACTTCCAAGAGTATTTTGACTCCTGGTGCCCTATCATTGACTTGATTTGCTCCGAAGTGAATTTATAACTTCGGTTATCGAGACCGTCTGTTACGACTACAAACAGTACCAGTCCGGGCCGTTCGTTCTCTGGCATTGCAGCCAATCGAACACCAGCCTCATTGATGGCTCGCCCCAGGGCGTCCCGTAACGCGGTCCAGCCACGTGGCACCAGTGTATAAGGAGTAGTATCCTTGATGTTTACCCCATTGTACACAAAGTTGTATTCTGTGTCAAATTCCACCAGAGTGAATAGGCAATCGCCCGAAGCCTTCTTCTGGGATTCAATAAAACTATTGATACCACCCTCAGAATCCGCACGACACGAATGCATGGATCCACTACGATCAACGATCAATGTGATATCGGTCAAGTCATTTCGCATAAAATCTCCTTTATTTAAGTATACGCCAGAAAATCAGCTTGTCAAGTTAATTTGTAACCAATCTACGTATGGTGGCAGATCATTCCCCTCGATTAGGGGGCACCCGGCAGCGGCGTCGTCAACATACTTATGGGCGTATATCTTCGGTGACGTGCTAAACGCAATCTGCTCTGGATTAGTATTAACCCCAAATAATGGAATATTGTTGTGATTGAACCACTCTACTGCCGCTTGTAGTGGCATTCCACTCCTGCATGTCCATAGGATTATTTTCACGCCATCGTCGGACCATTGCTGTAATGTCTCCACTGCACCGGGTACGTCGGCACCTAGTTCGGGCCAGCGGTTCTCTACACATGTTCCATCAAAGTCAACTGCAACAATCATAGTTTCTCCTGTTTAGTTTACGTGTGGAGTAAAATCCACCGGGTGTTATATAGGATTCATAGGTGTCTGTCAATTTACTTTGTCCCTGGTAAAGTGGGGTGTGACCTAGAGATTCAAGATCCTTTGCCAATTCACAGGCTGGTTTATGCCCCAGGGTTTCGGGGGTTAAATATAAAGGATGTCCAAGCCACTTTTCTGACACGCCAAAACAACATGGACATTGTCCATTACCCATCGACCATTCGGCATTTTGTAAATAACTCATAACCAGCCCTCGTCAACAAGCATTTGTAATCCCGGTAGCAACGGGCCCGGTAGACTTTTTACGTCATACCAATCCCATTCAGCACACTTCAACGGTTCACAGGCACAGATTGGATGGTTCTTAGGGTACTGTGCTTTCATAAAAACAACCACATAGTGCTTGTCTTCCGAATAGAAAATTGTATTTCTTGCAGTGAAATACTTTGCATGCGTCAAGCGAATACCCGTCTCTTCTTCCGTTTCGCGGATGGCGCATGTCTCGAAGGACTCGCCACCTTCAAGATGCCCGCCTGGAAGACCGTAGTATCCGTGACCGTGTTTTCCAAGTCTCTTTCCAAGTAAAATCTTGGATCCATTATACAAAAGCACAGAAACACCTACTTGAGGGACCATAGTAACTCCTAGATTATAATTCAATAGAGTCTTCGACTTCATTGCCAAATACATCCCACCCCGGTGCGGGTGTCCTGGCAAAGAGTTCGACTCGTGGTAAATCTCCAAACAACTCAACGATTCGATCTCGCACTTCCACTGGCTTGGCCGAATGCTTACCTCTTGGTGCAAGTATTGCTGACGATACAAAGTTTGAAATAACTCGCACGCCACGCAGTCTTCCAACTGTGCCTCTGGTAGCCATCAAACAGACTTCACAGTTTGATTTCGCGTAGGTGCCAACACCATGCCAAATGGATCCGTCCTTATTGGTCTTGATCCAACTGAATCCTAGAGTCTTGTATTTAAAACCCCAGGCTTCAATTAGTTCTAAAGCGTCGGGTAGCAATGGAAATGTTGCCCACATAAATAGCACACAATTATCTGCGGCTGGAATTTCCAGAGTCTTGAGTTCATCGAGACTCATACAGGGATAATGATTTTCAGCCCCGCAAGCAGTGCGACCAGTTTTCTTTTTGTCGCGGTATTGCCACGGCGGATCAGCGTATATGATATTGTATTTCATAGTCTTAGTATTCGTTACCACAAATCGCACACATGGCAAGCCAAAAACTTGCCATGTATGCGGCTTTAGTGTTCCAGCGATTAGATACACTGTTTAACTGGGATTACGCAGCAATGTAAACAATTAACCTGTGTAATCTGTGACACAAAATCTACCGTTAATGCCGAATTCAAATTAAAATCCACAGCGTAGTCGATACAACTACGTAAACTTCTACCGGATCCCGACGTGGTATAAAAATGTTCTCCCACGGCTAAAAGTTGGGAATAGGTTATAGTGATTGCGTCACATTGAAAGACGAGAACATAATCTTGTAGCCCGCTTAAAATATAACCGGAGTAATTTAAATCTGGAAGCGATGCACGGCTCACAATTGATTTAGCGTCAAACGCCATACCATTATTCCAGCCTCCGATCATATTCCTTCCGGCTGTACGCGTATGGTTTCGACAAAATCGATCTTCCATCCAGGTTAGGCATCTCTCCACCCCAACAATAGACGGTGGAACTACTGCTCCATAAGCTACTAGCAGTTTACATAATTGGTCCACCAAGACATTGTCCTCTTGCCTTACTAGTTGTTGCACCGCAGATTCTAGGTACTTGGCTCCAAAAGTTTGAATTGCAAGTCCATATTCTCGGCGTGGCACAATAATGGTTTTGGACTGATGGAATCCTTGCGGACTATCCTCTGGCACCATTCTAGTCGCAGCGCTTAGTTTTCGAGTTACTAACCCTGAGAAAATACTATAATCCTCAAGATAATCTAAGCATTGCCGTGTGATCGCTTCTTGACATTCTAACATAACGTTCTCCGATAAAAGTAAAAAGTAACAAGTAACACACCAGCGGAAGGGGTGGGATTTGAACCCACATGCCACTTTCGTGGCGCACGGTTTAGCAAACCGGCACAGCCAGCCGTATCTGTCTCCCTTCCTTAAAAAGCGTCCTCAACAAGTTTTCGTGGAATCCCAAATCTCTCGCATTTGCCGGCAATTCGATCAATACTCTGGCTACCACCCCACTGATCGACGTATCTATCTGGTGAATCAGCTTGGGCTGGTGATATTCCATTAGAACGGTCATACTGCGGATCTTCTGACCAGCCACATGCGCAGCCATAAGGTCCATAGATTACTCCGACCCCAATATCCACCGATTCACGTTCACATTCGCATTCACACTTCGGACAGATCATCCGTAGTCTCCCATTCACGTCCGCAAAATGGACAGTAGTAAATACCGGTGGTCCAACCATTGTTTTGCCAAATTACCTCAAACTCTACCTCACACTCCGGACAGCAAATCATAATATACTCCGAATATTTCCAGTTGGAATTAACAATCCAGTGTCCCTTTTATCCTGAATACAATCGTCGCACAAACCAAAGACAAACTTATCTGTGTCATACCGACTGCCATAGTTGCAATTAATCTCCCAGGCATCACCACCGCTAAAGAGATCCTTCCAAGGTTCGGAACTCTGATCCATTTCTAATGGCCTGAGAATTCGGCCACAAATTAAACAACGTATAATCATAGTACTGGAAATCCCTCTATTTTAAAGACCTTTTCGTCGATTATTCCTCGAAGATTAAATTCATAAGCAAATTTACGCATGGAGGCTATGGTTGAACAAATAGTTGTAATCCGTTGTTCCGCCGCGACCTCGTCCATAAAAACACCGACAATATTCCCTTCGTAAAGTAAAACAAAAACGTCGATCTCCAACAGGGACTGTAAATACTGCTTACCACTGTGAGACTTGGCAAAAGCAGACAAACGAAGTTCCATATCGGTGCAGTTATCACAGCGACAGAGTTCAGTGCAGCGGGTCAATTGACCGCAGATATAGCAAACCTTGTACATCAGATTTTTACCTCAAGAAGGTCATAAATGATTTCACAGTTTGCAACTGCTTGTCGTATGTCCCCCTGGGCTAATCGGACTTCCTCTCTATTCAAAAGCAATTGGTATGGAAGATCAGATTGCGTCCAACCACTATAGTGTTCTCTTGCTATTCTATGGTAATCAATCATAAGGAATTCAAAAGCCTCTCGCGTTCTAAAAGATCATGTTCGCACGGATGCGGATTAGTCGTAAAAATCTCCAAATCGGTTTTGCCACAATTGAGACACACTCGATTTGGTCGGTCAAAATACTTAGCGTCACACCAGTGTCGTCTTAGTACCAATGGCGGTAAAGACAAATATTTTTTAATGTCACACTCTATTTTCTGTACTGGCACTCCAGGACGGGGGCAACGTAGTATATACAGAAGTAATAAAACCAATGCCGCCATTGTAATATAAACCACCATTGTTCCTTGTGTATCAACCATTCTCAGCCTCTAACGCAGTATATAGACTGCACAAACCTTCATACTCTTCGATCTTAAAACCTTCGTACTTATAATTCGCTTCCAAAAAGTCGCAGATAGCTTGAGCAGCCCGGCGACTAAGTGTAACAGTTACAGTGTGGCTTGGATACATTTCAGCGTCGTAAGCTTCCTCGCGGGACTGTTGGTTTAGTTCGTCGTCAATCATTCCCATGCCAATACCTCCTCTAAAGTGTGATTCTGTCTACGACTCCGAAAACTGGTCAAATTTAAGCCAAATTCGCGTGCAATCGCGGTCTCGGACGGATAGATTTTACCCTGGTACTCGACATAATAAGTTCCCGCGTCACGCAACTTGCGCGCTTTGGGTTTTGCCCTGCCCGTAACAACTCCATCGAGTTCGATTAACCCTTGTGATCGTTTAGCAAGGGTGTTAAAAGAAACAGTACAACGAGCATCCCGAGTTATTTGATACAGTGTATTATACCAAGTATCCCAGCACTTATAACGACAGCCCTCTACCCCCACTCCGGTGGATTGTAGTGTCAGTTTTACCTGCTCTGGTAAACTATTTAGGCACCAGCAACCTTCCACGAGCCTTGCACCGTGCTCGATTAGAAGCGGTTCATATACGCTTGGGCACAAAATTCGGATCATAACTGAATACAACCATATTCTGTGTTACTAATAGAGTAATAAACCCGCTTCACCCCTCTCTTCCACATGGATGATTGGCAATTTACACATGGACGAGCATTTGCTAAGGAACCACACCGCAGTATTCTGACAACATAAACCTCAGATCCATGATTAAGTTTCCTGACTAAACGTGCCTCAGCATGGGCCTCCATTTGCGTTTGCCGACAGGGTATGTTGTTGGCCGTAACAATGGTACCATCACTACGGATCCCTACCGCTCCTAATCGATAGTGCCTACGTGCTAGTTTATCTCCACGCTCAGCAACTTGTTTTGCAATTTGAAAAAATCGTTCGACCTTAGTCATGGAGAGTTATATCTATCTGTAGACCGCCCTTGGTATATTTAAAAATTACGTTCACGCCACCAGTTGTGACACCTTTTTGTAGCTTTCTAAGACACTTGATTATTGGAAGCAGTTTATATTTCTCAATATAATGAAAATTAAGTTCGTGCGTATACACCAGAAGCTGAGTCTGGGCATAGGTATTACCCTTACCCTCTGATAATACCAGTGCATCCCGTAAGGCATCAGTAATACGAGCCTCTAGGGCTCTAGTTGTCAGTAGCCTCTTTGATTCGGCCGCAACCCTCGGATCCGAATACACAGGTACACGGGGATACTTTAGGGCTTCCCAATAATCGTCGTCATTCATTTTGAAAATAACTTCTTAATAATTGTACTGGTAGCCGTTGCTTTTACGTCCTCATAGACACTCATCAGCGATTCGTCTAAACTAGCGATTGTCACTGATTGTACTAGCGAGGCAGCTATATCAGGACTGACCCCCTTGTCCCTGAAATAATTATAATTCGCCCAGATTTTTTCATTCATAACAATAGTCTTTCAAGTGTAAAACCAACAACAAGCCCTAAACAAAAACACCAAGATGAAAAATGAGGATTAAAATCCGCATTATTTTGAGCGTGGTTACCCTTGCGTTGGTAACCCCACCAATCTACACTTCGCATACTCATAGAATTGCCTTGATAATTGAGATGGCCTCATCAAGACACTGCACCTTGAAACCAATTGCCTCGTTAATCATAGAATGATCGTGTGGATTACCCGGCTCCAAAACTGCAACGACTGGAATTCCATTATCCCAGGCCCAGGCAATTTCCATGCATGTGCCAATACTGACACGAGTTGCGTGGCGTAAATTAACAAGTAGCAAGCTGCATCGTAGACAATCCCAGTGGTCACGTGTCATAATTCCACGGGAGCAACTTAGGACTTCACCAGAATAATTGTCTGAAACAGAAGTCTCTGCTTCGAGGTATTCCTTACCTCGCATCGGATCCAGTCCAGCAATGCCACACTCTGCTAGCTTAGCAATTGCGTATTTACGCCAATTTGTACAGCCCTCATAGGAACATCCAGTGATAGGGCCCGCTAAATATACTGTTTTCATTCATAATCCTCAAAATAAAGTTGGATGTCTTCAGGGAACTCCGGCTCAAACTCGTCATCTAAAACGTTCCGTAGTTGCTCTGCCAGATCCACAATATCCGTGTCATCTGGCAGTCCATGCAATTGCACCCTAAAACTAACGTACATACTACCCTCCTACAATTGCCTGTTCAATCGTTGTAATCGGAGCCTTCGTCCGCAGATCCTTGACGGCGTCCTCCGGGGTCATACCCTTTGCCAGTTTCTGTCCAATTAAACTATAGCACACATTACACCTCGGGTCAAGTGCTAATTCTTGGAGGGACGCAAAAGTTTGTCCCCAGCACGTTACTGACTTACTTGCACCAGGATAAACGGAGACGTTGGTAGCTGTTTCAAGTGGAATTCCGTTCTTAACTCGATTAAACAAGGTTTGATATGACACTTTGCACCTTGGATCCTTAGATACCGCTCGGATGGATCGGAATTCTTGACCCCAAACAACAACATTCTGACGCGGGAAATGAACATTACCACCATTGCTCTGAATCAGGGCAATTGCGGCTGTAAGTTCAGGTGTAGTAACAACTTGCGACATACGAGTCTCCTAGATATGGGTTTAGAAATCTACGCACTATGTAGTATATGCAAATCCCGTGCCAACTATTTTGGTTAAATTTAACGATTATAGGGATTTTACGTGCTTTTTAGCCACGGAACCTGTCTATATTAGTATAGGGACAATATAGTATACCTTAATGACGGGCGAAGTCAAATGGCACGATGCGAATTTACCTACCGACAGGGACAATGTAGCGAAGAAGCCATAGAGGGTTGTAGATTCTGCTCTTTGCATACCAATATTGACCCTGAAAAACACCAAAAACGTCTATATAATCTTCTTAAATTCAAGTATCGTTCTAGGTATGAGGAAATAGGGGACCACGAATCACTGCGAAGTCTTCGAGACGAGGTTGCTATTGCCAAGATGATGCTGGAGCAATCCTTTAATCTTATAAATGACGATTCTGAATTCATGGCGTCCAGGGCCGATCTTGCCCACCAACTTGCGACAATTGAGAAACTCACTGCCAGTATGTTGAAGATGGAGACTAGTCTCGGTACCCTCATATCAAAGCCAACATTACTGAAGATTGCCGGAGATATTGTAAAAATTCTACTTGAAAAATTACAAGATATACCCAACCATGAAATGATAATTGATGATATCAGTGCGGAGATTCTGAAAACTATTGATGGCATTAGAGAGAATGTTGAATGATTTATCATGTTGTGGGAACTCCCGATAACCGTACAAGTTCTACAAGTACCAGTGCTTTTACATGCTTAGCTGCGAATTTCATTAAAATGATGAAATCGCTTGGCCACACTGTGTATCATTACGGAGTTGGCTGCGACGTTGTATGCGACGAGGACGTCGTAATCATGGAACCCGTTCAAATGGATTGGACAGGTAAGGCACCTTACTGGGAATCATATAATACAAGCGTCTTAAATCAAATTAACACCAGGAAGACAACTGGCGATTTTGTCTGTGTAATTAATGGGTGGTTAAATAAGCCACTTGCCGCGATTGAGGGCGTTTTAGTTGTTGAATATGCCATTGGATACAATGGTACATTTGCAGACTATCGGGTATTTGCCTCACAAGCACATCTAAATAAGGTACGTGGAGCAGAAGGTGGTTGGGATCCTGACGGTCGATTCTATGACACAGTTATTCCACACTATCTAGACCCGCTTGATTACCCACTAAAAGTAGAGAAAGACGACTACTATCTTTATATTGGTCGATTGACCGAACGCAAGGGCATCCAGATTGCCATTGATACCTGCAAGTATCTAAATTGTAGGTTGAAAGTTGCTGGATCAGGTGCGATGCGACTAAAAGATTGCGAATATGTAGGGTCGGTTTCAGGGGAAGAAAAGGTTAAACTTTATCAAGGAGCGATTGCAACTTTTTGTCCGACGCAGTATCTTGAACCATTTAATATGGCTGTGATTGAATCCCAGATGTGTGGCACACCAGTAATTACCAGCCCCTTTGGTGCCTTCGCTGAAAATGTTTTACAGAATGTTACCGGCTTTCGATGTCAGACCTTCGATCAATTCGTAAAAGCAACCAAAGCTGTAAGCCGTCTTAGTTCAACTTACATCCGACATCATGCAGAGTCAACCTGGGGTCTAGATCAGATTACCTTTCAGTATCAAAACTATTTTGAAATCTTAACCGACCTCTGGAAAAAGGGTTGGTATACAGTACATTAAGGCACGTGCGGGTGCCCACTAGTCCGCACCACTAACCAAAATTGGAGTACTCACATGAAGCGAGGTGCAAATTATCCCACTGGAACCTTTGATGGTTGCTCGACTGGCAATCCAGATCGAGATAGTCGTGAAGACGATTGTCGGCCAGATTTTCACGATTACGATCAACTAGCTGCCGAAGTTATCGCACTAGAAATCACGGGTGGCCCCAGCGGTCCAACTGGTCCTAGCGGTCCAACTGGTCCTAGCGGCCCAACTGGTCCTAGCGGCCCAACTGGTCCTAGCGGCCCAACTGGTCCTAGCGGCCCAACTGGCCCCAGCGGCCCAACTGGTCCTAGCGGCCCTTCAGGTCCAACTGGCCCAACTGGTCCTAGCGGCCCTTCAGGTCCAACTGGCCCCAGCGGTCCAACTGGTCCTAGCGGCCCTTCAGGTCCCGACGGACCCAGTGGTCCTTCAGGTCCAACTGGCCCCAGCGGTCCTTCAGGTCCAACTGGCCCCAGCGGTCCTTCAGGTCCAACCGGCCCCGGTCCTGGTGGCTATCTACCGGTAGGCGCGCCAGCCAATGGTGCTAATTATGTTCTTGCCGTGGATGCAAATGGTGTAGTTACGTGGGCATCACACGCGTAGTCTGAATTTTAAGACCTGGACTCACACGAGTCCAGGTCCACTTTAACTTGGAGATTAAGATGGGTAAAAGTTTTCTCGCATCAAAGACTCTGTGGCTAAATGCAATTGCACTGATCGCAACGGGCACTGGATTTGCTTCCGGGACCTTAACTTCCTATCCCACACTTGTATGTGTACTTGTTGTAGTTCAATCCATTGCCAACTTGGTGTTGAGACTTATGACAAAGGAACCAGTGACCATAGCCAAAACACAGTCAAATGTCGCATCGAGTAATTAGTAATGGCAAAGAAAAAGACCAAATGGGTGCAGTCGGCAAATCTCCACGAAGGAGCCCTAACAGCTAAAGCGAAGGCTGAAGGTAAGACCATCGCACAATACTGCGATCAACCCAATTTAAGTGGTAAATCACAAAAACAATGTAACCTCGCGAAAACCTTTGCAAAAATGCGGAAGGGTTAAAAAATGGAAATTTGGAATGGCTTGACACCACGACGACCGGATTTGAGCACTACACGTGTGACAAGCCACGAGGATTACCTTGTAATTGTCAAACAAATTCAAGAACTACAAGAATATGGACTTAATCTTGCAAACAACATGCAAGTTATGCCAAATCTTGAAGACACACTTCAAGATGCCAAGAAGCAAATTGATGAAATTCAACTGTTAGCAGCGTCTGTCAGTTTACCAGAGGATGTCAAGGATCGATTAGGATCATTAGAGCAACAACTAGTTGCTATCGACCAAAGAGCAATCAATTTACAGTTACGCCGAGATCTTGAATTTCTAAAAGAAAAAGTTGCACGGAATCAAATTGAGGTTCTAAATCTGCAAAGTTCCTTTGAGACTGAGGTTAAGGGGTTCCAGAATAAAGTATGGGGTCTTTTAAACAGTTTACAAAAAGACACCGGAGAAAAGCTAGAAGTTCTAGCGGAAAAAGTTCGTCACATTGACGCGCAGGTTGACGTGCAAACGAGTCTTGAAAAGTTTAATCAACTAAGAGCTAGATGAATATAGAACCGTCATCATTTCCTGTCAGTGTCTGGGATGGATTGAATTATCAATTCACCACCCTAGACCATGATAAGAATCCTGATTTTCACTCCAAAGACCGAATCACAAGTGAGATTCAGGCTATTGAGTCCTATTTGATTGGATTTGATGATCTGTTCGATTTCTTTTCACACTATACACCAGCAAATGCGTTGGTGACGGTGAATGCAACCAATACCGGATTAGCATATAGAAACTTAGTGGGAGATGGTATTACTGTCTCGGTGAATGCAGACACAATCACTTTAACAGCAAACGGTTCTGCTGGCGCTAGCGGTCCTTCAGGTCCAACTGGTCCCAGTGGTGCGACAGGTCCTAGTGGTCCTTCAGGTCCAGATGGTGCGACAGGCCCTAGTGGTCCTTCAGGTCCAGAGGGTGCGACAGGCCCCAGTGGCCCTTCAGGTCCAGAGGGTGCGACAGGCCCCAGTGGTCCTTCAGGTCCCAGTGGTCCTTCAGGTC
>Ga0315295_10002187_pt1 | contig 16619 bp, 14 predicted proteins | sample YL17G14_0_MG_FD_204453 | JGI IMG/M metagenome (GOLD analysis project Ga0315295, IMG submission 204453) | Sediment microbial communities from Yellowstone Lake, YNP, Wyoming, USA - YL17G14_0 | ecosystem: Environmental > Aquatic > Freshwater > Lake > Sediment | place: USA: Wyoming | collected... | reverse complement strand
CAGCTCGCTCCCACAACCAAACCACCAAACGGTGGTCGCCGGTTTCCACACCGGCGACCGGCGTCGGTATGGAAACCGACGCCCACCCACTGCATCGTTCCGGCTTCATAGAGGGGATTTTCGGAGGCGTGGACTGGGTCCCCTCCATCAAGAGGGGTGGCGCGAAGCGCCGGGGTGTGTCGCTCGGGTTTGAACATACCTAACGGAGTAGGGCGTGTTTGCAAAATGCCGGTTTGCCAAATCAAGCCGCGGTAGGCAGCCCGCTGGCGGACGTGGTTTGGGCGCGAGCAAGCTCGCGGCCCACAAAAACCGAATTTGCATACACGCCTTAGTCTTTGTCCTCGGAGTCGTGCTTTCCCTTTTTGTCATTCTGCTCGTGTTTCCCCTGTTTCATGGCCTCCTCGCGAGCGGCTTCCTTCTTGGGTTTTTCGATTTCCGTGCCGAGCACTTTGCCGTTGCCGGCGTCGATCTCGACTTCGGTGATCGTTTTGTCGGCACCGACAATCTCAAACGAATACAGCAGGTTACCGTCTTCGACTTCGAGTTCGGCCTTGATGATCATGCCCGGGACGGCGGTGAGGGCGGCTTTCACAGCATCCTGGAAGGAGAGCTTGGCAAGGGCAGTGAGCTCGATGGCACTGGGTTCGCCGGTCGGGCGGATGGAGCCGGAGGCGGCCTTTTCTTCGGCTCCGGCCGAGGTCAGAAAGCCAAGGGCCAGGCCGGCGGCGAACCCGAGGGTGGATAGCTGGCGGGAACGAATCGTCATGGGATATAGGGTTGAGTTAGGGGTTGATAAACCCGGCCGGGATTGGCCGGATTAACGCACACAGACTAACCCTGCCGCCATTACGCGAGGATTACCGCGTGGGTGGTTTGCTTTGGTCGCCGGCACGGCACGATGGCGCGTGCCGTCATGTTCCCATAATTAACCATTGAGTAGAATCAGGGCTGATCAAGGATCGACCTACCGTCTGCCAAGGGTGTCCCCCTGCAATATTTCATGCGCCTTCTTCTTGTCGAGGATTCACCCCGTTTGGCTCGCTCCGTCGGCAAGGCGTTGCGCAAGACGGGCTACGCGGTCGACACGGCGGAGGATGGCGAGCGGGGTCTCGAGCTGGCGCTCACCAATGACTACGACGTGCTCGTGCTCGATATCATGTTGCCCAGGCGCGACGGCTTGTCGCTGCTGGCCGAGCTGCGGCGCCAAGGCAAAACCGTGCATGTGCTGCTGCTGACTGCCCGCGATACGGTGCCCGACCGGGTGCAGGGCCTGCAGTCCGGCGCGGACGATTACCTCGTGAAGCCCTTCGCTTTGGAGGAACTGCTGGCCCGGGTGCAGGCGCTGGGCCGGCGCGCCTACGGCACGAAGCAACCCCGGTTGATCATCGGCGAGCTGGAGATCGACACGCTGGCCCGGTGCGCCTGGCGGGCCGGGCGGACCCTGGATCTGACCGCGCGTGAATACCGCCTGCTGGAATACCTCGCCCGCCGCCGCGGCCAGGTCGCCTCTCGCGCGGAGATCGAGGAGCATATCTACGACGAGCAGGTGGACCCGATGAGCAACGTCGTGGATTCCGCCGTCTGCAATTTGCGCAATAAACTCGGCGCCGCGGGTGAGTCCGCCCTGATCCATACCCGTCGCGGCCATGGCTACGTGCTCGGCGCCGCCGAGCCGGCAACTCTCCTCCCATGAATTCGATCCGCCGCCAGCTTACCCGCCGGTTGCTCGGCACGACGTTCGGCCTGCTCGCCCTGGGCCTGGCCGGACTGCTGGCAGTGGCCTGTTACGCCGTCGTGCACCAATTCGATGTCGCGCTTCGCACCAAGGCGCTGGCGGTCAGCACCGTCGCCGTCGTCTCAGCGGACACTGTGGGCGTCGATTTCTCGGACCGCTTTCTGCAGGGCTTCGGCGATGAAAAGCCACGTGACTATTTCCAAATCTGGCTGGCGGATGGCACCGCGCTCGCGCGCTCGGAGTCGCTCGGCACGGCCGACCTGCCCCGCCGGCTCGGCCGGTTGGACAAGCCGCGCTACTTCCTCTGCCCCCTGCCCAACGGCCGGTCTGGCCGCGCGGTAGGATTCGTATTCAAACCCAAGCAGACCCGCCGGAACAGCCGACCGGTCGAGTTGGAGCTGGTGGTCGCGACCGATCGCGAGGATCTCGACGAGACTTTGTTGCAGCTGCTCGGCTTGGCGGCTGGCTGCGGGGTGGTGCTGCTCGGTGCCACACTCTGGGTGGTGCCGCGGATGCTGCGGCGCGGGTTGGAGCCGCTGAACCGCCTCGGCGAGCAGGCCGCCCTGATCGATGCCGGCTCGCTGGCCGTCCGCCTCCCGGTTGCCGGGCTGCCGGAGGAACTGCAGCCCATCAGCCGCCGGCTCAACGAGCTGCTCGCCCGGCTGGAGCAATCCTTTGAGCGCGAACGCCGTTTCAGTGCCGACCTCGCGCACGAAATGCGCACTCCGATTACGGAATTGCGCAACCTGGCCGAGTGTGCGCTCAAGTGGCCCGAGTCGCGCGACGCCGCGACCGACGCCGAGGTGCTGGCCATCGCCCGGCACATGGAATCGCTCACCGCCAGCATGTTGGCCCTGGCCCGCGGGGAGCACGGCAAACTGGCCGTCTCGGCCGAGACCATCGCCATGGTTCCACTGGTGGAGGAGGTCTGGCGCACCTTTACGGCCCGGGCGGCCGCCCGCCGGCTGAGGGTGAATCTGGCCCTGGCCCCGGCCAGCGCGGTGGCCGACCCGGTGTTGGTGCGCTCGATCCTCACCAATCTCTTCGACAACGCCGTGGATTACACCCCTGAAGCGGGAGAAATCAGCATCACCCTGGTAAACACCGGGGGCGGCCTCGCCTTGACCGTCGCCAACCTTGCCGGCGACCTGGAGCCCGCCGATGTGGCAAAACTCTTCGATACTTTCTGGCGCAAGGAGGCGGCGCGCAGTGGCGGCCACCACGTCGGGCTCGGTCTTTCGCTGGCCCGGAATTTCGCCACCACCCTCGGCTGGACCCTCGCCGCCACCCTGGATGCGCAGCGCTGTCTGGTCCTTCGTCTGGTCAGTGGACAAACCCCGGGCATCTGATAATTATTGTTGATCATCCCCCCATGAAACCCTCTCTGCCGTTTCAATTGGCCCGCCTCGCCCTCCTCGCCCTGCTCGCCCTGCCCGCCCGCGCGCAAGACGCTGCCGCCGCCATGCCGGCATCCGAGGACAAGGAGATGCACAAGATCAGCGGCATCTTCGACACGGACCTGCCGAAGACCGAGCGCAAGGGCCGGATCAAGTTCATCATTCACCCGCACCTCGGGGACTTCACGCGGCGCAGCTATGTCCGCATCCCGTTCGGCGTCCGCTGGGGCGTGAACGACCACCTGGAGTTCTCCGCGCAATTGGAACCCTACATCCAGCACGGGCTCAGGAGCGGCTCGCCGGGCACCGGCCTGGGCAGCGTCATGTTCGGCGCCAAATACGCCTTTGTCCATTGGCTGAAGCCGGTCTACGACGTCAGCATCGGCCTCAACGTCCGCGTGCCGGTCGACAAGCCGCCGATCGACATGACCGACGGCTACAATCACTACACGCCCTACCTGGTCGTTGCCCGCAAGAGCCCGCGCACCGCCGGCCTCACCTACTTCGTCAGCGGCACGGCCGACCTCATGGACAAGTCCTCCGTCGCGGGCTTCTTCCGCAAGAACGACACGCACAGCAGCTCCCTGATCCTCGGCGGGGGCTTCGTCCTCGACCGCTATCCCTTCCACTACACCCTCGAGGCCGGCTACCAGACGACCTCGCTCATCGGGAAGGACAACAAGCAGTTCGTGTTTGCGAAGCCCGGCTTTGCGTGGGACCTGCCGCGCAAGCTCACCTTCAATTCGCGGGGCCGCTGGCTGTTCGGCTTCAGCCTGAGGTTTACCGAGGGCCCCGACGGCCTGCGCATCGACTCGGGCGGCAAGATCCGCGGAGAGTTCAGTCTCCGCCGGATGTTTGGTGGCGGCGACAAGACACCGGCGAAATAGCTCAGCGCAGCGTCCACAGCCACGCGCCGAGGTGCAGCGTGGTGCCGGCGGCGAGCGCCGCAGCGACATCGTCCGCCACGATGCCCCAGCCGGCCGGCCAGGCCTGGAGCCGGCGGATGCCGAGCGGCTTCAGGATGTCATAGAACCGGAACAGCGCGAAGCCCGCCAGCAGGCCGGCCCATTCCGGCCAGACGCCGCCGGGGCCGAAGCGCCAGCCGAGGAACACGAGCGGCATCACGACGAATTCGTCGAGGATGACCTCGCCGGGGTCGGTCCGGCCCAGGCGCCGGGCCGCCTCGCCCGTGAAGCCCACCGCGAGGTAGGCGGCGAGCGCCGTGACCGCCAGGGTCTCCGCCACGTTGAGGCGCCGGAAGAACACCAGCACGTAGAGCAGCCCGGCGAGGGAACCCCAGGTGCCCGGCGCCGGCAGCCGGGTGCCGAGCGGGCCCAGCGTGGCCACTGCCGTCACGAATCTCGCCGGCATCCGCCGCGGCCAGTCGGGCTGGGTCAGGCGCATTGTTCAGTCGAGCACCACGTGCCCGTGGCGCCGGAAATACGAGATGGCCGACGTGATGGTCAGCACCGCCGAAAGAAAGAACAGCCCCATGCCGGTGTAGTGGATGAACGAGATGATCCAGCGTTCGCCGTGGGAGAACAGATGCCCGAAATCCCGCGCCATCATGTGCGCGCCGAGCAGCCAGCCGATGGCGTTGAGCTGGACGAAGGTCTTCACCTTGCCGCCGATGTCGGCCTCGACCACCAGGCCTTTGGTCGCCGCCGCCATGCGCATGCCCGACACGAGGAATTCGCGGCCGAGGATGCAGAGCAGGAGCATCATGGCGAAGGCGTCGTAACCCATGAAATACTCGCCGTTCACCAGCGCGATCATCAGGCCAATGACCATGACCTTGTCCACGACCGCGTCCATGAAGCGCCCGAACGAGGATACCTCGCCGCGCGCCCGCGCCACCATGCCGTCGAACCAGTCGGTCAGCGCCGCGGCGATGAAGAGCCAGAACGCGAGGGTCGCGGCCCAGTCGAAGTCCCGGTTCATCAGCCAGACAATGGCAAACATCGCGGGCACCCGCGAGACGGTCATCCAATTGGCGAGGGTAAAACGCATCGGCCGGAGTCGAGACACCCGCCGCGCACTTGGCAATCCCTTGATTGCCCGCCCGGCCCGGCGCCCCGGAATTTGACACAAAACTTCCTCGCCATCCGCCCGCCCGGCGCAATCCTGCCCACCGGCACGAGCCATGAAACGCTGCATCTATCCCGGGACCTTCGACCCCTTCACCAACGGCCACCTCGACGTGCTCCAGCGCGCCGCCAGCCTGTTCGCCCACGTGCGGGTGGCCGTGGCCATCGACTCGACCAAGAAGGCGCTGTTCACCCCGGCGCAACGCGTCGCCCTCATCCAAGCCAACCTGCACGGCCTGCCCAACGTGGACGTCGTGAGCTTCGAGGGCCTGCTCGTCGAGTTCGCCCGGCAGCAGAATTCGCACGCCATCATCCGCGGCCTGCGCGCCCTGTCCGACTTCGAGTTCGAGTTCAACATGGCGCTGATGAACCGCCACCTCGAACCGGGGGTGGAGACCATCTTCGTGATGCCCGCCGAGGCCTACAGCTACACCAGCTCCTCGCTGGTGAAGCAGATCGCCAAGCTCGGCGGCGACGTCCGGAAGTTCGTCCCGGCGAACGTGGCGAAGGCCCTGCGCCAGGCCTACGCAATAAAATAGCCGCGGCGCGCTTTCCGCCGGCATGACGGGACGGCCAATCCCGCCGGGCGTGGCACCCGGATTTCTCCGCGGCATGAAACTTTTTGTTGGTTCCCGCCGTCATGTGAAACTCCGGCAGCCTTATGGCTTTGCCCATTCCCCCTTTCGTCATTCATTCCCCAAATTATGGCCGCCAACGGTAAGTCTCCACTCAAGCTAATCACCAACCTCGTCATCATCGCCGTGCTGGGGGGCGCCGGTTATTATTACTACCTGCACAGCCGGGATGAGGCCGATGATCCCGAGTTTCTCACCACCACGGTGTCCCGGGGCACCATCACCCAGACGGTCACCGCGACGGGCGACCTGGCCCCGGTGCTGAACGTCAACGTGAGCAGCCAGATCTCGGGCAACGTCCAGAGGCTTTTCGTCGACTGGAACTCCCCCGTCACCAAGGGCCAGGTGCTGGCCGAGATCGATCCGTCCAATTACAAGACCGCCCTGCTCCAGTCCGAGGCCCAGCTCGCCAACGCCCGGGCGAGCCAACAGCTCCAGTCGGCCAATGCCACCCGCGCGCGCGAGCTGTTCAAGAAGTCACTGATCTCCCAGAGCGACCTCGACACCGCGGAGGCCCTGCTCGCCCAGGCCGACGCGCAGGTCCAGATCCAGACGGCCAACAACGGGACCGCCAAGGTCAACCTCTCGCGCTGCACCATCTATTCACCCATTGACGGCACCGTCATCTCGCGCTCGGTCGACGTCGGCAACACGGTCGCCGCCAGCCTCAGCGCCCCGACCCTCTTCGTGATCGCGAACGACCTGCGCAGCATGCAGATTGACGCCGCCGTCTCCGAGGCCGACATCGGCAACGTCGAGGTGGGCCAGAGCGTGAACTTCACGGTCGACGCCTACCCCAACCGCCAGTTCACCGGCAAGGTCTACCAGATCCGCAATTCGCCGAAGACCTCCCAGAACGTCGTGATCTACGACACGATGATCGACGTGCGCAATGACGACCTGAAGCTCCGGCCCGGCATGACGGCCAACGTCTCGATTGTCGTGGCCAGTCGGACCGACATCCTGCGCGTGGCCAACAGCGCCCTCCGGGTGCGCCTGCCCGAGGGCGTCACCGCCCGGCCCGCCGTCGACCCCGCCAAGGCCGCCGCGGCCATGCCGGCCGACGCCCCTGCCGCACTCCGGCCCCCGACCGACGAGGAACGCCGCAAGCTTTTCGCCGATGCCGGCTTTGTCCGCGGCGGTGGTGGTGGTGGCGGCGGACCCTCGCCCGAAATCCTGGCCAAGGTCGTCGCGCTCGCCAAGGAGCGTGGGTTTGAAATGCCCGCCTTCGGCAGCCGCAGCGGCAACCGCGAACACGACCGGTCCAACAACGCACCCGTCACCCGCTCTCTCTACAAGCTCATGGGCGCGGCGAAATCCGGCCAGCTTCAGGCGGTGAGTGTCAAGCTCGGCATCACCGACGGCATCACCACCGAGGTCCTCGACGGCCTGGCGGAAAAGGAGCTGGTCGTTACCGGCATCTCCCTCCCCGGCGCGAAGACGACGGCGGCCCCGGCCAATCCGTTCAACGCCGGCGGCGGCCGCGAGCGGCGCGGCTTCTAGGCCCAACCCTTGCGCCCGATGTCAGCCGTCGTCCAACTCACGGACATCCATAAGATCTACGACTCCGGCGAGGTGCAGGTGCACGCCGTGCGCGGCATCTCCCTGGCGCTGCAGCAGGGCGAGTTTATGGCGATCATGGGCGCCAGCGGCTCCGGCAAGTCCACGCTGATGAACACGCTTGGGTGCCTCGACCGCCCGACCAGGGGCACCTACCTGCTCGACCGGGTCGATGTCGGCCAGCTCGACCGCAACCAGCTCGCCGACCTGCGGAACGAAAAGCTCGGTTTCGTGTTCCAGGGCTTCAATCTCCTCGCCCGCACCACGGCGCTTGAGAACGTCGAGCTGCCCATGCTCTACGGCCGGAACCGGGGCACCACCGCCCAGCTGCGCGACCGCGCGTTGCACTGCCTGAACATCGTCGGGCTCGCCGACCGCGCCGACTATTTCCCGAGCCAGCTCTCCGGCGGCCAGCAGCAGCGTGTGGCCATCGCCCGCGCCCTCGTCAACGAGCCGCAGGTGCTCCTGGCCGACGAGCCCACGGGCAACCTCGACAGCAAGACCTCCGTGGAGGTCATGGGCGTCTTCCAGCAGCTCAACGACCAGGGCATCACCATCGTCATGGTCACGCACGAGCTCGACATCGCCCGCTACTGCCGGCGCAACCTCATCATGCGCGACGGCCGCGTCGTCAGCGACCTGGTGGTTTCGGACCGCCTTTACTCCCCCACCGAGATGCAGCGGATTCTCGAGACCGAGGCCAAGGCCAAGCTCACCGGCATCGACTGATCCCATGCGCATCGATTCCACCGTCATCGTCTCCCTCCGGGCTCTCCGGCGCAACACCATGCGCTCCATCCTGACGGCGCTCGGCATCATCATCGGTGTCGGCGCGGTCATCGCGATGGTCAGCATCGGCAACGGCGCCAAGTCCACCGTCGAGGCGCAGATCGCCAGCCTCGGGCGGAACGTGCTCCTGGTCTTCTCGGGCAGCTTCAGCCACGGCGGCGCCCACAGCGGCGCGTTCGGCGCCGGCACCCTCACGCCCGACGACGCCGAGGCCATCGGCCGCGAACTGCCCAACGTCGCCGCCGTCAGCCCCGAGGTGCGCTCCGGCGCGCAGGTGCTCGCCAACGGCCTCAACTGGTCCACCTCCGTCTTCGGCGAGAGCGCCGACTACCTCCACATCCGCCAGTGGCCGCTCAGCGCGGGCGCCATGTTCACCGACCAGGACACCAAGGCCGTCGGCAAGGTCGCCATCATCGGGCAGACCATCGTGAAGCAGCTTTTCCCCGACGACGACCCCATCGGCCAGACCCTCCGCATCCGCAACCAGCCGTTCCGCATCATCGGAGTGCTGCAGGCCAAGGGCCTCTCGGTGCAGGGCTCCGACCAGGACGACGTCGTCATCATCCCCTACACCAGCGCCATGAAGCGCGTGACCCGACAGACCATGCTGCGGTCCATCAACGTCCAGGCGTCCACGCCCGACACCATCGACGACGTGCAGGCCGACATCACCGCGCTGCTCCGCCAGCGCCACCGCACCACGGAGCAAACCGACGACTTCACCGTCCGCAACCAGGAGGAAATCGCCGCGGCTGCCACCGCCACCTCGCGGACCCTCACCCTGCTGCTCGCCGCGATCGCCGGCGTGTCGCTGGTCGTCGGCGGCATCGGCATCATGAACATCATGCTGGTCAGCGTCACCGAGCGCACGCGCGAGATTGGCATCCGCATGGCCGTTGGCGCGCACGGCAGCGACGTGATGCTGCAGTTTCTCATCGAGGCCGTCATCCTCAGCTCGATGGGCGGCATCCTCGGCATCCTGCTCGGCATCGGCTCGTCCCAGCTGATCTCGAAGTGGAACAACTGGCCGGTGCTGGTCTCGAGCACGTCGGTCGCCGTCGCATTCGTCTTCAGCGCCGCGGTCGGCGTGTTCTTCGGTTTTTATCCGGCCCGCAAGGCGGCGCAGCTCGATCCGATTGAGGCACTGCGCTACGAGTGAGGGCATTTTCGGTTTTCGCTTCTTGAGTTTCGAATCGCGGCGGGCGGATTCCGGGGTGCGTGCCGAACAGGCGGTCACAGCGCGAACAGTCTGATTCCTCCCGCCAATCCAAAATCGGGAATCGGAAACGAGAATCAGATTGTCCCATTCGTGGGAATCATGGCTCCCATCACCGCCGAAACCCGGCGGGTCGGAAAAACTCAGATATGCGGCCTGATTTTTATCTGCCTCTCCGCGGTGCAGTTAGCGCGCCGGGGCAAATGTTGGCACGGCGCTAGCAAGGAGGAATGCATCAACACAACTCCTGCCATGAAAACCATCACGCTCCTTTCCGTCACCCTCGCCGTTGGTATCGCCGGGGTGGCCGCCTTCGCCCTCGCCAACTCCGCCTTCGTCGCGGCCCTGCCGGGCGATGTCATCCTCGGCACCGGTGCCTCGCTGGCCATTCTGGGCTTCGCCGCCTACGATTACTCCCGCCGCTTCCTTCCGCTGCCCGTCCGCGCGCTGCGGCCGAAGCTGCCGGCGGCGCTCGCGTCGCGCCCCGCCTCCTTCACCTCCCGCAAGGATTGCCTGGCCGCCTGAGGCTTTTGACGGTAGCGGCGCTCTTGTTGCGCCCCGCCCGGCGATCTTCGGCCGCCGCTCCGGGTGTCGGTTGCCTCCTTGACACTTGTCCCCTGTCACTTGTCACTTTCCCCCATGGCCGCCAACGACCCCGCGCCCCACCGCATCCTAGTTGCGGACGACCAGCCCGACGTGCTTGAGGCCCTCCGCCTTCTCCTGAAGGCCGAGGGTTACCAGATCGAGACCGCCAAGTCACCCGGCGCCGTGCTCAAGGCGGTCGAGGCGCGCGACTTCTCGCTCGCCATCATCGACCTCAACTATGCGCGCGACACCACCTCCGGCCAGGAAGGCCTGGACCTGCTTGCCAAGCTCCAGACCGCCGATCCCTCCCTGCCCGTCGTCGTCATGACGGCGTGGGCCAGCGTCGAGGTGGCGGTCGAGGCCATGCGCCGCGGCGCGAAGGACTTCATCACCAAGCCGTGGGAGAACCCGCGCCTGCTCGCCATCGTGCGGAACCAGATCGAACTCGCCGGCGCCGTGCGCGCCTACCGCCGGCTCGAGCAGGAAAACCAGCTGCTCCGCGGCAAGGCCGGCCCCACGCTCATCGCCCAGTCGCCCGCCATGCGGCCGGTGCTCGACATCATCTCCCGCGTCGGCCCTTCCGACGCCAACGTCCTCATCACCGGGGAAAACGGCACCGGCAAGGGCGTCATCGCCCAGGCGCTGCACTCCGTCTCGGTGCGCGCCGGCAAGCCTTTCATCGCCGTCAACATGGGCGGCCTGCCCGAGGGCGTGTTCGAGAGCGAGCTCTTCGGCCACGTCCGCGGCGCCTTCACCGACGCCAAGGTCGACCGCGCCGGCCGCTTCGAGCTCGCCGACAGCGGCACGCTGTTCATGGACGAGATCGGCAACATCCCGATGAGCCAGCAATCGAAGATCCTGCGCACGCTCGAGACGGGCGAGTTCGAGCGCGTCGGCTCCTCGCGCACCAGCCGCACCAACGTCCGCCTCATCTCCGCCACCAACTCCGACCTCAACGCCGAGGTCGCCGCCGGCAAGTTCCGCCAGGACCTCCTTTTCCGCCTCAACACGATCCACCTCCACCTGCCGCCGCTGCGCGAGCGCCGCGAGGACATCGCCCTGCTCGCCCAGCATTTCCTCAAGGCGCACGTCGCCCGCTACAGCAAGCCCATCACCGGCCTCGACGAGGCGGCGCTTGAGGCGATGAAGAATTATTCCTGGCCGGGCAACGTCCGCGAACTCGACCACTCCGTCGAGCGCGGCGTGCTCATGACGCAGGGCAAGGTTGTCCGCGCCCCCGACCTCGGGCTCAACGCGGGCCAGTCCGCCCCGCGCCTCGAGGACATGAGCCTGGAGGAGGTCGAGTCCTTTCTGATCAAGAAGACGCTCGCCCGCTGCGACGGCAACGCCCGCAAGGCCGCCGAGCAGCTCGGTCTCAGCCGCAGCGCGTTCTACCGCCGGTTGGAGAGATACAAGCTGTAAGCTTTAAGCTTTAAGCTGGAAGCCGACCGAGCCACCCTGCACGCGTGAGTGATTTCCGTGAAGTTCTGGTGTGGCAGCGCGGTCAGGCGATGGCACTTGGAGTTTACCGGCTGACCAAAGGCTTTCCGAAGGTTGAGCTTTACGGACTCACCAGCCAGATGCGCCGGGCGGCCTCATCCATCCCCGCCAACATCGCCGAGGGCTGTGGCCGGGATGGTGATGCGGAGCTAAAGCGCTTCATGACCATCGGCCCTCGGGTCAGCCTGCGAACTCGACTGCTTCATCCTGTTGGCCGCGGACCTTGGTCTCCTCCAGCCAGTGCAGGCGACGAATCGGGCGTCCGAAATCCTGGAAATCCGCCGGATGCTCGGGGGGATTCATTCGGAAGCTTAAAGCTTACGGCTTATTGCTAATGGCCACGCCCAAACGCAGCCGGATCCCGCACGAGCAGCGCATTTTCTACTACGCGCTGCTCGCCGGTTTGCCGGCCATGATCACCGCGCTGACCCTGCTCTGGGTGGGCGACTTCCAGCCGAAGCAGCAGTGGACCTTCGGGCTCATCATGGTTCTGTTCTGGCTCGGCTTCGCCCTCGCCCTGCGCGAGCGCGTCGTCCGCCCGCTCCAGACGATGGCCAACCTGCTCACCGCCCTGCGCGAGGGCGACTTCTCCGTGCGCGCCCGCGGCGCCTACCGCGACGAGCCGCTCGGCGACGTGATGTTTGAGATCAACATGCTCTCCGGCATCCTGCAGGAGCAGCGGCTTGGCGCCCTCGAGGCGACCGCGCTCCTCCGCACGGTCATGGAGGAGATCGACGTGGCCATCTTCGCCTTCGATGCCAACGAGACGCTCCGCCTCGTGAACCGCAGCGCCCAGGAGCTCATCGCGCAGCCCGCCGAGCGCATCCTCGGCCGGCAGGCCAAGGACCTCGACCTGGCCGACTGCCTCAGCGGCGACACCACGCGCGTCCTCACCCGCACCTTCCCCGGCGGCACCGGCCGCTGGGGCATGCGCCGCACCAGCTTCCGCGAGGGGGGCCTGCCGCACAAGCTGGTGGTCATCGCCGACCTCAGCCAGCCGCTGCGCGAGGAGGAGCTGAAGGCCTGGCAGCGGCTCGTCCGCGTCATCGGCCACGAGCTCAACAACTCGCTCGCGCCGATCAAGTCCATCGCCGGCAGCTTCACCACCCTGCTCCGCCGGCCGCAGCGCCCGGCGGAGTGGGAGAGCGACCTGCTCGGCGGCCTCGAGATCATCGAGGCGCGTGCCGAGAGCCTGAACCGCTTCATGCAATCCTACGCGCGGCTGGCCAAGCTGCCCGCGCCCAGCCGGCAGCCCTGTGAGATCGGCCCGCTGCTCCGCCGCATCGTCTCGCTCGAGACCCGCACGGCCGTGCAGCTGATCGAAGGGCCCGACCTCACCGCCAACGTCGACGCCGCCCAGGTCGAGCAGGTCATCATCAACCTCACGAAGAACGCGGTCGAGGCCGTGCCCGAGGCGGGCCAGCCCGGCGAGCCCACCTGCTGCGTCCGCGTCGGCTGGCGCCGGCACGCCGGGGCGCTCGAGATCTCCGTCGAGGACGACGGCCCCGGCATCGCCAACCCGCAGAATCTGTTTGTGCCTTTCTTCACCACCAAGCCGTCGGGCTCCGGCATCGGCCTCGTGCTCTGCCGCCAGATCGCCGAGAACCACGGGGGCTCACTCACGCTGGGAAACCGCGAAGGCGCCTCCGGGTGCATCGCCCTGCTCCGGCTGCCGGTGTAGGCGCCGGCGGCCGGCCTGATCCGCGCAACCGCGGCTCAGAAGCGATAGACCCGGTAGCCGCCGCTCTGAAAGGCCGGCGGCCGGCCGATGGTGTCCGTCCATTGGACGCGGTCGCCCGGATTGATGACATACCAGCGGATCCCGTTCCCTTTCATGAAGGCTTCGACCCGCCCGCGGTTGCGGACCTGGGCCAATTCCTCCAGCGCGCGCATTCGCTCCAGCAATCCGGCGGGCTCGCGCGCGCCGTTCGTCCCACACGCAAAGGCCTGCCGCTCACAGAGCGCCGACAGGATCATGCCGGTGGCGATCCGCGCATCCTGCACTACGTCGGTGCGCGGGCTGTTCGCGCGGATGAAATCCGCGACCGCGACCTGACCCGCCGGCAGCCGCTGGTGGCCGAACCCCCAATTCGCCAGGGTCTGGATGCCCGCCCCGAAACGGGCCGGCACGAACAGCAAGGCCAGCGCCGCGGCCGCGAGCGTCCACCTCCCGGCCCTCTTGGCCGGGGGACCGTCGCCCCCAAAGTGCCGGTAGGTGACGGCGCCGCCCCACAGCACGAAAACAAAGTAGGCCCACATGAAGGGACGATGCAGCAGTTCGAGGGAGCTGCCGACGCGACGGTCATCCAAGGCCAGGCAGGTTGCCATGAACAAATAGAGCCCGCCGACCAGGAGCGGGAACAACCACACCCTGGAATCATCCGTGCGCCGAAGCCGCCTCACCTGCACCAGGTATAGGAGGGGATGCAGGCCGAAGGTGCAGATGACCAAAAGCGGCACGAAGACCGCGGCCCGGTAGGGCCAGTTGCCGGCGGACGCGGCGAACCAGGCCGAGAACACTTGCTGCAGCACACCGTCCAGCTGGTTGTTCAAAACCAGGCGGGAATAGTGCATCAGGCCGGACCCATCCAGACGGATGACCGGCACGGCGGGAAACGCCTGCGAGACCGCGATCACCAGGGCAAAAATCCCGGTGAGCAGCAGCAGGAAAAGCATCCGCCGCTTCGTGGCAAGGTCCGGAAAAAACAGCGCCGGAAAAATCAGGGCCAGGTAAGCGATGGCGAAAAAGATCTGGGCCTTGTGCACCAGGGCAAAGCCCGCGAAGAGATAGGCGAACACGACCAGCAGATGACGGCCGGTGCGACACGCTTCCTGCAGCAAGGCAAACACCAGGGCGGCACAGGCCAGTCCATAGCCGCAGGCCGGTGCCGACTGCTGCATCCATTGGTAACCGAAGAAAGGGTTGCCGGATCCCTGCTGCACGGCATCCGGTAGCAGCAGCAGCCCCAAGCCGCCGGCCAGCGCCGGCCAGCGGCCAAACACCGCTGCGGCCAATGAGTAGCCGGCCAAGGCCGCGACCAGAAGCCCCAGTGGCACCAGGAGGCCGGAGTATGCCGCCAAGGCCGACGTCCCGGTGCCATCCACCAGCGCGGCCGCCAGCATGTAGCTCGCCTGATGATAAGGCAGGGCCGGTATGCCGGTCGCGTGAAAATCGTAGATGGTGCCGAACCCCCGGGAGGTCGCGAACACGGTAATTTGGCAAAGGTGAGAATAAATGTCCTGCCAGGCCCGGATGACCACCACCCCGCCGTCATGCTGGAGCGGCGAAAGCAGTTCCCGGCACCACAGGCTGACCGCCACCGTCGCCAGCAGCAGAAAAAGCGTCTCGCCCGCGTTACCCGCGGGAAGCAAGCCGACGACAGGAGTCCGCCGGGCAAAAATCCAGCCGGACAACGCAGCGGCAAATATGATCCCCCAGCCGATGGCCGGTCCGAACGGCAGCGCGAGAAGCGCACCATACAACAGGATATTGGCCAGGATGACGCCACAAGCCAGCCGGGTGGGCAAATTGTCGAGGCGTTCGTTGTCCCACAACGCGAACTTCAGGAACAGATCGCCAAGAAAATAGCAGCCGGCGGGGATCGAAAACAGGAAGGCCAAGACGAAAAGCGATACTCCTCCGGCCGCGAGATGGTGCCAGAAGATGAGAACGCCGCCCAGCCAAGCCAGCGCCAGCGTGTGCCCCGGTCTCATCATCTGGGGCATGGTCGGCATGTCGGTTTGAATCGCAAAGGGGAGGCGCGCACGCAGGGGATTTCATCGCACCGTGGGAAATCGGATTAAAGAGCAAACTCCGGGAAGAAGACGTCGCTCCGGTTGGTCCAGTCTGATCACGCCGCCCGTCCACATCCCAAATTCGGGACGCCCACATCCCAGCTTCGCTCTGAATCTCCTGAAGCCCGATTTTAATGTCTTGGCTTATCGCTTACAACCATGAGCTTACAGCTATCCGTGCGCTTGGCATGATCGTTGCGAATATCCGCGCACAACAAACCTCCGCATGGACATTGCCCGCCCCAACGTTGCCAAGGAAAAGCGCAAGAAACGCATCATTTACGGCGTGGTTGCCGCCGTCGTGCTCACCGGCATCACCATCGGCCTCTCGCGGCTCAAACCCGCCGCCCCGACCGTCGAGCGCAACCTCGTGTGGATCGACACGGTCAAGCGCGGCCCGATGGTCCGCCAGGTGCGCGGCCTTGGCACGCTCGTGCCGGAGGAGATCCGCTGGATCGCCGCGCGCACGCAGGGCCGCGTCGACAAGATCATCCTGCGGCCCGGCGCCATTGTCGAGGTGGGCAGTCTCATCCTCGAACTGCGTAACCCGGATGTTGTCTCTGCCGCCGCCAACGCCGAGTCGCAGCTGCATGCCGCCGAGGCCCAGCTGGCCAATCAGCGCATCCAGCTCGAAAGCCAGCTGTTGCAGTCCGAGGCCACCGCCGCCCGCGCCAAGTCCAACTACGAGACGACCAAGCTCCAGGCCGACGTGAAGGAACAGCTCTTCAAGGACGGCCTCGTCTCCGAGCTCGAGCTGAAGCTGGCCCAAGCGACCGCCGCCGACGGCGCCACCAGCAACGCCATCGAGCAGAAGCGCTACGCCTTTGCCCAGCAATCCATCAAGCCCCAGCTCGCGGTGCAGGAAGCCGAGGTCGAGCGCCTCCGCTCCGTGGCCAGGTTGCGCGCCGAGGAACTTGACGCCCTCCAGGTCCGTTCTTCCATGGCTGGCGTCCTTTCGGCCCTCCCGGTCGAAGTCGGCGCGCAAGTGCAGGCGGGCTTCAACATCGCCCGGGTCGCCGACCCGTCCAAGCTCAAGGCTGAAATCCGCATCGCGGAGACCCAGGCCCGCGACATCGCCATCGGCCAGATTTCCCAGATCGACACCCGCAACGGCATCGTCGAGGGCCGCGTGGCCCGCATCGACCCCGCCGTCCAGAACGGCACCGTGCTCGTCGATGTCACCATCGTGAACGAGCTGCCCCGCGGCGCCCGCCCTGATCTCTCGGTTGACGGCACCATCGAGCTCGAGCGCCTCAACGACGTCATCTACGTCGGCCGCCCGGCCTTCGGCCAGGAGAAGAGCACCGTCGGCATCTTCAA
>Ga0315295_10002186_pt1 | contig 16621 bp, 13 predicted proteins | sample YL17G14_0_MG_FD_204453 | JGI IMG/M metagenome (GOLD analysis project Ga0315295, IMG submission 204453) | Sediment microbial communities from Yellowstone Lake, YNP, Wyoming, USA - YL17G14_0 | ecosystem: Environmental > Aquatic > Freshwater > Lake > Sediment | place: USA: Wyoming | collected... | reverse complement strand
GTGGTGCGCGCGCTCCGGCCACACCTGGCGGGAGCGGGCGAGAGCCGTCTCACGCGCGCCGGGACGCAGAGCATGCAGGCCTACGAGATGTACCTGCGCGGGCGCCAGTTCCTCATGAGCCTCTCGGAAAACGGGTATCGCTTCGCGCGCCAGATGTTCAAGGGCGCGATCGAGCTCGACCCCGGGTTCGCGCAGGCCCATGCGGGCCTCGCCGACACCGGTCACATGATCCTCCAGTGGCACCTCGACGATGCGAACGTCGATGCGTTCCGGTCCGAGGCGCTCGCCGCGAGTGCCGAGGCCTTGCGGCTCGATCCGCTCCTCGCGGAAGCCCACGTCTCGCGCGGAAACGTCCTTTCCTTCGCGGGCCAGGGTGAGGAGGCCGAGGCGGAATTCCAGCGCTCCCTGGCACTCAACCCGGCGCTCCCCCACGCGCACCACTTCTACGCGCGACATCTCTTCAGCGCCGGGCGACTGGAGGAGGCCGCTCGCCATTTCGAGGAGGCGATCCGCCTCGACCCCGACGACTACGGAACCGCGGGTCTCCTGGTCTCGATCCTCAAGGGACGCGGGGACCTCGAGGCAGCGGCCGCCGCGGCGAGGCGGGGGATCGCCGCGGTCGAGCGGCGCCTGAGGCTCAATCCCGACGACGTCCGGGCGCTCTACATGGGTGGCGGGGCCGAGATCATGTTCGGCGACCGGACGCGCGGCGTGAACTACCTCGCGCGGGCGCTGGAGCTCTCCCCGGACGACTTCGCGACGCTCTACAACGTCGCCTGCGCCTATGCCAACGCGGGCGAGCCAGGGCGCGCCCTGGACGCCCTGGACCGGGCCGTCGGATCGGGGCGCGGAAACCGCAAGTGGCTCGAGCACGACACGGATCTCGACCCCCTTCGAGCATCACCCCGCTTCCAGGAGATCCTGGCTCGCCTCGGGTCCTGACGGCGGCCCGGTCAGCCGACCCGGCGGACGAGCTCCTCGAGGTAGCGCGACCGCACCTGCTCGGTCGCCGCCAGCCTCTTCACCGGCGGCAGCTTCAGGATGGCCCCGAAGAAGGCCGCCAGCGCCCGGTGGCTCCAGAGCAGCCGGTTGTCGAAGACCAGGTCCTGGAGCTTGCCTCGCTCGATGGCCATGAGCACCGCCCTGTGGGCGCCGTTCAGCGGCGTGAGGCGGCGCGGCCCGCGCTCCACCAGCGAGAGCGCCTCCTCGCGGCAGGCCCGGATGCACACCCCGCAGCCCAGGCACCGCTCCACGTCGAGCCGGGCCACGGTGCGCTTCGGCCGGTGCGGGTCGTTGGCCGAGACCGCGGAGAGGGCCTCCACCGGGCACTTTCGCACGCAGCGCTCGCAACCCGTGCAGGCGCCCTCGTCGATGACCGGCAGGAAATGGGTGGTGTGGACGGGGTGGGCGGCGGCGAACCGGCGCGCGGCGATCATGGCCTCGCAGCAGCAGCCGCAGCAGTTGCAGATGAAGTTCACGCCCTCCCGCACGTTCTCGCCGAACTGCACGAGGTCGAGCTCCTGCGCCCGGTGGAGCAGCTCCAGCCCCTCGACGGCGTCCACCTCGCGCGCGTGGCCGTGGCGGATGAGCGAGGAGGCCGAGGTGTTGAAGGTCATGCAGATGTCCTGCGGCGCGTCGCAGGCGCGCCCCACGTGCTCCATCTTGTGGCGGCAGTAGCAGAGGGAGATGCCGCGGTGGGTCGCGGTCCGCACCACCTCGCTGGCCCGCTCGAAGTCGAGCACGTGCAGCGCGTTCTCCTCGGAGAGCGCCCCCTCCTGCACGAAAGCCCGGCCGAGCTGCGTCTCCCCGCCTGCGAAGAGCGCGCGGACGAAGTCCTCCTCGACGTTCAGGTACTGGTGGAAGAGCTCCGCCAGCGCCTTCTGGTCCACGTCGCTGCGCACCCGCATCATCGAGAACTCGAAGAAGCCGGCCATGGGAGGCGGCAGCACGTACTCGGTGCCCCCCTCCCCTTCCCAGTCGACGAGCAGCGCCCGGGAGGCCAGCGTCTCGAGCGTGGTGCGGGCCTCGGCCTCGGGGACCTTCCAGATCTCCGCCGCCCGGGCCGCGGTGAAGGGGCGGATGGGCAGGACGGAGACGAGAGCCGCTTCCCGATCGCTGAAGAGGATCTTCAGGATCCGGAACAGGCTCTCGGCAGGCGGCGCTCCCTGGGGGAAGCGGTTCAGCCGATCGGTGAGCCGGTCGTAGACGGACCGAGAGTTGTGGTGAGCCATGGCTCTCGGGTCGCATGATACCTCCCTGGGAATGCGCGCCACGAATTTGCTACATTTCCCTCCTCGGACTCGCCGCCCGATCCAGGGGCGAGCCCGGCGACCCTGGAGGTGAGATGGACGCATCGCGGTTGCACCGTCCGGCTGGAGCCATTGCCGCCCTGGCGCTGGCGTTCGCCGGGGCCGGGTGCTCGACCGGAGCGAAGCACGAGGTTCCTCCGCAGCGCCCTGCCATCCGCTCCTTCACGGCCACGCCCGGGTCGTTCCTCCCGGGCGGGACGGTCCAGCTCTCCTGGTCGGTGACCGGCGCGACGAGCCTGTCCATCGACCCCGGTCCGGGTGCGGTCACGGGGACCAGCGTTTCCGTCACCCCCGCCGGCACGACGACCTACGCGCTGACCGCGACCAGCGCCGGCGGCAGCTCCACCGCCAGCGCCACCGTCACCGAGCTCGTCCAGCCTCCGACGGGGCTCGTCTACTCCTCCAACCCCGCGGTCTACACCCCGGGGACCGCCATCCAGCCCAACATTCCGACGCCGTCCGGGGGCGTCCCGACTTCCTACGCCGTCTCTCCCCAGCTTCCCGCCGGGCTCGCCCTGGACGCGGCGACCGGGGTCATCTCCGGAACCCCTTCGGTGGCGTCGGCGACCACGACCTACAGAGTCACCGCGAGCAACTCCGGGGGCAGCTTCACGGCGAGCCTCGGGATCACCGTCAACGCCGTGCCGCCGCCGGTGATCACCGCCCAGCCCGGCAACCAGTCGGTCGTCCCACCCGCCACCGCCACCTTCGCCTTGACCGGCTCGATGGGGGCGGCCCGGGCGATCCAGATCGCCTCGCTCCTGCCGAACGGGAAGGTGCTCCTGGCCGGAGGCGTGAACGGAGCCTCCCATCTCGGGACCGCGGAGCTCTACGATCCCGCTGCCGGCACCTTCGCTCTCGCCACCGCCCAGGACATGGTCACCCCGCGCTACCAGCACACGGCGACCACGCTCCAGGATGGTCGCGTGCTCGTCGTGGGCGGGAGGGGGGGCAACGGCGTGCTCTCCTCCGCCGAGATCTGGATCACCTCTCCCTGATCGGAGTCGCCATGGCCAAAGGAAGATCGACGCGATCCTCGACGCGAACCGGGGGATCGCTCGCCCGTCGCGACGTCCTCAAGCTCGCCGCCGCCGCGGCGGCGGGCGCGGTGGCAAGCCGGGTGATCGCCGACGTGCCCACCTCGCGGATGCCCACGCGCGACCTGGGTCGGACCGGCTTCCGCGTCGGCCTCTTCAGCCTGGGCGGCCAGGCCGCCATCGAGCAGCCGGACAACGAGGCCGCGGCGGTGGCGATCGTCGAGCGCGCCCTGGACCTCGGGGTGAACTACATCGACACCTCGGCCCGGTACGGCGGCGAGGCGCGCTGGAGCGAGCGCTACATCGGGCAGGTGATGAAGCGCCGCCGGCGGGAGGCCTTCCTCGCCACCAAGACCCACGACCGGACCCGCGACGGGTCGCTCCGGGTGCTCGAGAAGTCGCTGCAGCTGCTGAACACCGACCACGTGGACCTCTGGCAGCTCCACGCCATGAGCAGCATGGCCGACGTGGACGCGGTCTTCGCCCGCGGGGGCGCCATCGAGGCCTTCGAGAAGGCGCGGTCGGAGAAGCTGGTCCGGTTCCTGGGCCTGACCGGCCACACCGACCCGGACGTGCTCTCCGCCGCCATCGGCCGCTTCCCCTTCGACGCCGTGCTCATGGCGGTGAACGCCGCCGACCCGTACCACCTCCCCTTCCAGAAGACGCTGCTCCCGCTGGCCGTGGAGAGGAAGATGGGGATCATCGGCATGAAGATCCCGGCCCGGGGACGGCTGCTCGGCGCCCTCACCATGCCCGAGGCCATGCGCTACGTGCTCTCGCTCCCGGTCTCGACGGTGATCGTGGGCGTGGACTCGATCTCCCAGCTCGAGGAGAACGTGGCGACGGCCCGGGGCTTCACGCCGCTCGGCCCGCCCCAGCTCGCCGCGCTGGAGCGGAAGGCCGAGCCGGTGGCCCGGCAGGCGCTCTGGTTCCGGCGCGCCTGAAGGCGCCGGTCCGGATCGGCCGCGCTCACCTCGTCGCCGGCGCCTCCAGCCCGAGCCGCTTCTTGAGCGGCTCCACCGAGGGCTTCCTCCCGCGGAACTTCACGTAGAGCTCCATGGGGTCGACCGAGCGCCCCTTCTCGAGCAGGTCGCGGAAGGCCCGCGCCGTGACCGGGTCGAAGATTCCCTTCTCCTCGAAGGCGGAGAAGGCGTCTGCGTCGAGCACCTCGGCCCACTTGTAGCTGTAGTAGCCGGCCGAGTAGCCGCCCCCGGGGCCGAAGATGTGCTGGAAGGACGTGGTCCGGTAGCGGGGGAGGATGGTGGCCGGCATGCCCATGCGCGCCAGGGCGATGCGCTCGACCGTCGCGGCGTCGGGTTCGGAGGTGGTGGAGAGCGTGTGCCACTCCAGGTCGAGGAGCGAGGCCGCCAGGTACTCGGTGTTCTTGAACCCCTGGTCGAAGCGGGCGCTCCGCTGGATCCTCTCCACCAGCGCCGTCGGGATGGGCTCGCCGGTCTTCCAGTGGCGAGCGTAGGTGGCGAGCACCTCCGGCTGCATGGCCCAGTTCTCCATGATCTGCGACGGAAGCTCGACGAAGTCGCGCGGGATGCCGCCGTAGCCCTCGTAGCGCTTCCTCGACAGGATGGCGTGCAGCCCGTGGCCGAACTCGTGGAAGAGGGTCTCGACCTCCTCCGGGGAGAGCAGGGCCGGGGTCTCGCCTGCGGGGCGGGTGAAGTTGCAGGTGTTCATGACGATGGGGCGGACCTCCTTCCCGTTGCGCACGAACTGGCCGCGAAGGCCGCTCTGCCAGGCGCCGGAACGCTTCCCGGGGCGCGGGTGGAAGTCCACCAGGAACACGGCCAGGTGCGAGCCGTCCCGATCCTTGACCTCGAAGGCCCGCACCTCCGGGTTGTAGCGCGGGAAGTCCGCGATCTCGGTGAAGGTGATGCCGTAGAGCCGGTTCGCCACGTGGAAGGCGCCCTCGCGGACCCGGTCGATGGGGAAGTACGGCCTCAGCTCGTTCTCGTCGAGATCGTAGCGGGAACGGCGCACCTTCTCGGTGTAGTAGAACCAGTCGAACGGCTCGAGCGGGTGGGTCTTCCCCCCGGCGCGGATGGCCTCCTCGAGCACCGTGGCCTCGCGCGCCGCGGCCCCCTTGGCCGGGCCCCAGAGCTGTTCGATGAGGCCGTAGACCGCCGCCGGGGTGCCGGCCATCTGATCGTCGAGGACGTAATCGGCCCAGGTGGCGTGGCCGAGCAACCGGGCCTTCTCCGCCCGCAGCGCCGCCGTCCGGGCAGCGAGCGCCTTGTTGTCGCCCGCCCCACCCTGGTCGCAGCGGGCTGCGTAGGCGTCGAACATCCGCTTCCGGAGCTCCCGGTCGTCGGCGTACTTCATGAATGGCCAGAGGCTCGGGGCGTGGAGCGTGAAGATCCACTTCCCCTCCAGGCCGGCCTTGCGCGCCGCATCGGCCGCCGCCGACACGGCCCCCGGCGGCAGGCCGGCCAGCTGCTCCGGCCGATCGAGCACCAGCCGCCACCCGTTGGTCGCGGCCAGCAGGTTGTCGCCGAATTTCACGCCGAGTGACGTCAGCTCGCCGTTCATGGCCTTGAGCCGCTCCTTGCCGGCGGGGTCGAGCATCGCGCCGGCGCGGACGAAGGTCCTGTGGCTGCGATCGAGCAGGACCATCTGGTCGGGATCGAGGTGGAGCGCGTGCCGCTTCTCCCACAGCTCGTTCACCCTCCGGAAGAGCCGCGCGTCGAGGAGCGTGTCGTCGCGGTGGCGGGTCAGGCGCGGCGCCATCTCCCGCTGGATGGCCTGGATCTCGTCGGTCGACTCGGACGCCACCAGCGTCCCGAAGACCGCCTGCACGCGCCCCAGCCGCTCGCCGGCAGCGTCGAGAGCGGCCAGGGTGTTCTCGAAGGTCGGGGGGGCCGGATTCGCGGCGATGGCCTCCACCTCTGCGCGGTGGGAGGCCATGGCGTCCTCGAAGGCCGGACGGAAGTGCTCGGGCCGGATCTCTCCGAAGGGCGGGATCCCGAACGGCGCGGTCCACTCCGCGAGGAGCGGGTTGGTTGCCGCGAGGGCGAGGGTGAGGGGGACGATGGCGAGGTTCAAGGATTCTCCCGGAACGAGGTGTCCAGATAACCCTGCAGCTGCGAGGCAATTCCCGGCGCGAGCGGCCGGATGGCCTCCACCTCCCGGCGGGCGGCGGAAAGGTCGCCGAGCTGGGCGAAGGCGAGCGCCAGCTGGGCGCGGGCCAGGGGCTGGACGCGGATGACGTCTCGGGCGCCCTCGAGCAGCCGGACCGCGTCGGCGTGCCGTCCGAGCCCGTTCCAGCAGGCTGCCAGGTTGGTGAAGGCATCGGGGTAGGCCCGCCGGAGCGCGATGGCCTTCTCGAAGTACGGAGCGGCCTCGGCATAGCGCCGGGCGTCGAACCGGAGGGTCCCCAGGTCGAACCAGGGCTCGGCGAGCTTCGGGTCGAGCTCGATGGCGCGACGGAGATGGGCCTCGGCCTCGGCCCCACGTCCGGCATCCCCGAGCGCCACCCCCAGGCTCTCGTGCCCCATGGCGTAGCCCGGGTCGAGCCGGACCGCGTCCATCAGGAAGGGCATGGCCTCGGCGCGGCGACCGAGCCGGTGGAGCGACACGCCCAGGTTGTGGCGGGGGCGGGCCTTGGCGGGCGACTTGGCGACCGCGTCGGTCCACAGGGCCACCTCGCTCGACCAGACCTCGTTCCGCTTCCAGGTGACCGCGCCCAGGACGGCTGCGAGGAGCAGGCCGGCGGCCGCCGTGATGGCGACGATCCGGTCGGGCGCGACGCGGCGCGCGAGGAGGGCCAGCAGCACCGCGAGGGAGATCGAGAGCCCGGCGAAGGGGAGGTAGACCCGGTGCTCGTACATCACGTCGGCGATGGGGATGAGGCTCGACTCGACCGACAGTGCGAGAAAGAACCAGGCGATCCCCAGGGCGGCGAGGCGTGCCGCCGGGTCGAGCGGGCGCGGGCGGCGCGGCGACGAGGCGAGGAGCAGCCACGCGGCCACTGCGGCGACCGCGAGCAGGAGGGCTGCGGACCCGAGCACGGCGGGGTCGGCGAGGGAGTGGCGAACCGGGGGATCGTGGTCGATGGTCTGCCCGGCCGGGAGCACGATCAGCCCGAGATAGCGGGCGATCACGGTGAACTGGGTCAGCAGGTAGTCGCCGCGAGACATGGCGGTCTGCACGCGGGTTGCGTCGGATGGATCCCCCAGGATCGCCCCGGCCGGAGCCGAGGCGGCGAGGAGGGTTGCGGGGATGAGGGCCGCGACGGCCGCGAAGGGGACGAGCCAGGCCAGGCGCCTCTTCCACGGACCCTCGAAGAGGGTGGCCTCGACGAGGAGCAGGGCCAAGGGAAGCGTGAAGGCGATCTCCTTCGACCGCACGGCGAGCACCGCGGCGACGAGTGCCCCGGCATAGGTGGCGCGCGCCGCCCACCTCCGCGACCCGGCCTCCCCCTCGCTCCGCCAGCGCACGAAGAGGAGCGCCGCGAGGAGGTAGAAGAGCGTCGCGAGCGACGCCAGCCGCTGGACGATGTAGGTGACCGCCTGGGTCTGGACGGGATGGGCCACGAAGAGCAGCCCCGCCACGAGCCCGACCGCCCACGCCTGCGGCGCGAGCGCGGAGCCTCGCAGACGACGGGCCTGGAAGGCGGCCAGCGTCAGGGCCAGGACCAGAAGGGCGCTGGCGATGTGGATCGCCACGTTCACCGCGCGATGAAACGTGGGGTCGTTGCCGGCCGCGGCCCGATCGAGGGCGAAGGTGGCGAAGGTGACGGCCCGGCCGGGCTGGGCCGAGTAACCGGGTCCGCCGGGCAGGTAGTCGAGGGGCCGGTCGAGCTGGGGGTTGCGCGAGACGTTGGGGGCGTCGTCGAAGACGAAGGCGCCCGGGAAGGCGCTCGAGTAGGCGAGCAGGCCGGCCAGGACGACGGCGGCCGGCGGCAGGAATCGGACGGGGCTCATTCCTTGGCGGACCGTTGTACGCGAGCGGCGGGGACGGGTGAACCGGGAAGTTGGCCCAGCGCGTCGTCGATCAGCCCTTGCCAGGGAGCCCAGGCCCGGACCGCCTCCGGGAGATCCCACCTGGCCTGGCAATCGCCGTTCGCCCACGGCTCGAGCTCGCGGCACATCCGCGGCCGGCCCTCGTACGTCAGGCGGCACCCGGTCGCCTCGAGGAAGACGCACGGCGAGGTCTCGGCTCCGGCGTGCACGGTTCCACCGGCTCGCTCGGCGATCGTCGCCGGACGCGGGCAGGCCACCCCGAGGTGGCGGGCGAGCACCCAGTCGCGCGACGCGAGCGCGCGGGCGAGCGCCGCGGCTGGATGGGCGTCGGCCAGGAAGCGCTCCGGAGCTTCCACTCCGGGTCGCGTCCGGCAGCACTCGCCGCACGCGGCGCAGAGGTCGGGCCGCTCGCCGGTCATGCCTGCGGAGCGGGCGTGCGTGCCAGGATGAGCTTCAGCACCGCGAACCCGATCACCCCCGACACCGCCGAGGCCGCCAGGATGCCGAGCTTCGCCGCCGAGAGCAGCGGCCCCTCCGGGAAGGCCAGGGCGCCGACGAAGATCGACATGGTGAAGCCGATGCCGCCCAGGATGCTCACCCCGTGGAGTTGCCCGAGCGTCACTCCGGGCGGGAGCTCGGCTTGCCCGGTCTTCACGGTGATCCAGGAGGTGAGCGTGATGCCGATCTGCTTTCCGAAGAAGAGGCCGAGCACGATGCCCAGGCTGACGGGTTGCAGGAGAGTCTCCTGGATGCGGACGTCGAGCCGGATGCCGGCGTTGAAGAGCGCGAAGACCGGCAGCACGAAGTAGGCGGTGACGGGATGGAGGTAGCGCTCGATCGCGAAGCCGTTGGGCAGGAAGTCGAGCGTGGCGATCCCCAGCTCCTCGATGGCCTCCATCTGCTCCGCGTCCCGGATCATGCTCTCCCGGGTCAGCGTCCCCCGCGCTAGCTTGTCGAGCTTCTCCCGCAGCGTGGAGAGGAACGTACCGGGCTCGATGCCGGCCCGCACCGGCACCGTCAACGCCACCAGGATCCCGGCGACGGTGGCGTGGACTCCGGAGCCGAGCATGCCGACCCAGACGCCACTGGCCAGGATGAAGTAGGCGCCGTAACGACGTACCGAGAGGCGCGTCGCCATGTAGAGGAGCGCCAGGGAGCCGAGCGCGACGCCCAGCCACGTCACGTTCACCCGCTCCGTGTAGAAGACCGCGATGACCAGCACGGCGCCCAGGTCGTCGGCGATGGCCAGCGCGGTGAGGAAGACCTTCAGCCCGGTGGGAACCCGCGGGCCGACCAGCGCCAGCACCCCCAGAGCAAAGGCGATGTCTGTCGCCATGGGAATGCCCCAGCCTCGCTCGCCGGGACCGCCGAAGTTCAAGGACGAGTAGATGAGAGCCGGAACGACCAGACCTCCCACGGCCGCGGCCACGGGCAGGAGCGCAGTGCGGAAGGTGGAGAGCTGCCCCACCAGCAGCTCGCGCTTGATCTCCAGCCCCACCACGAAGAAGAAGAGGGCCATCAGCCCGTCGTTCACCCAGTGTGCGGCAGACATCGAGAAGGTCCAGCTGCCCAAGGCGAGGCCGAGCTTGACGTGAAGCATGCGCTGGTAGAGATCGGCCCAGGGCGAGTTGGCCCAGGCGAGCGCGAAGACGGTGGCGAGGAGCAGGAGGATGCTCCCCGAGGCCTCGGAGTGGAAGAAGCGCTGGAAGACGCCGCGCGTCCCGGATGCCGTCGCACCGGTGGGTTGGCTCATGGAGCACATCTTAGCTGGCCTCCCCGGACCGGCCATGTTCCACGGGGTGTTCCTCGCCCTCTCCAGGCTCCGCGACCCGCGCACCGGGGTGCTGCTCGAGCTGGCCGGTCACCTGGTCTGCCGGGCCGCGAGCTACGCCGGATCCTGGTCGTCCGGTGAGGTCCACCGCGGGGGCGCGGCACCCTGGCCGCAGAACTTCACCACCGCCTGCCGTAGCTCTCGAAGCCCGAAGGGCTTGGCGAGGAGGAGGTCGGGATTCGCGCCGTCGATCCGGTCCGCCGCCTCGCCCGGATCCGCCGTCATGAGCACCACCGGTATCCTGGCCAGGACCGGGTCGGCGTGGGCACGGAGGTCCAGCAGGAATCTCGCCCCGTCCATCACCGGCATCAGCAGGTCCAGGATCACCAGCGAGGGTCGCAATCCGTCCCGTACCCGGTCGAGCGCGGCGCGCCCGTCGGCGACCGACGTCACGGCATAGCCCAGGTCGAGGAGCACCTGCGTCAGCAGCTCGCGGTGATCGTCGAGGTCCTCCACGACCAGGATGTGGGGCGTGGGTCCGGGCATCGGTAAAGGGGAGTTTACCGGATCGGGCGGGGCTTTCCTCGCCGGTTCACGAATCGACACACTCCACCCAGGCCCTCGCCGGCACGGCTTCAGCGCTTCCCGGATGGCCTCGCCGCGGGGGGGCCTGGCGGTCCGGGGCGGCGAGACCTGGCCGCCCGCTTCACTCCCAGGAAGATGACGTGACGCGCACCGCGGGCGCCCAGGCCGCGCGCCGGGACCGTCACCGCCCGGGCCTCGAGCCCGGCAGCCTCGAGCCTCTCGAGATAGGGCTCGTCCGGCCCGGCGGACCAGACCGCCAGCACACCTCCGGTGGAGAGGGCCCGGGCGCAGGCCCGCACGCCCTTCATTCCGTAGAGCCGGTCGTTCCCGGCCAGGACCATCGACGATGGGCTGTTGTCCACGTCGAGCAGGATGGCGTCGAAGGCCCCGCTGGCCTCGGCGATGCGCTCCACCACGTCGCCGATCTGGAGCCGCGTCCGGGGGTCGTCGAGCGGGCGGCCGGCCAGGTCGACGAGCGGCCCGCGGTTCCAGGCCACCAGCTCCGGCGAGATCTCCGCCACCACCGCCCGGGCGTCCGGCCCGATGCGGTCCAGCGTCGCACGGAGCGTGTACCCGAGGCCGAGGCCTCCGATGAGCACGGTCCTGGCGCCGCCCGGCCTGGCCACGCCGGCCAGCCCCAGCTCCGCCAGCGCATCCTCCGAGCCGTGCTGCCGGCTCGACATGAGGACGCGGCCGCCGGCTCGCACCACCCATTCGCCGCCGCGCCGGGCCAGCGAGAGCTCGGTCCCGTCGGCGACTCGGGCGCGGTCCACCGTCTCCCAGGGCTGCATGCCGCCCTTGCTACCACGGAGCCGGGGTACGTGCCCCTCTGGCGGCACCGCCCCCGGTTCGGGTAAGGATCCTCCCATGGCCTACCTCGTCCGATTCGCCTCCACGACCCAGGACCGAGACCTCGCCTACGAGCTCCGACGCCAGGTGTTCGAGGTCGAGCAGAACGTGCCCCGTCCTCTGGACCGGGACGCGCTCGACTTCAACGCCGACCACGTCGTCGCCCTCGACGACCAGGGCGGCTGCGTGGGCACCGGGCGCGCCGTGCGGCTGGACACCCGGACCTGCCAGGTGGGGCGCATGGCCACCGCGGCATCGCACCGAAAGAGCGGGGTGGGCGCTGCGGTGCTCGAGGCCCTCGAGCGCATGGCCGAGCTGCGCGGCCTGAGGGAGATCACCGTCCACTCCCAGCTGCCGGCGGTGTCGTTCTACGGCCGCCGCGGCTACGTCGCCGAAGGGGACACCTTCCTGGAGGAAGGCGTTCCCCACGTGAAGATGCGCAAGATCCTGCCGGTCCCCTGAGGGCCGAGGACCAGCGGCGCCGCGCGGGCTATCGCGCCAGCCGGATCGGCAGGACCGCCCAGAACTGCGCTGGCGTTCCCTGGGCGTCCGCGCCGGCGATCCACTCGCAGGCGAGCACGGCGCGCCGGATGGCGTCGGAGATCCTCGGGTCCACGCTCTCCCCCATCACCTGGACCTGCTTGGGCAAGCCGGTCGCTCCGACCTCGACGCGGACGGTGAGCACCTCCGGCGCGCTGTCGTCGAGCTGGGAGGGAAGGCGCAGCTTCTGGGCGATGCAGGCTCGGCTGGCGAGACGAGGCGACTGGAATCGGTCGCCGACGTAGGTCGGTCCCGGGGCAGGCGGGGCCACGGCGGGAGCGGCCGCCACCGGGGCGGGAGCGGCCGCCGCCGCGGTCGACGCGCTCGCGACCAGCGCGGGCCCTGGGTCTGCCGGCGGCGCTGCGGTCGGCGCGGGCTGGCGAGAAGGCGGGGGCACGCCCTCCGTCGGAGCGCGCTCGACCGGGAGGTCGCGAGCGGCCTGCGGGCGTTCCGCTCGCGCCGTCGCCGGGGTCCGGGTCGGCGGGGGCGCTGGAGAGACGGCGGGCGAAGGCTTCGCGGTGGCGGCGGGCGCCGCCGTCTCGGCCGCCGCGGGCGGCGGAGCGGCTGGCAGCGCCGCGGTCTGCGACTCCGGTCGCGGCACCGCTGGCAGGACAGGCGTCTCGACGATGGGCGCGGGCGGGGCGGGCGCCCGGTCGGGCTGCCTCGCCCGCAGAAGGGCGAACCCCGCCCCCAGGACGAGGAGGACCGTGAGCAGGGCGATGCCCGGCATCAGGAGGGAGCGCCGGGGCGGAGGTGCCGCGGCGGGCTTGGCGCTTGTGGAAGACGTGATTGGCCCGCGCGGGACCTCGCGGACCGGGAGCTTCGCCAGTGGGGCGGGCGGTGGGGGATGCGCCGGTGCAGCCTCCTGCGCCTCGATCTCCTCATCCAGGCCGGCCAAAGGGTCGAGATCGTATTCGACCGGACCAGGTGGCGGCGGTGGCTGGGGCGCCACGGGGGCGCGGGAGGGGGGGCCCTCCTGGAGGCGTGCCGATGGCGGCGCCGCGACCGCAGGCGGGGGTGGCGGGACCGCTGGGGGCGGCGCCGCGACCGCAGGGGGGGGTGGCGCCGCCCGAGGAGGTGGGGCGGCGCTCGCCACGGGAAGCGGCACCATGCCGGTGGTCTCGGCCGGCATTCCGGTGATCGGGTTCGCCGGGCGGACCACGATCTCCTGGCCGCAGCCCTTGCACTTCATCTTGAACGCGCGCCCCGAGAGCTCGTCGCTCACGGCGTAGGCGCGGCCACAGCTCTGGCAGGTGAAGCGCACGTTGTCTTCCTCCAACCCTTGCATCCTATTGGGTAATGCGGTGCTCCGCGAATTCGCGATTCTCGGATCGGTGTTGCCTACATTGTGGTAGGGAGTACCGAAACGGGTGACCCGAACAGGGGCTGCCTGCGGCCAGAGGGGCCATGCGAAGCACCATCGAGAGACCAGGCAGCCTGGGTTTCGCGTTCCAGATGATCCTGGTGCTCGCGCTCATCACACCGGCATCAGCCCGCGCAGACGCGCTGGTACCGGCGATCCCAGGGGAGTGGATCCGTCTCGATGCACCCCCGGCGCCGCCCGGCGATCTCCGCGTCGAAGCTTCGGGCGAGACGGCAGCACGGATCCGGTGGGACCCATCGCACGACGACAAGGCGATGGTGGCCTACGAGGTCGTCCGGGAGGGGCAATTGCTCGTGCGGACCCGGTCGCTCTCCTTCGCCGATGCAGGGCTCACCGCGGCCACCCGCTACTGCTACTCGGTCCGGACCGTCGACCTTTCCGGGCGAACCTCGCGGTCCACGGGCAGCGCGTGCGTGACCACGCCGGACCTCACGCCACCCGAGACACCCGCGGCACCGACCATGGCGCTCGATTCGCCCACCTCCGTGTCGGCGAGCTGGCCGGCGACCACCGACAATGTCGGCGTGGCCGGATACGAGGTCCTGCGCGGCGGGCGTCCGCACCTCTCCCTCCCAGGGCTGCGGGCCGCCGACACGGCCCTCCGCCCTGCCCAGGCTTACTGCTATTCGGTGCGGGCCTTCGACGCTGCCGGCAATCGATCCCCATCTTCACCAACCGTGTGCGTCACCCCACCGGACGTGACCCCGCCGACCCCGCCCCGCGCGGTGGCCACCCCCGGGGCACGGACGCTGACCATCCAGTGGCCCGCCTCGGTCGACGACGTGGGGGTCGCAGGGTACGAGCTGCTCCGTGGCGAGGAGGTCCTGGTCACCACCCGCGCCCTCGAGATCGCACGAACGGAGCTCCCGGCCGGGCGCCATTGCTTCTCGGTACGGGCCTTCGACGCGGCGGGCAACCGCTCGGCGGCGGTCGAAGCCTGCGGGGTGGTCCCCGACACGACGCCCCCCAGCACGCCCACGGCGGTGGAAGCCTCGGCGCCTGGCGAGACCTCGGTGGTGCTGCGCTGGGCGCCATCCACCGACGACCTGGGTGTGGTCGGGTACGAGGTGTCCCGCGACGACCGGATCGTCGCTCGCGCAGCGACGACCGGAGGCGGGGACGAGGGGCTGCGCCCGTCCACCGCCTACTGCTACACGGTTCGTGCATGTGACGCAGCCGGGAACCGCTCCGACCCGTCCGCGCCGGCCTGCGTCACGACGCCTGACCTGACGCCGCCCAGCCAGCCGTCGATGGCGTCGGCCACACCTCTCTCCGACCGGTCGCTGCGCATCGTGTGGCTCGCCTCGACCGACAACGTCGGTGTCGGGGGCTACGAGATCCTCCGGGACGGGGCCGTCGTCTCCCGATCGATGGAGCCCGCAGCAGAGGTGAAGGGGCTCGCTCCGGGGCGTGACTACTGCCACGAGGTCGTGACCTTCGACGCCGCGGGCAACCGTTCCCCCCACTCCACGCCGGCATGCGCCCACACACCGGACCTCACGCCTCCGTCCGTGCCTGCCGGACTCCTCGCCGTGGCGGCCTCCCCCTCCCGGATCTCGGTGGCCTGGAGCCCATCGGAGGACGACGTGGCCGTTGCCGGCTACGAGATCTGGCGCGGCGACGTGCTCGTCGCGCGCTCGCAGGCGACCGCCTGGCTCGAAGCCGGCCTCGGCCCCACGACGGAGCACTGCTTCCAGCTGCGGGCATTCGACGCGGCTGGCAACGTGTCCGATCGATCGCCCCCCGTCTGCGCCCGGACCGCAGCGGCCGGGACGCTGGCCGCGCCGGTGGAGCTGGAAGTCGATCCGGCGAGCGCTCGCGCGGTGACGCTCAAGTGGAAGCCTTCCCCCGACCCCGGCGTGGTGTACGCCGTGTTCTGGGACGGCGAGAAGCGCATCGGGTCGACCCGCTTCTCCACCTACAAGGTGGACGGTCTGAAGCCCGGACAGCTCCGCTGCTTCCAGGTCGCGGCGGTCGACGAGAACGGCAACTCCTCGCCCAAGACCTGGCCGGTCTGCGCGGCCACATCGGCGACCCCGTCGGCTTCCGCAAGATAGCGCTCCTGTACCCGGACGGGACTTGCCCGGGCTCATTCCTGTAGGTACTATCCCTATCGGATTGGTAGGGATTCGATCGTGCGCTTCAGCCTCAAGTCCGACTATGCCCTTCGGGCCGCTCTCGACCTCGCGCTCCACGCGTCGCCCACCCATCTCGCCCGCACCGCCGACGTCGCTCGCCGGACCGGGGCCCCGGCCAAGTTCCTCGAGGCCGTCCTCGGCCAGTTGCGGCGCTCCGGCATCGTCGAGAGCCAGCGCGGGTCCCGCGGCGGCCACCGGCTGGGGCGACCCGCCTCCCGGATCCGCGCCAGCGAGGTGATCCGGGCCGTGGAGGGGCCGGAGGCGTTGCTCGCCCGCCCGGCCGTCCGGCGGGCAGCGACGGGCGCGGCGGCCGGCAGCGCCCGCGCGCTTCACCAGATGTGGACGGAGGCGGAGCGCGCCATCGAGGCGAAGCTCGACGGGGTCACGCTCGAGGACCTCGCCCGCCGCGTCCAGGAGTCCTCGAGCGTCCCCGACTTCAACATCTGACGGGCCAAGGGCCCAGGAGAGAACGCCATGCCGATCTACGACGACAACAGCCGCTCCATCGGGAACACCCCGCTGGTCCGGTTGAACCGGATCTCGAAGGGGCTTCCAGCGACCATCCTGGTCAAGATCGAGGGGCGCAACCCCGCCTACTCGGTGAAGTGCCGCATCGGTGCGGCGATGATCTGGGACGCCGAGAAGAGGGGCATCCTCACGCCCGGCTCCCGCGACGTGACCATCGTCGAGCCCACCTCGGGCAACACCGGGATCGCGCTGGCCTTCGTGGCCGCGGCGCGCGGCTACCCCGTCATCCTCACCATGCCCGAGACCATGTCGGTGGAGCGGCGACGCATGCTTCGGGCGTTCGGCGCCGAGCTGGTTCTCACCGAGGGCGCGAAGGGGATGCCCGGCGCCATCGCCCGCGCCAGGGAGATCGTGGCGAGCGATCCGAAGAGGCACTGGCTGGCCGGGCAATTCGAGAACCCCGCCAACCCGCGCATCCACTTCGAGACCACCGGCCCCGAGATCTGGAAGGACACCGACGGCAAGATCGACATCTTCGTGACCGGCGTGGGCACCGGCGGCACCATC
>Ga0315295_10002185_pt1 | contig 16627 bp, 19 predicted proteins | sample YL17G14_0_MG_FD_204453 | JGI IMG/M metagenome (GOLD analysis project Ga0315295, IMG submission 204453) | Sediment microbial communities from Yellowstone Lake, YNP, Wyoming, USA - YL17G14_0 | ecosystem: Environmental > Aquatic > Freshwater > Lake > Sediment | place: USA: Wyoming | collected... | reverse complement strand
GCCTAGAGATCAAGAATGGCCACAGGCTGATGTCCAGATTCCTCGCTGGCTGACGAATAACGCTACATTTTTTGATATTTTACCCTTTAAATAGCTGGCTTGCTAATTGCTATATTCTTGTTGTTGGAAAATTGGGTGAGGGTAAAGAGGCCGGTATAGTTATTAGTAATAGGAAGTGGGTGAAAAATGCAGGAATATGTTGATAAGCCAATAAAAAGCTACCATGATCTTGATGTATTCAAAAGAACCTATAATGCCGCAATAAGCGTTGTTAAAGAAGTCATCCCGAAACTTCCTGAGCATGAGAAGTATGACCTTTGGAGCCAGTTGAGCAGATCCTGTAAAGCTATACCCAGACTTATCGCTGAAGGTTATGCAAAAAGACATCAAAAATTGGGTTTTCAGAAGTATTTAGATGATGCTATGGCTGAATCTAACGAGACCCATGTAAGTTTGTGCCAATGCAGAGATATTTATAAAATTAATTGTGAAGATTTGATAAGAGAATATGAGATCTCCGGGAAACAACTTTATCGCCTCTCAGAAGCTTGGTCAAACTTCAAGCTGAAACACAAACCGACTTCCTAACCCAACTCCCATACTGGCTTCCTAGCCCTCACCTAATTACTAATACAGGAATAAGTCGGTTGACAGCCACCCACCGAAGGGCGTATAATATATAGATGTAATGACAACCTTCTTGACTTTAGGGGATCTGTCATAAGATAAAGCAGAAAAGCATCCAGCTCAAAACGGCTGGATTTTTGTTTTATAAGGTAAAATTGAGGAGAAAAGGGAGGAGACGAAAATGAAGAAATTTGCAGTTTTAATGATATTGGTGATGGGGATCCTGGTTTGGGGATTTGCGGATGTGGGTTGGGGGGCGATTTCGCAGTATCTTGATTTTCAGGGGAAGATTACCGGCGGGACAATTCCTCCTGACGGGACAACAAGCATGCCCATGACTTTCAGAATTTTTGATATGGCTTCGGGTGGGACACAGATCGGCTCTGATATAACACTTCCTGCGGTTACGATAGAAAAAGGGATTTTCAGCGTTCAGATCCCAATTGCTACGACTATACCTTTTGATAGTGAATATTGGTTGGAGATCCAGGCTGCTGCCTCAATAATAGGCCGCCAGCGCTTAACCACCGCTCCTTATGCGTTTACTGCCAAGAATTTAAAAGGAGGAAAAGTTGATGCAAGCGGGGGATCTGATATAGCTGTTTTCGCGGCGAGCACCAGTGGATACGGAGTTCACGGCCAAAGCGATACAATAGACGGAGTACATGGGGTAGGAGTTAGGGGTGGTGTTCTGGGCTATAGTACTAGCGGATACGGCGTTAAAGGCGAGAGCGCGAGTGGGTATGGGGTACATGCGAAAGCAAATACTAATATAGGTATTTTTGCAGAGAGCACCAGTGGATACGGAGTTCACGGCCAAAGCGATACAATAGACGGAGTACATGGGGTAGGAGTTAGGGGTGGTGTTTTGGGCTATAGTTCTAGTGGATACGGCGTCAAAGGCGAGAGCGCAGGTGGGTATGGGGTGTATGGAAAGGGTGCCACGACAAAAGGTGGGGTGGTGGGAACTACATTGACTACCAGTCCGACTATAACTAATTTTGGGGTATATGGCGAAAGCGATAGTGGGTATGGGGTGTGGGGGAAAACAACTTCAGGAAGATCGGGCTTAGTTGGTTTAAGGGGGATAGACGCGCCCAGTAATGTAGCAAACACTGGGATATATGGAGAAGGGCCGATAGGCATACTGGGTAAAGGCATATCTTCTTATGGGGTATATGGGCTTAAGGCTGACGATGATGATAATGACGAATATCCTGCTGTTTATGGTAAGAATCAGGAAGCGAATTCAGGCGAAAATCCAGGCGTCAAAGGCGAGAGCACGAGTGGGTATGGGGTGTATGGTATTGGAAATGCAAGTGGCAAAGCTGGTGTTTATGGGAGTAGCACGAGTGGATTTGGGGTGAGGGCCATGTCAACAAGTAGTTATGCTATACATGCAACAAGTGATAAGGGCGGCATTAGAGGTTGGACCACGGACAATTACGCGATACATGGTTATAAGTATGCTGGTTCAGCAGATGAATATGCTGCAGTTTATGGCGAAAATAGGCGAACGGTAGTTGGCGACAATCCAGGAGTCATGGGAGAAAGCTCGAACGGGTATGGGGTGTATGGGTTGGGGCCAACAAGTAAAAGTGGAGTAGTAGGTACTACTACTGGAAATACTCCGTCAAGGAATAATTGCGGAGTTTATGGAGAAACTTCAGGTGGAGTGGGGGTATATGGACAGTCAGGGGCAACTGCATATATTGGAAGTGGATACGGTGTGCTTGGGGTTTCTGATAAGGGTGCGGCTTTTGCGGCAGTTAAGGCTTATGGCGTAGGTGCCACACCAGGCATATGGGCTTCTAGTGTTTCTGGAAGAGGCGGATATTTCACGGGCAGTCCGGCAATATATACCTTTGGCGATATATATGCCGATGGGAAAATTACCATGACAGCGGCAGATGCAGGAACAGGCGGAAAAAGGGTTTATGCCTCTGATGTCGCAGAAATAATTGAAACAGCGGCGGAGGTTGAACCGGGTGATGTAGTGGTTATTAGCCAAGATGAGAATGCAAAAGTCGAAAAAAGCAAAAAGGAAAACGATACTACTGTTGCAGGAATCATTTCCACGGATCCCAGATTGAAAATGGGAGATATTAATGATATTAAGAGTAAAAACCCGGGAAAAAATTACGGTTATCTTGCTCTGGCTGGACAGGTACCCTGTAAAGTTGATGCTTCATATGGGGAGATCAAACGGGGTGATTGGCTGACGACATCTCCCACCTCCGGCCACGCCATGAAAGCCGCCGATCCGAAGATCGGAACTATTTTGGGCAAGGCCCTGGAGCCGTTTGCATCCGGGAAAGGCAAGATCTTAGTTTTAGTAACATTGCAGTAAGGATATTGGCGCTGCTCGCCCGCCGAAGCTTTAGCGAAGGCGGGGTGACGTTGCAATAGCAGGGAAGAGAGGGATCAAAGGGAGGAGTAGGCCTCGCCCCGAGGGGCTCGGCCCGAGGGGGAGGAGGAAGGAAAAGTGGCGGAAAAGAAAAGAGAAGAAGCAGTTGGTTTAAGCGAAGCGCAGAAAAAGGTCGTTTCGAATATCTTTCGGGATCTGACCAAGCTGACGGTTGTTGCTCTGGTAATCGGGCAATTTGTTCCGGGACAAGTTTTTGAGTTCGGCAGATTTTTGGGAGGCATAGCAGCTTCCTTAAGCATGATGATGGTCGCCATAGTTTTTGCAGTAAGGTATGATGAGGAGGTTGAGAAATAATGGATCCGCAATTGATCGTTTATCTAACATTGATTGCTATTTCCTTGATAATGATAATTATTTATTTTCTTTTCGGCAGGTCCAGGCCGATAGGACATTCGAAGTAATGGGAAAGGAAATTAGGTGGTTGGGCCTTTAGGGAGTCCCGCCTCATTATTATATAAGTATAATGTGTTGCCTGCCCGTCCGGCAGGCGGGCGGGATCCCGCCAAAGGCGGGATTAGGGAAAAATGGCTGAAAAGAAAAAAGAAGATTTAGGCTTTAAATATGAGCGCAAGCGTATAAAAAAGGACAAGAAATTGCCTCTCATTTGTCCGGACTATAAGGCAGAGGGAAGTTTTGGAAATTGCGAAAAGGCCAAGGTTTGCAAAAACGCGACTTATGGCAGGCAAGGAGAAGCTTGGGGAAGCTGTTATGGTGGCGCCAAGAGTTCCGAAATGGAGCATAGAAGGAAATATTTTACTAAAACATGAGGAAAATACTTTTTATCTGTAGTTTATTAATTTTGTGGGGTTTTCCCGCCTCAGCCGAGTGGCTATCTGATGGGACGCCGGGCGGTTATCGCCTCTGGCTGGTGCGCACCTGTGGCTCGGCGGTGGCCCTCTCCGGCGGCGGCTATACCCTGCAGGATATGAAGGGGCAGGGGTATGCGGGAGATAAAATGGCTGGCGGTTTGTATGTCCTGGGTCCGGGAGGGATCTGGGTTTTAACTGGGGCTACTCCTGAGGGAGGAGTGACGACAGCCGATACCGGCCGGATAAGGAATACCACCATCGTCCGGGCGGATACCGACGGAGATGGAACGGTTGATGATGTTCAGATAACCTGGGCATTCGATGACAGAGGTTCTTGCCATGTTGATATTTGGAGATGTGACGACAATTATTCTACCAATCCCGCTCCAGGAGTGGATTGGAAATTCATTACCGTTATTCCGTCAGGGGATCCACGTATTTATAATCACACTAATTCCTTAAGGGATGGGAAAAATTATTTCTATCGGGTGGTGCCTAGTCCGCTTCTTTTCGGCACTACTTTACTGGACGATACCAATAATTCTCGAACAGTGGCTAAAATTGATGTCTGGGTGGGGCCAGGTTGGAATATGATTGCCTGTCCCTTGGAACAAAATAGCTACGCTTTGGCTGATACTATCGGGGACCAGCTTACGCCTAGAGTCGAGCCGGGAGATGAGCTGTATAATCCGCAAATGCTCAAGGCCTCTTATTCCAGTTCTATATGGGCCAATCCTTCGGGAATTAATCTAGCCCTGGGCGAGGGCTATTATGTTTACATGTGGACTGGACGGACCGAACGTTATATCAGTTTCGCAGGAGTTATGCCTAAAGTGGTTAGAACCCTCACAATAAATCCGGGTTATAACTTGATTGGCAATAGTTCAATAATAGATAAATCGCTGGATACGTCTTTACCGCCTGGGACCGGGACCGCCAATGCTTTCCAGGGAAGTGTTTCCAGCGGGCCGGATGAGATCTATAAGAATGATTATCCCACTCAGGGGCAGTTAAAGATGACCTGTTCTCCCATGCCTACTGGTTGGGTGGGGCCCAGCCGATTTGATTTTATTAAAGGGGAGGGCTTCTGGTATTTCAGAAGAACCGAACCCGGGATATATAACTGGCAATTGGATCCCAATCCCTAAAAAGGAGTGAAGTGAGAATGAAAAAAATATTTTTAGTTTCGGTGGGATTCTTAATTTTATTTACTAGTTTGGTTTGGGCTACCGGGATTACCGTCAGCACTTGGGGGGATTCCATAGGTGATGGATTTAAAGTCAGAAATAACGCCGGCGGCGCATTGGATAGAGGCCGTAAGATCCAATTCATAACTGACGGCATCTTGGCCCCTGACCCCAGAGCGGCTAATTGGTTGACTTCGGGTCTTCTTCACGACACCGGAAGCGTGGGCAGCAGCAATACGGGCGTATCGATCCCGGCAGACGCTACTGGCAACGGAGAATTTGATTATTATTATAATTGGGGACCGGGAACTATGTCCATTCGTGTGTGGGAAACCCTGGACACTGCCACTTCTTTTCCGGATGCCAGGAGTAGAGGCGCATATACGCCCTTGCGCTATGGGATAGCCAGTCGAGCGGTAAGAGGGTCTGGGAACCCGCCGGATCGTCTGGATGTCAATATTTCCACCGATAAAATTGCTGATATTCCCCCCGCGCCCACCATCACTACGCCCATATCCGTTTCTTATGTGGAAAGAAGCAGTCGCTTGGTTGGTTATGCTGCTTTTATCATAAATAGCAACTCGAATTATGAACTGGCAAGTGTTAGGGGTGGTAAATATGGCGTGCAGGTCCGCAAAAGAAACCCCGATCAAATAACCTATCCGGATTGGAGTGATAGCTCGGTAATAAATAAGAATGGGGATGGTAGCACTATAAGTTTGGATCCTAATGTGAATCCGCTGGACCTGGATGCCACTTATCAGGTCCGCGCCTGTGCGCGGAATTACTTCAATGAGCTCTGGAATACGGATAATTGGAGCGATCCGGTTGTATTTACAACAGCCCAGGTGGGCGGCGGCGGGACCGAAGTTTTTAATCTGGTCCGGGCGCGGGGCATGGGCCTTAACACCATTTATATGCCGTTTTCCATCAGCGGGATGACCCCGGCGGTAACTAACTGGGACCAGTTAATTAGGGCCATAAATGATAATGCCTTGGTTCCCGGCACCACCAGTCGCGGCTACAACACCGTCCAGGTCATCGGCCGCTATGTACCGGCTGAGCAAAAGTGGATCGGCTATATCGTGACTTATGGTTCTTCCACGTTAAATAATATTTCTGGCTTCACACCCATTAATACTACTGTTCAGCCCAGTGACCCAACGATGACTGTTTCACGGCAAGATGTTTTCTGGGTCTCAGTTTTGGAGGGAACCGATTTTACAATCACGGGAAGTAGATAAATTTGCTATTTAGAAATCTTGTAATAGGTTTATTGGTGATTCTGGGGGCGGTGCCCGTCCTGGCGCAGGGGATCGGTTTCTATCCCATCGCGGGCGATGTGGTCTCCGATGTTTCCGGCGTGGCGGTGGACGGACGCACCATCTACTTCTACCAAACCCATCCCGATTCCGGCCGCACTGAAGATCTAATCGGCCCCTCTGGAGCAGCTTTGGTCGCCGGAAGATTCGCCCTCAACGCTTTCGGCGACTGGCGCATGGAGATAATCCCCGGCAAATACTATGTGGCTACCGTCAACACCGACGGCTACGGGGCGGGGCCGGTGGAGGTCATGATCACCGGCAAGGGCTATGAGATCGTTCCCACCCTGCATCTGATAGCCGGAGGCGGAGTATCACCTGGTTTACCCATTCCACCAGCGCCCTGGGAGGCCTATCCCCGCATAGAGAAGATCAAGTTCGGCGAGCGGCTCTACCAGTCGGCGCTGGTGACCGAGACCGATAAATTCATTGTCTCCGGCCAGCCCAAGATCTCTGCCCGGGTCACCTGTCCCCTGGGCATAAATACCAACAGCATCCGCATGGTGCAGTCGGCCAAAATAGAAGAAGGCATTCCCGAAAAGACCTTCAATGTCCGCGCCGCCAGCATCACTACCGTCCAGGGAGCCGACCCCTCACCCACTGAGATCAGTTTTATCTATGACTTCAAGGCCGAAGGGGAGACCCTCCCGGACGGCGAACAGACGCTGACCTTCCGGGCGCAAAGCTCGTCCGGGCTTTCAACCCAGGAAGTCACCCGGGTCTCCATCCTGGCCGGAGCGCTGGAGATAATCGGAGATCCGATCGCCGCTCCTTCACCGCTGGAGCTGGGAAAAGACAAACAAGTCACCTTGCAATACGGGCTGTCCAAGGACGGGAATGTGGACATTTATATCTTTGATATCTCGGCGCGGATACTCAAGAAATTCACCTTTAACGCCGGCGAGCCCGGCGGACAGGCGGGCGGCCGCGTCAATCCCAACAAGGTGACCTGGAACCTGATCACCGACCAGGGCGACCACGCTCCGGCGGGCATCCTGCTCTTCAACATCGTGGACCGGGACAATAACAAGGTGCTGGGCAAAGGCAAAATCACGCTTGCTACCAAAATCCGCAACTAGTCTACTTCTTTTAATACTTTTATCCGCGACCGGCCTAGCTTATCCGCAAAGGATCATCTCAGCCATGCCCTCTATCACCGAGACCCTATATGCTTTGGGACTGTCGGAGGAGGTGGTGGGGGTCACCCAGAACTGCAACTATCCACCCGAAGCCAAGTTGAAAGAGAAGATCGGCCGGGAGACCGTTAACCTGGAAAAGGTGATCGCGCTCAAGCCCGACCTCATCCTCATGCTGGAGGACGCGCAAAAAAAAGATATTGAAAAGCTCAAAAGATTTGGCCTGCCTATTTTTACAATCAATCCGCATACGGTTGCAGAGGTTTTAGATTCCATAACGGAAATCGGGCAGGTTACAGGCGCAACAGCGGAGGCCCGGCGGCTGGTTGAGGGAATGAAGGAAAGAATAGATAATACCAAGAAACCGCGAAGTGCCTCGACTGCGCTCGGCACCATGAGCCTGTCGAATGGTTTATTCGCAGGTTTCCTGACGCCCAGGCCGATGGTTTTTGTGGTGGTAGGGTGGGAGCCCCTGATCTCGGCCGGACCGGGGACTTTCATAAACGATGTGATCCGCCTGGCGGGCGGGGTGAATCTTGCGGAAAGAACCAACAGCCCTTACCCCCAGTATGATTTTGAGGAACTGCTGAAGAACGATCCCCCTTACATTATAATACCCGAAGGGCTGATAAGCATGGATGAGGTCAAAAAGAGCGACCGCTGGCGACAGCTTTCAGCCGTTAAAAGTGGTAAAATACTGTTTGTCGATCCGGATATCTTATCCCGTCCGGGGCCGAGAGTGGTTTTGGCGATAGAGGCTATTGCCGGATTTTTAAAATGAAAAAACGGATTTTGATCTATTTGCTTTTTTCCATGTTGGCAATGCTGGCCTTCAGCTCGCTTTTCCTGGGGGCGGTCACGGTGCCGGTCCAGGAGATGTTGAGCAGCCCCATCATCTGGACCATCCGGATGCCCCGCATACTGCTGGCAGCCCTGACCGGGATACTGCTGGCCACTTCGGGAGTCATCCTGCAGGGGGTCCTGCGGAATCCACTGGCCGATCCCTATATCCTGGGGGTCTCGGCCGGGGCGGGGGTGGGCGCGGCCTTTTCCCTCTCCACCAAATTGAATTTCTCCTTTCTGGGATTCAGTACCACACCTATTCTGGCTTTCCTCTTTGCCCTGCTGGCGGTGCTGGTCGTCTATCGCCTCTCTCAGGTCACCGAGCGTTCCTCGCCGGAAACCCTGATCCTGGCGGGAGTGGCGGTCTCTTCCATGGCAGCCGCCATCCTGGCGCTGATCATTATTTTATCCGGTAAACTGCAGTCCATATATTTCTGGCTGCTGGGCTCCTTCTCGCTTTCTTCCTATCAGGATGTTCTGGTGCTCCTGCCTTATGCCGCACTTGGTCTGGTCTTTTCATATTTCTATTCCAAGGAACTGAACGCCCTGCTTTTAGGAGAGGAGATGGCCAGAAGTATGGGAGTAGAGGTGGATCGGATACGCTTCTCCATGATCCTGGTGGCCACTTTGATGACCGCCGCGGCGGTCTCGGTTTCCGGGCTTATCGGTTTTGTGGGACTTATCGTGCCGCATCTGGTCCGGCTCCTGATCGGGCCGCATCACCGGGCTCTGGTCCCCGTTTCCGCTCTTTCCGGAGCCATACTTTTGATCATCGCCGACACCGCCGCGCGCACGGTGCTCTCCCCCATGGAGATACCCATTGGGATCGTGATGTCGCTGGTCGGCGCGCCCTTTTTCTTATATGTCCTGAGGCGCAGGAGAATGAGAAAGTAATGACCGCTTTGGCAGTTGAAAATCTGATTTCCGGCTACGGCAGCAAGAAAATACTGCAGAATCTTTCTTTTGAGATAAAGGTCGGCGATTTCTTGGGGATCGTGGGGCCCAACGGCTGCGGCAAGACCACCCTGCTCAGGGTACTGGCGGGCCTTTTGCCGCTCTGGCAGGGGAGGATCAAGATCGGCGGCTGGGATGTGGCCGAGCTTTCCCGAAAGGAGATCGCCCAAAAAGTGGCTTACGTCCCCCAGCTCATGGAGCCGGTGGAGGGCTTCACCGTGACCGATATGATACTCCTGGGCCGCACCCCTTACCTTAACCGCTTCTCCTTTGAGGAAGAGGAGGACTGGCAGGTGGTCAAGGCGGTGATCGCGGAGCTTAAGATCGAGAATTTGGCTAACACCCAGGTGGATGAGCTTTCCGGCGGGGAGTTCCAGCGGGTGGCCATCGCGCGGGCCTTGGCTCAGGAGCCCAAACTGATACTGCTGGATGAGCCCATCTCGCATCTGGATATCCGCTATCAGATCAAGATCCTGAAATTGCTTTACAAACTGCGCTCGCTCAAGACCGTCATCTCCACCTTCCACGACCTGAATCTGGCGGCGCGCTTCTGCAATAAATTAATTTTGATGAAAAAAGGGGAGATCATAGCTTACGGCCGGCCGGACGAGATCCTGACCGCCGAGAATATCTGGAGCGCCTACCGCATCAAGGCCGAGGTGCGCCGGAATCCCCGCAAGAAGCACGCCCGGCTGGTTTTTTTGCCTTAAAAGGATTATAATCCATGCCTATGGAAAGGGTCTCTCTCTGGAAATTAAGGCATAACCCGGCCTTCCTCATCATCTTGAGCTTCGCGCTGATCATTTTGACCGGCACCCTTCTGCTTAAGCTTCCCTTCTGCACCCAGATGGGAAAATCCACCTCACTGGTGGATGCATATTTTACCGCCAATTCCGCCACCTGCGTCACAGGATTGGTGGTGGTGGACACCGGCACCCATTACACTTTTTGGGGGAAGCTCATCATTTTGGCCCTGATCCAGCTGGGCGGCCTGGGATACATGACCTTTTCCACCCTGATCGTGATCCTGCTCCGCCAGAAGGTCTTCATCTCCCAGCGGCTGATGGTGCGCGAGGCCTTGAACATGTTCTCCTCACAGGGAGCGGTCAAGCTCATCCAGTATGTATTTTCGATCGTATTTTTGGTGGAAGGCACCGGCGCTTTGATCTTGTTCTTGCGCTGGTGGCCGGAAATGGGAGCCCTGACCGCTTTCAAAAAAGCTATCTTCCACTCGGTTTCCGCTTTCTGCAACGCCGGCTTCGATACCCTGGGGGGCTTCCGCAGCTTGACCGGCTATGTGGGGGATCCGGTGGTAAATCTGGTCATTATGGGCTTGATCATCATCGGGGGCATCGGCTTTATGGTGATCGCGGATATAATTGAAAGAAGAAGATTTTCCCTGCATTCCAAACTGGTTCTGATCACCACACTGTTTTTGATCGTATCCGGGGCGATTTTGGTTTTCCTTTTCGAGCACCAGAACCGGCTCACCCTGGCCAATCTTCCGCTGGCGTCCCAGGTCTGGGCTGCTTTCTTTCAGTCCGTCACCGCCCGCACCGCGGGATTCAACACCATCGACCTGGCCCGCCTGGCGGGGCCAACGGTATTCGTCCTTATTTCCCTGATGTTCATCGGGGCCTCGCCGGGAGGCACCGGAGGCGGGATCAAGACCACTACTTTCGCGCTGTTACTTCTGACCATGCGTTCCACCATCCAGGGTCGTTTCCATACCGAGGTCTTCGGCCGGCGCATCAATTATGAGACGGTGCGCAAGGCCTTAACTATCGCCCTGCTTTCCTTCACCCTGGTCATGTTCTCCTCGGCGGTGGTAAGCTATCAGGGCTTTGAGTTTTCCAAGATCTTATTCGAGGTCACTTCCGCTTTTGGCACGGTGGGGCTTAGTATGGGGATCACCACCAAGCTTTCGACCCTGAGCAAGATCGTGGTGGCCCTGACCATGTTCATAGGCCGAGTGGGGCCTCTGACCCTGTTCGTGGGCTTGACCCTGGGCAAATATGAGAAGAAGACCCTGTTCCCCAAAGAGGATATTTCGATAGGATAACCTCACCCACCCCGACGAAGTCGGGGTCCCCCCTCTCCATCAAAGATGGAGAGGGCAGGGAAAGAGAGTTACTTTTCTGCCTTCTCCACGGAGTGGAGAAGGGGGACCATGAACGAGCGAAGCGAGTGAATGGTGGATGAGGAAAAGGAGGGGTTAAAATGGCGGCTAAGAAACAATTCGCGGTCTTGGGTTTGGGAAGGTTCGGACAGAAGGTGGCCAAGGAGCTGTGCCTGCGGGGCCAGGAGGTAGTGGTGATGGACAAGGACGAAGCCAAGGTCAACCTCATCAAGGACCTGGTGACCCACGCCTTTATCGGGGACATGACCGATGAGCAGGCCCTGCGGGAGGCCAATGTCCCCAATTGCGACCTGGTGGTGGTGGGTCAGAGCAGCAGCATCGAGGCCAACCTTTTGGCGGTGCAACTTTGCCAGGAACTGGGAGTAAAAGAGCTGGTGGTAAAGGCCCAGTCCACCCTGCATGGGAAAATATTGAAGAAACTGGGCGTGCAGAGCATCGTTTATCCCGAGCAGGACACCGCGGTAAAGCTGGCGGACAAATTGACGCTAAAGGGCATCATGGACTATATGGAGATCAGCAAGGAATTCGACGTGATAGAGATGAAGGCCGTGCCGGATTTTTATAACAAGAAATTAAAAGAGCTGGACCTGCGCAAGAAGTATAATGTCACCGTGCTGGCCATCCGCCGCGGAATAGAAACCATCATGTCCCCGGACGGAGAATCGCTGATCAAGGCCGACGATATCCTGCTCCTGCTGGGCAAGATCCAGGATATGGAGAAGCTGGCCCGGTAAGGAATCTGGCTTTAAGCAGGCATTCCTCGAACTCGGCTTCCGGAGTGGAGTCCCACACTATTCCCCCGCCGACCCCCATTTCCCCGACGGAATTCCGAATCAGTAAAGTTCGTATAGGAATATTAAAGAACAAATCCTTATTGGGAGCAATATAACCGATCGCACCGGTGTAAATCCTTCTTTCCTCGGTTTCTAATTCTCTTATGATCTCCATGGAGCGGATCTTGGGGGCGCCGGTGACCGAGCCGGAAGGGTGCAGGGAAGCAAAGAGCTTATATAATGTAAGCTGCGGATCGATCTTTCCCGTGATGGTGGAGGTCATCTGGAAAAGGGTGTGATAGCGGGCCACCTCGAAGATCCGGGGCCAGCGTATGTCCGCTCCCAGTCTTCCCAGGTCGTTCCTTAAAAGATCGGCGATCATGATGTTCTCCGCTCGGTTCTTGGGATCAAAGTGCAATTTTTTCCCCGCCCAAAGATCTTCCCACCGGTTTTTCCCTCTCGGCCAGGTGCCTTTCATGGGCTTGGTCTTGATGTTATCCCCGGCCTTTTTCACGAACATCTCGGGCGAAAGGGAGAGGATCTTGTGATCAGCGGTTTCAATAAAGGCCGGGTAGGGGACCGGCTGTTCTGCTAAAAGCTGGCGGTAGAACGTGTAGGGATCCCCTTCAAAATCGAATTTGAACTTGAGGCAGTAGGTGATCTGGTAGGTGTCGCCTTTTTCAATATACGATTTGATGGTCGAGATGTTGTCGAAATAGGCGGGCTTTGTGATGTTAAGTGTAAAGCGTCGCGCGGCTGCGGCGGCGAAGTGCGAATCGTTGGGCGTTATGGGCCGGGCGTAAACACCGAAACAGAGAAGGGGAAAATCGTAAGTCTTATCCTCCTGCAATTTCTCCTCGAAAGCGTAACCGCACTCGTAGGACAGAAAGCCGGCCAGGTAACGGCCGGCCTTAAGAGCTTCTTCCATTTGAGCAAAGCAAGGCGCGACCCCCTCCAGACGATCACAGGAGATGATCCGCTCGGGGTCATTGAAAAGCAACGGTCTTTTTTCGAATTCAATCAGGACTAACATGATATTTATTCACCAAATGATGAGGATGATAGGATAGTTTGGCCATTCTAAGTCCCGGCAGGCCCAAGTCCTGCTCGCGGTTTATGTATTTGAATGCGGCCCATTCGTTCCGGATGAATTCCCGGTTCATGAGCTGGGATAAGCCCTCGTATTTGGGATCGGCAACTTCAAAGTGAATGACGGCGGTATCGGAATTGAGCTCTTCACCGATCGAGAAAGCCTCCAGCTTGTCGTTGACCTCGATCGCGCCGCCGGTCAGGCCCAACTGCTCGAAGTTCTCCAGGGTCTCTCCCAGGGCGTCTTTCTGCGCTTTTTCGATCCACTCCGCAAAAGTCTTGCCGGAGAGCCAGTGTTCGAAAAGCTTGCGGCAGGCGGGCAGGTGTTCGGCCGCGAGCCTCACATAACGGTATTCGTGATGCCGGGAGAATTTTTGTATGCGGTTGCGTTTGCCGTCGAATTTTTTGCCCTTCAGGTCGATCAGGTCTCCCGTGAGGTAGACATAATCAAAATTATTGCGGTCGGGCTCCAGTTTATATCCGGCGCAGTATTTTTTGGCGAAATTCTCGGGGATGCGGGAGAGGCGGGGGGCGAATTCAAGGCAGGTCTCAAGGGTGGAGCGCAGATCGCTTCCCCCGACCGGCTGGAGGAAATAGGCCGGCTCGGTGGGCGGCTCGCACAGGATGCACAGATTGTGGTTGATGGCGGTGAACTTGGGGCGATCGAACTTCCGCCAGGCAAACACATTCCCAAAGATCATCTCGCAGCCCTCGGAGGGGAATTTTTCAAAATACTTGGCCAGGCAATCCATATCCTCAAGCTCGACCGGCTTAAATTCCGGGTAGCGGGGAAGCTTTATCATCTCTTGAGCACCATCACCGTGCAGAGCTCTTTTTTGCAGCCCACGCACCATTCTTCCTTCTTCACCATGGACGGCGGTATTTGCAGGGTTTTCTTGAAACCGAAACTTTCGAAATATTTTGGGTTTATCGTGGCCAGATAGATCTCGCCGGAGAGACCTTCGAGGAGCTTCTTAACGATGGCGGCCCCGATCCCGGTCTTTTGGAATTCCGGCAGCACCCCTACTGATGCGATCTCGGTGCAGTCCTTATGTTTGATAACCTGACCAATGCCGATGATCGCTCCCTTCTCCTCCGCCACTATGAAATTGCCAGCCCGCATGTTCTCGTGGTCCAGGTCGAACTTAAGGGCCAGCGCCTCAATTGAGGCAAGGTCCTCTTCTCTTGCCTTTCTGATGTTCATTATATATATTATACACTATGCCGGAACTACCTGAGGTTGAGACCATTCGCAGGGATATTGAACCCTTCGTTAAGAAAAGGGCCATAAGAGCTGTAAAGGTCATAAGAGCCCGTAATGTGCTTAAAGATATAAGTGAAAGAGGGATTAAGAGGGCCTTAGAGGGCAAGAAGATCGAGAGGGTGGAAAGAAGGGGGAAATATTTGATCTTCAAGTTCAAAACCGGAGATTGCTTGATCATCCACCTGGGCATGACCGGCAAGATACTGAAAAAACCTGATCGTTTCGTTAAGGTTGAGTTCAAGTTGAATAATGGGAAGTCATTTTATTTCTCCGACATCCGGATGTTCGGCAAGGTATCATATTCCAGGACCTATCCGGTCTTAAAACTGGGCCCCGAGCCGCTGGCGGACGATTTTACTCCCGCCAGGTTCGCGGAAATGCTCAGGGGGCGGGGAGGGAACGTCAAGTCCCTGCTCCTGAACCAGAGATTCCTGGCGGGGGTGGGGAACATCTACGCGCTGGAGGTGCTGTTCAGAGCTGGAATCTCTCCGCGAAGAAAGGTCCCCTCACTGAAACCCCAGGAAATTTCCGGACTTTATAGGTCGATTCGGCAGGTTTTGACAGAAGGCATTGATTACCGCGGCACTTCAGTGGATAGTTATGTGGATAGTTCGGGCAAGAAAGGGGGATTTCAATTCCGGCTTAAGGTATATGGCAGGGGTGGGGAGCCATGCTTTAAATGTAAGACACCCATTAAGCGGATAGTTATGGGGAATAGAGGGACTTACTTCTGCCCAAAGTGTCAGAGATGAAACCACTTCAACTTTACCGGCGACTATATAAAGAATTCGGTACCCAGCGCTGGTGGCCGGCCCGGAGCCCTTTTGAGGTGGTGGTGGGCGCCATCCTTACCCAGAATACCAACTGGAAGAACGTGGAGAGGGCCATTGCCAATCTGAGGAAAGGACGCCTGCTTGTGCCCCGCCGGATATTAGATATTAGAAATTCGAAATTAGAAAGCAGGATCAGGCCTGCGGGGTATTATCGCCAGAAGACAAAAAAGCTTAAGGCATTCGTGAGCCATCTTTTCAAATATCATAAGGGAGGTTTAAAGAAGATGTTCGCGCAGCCGGTCCCTAAATTGAGAAAGGAGCTGCTAAGCATCCACGGCATCGGGCCGGAGACGGCCGATTCCATCCTCCTTTACGCTGCCCGCAAGCTCTCCTTCGTGGTGGACGCTTATACCAGGCGGATCGGGCATGAACTGGGGCTTTTTAAATTCAACCGGTATGACGAGATCAAGAACTATTTCGAAAAAAACCTCCCCAAATCTGTTAGAATATACAATGAGTTCCACGCTTTGTTGGTGGAATACGGTAAGCGCCTGTAGCTCAACTGGACAGAGTGTCGGCCTCCGGAGCCGAAGGTTAAGGGTTCGACTCCCTTCAGGCGCATTTTTTATTTTCCCTGCAATTTTTCCCGGATTATTACGATATATAGATGGAGGAAGAAAATGTCTATTGGACCGGTTAAGCCAGTTCGATATCAAATGCCCATAATATCAGGTGTGACGCAGAGCACCGGCACCCAATCCACTTCGGGAACCAACGGCGACCTGGATAGCGGAGACGCACCCCCGCCGAATCTATATTCTCCCTTGATCCTGTATCTGGTTGAAGACCCTAGCGTCATGATGCTGTGGTTTAATTTAAATACTCAACCCGATCCACCGCCCCCAGAAACACCCCAGCAGTAAAATTTGTGCGGCAAATCTGAAATCCAATAGATATATTATCGATATGAAAACATGCGCGTGGGCACGGCATATAATAGGGCGGGAGTAACCTGGCAGACCAGGATCTGGACAGGTATGGAAAAAAGGATCCTGCGCAGGATGTGGCCGGATGCGAAAAAAAAGGATATTTTGGTCGCCCTGCCGGACCGGACCTGGTCTCAGATAAAAAACCAGGCATTTAAAATGAGGATCAGCAGAATATCAAGAGGCGACCAAGGTTATACTGAACGTGAACAGGAAATTCTGCGAAAGCATTTCGCCGCTGAAACACCCGAATTCATAATGTCTCACTTACCCGTCAGGAATTGGGAGCGGGTGCG